>Ga0194132_10000620_pt1 | contig 72144 bp, 69 predicted proteins | sample TA2KigOf80mmetaG_FD_148612 | JGI IMG/M metagenome (GOLD analysis project Ga0194132, IMG submission 148612) | Freshwater microbial communities from Lake Tanganyika, Tanzania - TA2015054 Kigoma Offshore 80m | ecosystem: Environmental > Aquatic > Freshwater > Lake | place: Tanzania: Lake...
TGCGCGGTACGCCGAAGGTCATCCTGTTGCGCGACGCTCAGGAGATCGTGTCCGCTTACCGGCGCGGCGAAGAGTCCGGCGCTTGGCCGACGAAGAGCTACGAGTTCGCTTACTGCTTCAGCGAAGCTGGCTGGCAGGAGCGAGCGCGGGAGACAGGCCTGCTGCGCGAGCTGTCGAACTTCGCAATCGGGTGGCGCGCGCACGACGGCGAGAAGCTCGTGCTGGACTCCGCCGAGCTCGTGGCCGCGCCCGAACAGTCGCTCACTCGAATCGAGACCTACTTCGGTCTGCGCGTGTCAGGCGTTCGTGAGCTCCAGCAGGAACGCTTCTCGCGCTCGCAAGCGGCGGGAGGACGCAGCTTCGCGCGCATGCTCTGGCACCGCCGCGGTCTCGTAGCGAAGCGCTTGCTCGCAGATGCCAACAGGCTCATCGTCGGCAACAGCAATTGGGCGAACGCCTACTTGGAGGGGCGCCGGCGCAGCCGCGAGGCCCCTCAGCCGCCCGGCGACTAGCGCAAGAAGCACTCCGACTCGATGCGCCCCCGCTGGAGGAACTCGGCAATTGCATCGGCCCCCCGCTGCGCCGCGCTGCGCTCGCGGTCGAAGGAGAACGTGTATTCGAACGCCTCGCGCTGTTCGACCGCGTATCCCGCAAACCCGTCGCGGGCGGCGCGCAGTGCCGGGCCCAGCTCACTCGCGCGCGTGATCACCGGACCGAAGTGCCAGTGGCGATAGCGGGCTGGACTGCGGCTGCGCGCGTTCTGCGCGTCGATGAAGACGCAGGGTCTCGGCTCCGCGATGAACTCGTAGACCTGACTGCTCGCGTCGCCGAGGTAGATGTCAGCGCCCCGCGTGTAGGTCATGTCGTTGCTCGCTTCGCTCCCGAGGTCGATCCGAATGTGCTCGATCTCGCGGAAACGGCGAGGAAGCCGAGCGCCGTGCCGCACCGAGCGCTCGAAGAGAAGAGTGTGAGGCGCGAGGATCAAGTTGTACTCGGTCTGCGCCGCGAACCAATCGAGCGCCGCACGGCCCTGCTTTTGCCATGACGACTCCGTCGCGTCGAAGTGTGGGTTGTAGAGCACCACCGGTTTGCGGTTCGGAAACCAAGCTTGCCGTGAGCTCGGTCCGTAAACCTCGAACTTCGGGTAGCCGACGATCGCGTAGGCGCCCTTGCGAAGCAGACCGCGCTCCTCGAAGAGGTCGACATACTTCCGCCCGGCGAAGAGGGTCAAGTCGACCTCGAGGGCGAGCTCGTCGAAGCTCCCGAGGCGATCCCCCTGGCCGTGGCGCGTGTTGATGATGATCAGGCGATCGAGGCCGAAGCGCGTCCGCAGCTGCAACACGGTGCGTTCCGGCGACACCACGGCGTCGAAAGCGCGAAAGAACTCGCGGTTGCGCGAGAGGATCCGCCGTTTCCCGAAGAACGTCAGACGCCCGACGGCGGACGCGACGTACCGCTCGAACCACGGAATCTCGAGACGCACGAACTCGACGCGGTGGCCCGCATATAGCGTCGCGATCCGCGCCGCAGCCTCGCACTGCGCATCACTCGTACACGCGACCGTGACTTCCGCGTTTTCGTGGCGCCGCGACAGTTCAAACGCAAAGGGTGCGGCGTGGGCCACTTGGTGAGTTGCGTAGTGATTGAAGAGGAAGCACACCCGCATGCAAGGTCACGATACCGGCGCAACGCGTTCGCGGGTCGATCCGTCGCGTTCTCCGGCTCCGATGGCCGGCGAATGCAGGGCAACAGGCTGTGCGATCCCATCCACCTCCAGCAACTCCCGGAGGCCGACGAGGCGCTCGGGCGCATTCGCAACCACCCACGAGAGCAACGCGTCGGCATCCTCCATCTCGCTGCCCATATACGCGCTCGACACGAATCGGACGTACTCCGAGCCGCGGCCTGCGAAGAGCGCTCGTAGCGGCCACGTGTTGTCGTGCGGAACCAACTCGCGGTAGTGATGGACGATGTACTGACTCGGCTGGAGTTCGCGGGCGCCCGCGATCCAGAGCAGAGCAATGCGGTGACAGCCTCCTCCCGCGAAGAGCTGCGCCTCTGCTCGCTTCCCGGTCTGCGTGCCGAGCACGCGGTCGGCGCTCTTCAGATTGATCGGGAAACGCTCGTCGAAGCCACGCCTGGCAAAAGACCTGCAAAGCGCAGCAGCCGCCGCCACACGCGCTTCGAACGCAGCGTCGATCCCAACATGCAATGCGTGAAGCCTTCGCGAGGAGCGGACCCAGCGAACGTCGCGGAACCAATTCCAGTACGGAGTGGTCTTTGCCCAAGCAGCCAGCTCGGGCAACGGCGCGCCGAGTCGCTCCTTTAGGCCGGAAAGGAAGTCGCGGCGCACGACGATGTCGTACCGCAACGGGCTGATGAGCGGCGCAATCCGCACGTTTCCGCTGCCGGCGAGTACGCGGTAACGACGGCGGCGAATCCGTGCGACCGCGCGCAGCCGCTGGACGCGAAGCCAGTGCCTCATCGCCGAGAGCGTCGTCGAACAGCGGCTTACCGACAACTCCCGGGTCCCCAGAGCAGTGCATGGCGTGACCGGCTACCCAAATGTGCGCCACTCGGAGACGCTGTTCCTCGAGATGGACCGAACGCGGCGGGAGAATCCCTGTGACGACCGTACCTGCTTGGACCAGAGGCGAGATCGAGCGCTTCCTCGAACGCGAACGGCTCGCGTACCAGCGGATCGAGCTGCCTCACGGATTGGCGACACCTGGCGAGAGTCGGGCGGGCATGTGCGACGTGATCTTCCGAGATGTCGCGGGGAAGTCGGTGCTCGATGTCGGCAGCTACCTCGGATACTTCTGCCAAGAGGCGCTCAGGCGTGGGGCTGTGTCGGCGCACGGCATCGAGGTCGACGCAAACAAAGTGCGCCAAGCACGCGCTCTCGCCGAGATGAACGGCCTCGCGGTGAGCTTCCAGCACGCCGACATCGAATCGTGCGCGCTCCCGGGCACCTACGACGTCGTGTTGTGCCTCAACGTCGTCCACCATCTGTTCGATCCGATCGGCGTCATCCGGCGCCTCGCGCGGGCTGCGCGCGAGAAGCTGGTGCTCGAAGTCGCGTCCCTCGATCCCCGGGACGCGCGCAAGCTCGGCCTGGGATTCTTTGCGCGGCGAGTCGTGACTCGTTTACCGATCCTCTACCTCGCATCGGGCGTTGGCAGCACCGCTGTCCGCACCAACGCGCAGAAGTTCTTCTTCACGCCCCACGCGGTGCTGCACTTGCTGCGCGATCACACGAAGTTGTTTTCGGCGGTCGAAGTGATGCCGTCGGGCTTCAAAGGCCGCTTCATCGCAATTGCGAAGCGACGCGAGATCTCACGCCTGCTGGTCGTCAGCGGTCCCACGGCCGCCGGAAAGACGACGTTCCTCGAACAGCTGAGCGCGGGAACGCTTCCTGCGGCGATTCGATCCCAGCTCCCCCCCGACTGCGAGCGCTGGCCGCTGCTTCGGGCAGCGAGTATCGGTAGCGAGGCACTGCATGCGATCGACGGCACACGTCTCGACGTGCCTCGGCTCGACGGGCTCGTGCTCGAGTACGACACGATGCGCCCGATCGAGACGGCGACCCACACGTTCGAGCGCGATTCTGCCCTGGACTTCATGGAGTGCGCACACGAGACGACCGTCGTCTCCCTGCAGCCATCCCCCGAACGGCTCTTGCGCCAACACCGAGCCAGCGAGGAGGCCGCGGCACGTTCTGGCGCGAAGCGGAGGCCCGCGCTGCGCCGGCATCGCGAGCAGCTCCTGGAGGACTACGCGAACACCGCGTTCGTTGAGGCAGAACAGGCGAAGTGGGCGAGCTACCTCTCCGCACGACATCCGGGCGCACGCGTCATCGCGCCTCGCTGGCCGGCGTAGTCTTTTCGGTCGTCGGCGCCGACGAAGCGGATCCGAGCGCCCGCGCAACCGCTTCCGCCGCTACGGCGTGACCGGTCGGAGTGAAGTGGACGTTGATGGGGAAGTAGAGCAGCCGCGCAGCGCGCTCGCGCCGGGCCGCCTCGTGAAACGCTGGTGTGAGATCGACGAACTCGACGCCGAGCGCCTCCGCACGCTGACGGATGTGCGTGCGCTGCGCTTGCGAAAACTGCGGCATTAGACGTGCCAGCGTTGGATCCTCGAACTCCACGAACTCCGCGTAAGCCGTGTGCGCGGAGGGCGCGTATGAGATCACGGCGCGGAACCCGCGGCGCCGCCCCGCGGCGGCGAAGGCCTCGAGGGCACCATCCAGCGCGTCTAGCGAGACCCGGCCGGCGGCGAGCTCACGCGCGCTTCGCACCTCGTCTTGGTCCGTGTTACGCACGTTCATCGCGACGACCGCGTCCGGAAAGCGCAGCCGGTACCGGAAGTTCACGCGCTCGCGCGCGTCCCCGATCGCAGCCTCTGCCAGCGAAGAGGACCCGCGCGCGATCGCGACGACCGCGAGGTTATAGGCGTAGCTGCGGCGGCCCAGTGCGTTCCCGAGAAACGGAGCAGGCTCGAAGCGATAACGCCGAAAGCTCGCGCGCTCCGAGTATCGCTCCCGCTCCTCGATGTCGGCACGCAGGTAGCGGTGATGGCGCACCGCATCCCGCAGGTCGTTTCCCTCGTAGATCTGCATGATCACCAGCGACGGCTCGAGCGCGACGCCGAAGGTCTCGAGCAGCTGGACATACTCGTACGGGCCGTACCCGCCCCGCCCGAGGTTGTGTGCCCGCGTTCCGAGGCGGCGCGCGAGGACGGAGGGCCACGTCGCGGCGGGCTCGGGTGGATGGCACGCGGTGAACGAGTCACCGATCGCAACGAGCGCAGGGGATCGCGCGCGGGCGTTGTCGCCCGAGGCGTTACAGAAGCCGCTGGCGTCCATGACCAGCTCACAGCGCTCGCCGGTGTCCTCGAACTCAAAGCGGATGCGGGAGTTCGGCTTGAACACCCGCAGTGGCGGACCGCCGTCGCTCCGCTCCACGAGATAAGTCTGACCCTCGTGAGGCAATCCCCGACGCTGGGCGATGCCGCTGCGGATCCCAGGCTCGAAGCGCTTGAGCAGGCTCGTGGGGATCGCCGCGGGGACGATTCGCAGCGCGGCTTCGAGGAAGGCGAGCGTGATCAGGGTGAAGACTGCGCCCGCACCAAGAGAACGGACCCATCCCATTGCAACGCGACGGATTCTGCTAGCCAAGCGCTCCTCTTGCACACCAAGAACGTCACGATGCCGCGACGACCTTGTTCACGTCAGCTTGTAGTGCCAACCCGCGGGCCGTGCGGATCGGCGTCGCGAGCCCGCGGCCGCACCGACAGACGCGAAGTCCCCGCTCGCTCCTGAGCCACCACGTCGCCTGCAGACAGGCTAGGCGCGTACTCAGGAACGGCCTTCGAGAGCAGCTCGAGTGCGCGGCGCACGTTAGACACTCGCAACGCCTCGTCGATTTCCAAGAGAATTCGGCGTAGCTGGTCCCAAGGTGTAAAGGCTTCGACGGCCCGCATGATCATCGGATGCTGCGTGCGCACGGAGTTCGGCGAGACGAGGAGCTCCTCCTTGAGTTTCTCCGCGGGCCGGAGCCCCGTGTACTGGATCTCGATGTCGCCATCCGGATTGTCCGCGTCGCGGACACTGAGCCCGGAGAGGTGAATCATCCGGCGAGCGAGGCCGCGGATTCGAACGGGTTCTCCCATGTCGAGCAAAAACACCTCTCCGCCCGTCGCGAGCGCACTCGCCTGAATCACGACCGAGGCCGCTTCCTCGATCGTCATGAAGTAACGGATGATGTCCGGATGCGTGACCGTAACGGGCCCGCCTGCGGCGATCTGCTCGCGGAACAACGGCACGACGGACCCCGAGGACTCCAGCACATTCCCGAATCGCACGATGCAGCACCGCATCGCGCATTTCTCGGCGTGGAGCGCTTGAACGATCAGCTCCGCGAGGCGCTTCGTCGCGCCCATCACGCTCGTCGGGTTCACGGCCTTGTCGGTCGATATCAAGACGAACGTCTCCACCTCAGCCTCACGCGCGGCGTCCGCGATACGCCAAGTCGCCATCGCGTTGTTTGCGATCCCCGCGATTGCATTCTCCTCGACGATCGGCACGTGCTTGTACGCCGCTGCGTGGTAGACGGTCTGCACAGCGAAGGTCTCGAACACCTCGCGCATCCGGAATCTGTCCGCGGCGTTTCCTAGAAGTGCCGTGATCTCGAGCGGGGACCCGGATTCCTGGGCGCCCTTCTGGAGCTCCCGCTCGACCTGATACAGCGCTGGCTCCGACTGATCAACGAGCACTAGTCGCCGCGGTTGCAGCTTGACGACCTGTCGACACAGCTCGGAACCAATGGAGCCGCCGGCGCCCGTCACGAGAACGGCTTTTCCATCCACACGCGCGCGGAGGAGCCCCTCGTGGGGCACCACGGCGTCTCGCCCCAATAAATCACTCGCCTCTACTTCGCGCAGCTCACCGACCTGCGCTCGGCCCGCAGCGATCTCCGAGAGGTCTGGGATCGTGCGAACACGCAGTCCGAGGCCCTCGAGGCCGGCGAGGATCTCGCGTCGACGCTGGCGGGATGCGGACGGAATCGCGAGCAGCACCTCGGAGACGCCGAGTTGCTCCGCCAAGCGCGGAAGCTCCGTCACCGCGGAGACCTCGAGACCGCCGATAAAGCTGCCGACGAGCCCCTCATCGTCATCGACGAATGCCACCGGGGTGAACTCAGGCGCGTTGCGAAGCGCCGACGCAAGCAATGCCCCCGCCTTGCCCGCGCCATACACGGCAACGCGCGCGCCGTTGCGCTGCTCGCGATTCAGCGCGACTCGCGCGATGAAGCGGCTGCCTGCCACGTAGATCAACGCGAAGGACCAGTACATCGCGAACACCGCGACAGGCAGGCGAATCGCATCGCTTAATGCGTCGATCACGCCCAACAGCACGACAGAGATCGAGACGCCAGCGACGACGGCCGCCAGCGCCTTCGTTCCGATGTACCGAATCACCGCCCGATACAATCCGAACTTCACGAATGCGGGGATCGCGGTGAGTGGCGCGATCGCCAAGTAGGCGAGCGGAAGCTGGTCGCGTGCTCGATCGCCCAACACGAGGGCACCCGAGAGAGCCAGTGCCAGGGCAGTCGCAGCGAGGTCTGCGCCCAACGCAATCGCCCGCTTCGTGGTTCTGGGCAGTTGGGTTAAGCGCGCCTGAAGCGGAACGAGGTTGATTCTCACCACGCGAAATCCCCTTGTCGGCACCGCGGAGAAGTTAACCGGGCGATCTTCAAGTTGATTGAGTGTTCAACACGTTTCGTGTCCAACGGTTGCACATGAGACACGTACGATCCACGCAAGGTCGATTGCGGTTGAGGCGGGTCGCGGACTTCCCGACGCTCTGAGGTGCCTCGCGCCCTGGGCTTTGAGTTCGCTCCGCGGCGATCGCGCTCTGCCCGTTCTCAAACCCCGATCGGCCGCGTGCCGATCACTCGTTCCGCTTCGAGCTCCGCCACCTGCGCGTCGCCGTAGCCGAGCTCCCCCAACAACTCGTGGTTGTGCTGCCCGAGCGTCGGCTCCGCGCGCTGAAGCCAGCGCGAAACAGATGCGTAGCGGAACGGCACAGTCATGATCGGCAGGTCGCCCACGACGGGATGCGGTACGCGCTCACAGAAGCCGCGCGACGCGATCTGCGGGTGCTCGCTGAGGAAGCGCGCGTCCTGCACCTCCGCCGCGGGCACACCCGCCGCGAGGAGCTGCGCGACGCTCGCGCCCAGCTCGCGCGCCGCGAAGTGCGCACGCAGGGCCTCGTCGAGCTTGGCGTGCGCCGCGCGTCGCTCGGCGAGCGAGGCGTCATGGAAGCCGGTCGCCCACGCGGGCGCAGCGAGCGCGCCCAACAACGCGCGCCACTGCGCGTCGGTCTCGATCGAGAGCGCGAGATGCTCGAGCACGGTCTCGCCGCTGCACACGGGCGAGACGGGAATCCGTAACAACGCGGCCTGCTCGATGATCTCCGCCGTCGTGTGCCGCCGCGTGAAGGCGTGCACGATCGCTTCCCACTCGGCGAGGCGCGTGAGGCGCTGCACGACCGTGTCGAACTCGTGCGACTCGCGCAGGTCGGGCCGCTCGATCATGAGCAGGATGTCGCTGAACTGCTGCGCCGTGTTCGTGTTGAAGCCGACGAAGCCGTCCGCCGTCGGCTCGATCGATGGCGTCTCGATGCTATGCCCCGCGAACGGCGGCTTCGCGCGCCCCATCAGCCACGACGAGAGATCGGCGTACGTGGTCGTCGCGAGCGCCATCGCTTCCTGCAGCGAGACATCGACGTGCTCGCCGTGTCCCGTCGTGCGGGCGCGATGCACCGCGCCCGCCGCAGCGACCGCCGCCATCACGCCGCCGAACCAGTACGTGACGCGCCCGCCCGCCTGATACGGCTCCAGCCCCGGCCGCCCGCGCACCGCGATCGATCCGCACTCGGCCTGAATCGTGAACTCGGTCGCGGGCCGCGAGGCGTACGGACCTGTCAGGCCGTACGGCGAGATCGAGCAGAGCACGAGGCTCGGGTGGCGCGCGAGCAGCGCGGCGCGATCGAGCGGCGCGCTCGCGGCGAAGTCTTCGACGACGAGATCGGCGCTCGCGACGAGATCGGCGACGTGCGCGCCGCCCGGCGCGCCGGTGACGGCGCGCTTGCTCGCGTGGAGGAAGCGAAACAGCGGCGTGCGCTCGCTCGCCGCGCCGCGCGGCTCCACCAGCACGACCTCGGCGCCGGCGTCGGCGAAGAGCTTCGTGCAGTACGGGCCTGCGATGCCCGTGGTGAAGTCGACGACGCGAACCCCGCGCAGACCGTGCATGCTCGACTCCGCGCGGAGTTGCTAGTGAAGCCCGTACAACTTCTGCGCCGTCGTCTGCAGCACCTTCGCGAGCGAGCTCTCCGGCACTCCCGCGAGCGCCTTCTCGGCATAGATGCGCGGATGCGTGCCCGCGCTCGCCGGGCCGGGCGCCTGACAGGTCGGATGCGGGTAGTCCGTCTCGAACATGATGTTGTCGGGGTACAGCTCGATCGCCTTCTCGAGGCCCGCCTCTTCGAACCAGAAGCTCGTGTAGATCTGGCGGCGGAAGTAATCGCTCGGCAGCAGGTCGTACTCGGGGTGCTCGCCGCGGACGCCGTTGTTCTGCCACTGCCAGTCGAGCGACTCGAGCAGGTACGGCACCCAGCCGACGCCGCTCTCGACCGACACGAGCGGAAGGCGCGGGAAGCGGTGCGGAATGCCGGAGAGAATGAGGTCCGAGATGCACCTCGCGTTGTCGAGCGTCGCCATCGTCGAGACGCGAGCGAAGTTCGCCTTCTGGCCGATGTTCGCCGGGTCGTTGAACTGCTCGGCGAGGCTGCCGCCGCCGATGTGGAAGCTGATCGAGAGACCGGCTTCTTGCGCAGTCGCCCAGATCGGATCCCAGTGCTTGTCGCGCAGGACGGGCTGGCCGTGGTCCTTCGGGTCGTTGCAGAAGATCACGGCCTTGTAGCCCTTGCCGGCGCAGCGCTGGATCTCGCGCACCGACTCGGCGACGTCCCAGAACGGCGTCGCCATCACCGGCACGAGGCGGCGCGGGTCCGCGCTGCACCACTCGAGCAAGAAGTCGTTGTAGGCCTGCACGCACTCGAGCATGAGCGCGCGGTCGCCGAGCCGCAGGAAGCCGCCCGCGCCGAAGCCGCCGACGTTGGGATAGATCACGTTCGCCCAGAGCTTCTCTTCGTCGAGCCACGCGAGGCGGGCCTTCGCGTCGTACATCGCGGCCGGAATGTCCTGATAACTCTTGCGCATGTCCGGAAACGTCCCGGTGTGGCCCGCCGCCGAGTACGCGCCCGGCATGCCCACGGTCTGATCGCCGATGAACCAGAGATCGACGCCGCCGACGTTCTTGATGTGCGGCACGCGATCGCCCCACTTCTTGGAGACGCGATCGGTCCACACGCCGGCCGGCTCGGTGATGTGCGTGTCGATGTCGATGACGCGATAACGGTCAAAGAGCATGGAGGGACTCCTCAGTGCGTGACGCCGTGTTGGCTCGCTCGTGCGCGCAGCTGAGGGGATCGATCCCGATGATCGCGCGCGTGTTGCAGTGCGGATGCAGCCGACGGCGCTTCGCGCCGCAGCTGATCCTTCGGCGTGTGGCTTGGGTCAAGCTGAGCTGTGGCGATCGAGGTCATCGACACGCGACGCCGTGAAGGTAGATGCGGGCGAGCTGCGCCGCTTCGGCCGAGGCGTCGGCGGGGCCCGGCGCGATCGTGCGGCGCATCAGCGCGCCGTAGAGCAGCAGCGCGAGCGCTTCGAACGCGCTCGGCACCGACTCGGGAGCGAGCTCGCCGGCGGCGATCGCGTCGGCGAACACGCGCTCGAGCAGCGCGGTGAACTCGGCGCGCAGCGCCTCGAGCTCGGGTGTGGGCACGTCTCCGCTGCCGACGCCGAAGAACGGGTCGACGCCGCGCACGCCCATCAGCGCGCGGAAGAACTCACTCACGTTGCCGACGTAGCCGAGCACGGCGGTGAAGAACGCCGCGAGCCGCGCCTCGAAGCCCGTCGCGGCCTCGACCGCCGTGCGAACGCGCTCGCCGAGAACGACGCGGTGCCGCGCGAGGCACTGGTTCAGCAGCAGGTCCTTGTTCGGGAAGTAGACGTAGACCGTGCTGCGCGCGACGCCGGCCTCTTCCGCGATGCGCTCGATCGAGGCTTCCGCGTAGCCGAGCTTTCCGAACACGACGGTCGCGGCTTCGAGGATCTGGTCGGCGCGGAAGTCGCGCAGCACGTCTGCTCGCGACTTCGCGCGTGGGCCCTTGGGCTGGCCTTTGGCATCGGACATGGTGTCTTATACCTTGAACATGCTGTCCCCCCGGCTCAACTCGGGGTCCTTGCGACCCGATCACACCGAGGGCACGCGCCCAATCTAGGAGAAACCCATGCCACTCCGCCCCGGCGATCTCGACCTCGCGGATCCCGACCTGTTCGTGGCGCACGGCGGCCCGCCGCACGAGTACCTGCGCGTGCTGCGGCGCGAGGCGCCCGTCCACTGGAGCCCGGTGCCTGCGGTGCAGAAGACGATCTCGCACGTCACGCAGGGCTTCTGGGTGCTCTCCAAGCACGCGGACGTGATTCACGTCTCGCGCAATCCGAAGCTGTTCTCTTCCGCGGAGCGCGGCCCCTACGTCTGGGAGATGAACGACGAGGATCTCGCGGGCCAGCGCATGACGATGCTCGTGATGGATCCGCCGCAGCACGTGAAGTACCGCCGCCTCGTGCAGCGCGGCTTCACGCCGCGCATGGTGGAGAAGCTCGAGCCGACGATTCGCAGTCACGCCCGCGCGGCCGTCGACGCGATCGCGGAGAAGGGCGAGTGCGAGTTCGTGGAGCACCTCGCGTGCGAGCTGCCGCTCACGCTGATCTGCGAGCTGGTCGGGATCCCCCTCGAGATGCGCAAACAGATCTTCGAATGGTCGAACCAGATGATCGGCGCCGACGACGCCGACATGCGCGCCGTCGACCCGAAGACGACCGCGATGCAGATGTGGCTCTACTGCAACCAGCTCGTGGCGCAGAAGAAGGCGAAGCCCGACGACACGCTGCTGAGCGCGCTCGCGAACGGCTCGGTCGAAGGCGAGGCGCTGACGGAGCTCGAGCTCAACAACTTCTTCGTGTTGCTTTGCGTCGCGGGCAACGAGACGACTCGCAACGCGACTTCGCAGTTCATGCGCCTCATGTTCGAGCACCCGGAGCAGTGGAAGCTGCTCACGAGCGACGTCGACCGCTACCTCGAAGGCGCGATCGAGGAGGTGCTGCGCTTCTCGCCGCCCGTGATGATGTTCCGGCGCACCGCGATGGCAGACACCGAGATTCGCGGCCAGCGCATCGCGAAGGGCGACAAGCTCTACCTCTCCTACCCCTCCGCGAATCGCGACGAGGAGGTGTTCGGCGAGAGCGCGATGCGCTTCGACATCACGCGCAAGGACAACGACCACATCGCGTTCGGCATCGGCGAGCACTACTGCCTCGGCGCGAACCTCGCCCGCATGCAGCTGCGCTCCATCCTGCGAGAGATCGCAACGCGCCTGCCGGACATGCGGCCGATCGGTCGCCCCGAGTTCCAGCGCAGCAACTTCATCGCGGGCATCAAGCGCATGCCGGTGAAGTACACACCCGAGGCGTGAAGCAGAAACCCGAGCTACGGCAGCGAGTTACGTGGCTTCTCCGGCCTGCGAGCGACTCTGCGAACGCGCCTTCGAAATTCGCGCCAGGCCGTTGACAGGAGTCCGAGGACCTCGATAGCGTGCCATTGAAATTGAAATCGGTTTTCAATTTCAATCAATCGCACCGGAGGTCCCCGCTCTATGACGCTCGCTCGTTTCGTTCCTTGCCTCGCTCTGACCGCGTTCGTCGCGACCGCAGCGTTCGCCCAGGACGCCGCCCGCGACGACCGCATCGCTGCACTCGAGCGCCAAGTCCAGGTGCTCACCGAGGAGATCGCGAAGCTCCGCACCGAGAGCGCGGTTCCCGACGAGCAGCCGCTCGCGAGCGAGCACGGCCTCGGCCCCGCGGCCTCGAAGGTGTACGCGCGCAATCGCGGCGTCTCGATCGGCGGCTACGGCGAGCTGAACTACACGAACCCGATCGACGACGAGGGCACGAACTTCGCGCGCGCGGACGCGCTGCGGCTCATCACTTACCTCGGATACAAGTTCAACGACCGCATCGTGTTCAACTCCGAGATCGAGTTCGAGCACGGGCGCACCGGGCCGGGCTCCATCTCCGCGGGCACCGGTGAAGTCTCGGTCGAGTTCGCGAACCTCGACTTCCACTGGAAGCCCGAGCTGAACTTCCGCGCGGGGATGCTGCTGATGCCGATGGGCTTCGTGAACGAGATCCACGAGCCGCCCTATTTCTACGGTGTGCTCCGCCCCGAGACCGAGGTGCGGCTGCTGCCGTCGACTTGGCGCGAGCTCGGCGCGGGCATCTACGGGCAGCTCGGCGAGACGTTCGAGTACCGCGCGTACGTGACGACCGGCTTCAACGCCGCGGGCTTCGGCTCCGATGGCTTTCGCAGCGGTCGGCAGAACGGAAATCGCGCGTTCGCGGAAGACGCTGCGTTCGTGGCGCGCGCGGACTGGTCGCCCGATCGGCTGCCCGGTCTCGAGCTCGGCGGCGCGTTCTACTACGGAGGCGCGGATCAGGAGCAAGCCGGCCGGCCCGACGCAAACCTGTGGATCGGCGAGTTCCACGCGCAGTACCGGCGCGGCGGCTTCAGCTCGCGCGCGCTCTTCGCCTACACCGGCCTCTCGAACGCGGGCGCGCTCTCGACCGCGCTCGGCAAGGCGCCGACCGCGGGCATCGCGCAGAACATGCTCGGCGGTTACTTCGAGCTCGGTTACGACGTGTGGCCGCTGCTGTTCGGCGAGAGCGAGGAGCAGGCGCTCGAGCCGTACGCACGCATCGAGTTCATCGACACGCAGCACGACGTTCCGAACGGCTTCGTGCGCAACCTGAACCAGGACTATTGGGTGCTCTCGACCGGGCTCTCGTACTTCCCGCACCCGAACGTGGTGCTGAAGGCCGAGTACCGGAACGAGCACGCGGAGTCCGGCCTGCGCCCGGATCAGATCGCGCTGGGGGTCGGCTTTGCTTATTAGGCTCGCGCTGCTCGTCACCGTGCTGCTCCTCGCGACCAGCGCGCTCGGCGAGGTGTTCGCATCGCAGGCCGAGGCGCTCGCGGCCGCCTTCCCCGGCGCGCGCATCGAGAAGCGCTCGGTGCTGCTCGACGACCGGGAGAAGCGCGCGGTCGAGGAGCGCTCGCGCGCGCCACTCGAGAGCCGCATCGTCACGCTGCACACCGCGTGGCGCGGCGGGCGCGTCGTCGGCTACGCGTTCGTCGATGTGCACAACGTGCGGTCGATGCCGGAGGCGCTGCTGGTGGTGATCTCGCCCGACGGCGCCGTCGCGCAGACGCGCATGCTCGCGTTCCACGAGCCGCAGGACTACCTGCCGCCGCAGCGCTGGCTGGAGCAGTTCGATCAGCGAACGCTCACGCCCGACCTGAGAGTGGGCGGCAGCGTGCACGGCATCGCGGGCGCGACGCTCTCGACGCGCGCCGTGACCAACAGCGTGCGCCGCTCGCTCGCGCTGTTCTCCCTGCTCGTGCCCGCGCCGGCGGCGAGCGTGGCGCACGCGGAAGGCGGCTGATTGCGCTTCGTCATCACGGGCGAGTGGAGCCGCAATCGTCTCCTGCAGACGATCATCGCGTGCTACGCGCTCTACGTGGCGGTGCTCTGGCTGACGAACGCGCTGCTCTACTTCGACAAGATGTCGCTCACGCCCGACTCGGTGGTCTCCTACTACCTCGGCGACGAGCGCGAGTTCCGTCCGCCGCGCACTTATCAGGGAATGCTCGAGATCGCGCACTTCCACATGTTCGCGATGGGCATGCTGCTGCTCGTGCTCACGCACCTCGTGCTGTTCGTGCCCGTGAGCGTGCGCACGAAGGTCGCGATGATCGCCTTCCCGTTCCTCAGCGCGGCGCTCGACGAAGGCGGCGGGTGGCTCGTGCGCTTCGTCCATCCTGCGTTCGCCTGGCTGAAGATCGCGGGCTTCCTCGCGCTGCAGACGAGCCTCGCCGCGCTGATTCTGCTCTCGCTGTGGGCCGTGTTCCGCGGCTCCGGGCGCAACTACACGCAGGGCGCGCAGCTCGAATGAGGTGCGCCGCGCTGCTCCTCGGCGCAGCGCTGGCGGCGTGTGCGACGCCAGAATCGCAGCGACTCGAGCCCGCGCACGTGAGCGCTGGGCGTCCCGCGATGGGCACCGTCCTCGAAATCACGCTCGTGGCGGACGATCGCGAGCGCGCGCACGCCACCATCGAGCGCTGCTTCGCAGAAGTCGAGCGCCTCGAATCGATCTTCACGACCTGGCGCGCTGACGGAGAGCTCGCGCGCCTGAATGCGAGAGCAGGCACGGGGCCGCAAGCGGCGTCGCCGGAGCTCGTGCGAATCTTGATCGACGCGCGCGGCTTCGCGCGGGAAACCGAGGGCGCCTTCGACATCACGGTGGGTCCGGTGATGCGGCTCTGGCGCTGGGCGGAGGAGCACGGCGCTGCGCCGAGCCCTGCGGAGATCGCGTCGGCGCGCGCGTCGGTCGGCATCGAGCGCGTCGAGCTCGATGCGCTGCGCGGGACGATCGCGCTGCCAGCGGGCGCCGCGCTCGATCTCGGCGGCATCGCCAAGGGCTGGGCTCTCGACCGACTCGGCGAGCTGCTCCGCGCGGAAGGCTTTGGCCGCGCACTCCTCAACTTCGGTGGCAGCAGCCTGCTCGCGCTCGGCGCACCCCTCGATGCGCCGAATTGGCGGATTCGTCTCGGTGACGGATCGGTGCTGAGCCTGCGCGATGCGAACGTCTCGATCTCGGAGAGCCTCGGCCAAACGTTCGAGATCGCGGGCGTGCGCTACGGCCACATCGTCGATCCGCGCACGTCGGAGAACATCTCGCGCGAGCAGCGCGCGATCGTGTTCGCCGAGAGCGGCGCGATCGCGGAAGCCTGGAGCACCGCGCTCATCGTGCTCGAGCCCGAAGCCGGCATCACCGCCGCTCACGCGCGCGGCGGCATCGAAGCGCGCGTCGACGCGGGCGCGCGCGTGCTCGCAGAGACTCCCGGCTTCCAGCTCGACGCCGACGGCGGCTGAGCGTGCGCGCCCTGCATCTCCTCCCGCAGCCGCTCGCACGCGTCGTCGTGCGCGCCGGCGCGAGAGCAATCGCGCTCTACAACCGCGCGTTCCATCCGCACGTGCGCGGCGTCGGCGTCTTCGTCCGCCACGCGGACCACTTGTTGTTGGTGCGCTCCACGTATCAGAGCTGGTGGGGACTTCCCGGCGGCCGCATCGATCGCGGCGAGACACCGCGCGTCGCCGCCGCGCGCGAGCTGCGCGAGGAGACGGCGCTCGCGGTCGATCCGGGTGCGCTGACGGATCTCGGCGATCTGCATCTCGAGCACAACCACATCCGCGATCACGTGACGTTCTTCGAGCTGCGCTGCGAGCTCGAGCCCATCGTGCGCTGCGACGGCGCGGAGATCGCGGAGCTGAGGTGGGTGCGTGAAGGCGAGATCGCTTCGCTGAAACTGTGGCCGCCGCTCGCTGCGTGGCGCGCGCGAAGCGGCCGCTAGGCCACCGGCACGAACCTGCCCTTCGCGAGCTCGCGCAGCCGCGCAACGTCCTCCGCGCGCGTGCGCGAGAGCGGCACGGTGCTCGCGAGCTCGTCGGCGAGCAGCGCGGTGTCGAGCGCGCGCTTCTCGTGCAGCGCGCGCAGCAGCGCCGAGATCACGGCCTGCTCGATCTCGGCGCCGCTCATGCCGTCGCTCGCCGCGACGAGCTGGGCGAGATCGAAGCGCGCTGGGTCTTGCTTCTTGCGGCGCAGATGAATCTCGAAGATGGACTTGCGCTCGGCGGGCGCGGGCAAGTCGACGAAGAACAGCTCGTCGAAGCGGCCCTTGCGCATCAGCTCGGGTGGGAGGCGGAACACGTCGTTCGCGGTCGCCACCACGAACACGGGCTTCTTCTTCTCCTGCAGCCACGTCAGCAGCGTCGCGAAGATGCGCTGCGACACGCCGCCGTCCATGCCGCCCTCGCTGAACGAGGCGAAGCTCTTCTCGAGCTCGTCGATCCACAGCACGCACGGCGACATCGCCTCCGCGAGCTGAATCGCGCGCCGGAGGTTCTTCTCGCTCTCGCCGATGTACTTGTCGTAGAGACGCCCGGCGTCGAGCTTCAGCAGCGGCATCGTCCACTCGCGAGCGATCGCCTTCGCCGCGAGCGACTTCCCGCAGCCCTGCACACCCGCCAGCAAAATGCCGCGCGGCGCGGGCAGCCCGAGCTCCGCGGCCTCGGGGCTGAAGGCGATGCGCGCACGACCGAGCCACTGCTTGAGGCGCGCGAAGCCGCCGAGCTCGTACGTGTTGTCTTCGGCCGGGTAGTACTCGAGCAGCCCGTCCTGCCCTAACAGCTTCGCCTTGCGATCGACGATGCGGCGCACGTCCTCGGCGTGCAGCTTCCCGTCTTCCATGATCACCGCGGCGACCGCCTGCTTCGCTTGGTGCGAGGTGAGGCCGCTGAGTGCGTCGAGGAGGCGTTCGAGGTCGGGCTTCGCGAGCTCGATCCTCGCGCCCGTGCGCTCCTTCAGCCCCCGCGCCACCGCGGTCACGATCTCGGCGAGCTCGCGCTTGGTCGGGAGATCGAGCGGAAAGTGCAGGACGTGGTGCTTCACGTCGCTCGGAAACTCGAGCTGGGTGCCCACGATCCACATCGTCGAGCGCGTGCCCGAGAACTGCTGGGCCGCCTCGCGGAACGAGCGGCACACCGCAGGATCGGCGAGGTGCTTCGCCACGTCCTTGAGCAGAAAGACCGCTTCGAGCGAGAGGGTCTGCATGTGCGCGAACAGCTCGTTCGGGACCGTGGTGTTGATCGTCCCGTTTGCGCCGGGCTTGCGGAACAAGCCGCTCGTCAGCGTCCACACGAACACGGGCATGCCGAGCTCGGCAGCGACCGTGTCCGCGAGCTTCTCGACGCGCTCTTCCTCCTCCGTGTCGAACGCGATCACGGGATGGAAAGACTGCACGAGCGCCTTTAGGTCGTGAACGGTGGTGGACGGCTTCACGCGGTGAGCATCGGCCGATTCGACGCCTCCCTTGACTCGCCGATTGCCGTCGAGGTGCGCGCGCAATCAAAGTGCGCGCGCTTCCGAGGCGTGAACACACGTTCGCGTTGACTCGCTCGCCGTCGCCGCGCACGCTCTCGCTTCTCGTCCCGCGGTCCCGCCCGGGATTCCCATGCGGCTCACGCCCGTGCAGTTCTTTCTGTCCCTCTTCCTGCTCGAAGTGGTTGGCGCAAAGCGAGCCTTCACTCTCTCCCTCGATGGCGACCTGCGCGTCTTGCATGACCAAGGCGAAACGATCTTCCCGCTCTGGTCGTCGAGGTCCACCGCACGGCGCGCGCGGCGGAAGTCATGGCCTCACTTGCGGCTGACCGAGATTCCGCTCGACGACTTGATGCTGCTGATGCAGCGAGCGATCGCGGAGGACGTCGTCATCGGAATCGGCGACGCGATGGAGGACCTTGGCTTGTTCTGGATTCCCGCCGACTGGCTCGAACGCGCGCTTCGCGCGGGCATCGAGAGGCGCTGGCGGCCGGAACAGCTTCACTGAGCGCCGCGCTCACTCCTCCACCCGCGCCCCTAACACCTTCGCGAGGCGCGCCGGATCTCGGCGCAGCTGGATCGTCTTGCCGCGCGTGACGTAGACGAGGCCCGGCTTCGCGCCGCTCGGCTTGCTCACGTGCTTGATGGGCGCGACGTGCACCGAGGCGCGCGTCGCGCCCTTCGCCTTCGAGAAATGCACGGACAGCTCGGCCGCTTCGAGCACCGACTCGGGCGGCGCGTCCTCGCCCTTGCCCTCGGTGCACAGGACGACGTGGCTGCCGTGGTTGCCCTCGAGGTGAAAGAAGAGATCGGTGCCGCGCGCAAGGCGTGTCGTCAGGACGTCGTTGCCCTCGTCGTTCTTGCCCACCCAGATCTCGAGGCCGTCGCCCGTCTTGTAGACCTTGGGCGCGAGGCGCGTCGGGAGCACCGTCTTCCCCACGCGCCACTCGCGCGCCTTCTTCTCAGGCTTCGTCGCGGGCGCGGGCTGCGGCGCGAAGCGCTCCAGCAAGCGCGCGAGCTCGGGCTCCTGCGCAAACGTCGCCAACGCAGCGGCGTCGTCCGCGCACCCCGTTGCGCGCGCTTCGAGCGCGCCGTGGCTTGTTAGGCGGTCCTGCGCTTCCGCCACTTCCTGCGCAGCCTTCAGTGCAGTGCGTTCCGCCTTCTTCGCGCGGCGGAAGTACTCGTCCTTGTTCTGGGCGGGCGTGAGCTTGGGATCGAGCGGAACCTCTACGGGCGCGCCGCTCGCGAAGTCGTTCGCGCGCAGCGTGACGTCCCCGAGCTTCAGCGCGGTGATGTGCGCCGCGACGAGCTCGCCCCAGCGCTTCAGCTGCTCCGCGTTGCCCGCGCGCTCCGCATCCTCCTGCGCGAGGCGCAGCTTCTTCTCGATCGCGGCGCGCTGCTTGCGAAGCGCCTGCGCGACGCGGCGAGCGAGCGAGGCCTCATCCGCGCTCGCTTCCTTTTCCGCGTAGTGCGCCTCGATCGCCCCGAGCAAGTCTTCGTCGCTTGCGCTCGCGAAGCGGTCCTCGCCCTCGCTGCGCGGGCCGCCCTCGGGCGAGCGCCACGGCTCGCCTAACACCAAGTCGCGCCGCGTCTCCGCCAGCGGGCGCGCGCTCGCGACGACGCGATCGTCCGCATCGAGCGCGTACACGTTGCTGCGCGGCCCGAGGATCGAGAACAGCAGCGACAGCTTCTCTTCGCGCGTGTCGAAGCGCAGCCGCAGCTGCCGGTCCGCGCCTTCGATCTGCACGCTGCGCAGCCGCGCGCCGTCGAGGTGCGCGCGCAGGTACTGCGCGAGCTGCGGCGGTGTCGCGGGCGCAGCGGGCAGCGCGCGCAACTTGGAGACTCGCGCGACGCCAGGCTTCGCGCACAGCGCGAGCACGAGCCGATCCTGCGGCGGCAACGAGTCCGACCCGGCGAACAGCAGCGCGAGCGAGGCATCCTCGGTCTGCACGATCTTGTCGACGCGCGCGCCGCGCCGCGTGCGATCGAGTAGCGCGGCGACACGGCGCAGCTCGGTGAGCGTCAGCACAGCGCGCAGCTCACGGCTGGCAGCTCGGGCAGTAGTGCGCGCTGCGCTGCCCGATCACGATGCGCTTGATCTTCGTGCCGCACTGCGCGCAAGCTTCGCCTTCGCGCGCGTAGACGCGGCGCTCGTCCTGATAGGCGCCGTCGCTCCCGTCGGGCGCCACGTAGTCGCTGATCGAGCTGCCGCCCGTCTCGATCGAACGCAGCAGCACGCGCTTCAACGCGTCGGCGATGCGCTCGCACTCGTCGCGCTTCACCTTTTGGGCGCGCCGCGTCGGGCGCACGCCCGCGAGGAACAGCGCTTCGTCGGCGTAGATGTTGCCCGCGCCTGCGATCACGGCTTGATCGAGCAGCAGGCTCTTGATCGCGACGACCCGCCCACGCGTCGCAGCGAACAGGGCTTCGCCCGTGAGATCGAGCGCATCCGGCCCGAGCTTTGCGAGGCGCTCGCTCGCCTCGCCGGGCGCGAGCAGCTGCACCTTTCCGAACTTGCGCACGTCGCGGAAGAAGACCTGCGGGCCGTCGTCGGCGAACGCGAGCTGAAGATGCGTGTGCGCGTCGGGCTCGAAGCGGAGCTGCGCCTCGGGTGCGAGCGAGGCGCGCACGGTCGCGGAGAGCAGGCGCACGCTGGCGACGTTGCTCGAGAAGAGCTGGCCCGTCATGCCGAGGTGTAACAACAGCTGCGAGCCGCCGTCGATCTCCGCGAGCAGATACTTCCCGCGCCGCGCGAGCGCCTTCACCGTGTGGCCTTCGAGCCCGCGCCGGAGCTTCTCGGGCGGCGTGATGAAGAAGTACGAGGGCTTCGTGGTGCGGACGCGCGCGAACGTTCGGCCCACCAACACCGGCGCGATGCGGCGCCGCGTCACCTCGACTTCGGGAAGCTCCGGCATTCGTTACTGGAGCCCGCCGCTGCGCCACGGCTCGACCAGGATCTTCACGTGGCGATCGGGCGTGCCGAGCGTCTCGAACGCGCCCGCGACGCCGTCGACGCCGACCTTGCCCGTCACGAACGCGCTCGCGTCGAGCTCGCCGTCCGCGAGCGCATGCAGCGTCGCGGTGAACTCCTCGCGCGTGTAGGCGAGCACGAACTGCAGGTTCAGCTCCTTCGAGATCGGCACGAGCGGCTGGATGCGGTCCTCTTCGAGGCAGACGCCCACGACGATGATCCGCCCGCCGCGCGGCGCCTGCTTCATCAGCTGCGCGAGCATGCCGGGAACGCCGACGCACTCGAAGATCACGGCCTGTTTCGCACCCGCGTTCGCCGTGAAGCGCTCCATCGGCGCCTCGCTGCGGGGGTCGACGACGACGTGCGCGCCCACCTTCGCCGCCTGCGCGCGGCGAATGGGCGAAAAATCCGAGGCGACGATCGGCGCGATGCGCCGGCGCGCGAGCGAGGCGATCACCGCGAGCCCGACCGGCCCGCAGCCGATCACGACCGGCGCCTCGCCGTTGCCGAGCGCGGCCTTCGCGACCGCGTGCTCCGCGACCGCGAGCGGCTCGGTCAGCGCGGCCGCCTCGGTCGGCAGCGAGTCGGGCACGCGTAACAACCACTGCTCGCCGAGCACCATGCGCTCGCCGTATCCGCCAGGAAACTCGTTCGAGTAGCCCACGCCCGCGATGCGATCGCCGACGGGCACCATCGGCATCGAGCACACGCGATCGCCGCGCTTCAGCTTGCGCTCGCAGCCGGGGCCGAAGTCGAGGACTTCGGCGCAGAACTCGTGGCCCATCACGACGTCGCGCGAGAGGTCCATCACGAACGCCCAGGCATCGACTTCGCGCGACACGCGCGCCATCTGCTCGCCGTGCTTCAGCGCGTGCAGGTCCGAGCCGCAGATGCCGCACGCGAGCGTCTTCACGAGCACCTGTCCGGGCCCAGGCGTCGGCTCCGCGACGTCGGCGGTGACGATTCGGCCCGAGCGCATGACGGCTGCGCGCATGAGAGACCTCCCGAGCGCGCGACTCTATAGCGCGAGGCGAAGCGCACCGTGGCGTTAGGCTCGGGCGATGGAAGCCGGCGAGACACGCGCAACGATCCGCGAGCTGCGCGCGACCGACTGGCGCGCGTTTCGCGAGATCCGCCTGCGCGCGCTTGCGGAGTCACCCGACGCGTTTCAGCAGACCCTCGCAGGGGCGAGCGCATGGCCGGATGCGCAGTGGGAGGAGCTCGTCGCGGGCGTCGCGGCTTCGCCGACGCACGCGCTCTTCATCGCCGAGCGGGCGGGCCGCGCGATCGGCGTCGTGTACGCGCGTCTGGAAAGCGAGCGCCCCGAGATCGCGCACCTCGGCGCGATGTGGATCGACCCGGACGCGCGACGTGCGGGCGTGGGCCGATTGGTCGTCGACGCCGTGCTTGATTGGGCGCGAGCGCGCAATGCGAAGCGAGTCGAGCTTCAGGTCACCGAAGGCAATGGGCGCGCGGAGCGGCTCTACGCGCGTGCTGGATTCGCCCGCACGGAGAAGACCGCGGCGCTGCGACCGGGCGCTGCGCCGCGTGTTCGCACGATGGGGCGAAGCTTGGGCGAGTCGGCGCCGTGAACCTCTGGCTCACGAGTGACTTTCCCGCGAGCGCGAACGAGGCGGTGTCGAACGCGATGCGAGGCAGCTCCGATCCTCGAATCGCGTGGCTTGCGCCGAGCGTGGCGTCGCTGCGCACCCACTTCGCGACTGCGCAGAGAGCCTTCGCTCAGATTGGCTTCTCGAAGCTCGAGCCGATCGCCGACGTGACGCATCCGGCGGACGCCGCGGCGCTCCTCGCTTCGTGTGACGTCCTCTATCTCTCGGGCGGCGATCCGATCGCCTTTCGCAATCGGCTCCTCCGGCCCGAGCTTCGCGCGCCCGTGGAGCGCAAGATCGCGAGTGGGGGTTGCGTCGTCGCGGCCAGTGGAGGCGCAATGCAGCTGACACCGAACATCTCACTGTTTCGATTGACCGCCGCGCCGCTCGACGACGTGCTCGCTCGGCGCGAAGAGTTCACCGCGATCGGCGCCGCGCGCAGCGAGCTGCTCCCGCATCTGAATCGCTGCGGCGCGGATTTTCTGGAGGCCGTGAGTCGCTATGCCGAGGCCGCCGCCGCGGAGGTCGTCGCGTTGGCGGATGGCGCGGCTTGGTCGCTGTCGAGCGAAGGCGAGCGCATCTTCGGCGACGCGAGACTCTTCCCGCCCGGGACGTAGAGACGCGCATGACTTCTGCAGCCGACCTCGTCGCCGCTTTCGCCGACAAGTCGCGCCGCAACGCAGCGATCGTCGCGCTCGTGGGCGCAATCAACGCGGGTGATCTGCGCCGCGTGCGCGTGTGCGACGAAGCGAAGGCTGCGTTGATCGCCGGGCTCGAGCATCCCAACGCGAAGGTGCGCTGGTGGTGCCTCCAGCTGATGGATCACCTCGCGGACGAGTCGTACCTGGAGCCGATCCTGCGCAAGCTCTCCGATCCTGTCGCGAAGGTGCGGCGCCACGCGATCCACGCGCTCACGTGCGCGCCGTGCAAGCCGACGCGCGCCCGGCTCGCGGTGCAGATCGAGGACGCGCTGCGCGGTGCGCTCGCTGACACCGATGCGCGCGTGCGTGAGGACGCGCGGAGAGCGCTCGATTCGCTCGGCGCGGGAGAAGCGGCGCGCTGACGCGCGCTGTCAGGGCGCCAGCACCGCCGCCACGATCTCGTCCGCGATCGCGCGCAGCGTGCGCTTGCTCGCGCCCGCGCGCGCGCGGATCGAGAGCGCCAGCATCCCGCTCGTGACGAGCTGGCCGAGCACGCGCGCGTCGCGACGCTTCGCGATCTCGCCCGCCAGCTGCGCGGCGTGGATGCGCGCAACCAGCGCGCTGTCGAGCTGCGCGAGCACCGCGGCGAGCTTCGCCTGCGCGGCGTTCGAGGCGCCCGCCTCCGCAGGCAGTGTGCACGCGACGATGCAGCCGCGCGGGCCGTGCTTGCCGGACACACCCTCGATCATCGCGTCGAAGAAGCCATCGAGCGCGGCGCGCAGCTTCGCGGCCGCGAGCGGCGCGAGGTACGAGGCGCCGATGTTCGCGACGTAGTGGTCGACGGCGGCCTCGTACAGCTGCTGCTTGTTCCCGAACGCGGCGTAGAGGCTCGGCTTGTTGAGATCCATCGCGGTCGTCAGGTCGTCGAGCGACGCGCCGCCGTAGCCGCGCTGCCAGAACGTCGCGAGCGCGGCATCGAGCGCGGCGCCGCGCTGGAACTCCGCGGGCCTGCCGCGCTTTCGTGGGGCCGATTTCGTGCTCGACGCTGTGCGCTTCATAATGTACCGTTAGGTACAGAATAGGTACTCACGATCCGGAGGCAACCATGAAGCTCTACTTCTCGCCCTTTGCATGTTCGCTCGCGAGCCACATCACCGCGCGCGAGGCCGGCATCCCGCTCGAGCTCACCGCCGTCACGCTCTCGACCAAGCGCACCGCGGCGGGGGAAGACTTCCTCGCCGTCTCGCCCAAGGGCCAGGTGCCGACGCTGCGCCTCGACGACGGCAGCATCCTCACCGAGAACGCCGCGGTGCTTCAGTACCTCGCCGACGCCGCGCCGAACGCGGGTCTTCTGCCTGCGCCGGGATCGCGCGATCGCTACCGCGTGCTCGAATGGCTGAACTATGTCGGCACCGAGATCCACAAGGCTTGTTACGCCACGATGTTCACGCCCGACTCGCCGCAGGAAGCGAAGGCGTGGGCGCGCGGCGCGCTCGACAAGAAGCTCGCGTACGTAGCGAAGCAGCTCGAAGGCCGCGCGTTCGCAGTGGGCGACCACTTCACGATCGCGGACGCGTACCTCGCGTGGTCGCTGATGCTCGCGCAGCGCGTCGGCGCGACGCTGGCGCCCACTGCAGCGGCGTACCTCGAAGGCATTCAGAAGCGCCCGGCAGTACAGGCCGCAATCGCAGCGGAGATGGCGGCGGTGCCGAAGAGCTGAGCAGGCCGCGACGCGGCCCCTACGGAACCGACGCGCGCGCCGATTGCCCGAGCACTCGCGTTCGCAGCGCACCTCCGGTCATTGTCAGCGGCGCCGTCGAGTCGTCGAGCGCGACCTTCGAGAGCGCGAGCCGAATCCCCTTGCCCGCTGAGCGCAGCTTGAAGCTGGACGCGCCGGATGCGACGCGGAAGCCGTGCTTGCCCGTGAGCGCGAAGCTGCGCCCGCCCTCGAGCGTCAGCAGCGCGTTTTGCACCGGCTCGCCCCCGTCGATGTCGAGCTCGAGCAGCCAACCGAGCGGCGCGAAGGGCAGCGGCCCATTCGTGGGAGTCTCCTCGTTGATCTTCGTCGCTCCGATCGCGCCCTTGGCGCGGCGCGTGCCAGTGACGGTGCCTCCGACGATCGAGAGCCTCTCCACCTGCTTCACTTTCAGCTTCGCGGACAGCGCCGCGTTCTCGAGCGCGAAGGCGATCCGCGAGCGCACATCGCCTCGCGTGCCCCGCAAGCGACCACGGAGCGCGGCGCTCGTTTCCAGCGAGCCGTCGTCGTCGAGATCCGCGGCCGCGTTTCCGGAGAGCGCGCCGCTCGCAGCAACCGCGAGCGTGTACTCGAGGTCGTGGCCTGCGACCTGCGCCGTGAACACGCCGCTCGAATCGAGCACCTGAAGCTCCGCGTTCGTGAGAATCGTGCAGCCCGCCGGAGGCGCCGTGTAGTTCGCCGCGAGGCAAACGTGCCCCTGCGGCCGCTCGAAGCCCGTCTCGAAGTCCACCTCGTCCGACTGCACGAACTCGTGCGAGAACAGCAGCGTGCCGTCGGCGTCGTTCGTGGTGACGTTCGCTTGTCGAATGGCGGTGTGCGTCACGCGCGCGACGAATTCGGCTCGCTCGGGAAGAAGCAGCGGGCCCGACGCGCCCTGTGGCGTCCAGGTCGTGCTGCTCGCCGTGAGCGTCTCGTCGTCGAGCAAAGCACCTTGGCCGTCTTCGATCTCGGCCACGACCGAGTCGCCGACCAAGTTGCAGGCGGCGCAAGCGCTGAACACGATCTGAACCGAGCCCGGCGCCACGACGGCTCCCACGCCCGGCTCGGCGATCGCGGGCGACGGCACGCTGGGGCGCGTGTACACGAGCGACGCGGTCAGCGCGCCGCCGTTGACTCTGAGCTGGTACGTGCCGTTCGGCAGAAGCGAGCTCAACTCAGCTTCGTTCGCGAAGCTGTCCGTCAGCACCAGGTCCGCTCCCGAACGGGTCAGCGCGACAGCGGCCGCATTTGGTGGCGTCAGCGTGCCGTCGACGAGACCGCTCCCCGTGACGCGAAGCTCGAAGTCGAGATCGTCCGGGCCGAGCGACGTTCGAGCGATCGTCACCTCGACCCTCACGTTCGCGATGTTTGCGCCCTGCGCGTGAGTCCACGTCGAGAGGAGGCTGCACAGCAGAGCGAGACCGAGGAGCATGAAGCGCTGAAACATGCTGCGTCTCCAGGAGTTTTCAGGCTCTCCGGGGCTTCGGCGGAGCGCGGAGGGGCCCGGAGCGTCTGAACCGAGGGCGCGCGCAATCGGGAAACCCTCGCGGCTCCCGAACGTTGCGCGCGTCCCGATGGTTCTGCATGCGACGTGCCCGCCCGGCTCGACCGATCTCACGGCAGCAAAGCCCCGGTGATATCAGTAGTTTCGGCGCCCTCATGAACGCCCGCAGCGCGTCCCCGCCGTATCCCGAAGTTCCCGCGCAGGTCTCGTTTCCCGAGATCGAGAAGCGCGTGGCCGAGCGTTGGCGCAAAGAGCGCACGTTCGAGCGCAGCGTCGAGGACCGCGCGGCGGGCGTGAACGGCGCGAACGAGTTCGTGTTCTACGACGGCCCGCCCTTCGCGAACGGTCTTCCACACTTCGGGCACCTGCTCACGAGCTACGTGAAGGACGTGATCCCGCGCTACCAGACGCTGCGCGGTCGCCGCGTCGAGCGCCGCTTCGGCTGGGACTGCCACGGCCTCCCCGCCGAGATGGAAGCGGAGAAGGAATTAGGGGTTTCGGGGCGCGCGGCGATCCTCGAGTACGGCATCGAGCGCTTCAACCGCCACTGCGAGAGCTCCGTGATGCGATACACGGAGCAGTGGGAGCACACGATCTGCCGCGCAGGCCGCTGGGTCGACTTCGCGAACGACTACAAGACGATGGACGCCTCCTACATGGAGAGCGTGATCTGGGCGTTCAAGCGACTCTGGGACAAGGGCCTGATCTACGAAGGCGTGCGCGTGCTGCCGTACTCGTGGGCCGCGCAGACGCCGGTCTCGAACTTCGAGACACGCATGGACAACGCCACGCGCGAGAAACAGGACCCGGCGATCACGGTGCGCTTCGCGCTCGAGCCCACCGCGAGCGACTCGACTCCCACTGAGCTCTGGGCGTGGACGACGACACCGTGGACGCTGCCCTCGAACCTCGCGCTCGCGGTCGGGCCCGCGCTCGACTACGCGGTGTTCGCGAAGGACGGCAAGCGCGTGGTGTTAGGCGCTGCGTGCGCGGCGAAGTACGAGAAGGAGCTCGCGGGCTACGAGCAAGTCGCGAGCGTGAAGGGCGCGGAGCTCGGTGGGCGCAAGTACACGCCGCTGTTCCCATTCTTTGCATCGCAGGCGAACGCGTTCCGCTTTCTAACAGCGGAGTTCGTGGACGTCGCAGAAGGCACCGGCGTCGTGCACATGGCGCCGGGCTTCGGCGAGGACGACCTCACGATCTGCGCGGCGAATGGCATCGGCGTGGTCGTGCCGGTGGACGACGCGGGCAAGTTCACCAGCGAAGTCGCGGACTGGGCGGGCGAGCACGTCTTCGAGGCGAACCCGAAGATCACGCGCGTGCTGCGCGAGCGCGGCGACCTGATTCGCCACGAGACGATCGTGCACAACTACCCGCACTGCTGGCGCACCGACCAGCCGCTCATCTACCGCGCGATGTCGTCGTGGTTCGTGCGCGTGTCCGAGTTCAAGGATCGGCTCGTCGCGACGAATCGCGAGATCAACTGGATCCCCGGCCACATCCGCGACGGCCTGTTCGGCAACTGGCTCGAGAACGCGCGCGACTGGTCGATCTCGCGCAACCGTTTCTGGGGCGCGCCGATCCCGGTGTGGCGCAGCGACGACCCGAAGTACCCGCGCGTCGACGTGTACGGATCGATCGCCGAGCTCGAGCGCGACTTCGGCGTGCCCGTAATCGATCTGCATCGCCCTGCGATCGATCAGCTCGTGCGCCCGAACCCGGACGATCCCACGGGCAAGTCGATGATGCGGCGCATCCCCGACGTGCTCGACTGCTGGTTCGAGTCGGGCTCGATGCCGTATGCGCAGGTGCACTACCCGTTCGAGAGGAAGGACTGGTTCGAGCATCACTTCCCGGCCGACTTCATCGTCGAGTACGTCGCGCAGACGCGCGGCTGGTTCTACACGCTGCACGTGCTCGCGACGGCGCTGTTCGATCGCCCCGCGTTCAAGAACGTGATCTGCCACGGCGTCACGGTCGACGAGCAGGGCCAGAAGCTGAGCAAGCGCCTGCGCAACTACCCCGAGCCCGAGGAAGTGTTCGACAAGCACGGCTCCGACGCGCTGCGCTGGTACCTGATGAGCTCCCCGATTCTTCGCGGCGGCGATCTGCGCGTGGAGAAGGACGGCAAGCCGATCGCCGACGCGGTGCGCGCGGTGCTGCTGCCGATGTGGAACGCGTGGCACTTCTTCGCGCTCTACGCGAACGCCGACGCCGTCACCGCGCGTGAGGTCGCGAGCGCGACGAACGTGCTCGATCGCTACGCGCTCGCGAAGACGCGCGCGCTCGTGGAAGAGATGCAGCGCGCTCTCGACGCGTACGACATCGCGGGTGCGTGCCAGAGCGTGCTCGCCTACCTCGACGCGCTCAACAACTGGTACATCCGCCGCAGTCGCCCGCGCTTCTGGGCGAGCGAGGCGAGCGCCGACAAGCAGGCCGCGTACGACACGCTCTTCACCTGCCTGTGTGCGTTGATGCGCGTCGCGAGCCCGCTCGTGCCGTTCCTCAGCGACGAGATCTACCGCGGGCTCACCGGCAAGAGCGTTCACCTCGCAGACTGGCCGGATGCGAACGCGCTCCCAGCGGACGCCGCGCTCGTCGCCGACATGGACCGCGTGCGCGACGCCTGCTCCACCGCGCTCGCGATGCGGCGCGCGCAGAACGTGCGCGTGCGCCAGCCGCTCGCCTCGCTCACGATCGCCGGCCCGAACGCCGCGCGGCTCGCGGCGTTCACCTCGCTGATCGAGGACGAGGTGAACGTGAAGCGTGTGATCGCGGAGCCCGCGATCGAGGCGTTCGCGAGCTTCCAGCTCGCGGTGAACGCGCGCGCGCTCGGGCCGCGCCTCGGCCAGGAGATGAAGACGGTGCTCGCCGCCGCGAAGGCGGGGAAGTGGGAGCGCAGCGCGGATGGCAGCGTCACGGTCGGGGGGCAGCGCCTCACAGGCGACGAGTTCACGCTGCGGCTCGTGCCGAAGCCGGGCGTCGCGTGCCAGGCGCTCGCGTCCGGCGAGATGATCGTCGTGCTCGACTTCGCGCTCACGAGAGAGCTGGAGCAAGAGGGCGTCGCGCGCGATCTCGTGCGCGCGATCCAGCAAGCGCGCCGCGACGCCGGCCTCGCGGTGTCGGACCGCATCCGCCTCGCGCTCGGGCTTCCCGACGCGCAGCGCGAAGCCGCGCGCGCGTTCTCGGCGTACATCGCGGAGAACGTGCTCGCGGTGGAGATCGACCTCGACGGCCGGCTCGACGTGACAGGGATGCACGTGAGCGAGGCCGCGCTCGACGACGGCGCGGTGCGACTCTCGCTGATCCGGGCGTAACGACTCGTGCGCCTGCGCGTCCTCGGCACGACCTGCGGCGGCGCGCTCCCGCAGTGGAACTGCGGCGGCGCGAACTCGGTGAATGCGCGCCGCGGCGACCCCGCAGTACCCGCGCGCCTCCACGCCTCGCTCGCGATCTCTGCGGGCGATGCGCGCTGGTCGCTCGTGAACGCGACGCCCGACCTGCGCGAGCAGCTCGCGCGCTTCCCCGGCCTCCACCCGAAGCCCGGCACGCGCAGCGTCCCGCTCGACACAATCGTGCTCACCGATGCGAGCCTCGCGCACACCCTCGGGCTGCTCTCGCTCACGGACTCGCTCTCGTACCGCGTGATCACGACGCCGTGGATCCGCGACGCGCTGCTCGAGCACAACGCGATGTTCCAGCTGCTCGCGCCGGCGTTCGGCACGGTGAAGATCGACGAGCCGTTCTTCCTCGATCGCGGCGAGCAACTCGAGGCGAAGCTGTTCCCGATTCCCGGGAAAGCTCCGGCTTGGACGCAGCCGATCGCGAGCGCGAGCGCCGAGTCGACGCTCGGGATGCGCGTCGTCGACAAGCGCTCGGGCAAGCGCGTCGTCTACGCGCCGTACCTCCAGCGCCTCGACAGCGCGACGCTCGCCGAGCTCGCCGAAGCCGACGTGCGCGTCGTCGACGGCACGTTCTTCAGCGCCGGCGAGCTGCGCACGCTGCGCCCGGGCGCGCCCGACGCGCACGCGCTGGGACACACGCCGGTGGGCGGCGCCGACGGCAGCCTGCGCTTGTTGGGCGGAATGCGCGGGCGAACGCTCTACACGCACCTGAACTGCACGAACCCGATGCTCGACGCCCGCTCGCCCGAAGCCGCGCACGTGCGCGCCGGCGGCGCCGAGATCGCGAGCGACGGGATGGAGCTCGCGCTCTGAGTGCGCGTCACATCCCGATGAAGAGCAGCGAGACCAAAGCGCCGATCACCGGCGAAGCGAGCTTGCCGCCGATCACGAAGAAGAACACGAGGCCCATCATCGCGACCATGGGCTGGCGGATCGTGGTTTGCAGCCGATAGGCCGTGTCTTCGTCGAGTAGCAGGCCGATCGCGCTCGAGCCGTCGAGCGGCGGGATCGGCAGCATGTTGAAGACGAACAGCACGGTGTTGAGGAAGAAGAACGACCACAGCACGTAGCCGAAGCCGAGAGCGACGCCGCTGCCATCGAAGCCGTACACGCTGCCCGGCGTGATCGTGCCGGTGCCGACGAGTACGCGGATCAAGACCGCGACGGTGATCGCGACCGCGAGGTTCGAGAGCGGACCCGCGAGCGAGACGGCCGCGGCCTTGCGCGGGTTGTTCAGGATCCACTGGACGGAAAGCGGCGCGCTCGCCCAGCCCATCATCCAGCCGTTCAGCGCGTAGGTGAGCAGCGGGATGAAGATCATGCCCATCGGCTCACGGCGAATGTGCGGAATCGGATCGAACGAGACCTGCCCGCCCAAATAAGCTGTTAGGTCGCCGTTGCGCATCGCCCACCAGGCGTGCGCCGCCTCGTGCACCGTCATCGAGAAGATCAACACGACGTACTGCACGAGCCCGTTCACGAGCCACTCTGCGTTCACGCGCACCCTCCGCGGCGCGCATCATGACGCGCGTGGGCGTCACTCGCCCGCGAGCGGCGCGGCATCCTCGGGCGGCGCGCCCATGTAGCGCGCGCGCGGGCGCAGCAGCTGCTCGGTCGCGTACTGCTCGAGCACGTGCGCGCTCCAGCCCGCGCTGCGGCCGACGGCGAAGACCCCCGATGCGGCGCCGACCGGCAGGCCGAGCGCTGCGCGCAGGGCCACGATGCCGATGTCCACGTTCGGCTTCGGCCGCTGCGCGAGCTCCATCGCGCGGATGATCGCGCTCACCGTCTTCACCTCGCGGCTGCGAGGCGCGATCTCCCACGCCTCTTCGAGCAGCACGACCGCGCGCGGGTCGCCGTGTTCGCGATAGAAGGCGTGGCCGAAGCCCGGCGTGCGCTCGCCGCGCCGCGAGCGTTCGCGCACGACGCGCTCCGCATCCTCGGGCCGCGGAATCTCGGCGACGAGCGCCTCGGCGCGATCCGATGCGGAGCCGTGCAGCGGGCCCGAGAACGCGGCGAGGCCAGCGAGCGCGGCGGCGTAGAGATCCGCGTCGGTGGACGCGGCGACGCGCGCGGCGAACGTCGACGCATTCAGCTCGTGATCCGCGCAGAGCAGGAGCCAGCGGTCGACCGCGAGCTCGGCGCGCGGCGTCTGGCGCACACCGCAGGCGCGCAGCACGGCGCGCGCGATGCTGCGCTCGCGCCACGCCTCGCCGGCGCGCGTCGCCGAAGTCGGGAGGGCGAGTGAGCACGCGAGCAGACGCGCGAGCCGGCGCGCGCGCGGCAGCACGGCCTCGAGCCGCTTGTCGTAGCGATGCCGGTCGCGAACGCCGGCGGTCGCGACGAGCGCGATCGCGGCGCTCGTGCGGCTCGCGTCCTTGGGGAGAAGTCTTGCCACCGCGCGAAAGTCCGGCGTCTCGCGCGGCACCTCCCAGCGCAGGTCGGCCGCTGGCAGCACGCCCGTCCACAACAGCTCGCTCGCCGCCTCGAACGAGACGCCCTGGCGCGCGAGATCGAGCGCGATGCGCCCGCGGTAGGCGGGACCGCGCGGCGTCATCGCGGTGATCGCGGAATCGAGCACGGGCTCGCCCCACGCCAGCGCGCGCGCAGCCGCGGCGCCGCGCTGCCGCGCGCGCAGACCCTCGACGTCGCTGCGCAGGTAGCGGCGCGCGCGGCTGCCGCTCTCGGGCGCGAGCGAGCGCAGTAGGCCACGGCTCACGTAGGCGTAGAGCGTCGGCAGCTTCACGTTCAGGTACTTCGCCGCCTCGCTCGCGCTCATCTCGTCGCGTGTGCGCCGTTCGGGACTCATCGGAGATCTCCACGTTGACTGATTGATCAAGATTTACAGACGTATTGATTAGGTCGATGCTGCGCATGTCGTCAACGGCTCGCGCCTGCGCCCGGCGGCGAGCGAAGGAGAAACGGCGATGGCGAACGCGACGGAAGTTCTGGTCGGGCTCGACGGCGTGATCGTGGCGGAGACGCGGCTCTCGCTCGTGGACGGCGAGCGCGGGCGGCTCGTCGTGCGAGGCCACGACGTGGAGGCGCTCGCGAAGACGCGGCGCTTCGAAGACGTCGCGGCGCTGCTCTGGAACGGCGCGCTGCCGAGTGCGAGCGAGAGCGAGGCGCTCGCCCGCGAGCTCGGCGCCGCGCGCGTCGCGGCGTCCGCGCGCGTCGCGGCGCTGCGCGAGGCGCTCGGCGGAGGCGACGGCATGGAGGCGCTGCGCGCTGCGGCGGCGAGCTTGCGCGAGGAACCGAGCGAGAGCGTGCATGCATTGCGCGTGCGTCTGAGCGCGGCGCTCGCGGTGTTCGCCGCGGCGTGGTCGCGGCTGCGCACGGGCAAGGAGCCGATCGCGCCGGACGCGGCGCTCGGGCACGCCGCGGACTTCTTGCGCTGCGTGCGCGGCGCGCCCGCGAGTGCGGCGGAGATCGCCGCGCTCGACGCGTATCTCGTGACGGTCGCGGAGCACGGCATGAACGCTTCGACGTTCACGGCGCGCGTCGTCGCGTCCACGGGTTCGGACGCGATCTCGGCGATCGTCGCGGCGATCGGTGCGCTCAAGGGTCCGCTGCACGGCGGCGCGCCGGGCCCAGTGCTCGACATGCTCGACGGCATCGGCGCGCCCGAGAACGCCGAGGCGTGGCTGCGCGCGGAGCTCGACGCGGGCAAGCGGCTGATGGGCCTCGGCCACCGCGTGTATCGCGTGCGCGATCCGCGCGCGGCGGTGCTGGAGCGCGCAGTCGGCGCGCTCGAAGCGAGCGTACCGCGAGCGCGTACCTCGCGCGCGCCCGCGCGGTGGAGCGTGTCGCGGTGCGCGTGCTGCGCGAGCGCTACCCGAGGCGCAGCCTCGACGTGAACGTCGAGTTCTACACCGCGGTGCTGCTCGACGCGCTCGGCTTCGCGCGCGCGGCGTTCTCGCCGATCTTCGCCGTGGGACGCGTCGCCGGCTGGCTCGCGCACGTCGACGAAGAGCGCGAGCGCGGGCGCCTGATCCGCCCCGACGTGCGTTACGTCGGCGCGATTCCGGCCGAGGCGGCGTAGTTGGGCCGCGCCGCAGCGACGCGCGGCGATCATTCTGGCCGGGCCGTTTTGATCGCCCGATCATTTCGGCCCGGCCGGAATGTTCGCCCCAGGGCCACGCGCGCGCCGTGCTGAACGCCGCGGCGCTCGACGCTGCGACGATTGCCCTGCTCGGCGTCGCCGCGTTCTTCACCGCGATCCTGTCGGCCGTCGCCGGCATGGCGGGCGGGATGACGCTGCTCGCGATCATGCTCGTGTTCCTCCCGCCGCTCGCCGCGATTCCGCTGCACGGCGCGATCCAGCTCGCTTCGAACTTCTCGCGCACCGTGATTCAGCGCGAGCACGCGCGTTACGACTTGCTGTGGCGCTACGGCTGGCCGCTGTTGCCGATGGGCGCGCTCGGCCTGCTCCTCGCGAACGAGATTCCCGAGCGCGCGCTCGAGGCCGTGATCGGCGCGTTCGTGCTGGTCGCGACGTGGCGGCCGGGCTGGCTCGCGCTCGGGGCGAAGCTCGGCACCGACACGAACGCGCGCTTCACCGCGCTCGGCTTCGCTGCGGGCTTCCTCAACGTGACGATCGGCGCGACCGGCCCGCTCGTCGCACCGTTCTTCCTGAACCTCGGTCTCTCGCGCCAAGCCGTCATCGGCACGCAGGCGGGCGTCCAGGCGCTCGGCCACGTCGCGAAGCTCGTGCTCTACGCGGGCTTCGGCTTCGCCTTCCGCGAGCATTTCGCGCTGCTCGCCCTCTGCGGCACGTGCGCGATCGCGGGGACCTGGGTCGGGAGCCGCCTGCTCGACCGCATCTCGGAGCGCGCGTTCACGCGCCTCTACAAGAGCGTGCTCACGCTGCTCGCGGCGCAGCTCGTGATCGGCGCGGCGTGGAGCTACTTCGGCGCCGCGAGCGGCCGCGACTGATACGCGACGAACCGGCACGCGCCGCCGGCGTTCAGCCACGACACGCTGAACTGGTTGCGCAGCGTCACGTCGCGCCCGCCCGCGCTCACGTCGAGCTTCTGTGTACCGCTGACTTCGCACGCACTCGCGCTGCACGCGTAGCGCTCTTCCTCCGCGAAGATGTTGCGGTAGCGAAGCTCGCCGCTCGCGATGCGCGCGATCAGCTCGGCCTTGTCGTCGACGTCGCCGTTCGAGTGGACGTACTGCGCGCCGTCCTGCATGAGCCGCGCGAGGGCCGCGCCGTCGGCGTTCACGAGCGCCGCGCGGCGCTCGATTTCGCAGGCGCGGAAGAACGCCTCGTCTGCGTGTGAAGGCGCCGCGCACGCCACGATGCCTAATAAGACTGCCTCCGACGCGCGCATCGCTCAGCCCCCGGTCGCCTGTTCCACCCGCTTCATGTACTCGACGAGCCTCGGCCGCTTCCGAATCGCTGCGCGCGTCTCGGGCGAAGCATCCGCATCCGCGAACTTCAGCTGCGAGAACACCGCGAGGTCGGCCACGCTCGGCGCATCCGCGAACAGGTACTCGCGGTCGCCGAGCATGCGCACCACGTCGTCGAGCTTCTCGCCGAACTCGCGCGCGAGCACCGAGTCCGGCAGCCGCCCCGTGCCCTGCGCCTGCACCTGCTTGCGCACGTTGCTCTGAATCACGCGCGCGATCAGCGGGTGGAGCAGCTTCGGCAGCGTGAGTCCGCGCAGAATCGCGTCGGCGCTCGCCGCCCCGTTCTTCGGCTGCCAGCGGAACGCCATCACGTACCAGTAGAGCGCCTCGTCGGCCCAATCCTCGAGCTGCCGCTGATGCGCTGCGACGACCGGATCGCCACGACCGCCTCGTCGCCCGGCTTCTTCATGAAGAGCGGGAACAGGATGCGTTGCTGGAAGAACACGGCTGCGGCCGCCACCAGCGCGCTGTCGCCGTACTCCTCGTACCACGTCGTCCGCGCGGCCTGATAAGCGTCGGCCGAAATCAGCGGCGGATTCGGCGCGATCTTCTCCAGGTAGACGACGATCGCCGACGAGTCCGGGATCACTTTGTCGCCGTCGGTCAGCGTCGGGATCCTTCCGAGGGGATGCAGCTTGCGGTACTCCGGGTTGGGGCCGAAGGGCGTGAGCGGCTCGTGCTCGTAGGCGAGGCCCTTCTCCGCGAGAACGACGCGCACCTTGCGCACGAACGGGGAGAGGCCGGCGCCGATCAGTTTGAGTGCCATGTCGAGTTTCCTTTCATGGAGTCGAGCCGAGGCTCGACGGGTTGGGCGCGGGGGACATCGAAAACAAAGCGGGCAACTCGGCGAGCGCGGCGAGATCGCCGCTCAGCGAGGCGTGCCTCGCGCTCGCGAGATCGCTCGCGCGCACGGCGCCGCTCATCAGCCCCAACAACGTCGCCGCGGGAGCGGACACGCTCGCGTCGACGCGCGCCGCGTCGTCCGCGATGCGCGTGCCGGCGGCGCCGCCCGCGACGCGGAAGCGGGCCTCCGGCGAGCTGCCCCGCGCGCGCGCGTGTAGCTCGAACACGCGAGCGGGCGTGGGCCCTTGCGCAGCGAACATCTCGGCGGCCAGCCGCACCCACTCGGGCTCGATGTGGTCGCCGCGCCTCGGCGTCGTCAGGAAGTGCAGCCCCCAGCGCGCGAGCGACATGAGTACCGGCCGCAGCTCTACGCCGAGCGCGCTGAGCGCGTAGACCTCGCGCGCCGCGGGAGGCGGGAGCTGACGCCGCTCGATCACGCCGTGCGCCTCGAGCTCGGCGAGGCGCGCCGCGAGCACCGAGGTGCTCACGCCCGCGAGGCGGCGTTTCAGGTCGGCGAAGCGCTGCGGACCGAGCAGCAGCTCGCGCAGCACGAGCAAGCTCCAGCGGTGACCGAGCACCTCGGCGGCGCGCGCGAGCGGGCAGAACTGGTCGTAGCGGAAGGCAGCCGTCACTCGGCTGTTTTAGCGTGGTTCTTTTTTAGAAGTCAACAGGTTCTTTTGAGAATCACCGACCAAACCGAGCCGAGCGGGCCGAACCGAGCAGGCGAAGATTTCGCGTCAGCTCCGAGACAGCGTGTCCGAAGAAAGGGCGGATGGAAGCCGTACGCAGAAATACGGATACGCAGAGGCTCGATCGCTGGGTGGATGGCGACGCAGCTGCCATGCCTTCGCGCTTTCTCGTTTGCCTCACGGGCCCCGAGATCGCGCGCCCGGTGCCTCTCGATCGCGGCGATGTCGTGCTCGGCCGCGCGCCCGGCTGCGACGTCACGCTCACGGCGACCGGCGTCTCGCGCCGTCACTGCGCGGTGCGGCGCCACGGCACGACCGCGCTGCTCGAGGATCTCGGCTCGACCAACGGCACCGTGCTCAACGACGAGCGGCTGCACCCCGGCGAGGTCAAGGAGCTGCAGAGCGGCGACCTGATCCGCGTCGGTGAGGCCGCGCTGAAGTACCTCGACCGGCGCGACGTCGAGGCGCAGTACCACGAGGCCGTGTTTCGCCTGATCGGAGTCGACGCGCTCACCGAGCTGCGCAACCGCCGCTTCATTCTCGAGCAGCTCGACCGAGAGATCGCTCGCGCCGGGCGTCACGAGCGTCCGCTCTCGGTCGTGCTGCTCGATGTCGACCACTTCAAGCAGCTGAACGACGGCTTCGGTCACCTCGCCGGCGACCGCGTGCTGCGTCAACTCGGCGACCTGCTCGCGCGCGCGACGCGCCGCGAAGACTGTGTCGGTCGCCTCGGCGGCGACGAGTTCCTCGTGCTGCTGCCCTAGACGCACCTCGGCGGCGCCCAGCTCTTCGCGCACCGGCTGTGCGCGCGCGTCGGGAGCGCGCCGTTCATGCACGAACACGCGCGCCTGCCCGTAACGATTTCTGCCGGCGTCTCCGCCTGGCAACCGACCGTCGCCGACTCTCCCACGCTGCTCGACGCCGCCGACCGCGCCCTCTACTCCGCCAAGCGCGGGGGCAGATCGAGGGCCGAGTCTTCGCAGTGAACCTGCTCTCTCAGGGCATCGAGGGTCCCGGGGTCGCGGACTCGCCCCATGCTGCGCGCTTCGCTTGCGGCCGTTCGCGTTAGTTGACGCTCGTCGATGCCACGAGGCTCGCGGGTTCGACGCCGATGCTCCTCACGGCAGCTTCCCAGCGCGCACCCGGCTCCGTGTCGAACACGATGCGCGGAAGCGCAGGCACCACGAGCCACGCGCCGGCGGCGATCTCGGCCTCGAGCTGCCCCGCCGCCCAGCCCGCATAGCCGAGCACCGCGCGCGCCTTCACCTCCGGGTCGTCGGCGAGCCGCTTCAGCGCAGCGCGCGAGCGCGCCCACTGCAGCCCAGGCATTAGGGAGATCGCGCCATCGACACCCTCGGCCGCCGCGTCGTCGAGCAGCACGAAGCCCTGGTCCTCGCCGACCGGGCCACCCCAGTCGACGCGCGTCGTCGGCGATCCGAGCCAGCGCATGCTCTGTGTCTTGCACAGCTGCGCGAGCGGAACGTCGCTCGGCCGGTTGATCACGACTCCGATCGCACCCTGCTCGGGATCGTGCTCGAGCATCAGCACGACCGTGCGCCGAAAGTTCGAGTCCACGAGCACGTCGAGCGCGATCAAGAACGCCGGCGCGAGCGGGGTGGCAGCCATGCGCGCAGCTTAGAACCCATCTCAGAATTCTGGACCGAGCCCGGCGCGCGGATCTGGCCGGCTGGCCAGACGGAGAAAGACGAAGCGCCCGGCGACGGTAGGAATACTGAGATGGGTTCCAGTCGCGTGAGCCTTCGGGCGTGCGAACTTCGCGGCATGCACTCGCGCCGCGTCGACCTCACGCTGCTCGCGCTGCTCGCCGCAGTGGCGGCGCCCGCGCTGCCGGTCGCGCTGCGCGCGGCGATGCGCGCCGAGCACTTCGTGCTGTGGCAGACGCTCGCGCTGCAGGTGTGCTGGTGCGGGCTCGCGGGGCTCGTCGCCCTCTCGCAGCAGCGCACGATCCGCGAAGGCCTCGGCCTCGTGCGCAGCCGGCTCGGCGCATCCTCGCTGCTCGCGTGCCTGCTCGGCACGCTCGCGCTCTCGGGCGCCCTCGGCTTCGCGGTCGAGGCACTCGGCCTGCGCGAGACGGGCTCCCTTGCGCAGCTCGACGCCGCGGCGCGCGCCGGCGCAGAGCGCGCGGCGTGGCTCGTGCTGCTCGCGTTCGGCATCGCCACGGGCATCGGCGAGGAGCTCTTGCTGCGCGGCGGGCTGCAGCGCGGACTCGCGCGCGGCATCGGCGCCTGGAGCATTCCGGCCGCCGCGGTCGTGTTCGGGGCCCTCCACGGAGATTGGGTCCACACGCCCGCCGCGTTCCTGCTCGGCTGTTACCTCGGAGCGGTCGCCTGGCTCGCCCAAAGCACGTGGGCCGCGGTGGCGTGCCACGTCGCGAACAACCTCGCCGCGACTCTCGCCGAGATCTCGCCCGCTGCCCGTGCGCTGCCGCGTCCCGATTCTGTGAGCGAGGCCGCACTCTGGTTGCTGCTCGCCCTCGCGCTGCTTTGGCTTGCCGCGAGAAAGCCGCTGCGCAGCGGTTTCGCCCCTTCAGCCTGACAATCGCGCATCCGAAACGTGCCGAGGCGAAGAGGGATGCATGCCCCAGGCACCGGCAATGCTCGTGGTCGACGACGGTGAGCTGAACGACATCGTCGCCTTGCTCGACCAGATGGGCGTCGAGTTCGCGCATCTGCGTGGCGCCGCGATCCCGCAGCAAGTCGCGCCGCCGGGGCGCGTGATCGTCACGACCGCGCGCCGCGCGATGCTCACGAAGGACTGGCCGCGCTCGAGCCCTTATCGCATCGCAGTCGTGACCGAAGACTCGAACACGCTGCGCGCGATGCTCCGGCGCGTCGGCTTCGACTTGTTATTGCGCCGCCCGATCCACGACGTCGCACTGCGGCTCGTGCTCCTCCGCGCGCTCTACGCCGGTGAGGAAAAGCGCCGCGAAGAGCGCGTGGCGATCGGGCTCGAGATCTCGTTCCGCTCGCTGTTCCGCCGCAAGACCGCTCTGCTCGCGGACATCTCGCAGCGCGGCTGCCGCCTGCTCGGCGATCCGCTGACGGCCGGCTCGCGCTTCACGCTGCCGGTGCCGAAGGAGCTCGCGCCCAACGGCCTCGCACTGCCATGCAAGGTCGTGCGCGTCTCGGCGCGGCCCGACGCCCAGGGCCGCTACGAGATGGGCCTCGCCTACGAAGACCTCTCGAAGGAAAAGCTCGCCGAAGTGCGCGAGTTGATGAAGCGCGTGAGCGAGGCCGCAGGCATGGACGACCCACGCGTGTTCGGGGCGAAGGCGCCTGCCCGCGCCGCCGCGCCGGCCGCAGCGCCCGCCGCCGCGAAGCCCGCGAGCAAACCCGCCGTCATGCCGAAGGCGAAGTCGTTGCCGAAACTTCCAGCGAAGCCGCCCGCCCCGGTGAAGGACTCCGCGACAAAGCAGGAGCGTCGCCAGCACGCGCTGGGGGCGTTCTCCAAGCAAGTGGCGCGGCTCGACGCAGAAGCGGAGTCCGTGTTGTTGGGCCGCGACCTCTCGGTCGGCGGCATGCGCGTCGAGTACAACGAGAGCCTCCAGGTCGGCGACCTCCTCGAGCTCGCCATCTACGCGTCGCCGCGCGAGGAGCCCTTCGCGGTCAAGGCGCGTGTCACGCACGACGCCGGCGACGGCCTCGGCCTCTCCTTCGAGGGCATCGATCGCAGCGATTCATCTCGCCTCGAACGCCTCGTGGCGCGTCTCCCGAGTATCGAGTCGCTGCAGGGCGGCGAAACCGCCGGGCTCGGCAGCGTCGTCTCGAAGGTGCTCTCGAACTTCCGGCACGAGTAACGCGCGCCCCGCGCTGCGAGGACCGCGCGGCGAACCTACTCCCGCGCGACGGTCCGCTGAAGCTGCTGCGGGGCGAGCCGATTGGCCGCATCCGCCGAGCACTTCCCGTTCGGGCAGAACGTCGCGCGAAACACCTCGGCAGCGAGCTGACTGCCGCTCGTCCACCAGCGCGGCCCCTGCACCGATACGGTCGCGACTGCGATTCGCGGCGCGTTCGCCGGCGCCACACCCGCAAACCACTCGTAGCGGCCGGGCGGATTCTTGCCCGTGAGGCTGCCCGTCTTCCCTGCGACCTCGATCCCCGGCAGCAGCGCTCTCCCGCGCGGGTGGAAGGCGCGCCGCGCGGTACCGCGCTCGGTGGTCTCCGTGAGCAGCTCGCGCAGCTGCCCGGCGAGGCGCTCCGAGAGGACGGCGCGGTCCGCCGACGCACCCGTGACTGCGAGCGGCTCACCGTGCGCGCCGAGCGCCGAGTCGATCCAGCGCGGCTCGACGAGGCGGCCGTGCGAGAGCGTGCCCGCGAGCTGCGCGGCGTGGAGGGGAGTGATCATCAGGCCGTCGAGCCCTGAGCCGAGCTTGCCGAGCGCGAAGCTGTTATGGCCCGGGTCCTCGACGTCGCCCGGCGGATGATCGGGCGCCGGCGGAGAGAGCAGGCCGAAGCGATCGATCGCGTCGAGCATCCCGCGCGCGCCGACGCGATGCACCGCCCACTGCGCGAAGCACTGATTGTTGGACGTGGCGAGCGCCTTCCCCATCGTGATCTCGTTGCCGCGCTTGGGCGGATTCAGACGCGCGGGCGTGAGCACGTATGGGCTGCCCGCGTAGCGGCAAGTGGCGCCGGCGAGCGACGGCGCGGCATCGAGCGCCGCCGCCGCCGTAACAACCTTCACGAGCGACGCAGCGGGGTACGCGCGGTCGGGCGGGAACGTGCTCGGGTCGGTGGACACGTACGCCGCGAGTGCGCCCGTCTCGAGGTCCATCACCACGATGTGCGCACGCTCGACGCGGCCCTGGTCGACGATGCGCCAGATCGCCCGCGTCAGCTCCGGATTCAGCGTGTAACGCAGCCGAATGTCCCCGGAGTCGAGCGCGATGTTGCGCTCGTACGCGCCCACGTTCTCTTCCAGCGCGCGGAGGGCCTTGCGGCTCGTGGGCGCCGCGAGCGCGTCCGGTGAAAGCACGGCGCGCCGCGGGCGCGGCTTCTCTTCAGCTACCGCCACCGGACTGGGCGCAGGCGACCCCGCTGGCGCAGCCGCTGCGGGCGGCGCGAGTGCGCGCGGCGGCGGCACTTCGATCGCGGGCAGGCGCGGGGCCGCGGGCGCCGGCGGCCCACTCGGCGTGAGCAGCGCGACGAGCGCGAGCGGCAGTGCCGCGCAGAGAGCTGCGATCGTGAGCTGCCCGCGCAGTCGCATGCGCCTGCGCGAGGCGTGTCGCTCCCCCATTCCGTTCGCCACTCCGTCTCTCCACCGCTGCGGCGAGTCTTCCGAGCTCGTGCTTCCGCGCTGCGCGGATGGGGGATGCGCGCAGCGAACGAACGACCGTGACGGCGCTTTCGTCCTAGACCTGAATGACCTTGATCACTTCGGGAATTTCTTCGCGAAGGCGGCCCTCGATACCGAAGCGCAAAGTGGCTGTCGAGCTGGGACAGCCCACGCACGAGCCCTGCAACACGACTTCCACGACGCCGTCGTGGAAGCCCGCGAACACGACGTCTCCGCCGTCGCGAGCAACCGCGGGCCGCACCTCGTTCTCGAGGATCTCCTTGATGCGCGCGACGACGCCGCTCTCCTCGCTGCGATCCGCCGGAGAGAACGCCGGGCCGAGCGCGCTCTCGTCGCTCGCCGCGAACGCCTTCAGCGCGTCGACGATCGGCTGCGCGAGCTCCGTCCACTCGCGCCCCTCGCGCTTCGTGACCGTGACGAAGCCGGGCGCGACGAACACGCCGGTGACATCTGCGATCGCGAACAGTCGCGCCGCGAGTGGCGACACATCGGCGCCGACGGGCGCCTGAAAGTTCGCGGTGACGCCCGGCGGCGTGAGGTCTTTCGAGACCACCCACTTCAGCGACTGCGGGTTCGGCGTGCGCTCGGCGTGAAAGCGGAAGTCGAGGAGGGAGGACATGGGCTCAGAGTAACCGCGAATCGATGCGAGACCCGCGCAAGGCGGAGGCCGCGCTCAATGCTCGGAGCCCGCGCAGCCCGCGATACCGTGTCCGCTCCTCACCTCGGAGCTGCCATGTCCCTCACGCTCTCTTGCGCCTTCGCCACCTCGAACGACAGCCACGAGCACGCGCGCATCGCGGAGCAGCTCGGCTACCGGCGCGCGTGGTTCTACGACTCGCCCGCGCTGTATCCCGACGTGTGGGTGCAGCTTTGCCGCGCGGCCGAGCGCACGCAGCGGATCGGCCTCGGACCCGCGGTGCTCGTGCCGAGCCTGCGCCACCCGATGACCAACGCGGCGGCGATCGCGACGCTCGCGCACATCGCCGGCGCGGAGCGCGTCGCCGTCGCGATCGGATCGGGCTTCACGGGCCGCCTCACGCTGGGCCAGCGCCCCCTCGCGTGGAAGTTCGTGGGCGACTACGTGCGCGCCGTGCGCGGGTTGTTACGGGGCGACACGGTCCTGTGGGAGGGCCGCGCGATCCAGATGATGCATCCCGACGGGTACGCCACCGCGCGCCCTCTCGACGTGCCGTTCGTGATCGCCGCCGCGGGCCCGAAGGGCGTCGCCGCGGCGCGCGAGCTCGGCGAGGGCGTGTTCGCATCGGCGCCGATCGGCGGCTTCGCGTGGAGCGTGCTGCTCGCGATGGGCACCGTGCTCGATCCTGGCGAGAGCGCGGGCTCCGCGCGCGCGCTCGCCGCCGCGGGCCACGCGGCCTCGGTGCAGCTCCACTGGGCGATCGAGCACGGCCAACTCGGCATGCTTCCGAACGGCGCCGAGTGGGCCGCGGTCTACGAGCGCGAGCCCGAGCGCACGCGCCATCTCGCGATCCACGACCAACACCTGATCGCGATCAACCCGCGCGACAGAGCATTTGTTACGGGCGAGCTGCTCGCGAAGACGGGCCTCGCGCTCGATCGCGCGGGCTGGCGCGCGAAGCTCGCCGCGCTCGAAGCGCAGGGCGTGACCGAGCTCGCCTACCAGCCCGCGGGCCCGAACATCGCGCGCGAGCTCGAGGCGATGGCGGAGGCGGCGCGCTCAGGCTGAAGCGAGCCGCTCCTCGATCGCGTCCCTCGGCATCGGCTTCCCGACCAGGTAGCCCTGTAACAAGTGGCAGCGTTCGGCGCGCAGGAACTCGGCCTGCGCGCTCGTCTCGACACCTTCGGCCACCACGCTGAGACCGAGCCGGTGCGCGATGCCGATCACGGCGGCGATCAGCGCGCGCGTGCTCCTCGGTCTCGATGCCGCGCACGAAGGCGCGGTCGATCTTGAGCACGTCGATCGGCAGGCGCATCAGGTTCGCGAGCGTGGAGAAGCCCGTGCCGAAATCGTCGAGCGCGATGCGCACGCCCATGCGGCGCAGCGCGCCGAGCGTCTGCGCGGCGCCGCCGAGGTCCTCGACGAATGCGCTCTCGGTGATCTCGAGCTCGAGTCGCTGAGGAGCAAGCCCACTGCTCGCGAGCGCCGCGCGCACGCTCGAAACGAAGTCGCCGTGGCGAAGCTGGTGGCTCGACACGTTGACCGCGATGCGCAGCGGCTGCGCCTGCGTGCTCCAGTGGAGCGCGGCGCGGCACGCCGCGTTCAGCACCCACTCTCCGAGCGGCAGAATCAGGCCGGTGTCTTCGGCGATCGGAATGAACTCGAGCGGCGAGATCTGCGCGCCGTCGGCGCCGCGCAGCCGCAGCAGCGCCTCGACGCCGTTCCAGCGCTCGCCGTCGATCGCGAGCTGCGGCTGGTACGCCAGCTCGAGCCCCTCACCGCTCGCGAGCGCGCGCCGCAACAGCCGCTCGAGCTCGAGGCCGCGCGCCGCCTCGTTCGAGAGCTGCGCGCTGTAGAAGCGGTACTCGCCGCGCTGCGTGCGCTTGGCTTGCTGCATCGCAGTGACCGCGTTCTGCAGCAGCGTGCCGCCGTCGCCGCCGTCGTCCGGGTAGAGCGCGACGCCAGCGGTGGTGGTGAGCTCGACGCGCTCGTCGCCGAAAGCGATCGGGCGGCTCGTCGCGCGCAGCAGGCGCGCAGCAAAGCCCTCGACCTGGCTCGCGCTGGTGATGCCTCCCACCACGACGACGAACTCGTCGCCAGCGAGGCGCGCGACCACCGGCTCGCCGGCATCGGCGAGCTCCTCCGCGCTGCGCGCGCACGACGCGATGCGCCGCGCGCTGCGTCGCAGCAGCTCGTCCGCGAACGTGCGCCCGTAGGCGTCGTTCATGCGCCGGAAGCGATCCAGACCGAGCGCAACCAACGCCACGCGCTCGCGCTTCGCGGCGGCGTCGCGGATCGACGCTTCCAGGCGATCCGCCAGGAGCGCGCGATTGGGCAGGGACGTGAGCGCGTCGAAGTTTGCGAGCTGATGGATGCGCGCCTCGCTCTCCCGGCGCTGCGTCATGTCCTGCACGGTCCCGTGCAGGAGCGCGCGGCCGGCGATGTCCCACTGCAGCTCACCTCGCAGGTGCACGATGCGCTCGCTCTCGGTCTCGGCCTGCACGCGATGTTCGACGTCGAGCGGAACGCCCTCCGCGACGGTCGTCGCGAACGCTTTCTCCAACGCGGGTGCGTCGTCGGGGTGAACGCTCGCGAGGTAGCGGGCGAACCCGCGCAGCGAGGCGTCCTCGGGCGCAAGCTTCACCACGCGTGCAGCGTGCTCGCTCCACAACAGCTCGCCCGTCTCCGGTTCCCACTGCCAGCTGCCGATCCGCGCGATGCGGTGCGCGTCCGCGAGCAGAGCGCGGTTCTGCTCCAGCTCATCGAGCGTCTCGCGCAGCTTGCGTTGCACCTCGTTCGTGCGCACCAGAAAGCGCGCGCGGTAGGCGAGAAGCTGCGCGTCGATGGGCTTGCGCACCACGTCACTCGCGCCCGCAGCGAACGCGCGCTCCACCCAGCCCGGGCGATCGAGCCAGGTCGTCATCACGATCGCTGCGCGAGCGCCGGACGGGAGATGCCGAATCGCCTCGCACAGCGAGACGCCGTCGCGGCCAGGTAGATCGCTGTCCACCAGCACGAGCATCGGACGCACGCGTGGGAGCTGAGCGAGCGCGCTGCTCGCGTCGGCCGCTTCGCTCACGTCGAAGTCGGCGTCGCGCAGGGCGCTGGCAGCGACTTCGCGGACGACGGGGTCCGAATCGACCACGAGCGCGCGCGGCGCGCCAGAGCGCTCGCGCACCTCGTGCTCCCTCGCCGCTCTCTGCGACCGCGCTCGCAAGACTCCACCGCCTCCTGGCCGACACCAGGCCAGCAGCGTTTTCGGTTCGCGCAGAGAGCAGCTGAAGGGCGATGACCTGCGCAGGCGCTCAGCTTTCGGGCATCAGCACCGCCGCGCCGCGCACTCGGTCGGCCTTCAGGTCGCGCAGCGCTTCAACCGCTGAACCGAGCGGGTAGCGCATGACTTGCGTACGAATGGGGATCTCCACCGCGAGTCGGAGAAGCGCCCGGCCGTCGGCGCGCGTGTTCGCGGTGACGCTGCGCAGCGTCTTCTCCTGAAACAGATGCGCCTGATAATCGAGCGGCGGGATCGCGCTCAGGTGAATGCCCGCGACCGCGAGAACGCCGCCGCGATCGAGCGCGGCGAGCGCGTCGGGCACGATGTCGCCGGCCGGGGCGAACAGAATCGCGGCATCGAGCAGCTCGGGCGGGCGTTCGCCGGGCCCGCCGACCCAGTGCGCGCCGAACTCGCGCGCGAGGCTCTGGTGTCGCTGGCCGCGGCTCACCACGAACACCTCGTTGCGGAAGTAGCGCGCGACCTGAATCGCGATGTGCGCGGAGCCGCCGAAGCCGTAGATGCCGAGCCGCGCGCCCGCGCGCGCGACCCCGCACTGCGCGAAGGCGCGGTAGCCGATGATGCCGGCGCACAGCAGCGGCGCGAGCTCGGCGGCATCGCGCTGCTCCGGGAGCGCGTACACGAACTCGGCCTGCGCGACGACGAAGGGCGCGTAGCCACCATCCACGTCCCAGCCGGTGAAGCTCGGCGCGAGACACAGATTCTCAGCCCCGCGCGCGCAGAAGCGGCACGCGCCGCACGCACGCTGCAGCCACGCGACGCCGACGCGGTCGCCCTCGCGCCAAGCCGTTACGCCGGCGCCGAGCGCCGCGACGCGCCCCACCACCTCGTGGCCAGGCACGACGTGCGTGCGCTTCGGCGCGAGATCGCCCTCGGCAACGTGCAGGTCCGTGCGGCACACCCCGCAGGCTTCGACCGCGACGAGCACTTCGCCCGCGCCCGGCCGCGGCGCTGGGCGCTCCGCGAGCTCGAGCACTCCGTCGAGTTCGATCGGACCGGGCCTAACAACCTGCCACGCGCGCATCGCGCCTCCCCTCGCGGAGAGGATTGCGCGCTTCAGCCGCCGTCGCGTTCGCTTTGGCGCTCTGCGCCGCGGCCGACGATCTCGGTCGGGAAAGCCTCCACGAGCAAGTCGACGACGTCGCGCACCGAGACGACACCGACCGGCCGGCGCTGCTCATCGACGAGCGGCACGTGGCGGAAGCCGCCGACGCTCATCATGCGCAGCACGTCGGCCACGGTGCCGTCTTCGCCGAGGCAGTCGGGCTCGCTCGTCATCACCTGCTCGAGCGGCAGCGTCGCGGGGTTGCGCCCGCCGTCGATGATGCGGAACAGCACGTCGCGCTCGGTGAAGATGCCGATCACCGGCGTCGCATCGGTGCCGTCTTCGGTGATCACGACGACGCCGCGATGCTCCTTCTGCATCGCTCGCACCGCGTCGGTGACCGAGTCCTCGCGCGAGAGCACGTGCGCGCGGCGCGCCTGCAGCACGCCCGCCGGCGCTTCGAGCAGCGTGGCGTCGAAGCTGCGCGGGCGCTCGGGATCGAAGTACGCCTCGTCGTGCTCGACGAGCGGATCGTATGCGTCGCGCTCGTTTTCCATCGCGAGCCTCCTCGTGCGAAGACTCCAGCCTACACCCGGAGCTCGGCTGCGATGTGTGCGGTGTTCCGTACACCGCGAAAAAGTCAGAGCGGGCCGCTGCGGCTCGTAACCGTCGGGGCGAGCGGCGCCTCGAAGAGCGCGGCGAGACGGCCGAGGAAAGCGTGCACGTCGGCATGCAGCTCGTCGTGACGCAGCGTGCGCGCGAGGCGCCCCCACGGAAAGCGCGCGCCGTTCGTCTCGAGCCGGCGCTTGGCATCGAGGGTCCGCCACGCGGCCTCGTCGCCGGGTTCGGGCAGCTCGCTGTCGAGCGCGCGCACGAGGCGCGGGTCCACGCCGCGAATGGCGCGGCGCAGCGCCGCGGGCACGAGCAGGTAGCTCTCGATGTGACGGCGGCCCCACACGAACAGCTCGAGGCCGTTCTCCTCGCCGGCCGGAAGCGCGTGCTCCTGGTCGCGATCGAGCACGCACAGGCCGCGCGCTTCGCCGAGCTCGGCGCGCACCTCGGCGAGATGCTCGTGCGCGCGCGCTGGCTGACGGCCGCCGAGGATCACCGTCGCCTCGCGCACGCGCTCCGCGAGCCGCGGGGCGCGCTGCACCCAGCCCTCGATGATCTCGCGATCGCGCGGCCCCTCGACGTAGAGGAACGCGCGCGGTGGGAAACCGGCGGGGCGCGGCGCTCTCGCACTGGCGTTGCGGCGGGACACGTTGGCACTCGAGGAGGGGCAGCGAGGACGACGCGACCCTAGCAGCGAACTGCGCGAGCCGGAGGGAAGCCGGTCACGCGCGTTCGAGCACCGCGAGCGCTTCGAGGTGGGGCGTTTGCGGGAAGAGGTCGAAGCCCGCGCACGTCGCGAGGCGGAGGCCGTTCGCGAGCAGCACGCGCAGGTCGCGTGCAAGGGTTGCGGGATCGCACGAGACGTAGGCGATGCGCGCGGCGCCGAGGCGTGCGAGCGCGCTCGCCTCACTCTCGCCGATGCCGATGCGCGGCGGATCGAGCACGACTGCCTCGGGTGCAAAGCGCGCGACGTCGCGATCGGCGAGCGCACGCGAGGCGCGCTGTGGAAGCACGCGCACGTTCGCGCGACCTGCGCGCGCGAGGTTCGCACGCAGGTCGGCGACGGCGCGCGGCTCGGACTCGACCGCGATCAGCTCCGCGAACTGCGCGGCGAGCGCGAGCGTGAAGAAGCCCGCGCCGGCGTGCAGCTCGAGCGCGCGCGCACCGCTCCCGACCGCGGCGAGCACCGCGTCCGCGAGCGCGCCGCGCAGCGTCGCGTGCGCCTGGAAGAAGCCGCCGGGCGAGATCGCGACTTCACCGCCGCGCGTGTGCAGCGAGATCGCGCGCTCGTCGAAGCCGGCGACGCGCGCGCCAGACACGCTGACTTCGCCCGCGTCGCCGCACGCGAGCGCGAGCTCGCCGCTGCCGCGCGGCGCGCTCGCCGCGAGTGTGCGCAGCGCCGCGGCGAGCGGAGGCGCGAGGATGGGGCACTCGCTCGTGGCGACGAGCTCGTGCGAACGCCCGCGCCGGTAGCCGAGCGCGCCGTCGCGCCATAACAAGCGCGCGCGGCTGCGGGTTCCGTAGGGCTCGGGTGATGGCGCGATCTCGACCGGCGCGATCGACGCGAGGTCTACGCCCGCGGTGCGCGCGAGTGCATCGCGCAGGATCGCGCGCTTCGCCGCGAGCTGCGTCTCGTACGCGACGTGCTGCCAGCCGCAGCCGCCGCACGCGCCGTGCACCGCACAGCGCGGCTGTGTGCGCTGCGCGCTCGCGCGCACCAGCTCCGCGATTTCCGCGCGCGCGAAACGCTTGTGCGGCTCGGTCACCCGCGCGCGCGCGAGGTCGCCGGGCACGGCGCCGCGGACGAACAGCACGCGACCGGACGCTTCGCGCGCAACGCCCTCGCCGCCCGCAGCGAGCGACGTGATCTCGACGAGCTCGCTCGCGCTCTCTCCGCTCACCGCCACACCTCGCGAAGTCGCGCAGCTTGACAGAACGAAAACGCGCGCGGCATATGCTGCGGCGATGCGCGCTCGGCCTTGGCTCGTCGCCCTCCTCGTCGCCGCCGTCTTTGCGCTGTGGATGGTCGCGCGCGCGGACCTCGAGCCCCGCGCTGGCGTGACGCGGGTCGATCGGGTGTGGCTCGCGCCCGCCGAGAGCGAGACGCCGCCGCTCGCGGGCTCACCCGAGTGGCGCGAGACACGCTTGCCATGGGGGTGGCGACCGCACGGAGACGGGCGCGACGTCTGGTGTCGCGCCGAGTTCCAGCTCGACGGTGCGCCGCATGCGCCGCTTCAGCTGCTGATCGCACAGGTCGCATTCGGCGCTGACGTCCGCGTCAACGGGCGCGCGCTTGGAAGCGTGGGGCGAGGACCGAACGCTCACTGGGGCAGGCGGGAGGTCGTGTGGCTCTCGATCCCCGCCGCACAGCTGAACCCCGGCATGAACGAGATCGTGTTGCGACTGCGCGTGCGCGAGAGCTTCGCGGCCTACCTCACGCCGCTCTTCGTAGGCCCCGCACCCTCACTCCAAGGCGCGCAACGGGCGCGAGCCGCGTTGAGCGGCGGAATTGCCGACGTGCTCGTCGTCGTGTCGGCCACGCTCGCGCTCGTACATCTCGGGGTGTTTCGGCGGATGCGCGGCGGCGAGTGGGCGTGGCTCGCGGCAGCCTGCGCCGTGCTCGCTCTCGGCGGGCTCCCGCTTCGCACTGCCGATTTCCTCGCCTGGCCGCTCGCGCTCTCGGCGGGCGCGATCTGCGCAATCGTGGCAGTGCATCGCGGCGCTCAGCTCGGGCGCCCGCGACTCGGACGAGCCGCACTCGCGGTACTCGCTGCGCTCGTGCTCGCAAGCCTGATGGCGCCCGCGCGCTGGCTCTTCCCGCTCGCGCTCTGCGCCTCTGCGCTCGCGCTCGGCGGGGGCTTGTATCTGTTCCACATCCTGCGCGTCCCACCCGCCATGCGATGGCTCGACGGCTCGCAGAGCCTGCAGGTGGGGCTCACCGTGTCGCTGATCTGGGGCCTCAACGACGTGCCGCTCGCCTGGGGATCGACGCCAGTCGTCGGACTCCCGCTGCTGCCGATCGCACACCTGCCGCTGCTCGTCGCGAGCTTCGTGCAGATCGTCGACTTCTTCGGCGGCGCTTTGGGGCGCACAAACGAGCTGAACCGGTCGCGCGCGGAGAGCCAAGCCCGCCTCGTCGCGCTCGAAGGCGAACGGGCCGCGCGTGCGGAGCGCGAGCGCATGCAACGCGACCTGCACGACGGCCTCGGCGCGCAGCTCGTCGCAACGCTCGCGCTCGCAGAGCGCACCCCTCACGACCACGTCGCACTCGCGCACTCCGTGCGCCTGGCGATGGCCGAGCTGCGCGCCGCCGTGGACTCGCTCGGCTCGAGCGATCGCAGCATCGACGAGGCGCTCGGCGAGCTGCGCAGTCGCCTCGACCTGCTCGCGCGCGGCGCCGGGTTCGCGCTGACTTGGCGCGTGGGGGATGTCGATGGCGCGCCTCGACTTTCGCCCGAGCAGGTGGTGCACCTGCAGCGTGTTCTCCAGGAGGCCGTCGCGAACGTGGTGAAGCATGCGAGTGCGCGCGAGCTCACGCTCAGCGCGGGCGTCGCGGAGCGAGACGGTCGCAACGCCGCGTTCGTCGAGCTTCGTGACGATGGACGCGGCATCGGGAGCTCACCACCCGGACGCGGCCTCGGGAACATGCGTACGCGCGCCGCGCAGCTCGGCGCCGAGCTCGCGATCGAGTCTTCGGCCGCGGGCACTCGCGGTCAGCTCTGGTTCACTCCGCGAGCTTGACCAGCCCGAGCTGCGTCGCCTCGTAGACCGCTTCGGCGCGCGAGTGCACCGCGAGCTTCTTGTAGATGCGCTGTACGTACGTGGAGATGGTCGTGCCCGAGACGCCGAGCAGCGCGGCGATCTCGTCGAAGCGAAAGCCCTTCACGATCAAGCTGAGCACTTCGCGCTCGCGCGCGGAGAGCTGCGGCTTGTCCGGGTCCTCCGCCGCCGGCTCGCTCGGCTTCGGCTGCGCCCCTCGAAAGCTCGCGAGCACGCGCCGCGCGATCGCGGGGCTCATGGGCGAGCCGCCAGCGAGCAGCTCGAGCGTGCCGCGCACGAGCTCGCGCGCGTCGGCGTCCTTCACGAGGTAGCCGAGCGCGCCCGCGGCGATCGCATCGAAGACGTTCTTGTCGTCGTTGAACATCGTGATCACGAGCGGCAGCGTCGTCAGCTGGTGCTCGCTGACCGCGCGTACCAGCTCGCTGCCGCTGCCGTCGGGCAAGCCGAGATCCGTGATCAGCAGCTCGGGGCGCTCGCGCAAGAGCGCCGCACATCCTCCAGCGACCGAGGCCTCGATGGCCACCACGCGCACACTCGGTTCTTCTGCGAACGCGCGCAGCATGCGTTCTACGCAATGCGCGTCGTCCTCGACGATCACGATGCGAGCCGGCGTGGCGAGCGAGTCGGTCACGCGAGCGAGTGTCGCACGCGAGGAACACCGCGAGCGCGTCGTGTGAATCCACGACTCGGCGCCCGTGGCGAGCCGAGCGGGCCCGCCGCCCGGCGTGTCGTGTGTTTCTACGACAGCTCGCATTCGTCACAGCGCCGCGAAACGCGCCACTTGTTGGGTAGGCGCGACGCGCCCGCCTTCCACCCAGGAGAACGCAATGCTCGGCTGCCGCTCGATCCGCCCGCTGCTCGCCATGCTCATCACGCTGTCGCTCGCGGGCGCGGCCGCCGCGGCGCCGATCATCACGACATTTGCGCTGTATTCGAGCGGACCCGTGACCGACAGCGATGGACCGCAAGCCGGCGGCGCGCTCAGCTCGCAGGTCACGACGAGCGACGGCGCTTCGCGCTGCAACATCGCCGGCAGCGGCTGCTCGACGGGACAGCCGAGCGACGCCTTCGCCTTCGCCGCGCAGAACGAGACGGCGCTCGGCATCTTCTCCGCGCTGCAAGCGGACGGCACCTTCTTCAACGGCGACCCGGGACCGCTCAGCTTGCTCTCGCGCACGACCTGGACCGACAGTCCGGCTACGGCCGGACCGAACTCGATCACGCTCATCATCAAGCCCGGAGAGCTCACGCTGCTCGACTACGCGAGTGTCCAGTTCGGCAACGACACGATGGCTCGCTACCGGATCGAGCTCGCGGTGAACGGCAGCGTCGTGTTCTTCTCCGCGGCCGAGCTTCGCGGCGGCGCGAGTGGCATCACGCTCACCAAGAGCGGCGTCGATCTCGGCAGCACGGGGTTCTCGGAGTCGAACAACGTCGCGGGGTACACGTTCAACTCGCTCATCACGACGATCGACCTCGGGATTCTCGCGCCCACAGACGTCGTGACCTACACGATGGAAGTCCAAGTCAGCGGGCCGGGCTTCGAGACGGGCGGCTACGCGCGCATCGGCGATCCCTTCGACCTGGCAGGCAGTGGCTCCAGCATCGCGTTCGGAACCCCGGTGCCGGAGCCGGCGGTGACCCTACTGCTCGCGCTCACTGGCGCGATCGCGCTCTGGGTGTGGCGTCGGCGCGCTCGCAGAGGCTGACGCCGCGCTTTAGTCGCGCGGCGTGCCGAAGCCCGCGGCCTCGAGGCGCGCTCGCAGCAGCGAGCCCGGCTCGAGCAGTCTTCGCAGCGCCGCGACGGCGGGGCGATCCCAGCGCGCGGCGGGAATCGCGAAGTCGTAGCTCTCGTTCGCGAGCGCGCGGAAGCGCAGCCCCTTCTCGCGCGCCACGGTCTCGATCGTGACGCCCCAGTCCGCGCGCTTCTGCGCGACCGCCGCCGCCACCGCGTAGTGCGAGCGCGGCTCGTAGGCGAAGCCCGGCGGCTTCCTCCCTGCGAGCAGCCGATCGATCAGCACGCGCGTCCCGGCGCCGCGATTGCGATTCACCATGCGCAGACTCGCGTCGGCGAGCAGCTCTTCGGTGTCGCGCAGCTCGTCGGGGCGCGTGACGACTCCTTGCATGCGCGTGTAGCCCCGTAACAACTTCAGGTCTGCGTTCAGGAACGGCGCGTTGTAGAGGTTCGTCCTCGGATCGAGCAGGTGAATCGGCGCTGCGTCGCACTCGCCGCGCTCGGCGGCGGCGAGGCCACCCTGACTACCGACCGCGAGCACCTTCACGCTGAAGCCTTCGCGCACGAGCGCGCCGGCGATCAGGTCGAGGCCCGCGCAGTGGCTGCCGACCACCACCAGGTCCGCGGGCTCGATCTCCCTCCCTAACAACGTCACGTCCACCGCGTCGTCCGCGTCGACGATCTCGACGTTGCGCTCGATGCGCACGAAGCCGTCGGCGCGCGAGAACGTCGTGACCGAGCCGCTGCCCTTGCCCATCGGGTACGCGGCGAGCTGCCCGTCGCTCCGCGTCACGAGGCCGACGAGCAAGTACTCGAGCCGCCCGCGCTCGGAGTTCGTGCGCAGCGCCATGCGCGCGCGCACCGTCTCGCGCTTTGCCGCGCTGAGCCCGCTCATCTCGCGCAGCACCGGCGCGACGAACTCGTGGAAGGTGAAGATCGCGGAGGTGGGGAAGCCCGGCAGGATCACGACGGGCAGCGCGCCGTGCGCAGCGAGACAGATCGGCTTGCCGGGCTTCAGCGCGACCCCGTGGACGACGATCCCAGGTGTCAGGTCGCCCACCACGCGCGCGTTGAGATCACCCTCGCCCTTCGAGGTGCCGCCCGAGAGCAGCACGAGGTCGGCGCCCTCGAGCGCGCTCGCGAGCGCGCGGCGCAGCGCAGGCTCGTCGTCGCGGAACGCACCGTGGAAGCGCGGCTCGGCGCCGAGCTCGCGCACGGCGTCGCTCAGGATGCGCGCGTTGCTGTCGTAGACGCCGCCCGGCATGAGCGCTTCGCCTGGCTGCACGATCTCGTCGCCGGTCGAGAGGATCGCGACGACGGGCTTCTTCACGACCGCGACGCGCGCTCGCCCGATCGCCGCGAGCACGCCGGTCTCGCGCGAGGTGAGGCGCGTGCCGGCGAAGAGCACCGTCTCGCCCTGGCCGATGTCGGTGCCCGCGAACGAGACGCTGCCGCCGGGCACCACGGCGCGCCGCACGATCAGCGCGCCGCCGTCGACATCGGTGTTCTCGACCGGCACCACCGCGTCCGCGCCGCGCGGCAGCATGCCGCCCGTCGCGATCGTCATCGCGGCGCCCGGCGCGACTTCGCCGCTCGGCGCGACGCCGGTCGGAATCGTCTCCGCGAGAAGCGTCAGGCGCCGCGGCTCCTCTTCGCTCGCGCCGTAGGTGTCGGCCGCGCGCACGGCGAAGCCGTCCATGTTGCTGCGATCGAACGCGGGCACGTCGACGTCGGCACGCACGTCTTCGGCGAGCACGCGCCCGAGCGCCTCGGCGAGCGCGACCTCTTCGATGCCCGCGTGCGCGACGTGAATCGCCGCGCGCCAGCGCGCTTCGGCTTCGTCGCGATCGAGCACTTCGAGGAACTGGCGCTGTTTCACGACAGCTCCTCGTCGTAGAGCAGCACCTCGACTTCCTCACCTTCCGCCATGCCCTCGCGCCCACGCGGCACGATCACGCAGCCCGCAGCGCGCACGGTGGAGGAGAGGATGCTCGCGCCGGAAGTCGCGAGCGGAGTCACGCGGCCGTCCTCGATCGCGACGCGCACGTAGTCCACGCGCCCGATCTGCGACGCCAGCTTGCGCGCGAGGGGCAGGCGCACGCGGCGATGCGGCCATGCGCGCGGGCGACCGCCGAGCGCGCGGATCACGGGCCCTGCGAAGAACTCGTAGGCGCACAGGCAGCTCACGGGGTTGCCAGGCAGCAAGAACACGAAGGCTTCACCCGGCGCGGGCTCGCTCGCGGCGGCGTACTCCTTCGCCCTGCGCGGGATGCGCCCGACTCCGGCTGGGCTCGAGGGCCGCATCGCGACGCCGTGGAAGTCGAGCGTGCCGAGCTCCGCAACCAGCCCGGGCGCGTGGTCCTCGATGCCGACCGAGCTGCCGCCGGAGACGAGGATCACGTCGGCGTCGCTCGCCTGCAGCGCGAGCCGAATCACGTCGCGGCGGTCGGGCAGCGGCGAGCACTCGAGCGCGGCGCCGCCGTCGCGCAGGGCGAGCGCGCGCAGCACGACCGAGTTGCTGTCGACGATGCGCGCGCCGGCCGGCTTCGCACCCGGCGGCAGCAGCTCGTCGCCCGTGATCACGAGCTGCACGCGCGGGCGGCGGTGGCACAGCACGCGCGCGACGCCGATCGATGCGAGTAGCCCCGCATCCTGGGCGCGCAGGCGCCGGCCCGCGCGCAGCACGACCTCGCCCGCGCGAATGTCCTCGCCGATCGCGCCGACGTTCTTCTGCGGCGTCACCGGCTCGCTGACGGAGACGACGTCGCCGCGCTCCTCGCACACCTCGGCCATCACGACCGCGTCCGCGCCGTCCGGAATCGGCGCGCCGGTCATGATGCGCACCGCCTCGCCCACGCCGACACGCCCTGCGAACGGGCGACCCGGCAGCGTCTGCCCGAGCACCTTCAGCGTGACTGGGTCGTAGTCCGAGGCGCCGAACGTGTCCTCGCCGCGCACCGCGAAGCCGTCCATCGCGGAGCGCGCGAAGCTCGGCACCGAGACCGCGGCGCGCACGTCCTCGGCGAGCACGCGGCCCGCGCACGCGAGCAGCGCGACCGGCTCCGCTGGCAGCGCCGCGCTCTTCGCGGCGAGGAAGCGCTCCACCTCCTCTACGTCCGCCCGCGCCGCGAAGCCGCGCAGGCGCACGTCGCGAAGGGAGCGGCGGTTCTGGTCGGGGGGCGGCGTCACGCGGGGAGGAACCGTGCCCAAGATCCCCACGCTGCGCACGCCTTCCGCAGTGCGGGTCGGAGATCGCTCGCATTCGAGCTTTCGCGTGACACTTTAGAAGCTGCCTGCCCACTTCCTGCGTGTCCGCGGGTGTCCCGTTTTCGAGCCGATCGCGCCTCTCGCTTGTGGGAAGGGGTGCACTCCAAGGAGAGGCACTGATGCTCCCGCTGGGCGCGTTCCTCCTTCCCTTGCTGCTCCTCGTCCCCGGCGCCGCCTCGGCCACGCCGATCGTGGGGCACGCCACTTCGTCAAGCGGCGACTTTCTCTACCAGGGGCTCGGCGATCTCGGTGACGGCGTCGCCGATGGACGTGGGACGGGTCTCTACAGCCTGGGCCCATGCGCGTTCGCGTCGGGCGTCACGACATGCACGCTGACCGGGAGCTACGTCGAGGACGCTGGGAGCCAAAACCCCGGGGCTACCGGCACGTTCGCGTTCCGCACGATCTATCCCGGCATGACGAATCCGATCGTGGCGCGCTCCATCGCCCCTGGCGACCACAGCCTGCAGCTCTTCAGCCTCGGCGCAGGCCGCTTCGAGCTCGAGTTGTTCCCGAGCTCGGGCGGCTCAATCCTGGGGGTTTTCCCCGCGACGCCATTCTCGAACTCGATCGGTTGGAACGCCTTCCTCGGCACGAGCGCGACCTGCACGGGAAGCCCGACCGCCTGCTCGATCGGCGCGGTCGGCCTCGCCGCGGGCTCGACGATCTCGGGACCGCTGCAGAGCTTCTTCTTCAACATTCCGCAGCCCGTCGCGGAGCCGAGTGCGGCAGCCCTCTTGCTCGCACCGCTGCTGGCCCTCGCAGTGCGTGCTGGGCGATGTCGGCGCGGGCGGTCGCTGTAGCCGCGCTCGCGATCGGGACGGGCGCGCAGGCCGCGCCCCGCGTCGCGACACCGCTCGCGGCCAGCGCCGCGCTTCTCTGCGCGCGGAGGCGACGCGCGGGGCGCCAGCAAGTGGAGCGCGCAGCGAGGCGGAGCCAAACGAAGGTCATTAGCGTGCGCGCGTGGTCGAGCGCGCCTCCAAGCCTTCCGCAGCAGTCATCACTGTCGTCGCGCTCGCGCTCGTCGCCGCCTACTGGCCCTCGCTCGGCGGCGGCTTCATCTGGGACGACGACGCGCACATCGTCGACAACCACTACCTGAGAAATCTCGCGGGCCTCGCGCAGATCTGGATCCCGGGCCACACGCCGCAGTACTACCCCGTCACGTTCAGTCTGTTCTGGGCGCAGTACCAGCTCTGGGGCGCGAGCCCGCTCGGCTACGACCTCGTGAACCTCGCGCTGCACGCGCTGAACGCGCTGCTCGTGTGGCGCGTGTTCGCGCAGCTCGGCGTGCGCTTCGCGCCCCTGCTCGCCGCGGCGTTCGCGCTGCATCCCGTGCACGTCGAGAGTGTGGCGTGGGCGATGGAGCTGAAGAACGTGCTGTCGGCGACGTTCTACCTCGCAGCGGCGAGTTGTTATTTGCGCTTCGACGCGGAGCGCGAGCGCGGCGACGCGACGCCGCGCGGCTACTTCGCCGCGTGCGCGCTCTTCGCCTGCGCGCTGCTCAGCAAGTCCGTCACGGAGACTCTGCCCGCTGCGCTCGCGCTCGCGCTCGTGTGGCGCGGAGGCGCGCTCGGGCTGCGCCGCTTCGCGCCGGTGGCGCCGCTGTTCGTGCTCGGGGTCGGCGCGGGCTTACTCACCACCATCGTCGAGCGCGATTTCGTCGGCGCGCGCGGCGCGGAGTTCGCGCTCTCGCTCGCAGACCGCGCGCTGGTCGCGTCGCGCGCGCTGCTCTTCTACGCGCAGAAGCTCGTCGCGCCCTACCCGCTGATGTTCTGCTACCCGCGCTGGGAGATTTCCGCGGCGAGTGCGAGCGCCTACTGGCCGCTCGCCGCCGCGCTCGCGATCGGCGCCGCGAGCCTCGCCGCGTTCGTGCGCGGACGGCGCGGCATCCCGCTCGCGCTCGCGTTCTTCGCGGGCTCGCTCTTTCCCGCGCTCGGCTTCATCGACTTCTACCCGATGATCTACTCGTTCGTCGCGGACCACTTCGTCTACTTGCCTTCGCTCGGCCTGCTCGCCGCCGGGCTCGCACTCGGCGATCGGCTCGTCGCGCACCCGATCGCCCGCAGCGCAGCGTGCCTCGCGTTGTTAGGTGCGCTCGCCGCGCTCACGTTCTCGCGCGCGGGCGATTACCGCGATGCACAGACGCTCTATCGCCACTCGATCGCGCACGACCCGAGCGGCTACCTGTGCGTCGCGCTCACGGGCACCGAGCTCGTGAGGCAGGCGCAGCTCGAACGCGAGGCGGGGCGCGAATCCGCCGCTCGCGCCCACTTCGCCGAGGCGAAGACGTTCAGCCAGCGCGCGCTCACGCTGAAAGAGAATCAGCCGCCGACGCACATCGACCTGGCCGTCGCGCACTTCGCGCTCGGCGAGGCGGCGCCCGGCGTGAGGCACGCGCTGCGCGCAGCGGAGCTCGCGCCGGCGTCGCTCGATGCGCAGCTGCTCGCCGGCAACGCGCTCGCGGCGACCGGGCGCCCGCGTGAGGCGATCCTGCGCTTCGAGCGCGCCGTCGCGCTCGCGCCCGCGCACTTCGAGGCGAACCTGCGCCTCGCGCAGCTCGCGCGCAGCGAGGCGCATGCGCGCGCCGCGCTCGCGGCGGCGGCGAGCGAAGAAGAAGCGCAGCAGGCGCGCGCGGTGCTCGCAGGCTTGCGGCGCTGAGACCCCGGCCGCGGGCTCACTCTCCGCGCTGCGCGAGGAAGAGCGCGTCGCGTTCTTCTTGCGGGACGAAGCTGCCCGTACGGCCGGCGGCGCGCAGCGCGTCGCGCAGCTTCGCGAGGTCGCTCGCGTAGAAGGCGGCGAGCTGGCGCAGCAGGTCTTCGACGCGCTCCGCGTCGCGGCGAGCGGCGGTCTTCTCGAGGAGGCGGAGCGCGAGCTCGCCCAGCGCGTCGCGCGACTCGCCGGCGAGAAGGCGCCGCAGTTGGTCCACGAGCTTGGGCTCGAGCTGGCGCATTCCGAGCAGACGCGAGCCGCGGCGGCGCGGGACGCGAGGGAGCCGGGAGCGCGGCTCGGGATGCGCGAGGAACGCGAGCAGCTCGCTGAGCGCGTCGAACGCGGCAAGCGCGCGGCGGCGCGAACGGAACGTGCCGTGCCACGCGAGATCCAGATCGCTCCACGCGTCGGGCTCGGTGGTGAAGCCGAGCAGCACCTGATGGCCGCGCACGCCGAGGCCGATCGCCGGGTAGAGGAAGGAGAACGCGCCGTCCACGTTGTAGGGCGGGCGCAGCGTGCGGATCAGCTCGTTCTCGGTGAGCAGCGCCTCGCGTTCGCTCGCGACGACGCGCACTTCGAGGGCGCTCGCGACGCGCACGAGCGCGCGCATCTTGCGATGCGCCCTGCGCCGCGTTGCGTTGCGGTAGCCCTCGAGGCGGCGCCGCACGTCCTTCGCCTTGCCCGCATACAGCACGTCGCCGCGCTCGTCCTTGAACAAGTACACCGCGGGCGCGCGCGGAAGCTCGCGCAAGAAGTCCGCGCCGAACTTGCGATCGAAGGCGTTCGCGCTCACGCGCGGCACCGTACGCGATGCGCGCCGCCGCGGGACGACGCGCTCCGTCAACGGCGGCCGGGATGCGGCTCGCGGGGAGCGCGGATCTCGATCCCGAACTCTGTCTCACGACGGAGCGGGGCACCTCCGAATGTCCTCACGTGCACGTAGCTTTCGCGCACCCAATCGCCGAGATCTCGGGCGTAGTCGATGCCGAAGAACTCGCTGCCGTACTCGCTGGTGTCGCGGTGCACGACTGCCAGCAGCTCGGGCCTCGCGACGCGCAGCGAAGCGCTCACATTCCGTTCGCCGAACAACGGGAGGTCGCCAGGGACGAAATTCACGTACGGCGTCGGATTCGGAATCCGCGCGAGATAGTTGAGCATGACGCCCTCGGGCAACGCCACGAGAGAGCGCGCCTGCTCCGGGGGCCGCTCCTCGAGCCAGTCCAGCGATTCCGCGAGAACGCGCCCTCGCTCGTCCGCGAGGAACGTGTCCGCCCCCGATCCCACGCGGACGGTCTTCTGCGAGATCGCGAGCTCCGTCGTCGCCCATGCGAACCAGGCAAAGCCCAGCAGGGGGACCAGCGCGGTCGCGCGCGCCGCGACTGCGTCGAAGCCCTTCGCCGAGAGAAGGCGCGGAAGCGCGTCGACGAGACCGACGCTCGCGAGCGCAAGGGCAGGCAACGCGAGCGCGAATCCATATTGGACGACGCGCGCGTTGAGGCCGAGCTTCAACAGCGCGGCGAGGGCGAACGCCGCGAAAGCGAAGAGCGCGACGGACTCGGAGGTCCGCTCGCGCGCGAGCCTCACGGCGGCGAAGAGCGTCGCCGCCAGCGTCAGCAGCGTCAGCACGCGCGCCGACGCCAGCATTGGAGCGCCCTTCGCGATCAAGAGGAAGAGAAGCGCCGCTGCGCTGAGCGAAGCTGCCAGCGCGACTCGCGGAAAGGCCGCAAGCTTCCGAATCCGAGCGATCAGAATGCCTGGAGCCATCACTGCCGCCGCGGCCGCTGCAGCAACGAACATCTCGCGGATGCGCGCGACCGGAGCGTCGAGGCCCATGCCGGCCCGATGGAACGGGGAGTCGCTCACATCGGTCATGAACAGTTCGGGCCAACCACCCAGCGTGAAGCGCAGCGCGTCCCACGGCGGGTGGGAAGCCGCGAGCAACGCCGCGCTCGCGAGGGGCGGCAGGCAGAGCCCGCCCGCGAACGCTGCCGCGCGGTGACGCGTGAGGGGCGCGCTGAGCACGACTCCGAGACCCGCCCCTCCGAGGGCGGCCACGAACACCTCGGGCTTCGTGAGGAACGCGAGCCCGACCAGGAAGCCCGAGACGCTGGCCAGACGCGGGACGGAAGCGGAGCTGAGCGCAAGCTCCGTCGCCAGCAGACCCAACAGGATCCCGTGCGTCATCTCGTGCGAATAGGGAGCGATGAAGTTGTAGTTGCCGACGTCGACGAGCTGACCGAAGCCGCACACCAACAGCACCACGCAGCACGCGACGAATGCGCCGAACGCGCTCGAGAAGCGACGCAGGAGTCGGTGGAGAGTCGCGACGATCAGCGCGAACAGAACGGCGTTCACCAGCACGAGCGTGCGAAGACCGACGCCGAACACCTCGAACATCAGCCAGTTCCATTGCGGGCTGAGCGGGCCATTGAACCACGCGAGCTCGCTGAAGAGCGCGCGGCCCTCGCCGAGTTGCCACGGGACGTAGAGCTCGCGACCGAAGTCGATGATCGGATCCGGCCGCGTTCCCCAGCTTCGATGCAGCAGAACTGCAAAGAGAACCGCGAGGCCGACTTCGTATCCGATCCAGGACGACCGCCGCGCGATGCCCTCGGCAGCCGCCCTGCGCATCGGTCACCTCAGAGCCTGGAAGTGAAACGGCCGGGGCGTTAGCCCCGGCCGTTCGCGTTGTTCTGTCGACTCGCGCCTCAGCCGCTGGCCTTCGCGCTGAACGCGTCCTCGCCCGGCTTCATCTTCGTGTAGACGGCCGCGATGATGTCCGCGGGCACGTCGAACACGGCGTTGGCCGGCCCGATCGGGTCCTTCTTCAGCGGCTCGGAGAGCACGTCGTCCTTCGCGCTGAAGCCGGCGCGCTTGTTGAACTCCCACTCGTCGCACAGGATCTGCCAGCCCTGATCCCAGATCTCGTCGCGCGAGACTTCGCGGCCGACCATCGCGCCGTAGAAGGCGCGGATGTTGTCGAGGCTCGGCTGCAAGAACTGGCAGAAGCCCGACGAGTCGTTCACCGCGTTCACGAGCTGCGCCTTCTGCGACTCGTAGGCGAACTTATCAGGGGTGAGGCCGGGGTTGATGATGAGCCCCGCCGTGTGATCGGCGCCCATCGCGCTCGTGCAGTACGTGACGCCCGTGGCCTTCAGCGGCCGCGGATCCCACGCCGGCAGCGACTGGCCCTTCGCGTGCGGGATGCGCCAGTGGCCGGTGAGCTTGCCCGCCGCCACGACGCCGTTGCCGACGGCCTTGCCGCGCTCGGTGCCCGTCGGGATCTCGCGCAGCAGCGCCTTCATCGCCGCCGCGTCGCCCCACTGCAGCTGGCCCGCGTCCATCAGCACCGCGAGCGCGCTGCCGGTCTCGATCGTGTCGAGGCCGAGCTCGTCGCACAGGCGATCCAGCTCCGCGACGTCTTCCCAGCTCGCCACGGCGCAGTTCGCGCCGAGCAGCGTGAGCGTCTCGAATTCGAGCGCGCTCGTGACGTACTTGCCTTCCTTGTTGTGGACGATGTTCGAGCAGCGCACGATGCAGCCCGTCATGCAGTTGTGCATGGTGCCGCCGCGCGTCTCGAAGCTCTCGACGATGCGCGCGCCGTCGAGCGTCTTCGCGTCGGGCGACTGGCCGTTCGTGCGGTTCTTGTACGGGAACGTGTGCAGCATGTTCGCGACCGGCACCACCGAGCTCGTGCCGTGCTTGAACATGAGCGGGCCCGACAGGTAGGACTGCGAGTAGTCCTTGCAGAGCTCGCCGAACTTCTTCTTGTCCGCAGCCTGCACCACCGAAGCACGGCCCGGGTCGACCGACACGTACTTCAGGCCCTTGCTGCCCATCACCGCGCCGACGCCGCCGCGCGCCGCGTGGCGAGCGGGGTAGCGGTTGTCTTGGTCGGTGGTGGCGACCGACGAGCCCGTGAGGCGCATCTCGCCGGCGGGGCCGATCGAGATGAACGAGGTCGTCTTCGGGTACTTCGTCGCGAGCCGCTCGCACAGCGTGTAGTTGAGCAGGCCCTTGTACTCGTCCGCCGCGACGACCTTCACGCCCTCGGCGTTCACCTCGAGCGCGTAGCGCTTGTTCGCGTCCTTCGGCTGGCCCTTCACCACGATCGCGCGGTAGCCGAGCTTCACGAGGTGCTGTCCGGGCTGGCCGCCGGTGTTCGCTTCCTTGATGCCGCCGGTGAGCGGGCTCTTGCAGCCGACCGAGATGCGGCCCGAGGTCGGCGCCGCGGTGCCGCTGAGCACGCCCGGCGCGAGCACGAGCACGTTCTCGGGGCCGAGCGGATCGCACTTCGGGTTGCACTCGTCGAGCAGGATCTTCGCCGAGAGGCCGCGCCCGCCGAGCAGCCGGTACTTCTCAGGAAAGGGCTTCAGCTCGACGGTCTGGTTCGTCATGTCGACGTAGATCATTCGATCGGCCATTGAGGTCTCCTTGTGGTTCTTCGTTCGCCTTCGGCTCACTGCGCGCGGCGAGGCGCCGCTTGCGGCTTCCCGATTTCAACTTTCGTGGTGTGTGTTCAGCCGCCTGCGATGGCGGCGATGATCTCGATCTCGTCCTTCGGTCCGAGCGGCTCGCGCAGCGGATCGCGCACGAGATGGTTGCCGTTCTTGAAGAGCTTCACGAAGCGGTGGACGTTGCCGTCGTCGTCGAGCACCTGCGGCAGAAAGCCCGGGTACTTGCGCTGTATACAGTCGAGCACAGCGCCCACCGAGTCGCCGTCCGCGTCGATCTCGGCGGCGCCGAGTGTCGGCCCCCGGTAGGGCGGTGGAATGCGGACCAAGGGCATGCAGACTCCGGGAGCGGCGGAACTTACGCCGCTGACTCCGTGCGGGGCAAGGCGTAGGTTGCGGAGATGAAAGGGATTTCTCGCTGCGCCTTCAGCTTCGCACTCGCCTGCGGGCTCGTGGCCAGCGCTCGCGCGCAGGCGCCGCACGCGATCCCGCCGCTCGTGCGCCCGCTGCACGAGCGCGTCGCAGAGGCGGACGCGATCGCGCTCGTCGCCGTGGAGCGCGTCACGGCCGGGCGCATCTCGCTGCGGCTGCGCGACGCGCTGCACGGCGAGCTTCCCGCAGCGCTCGAGCTGAAGCGCTCGCCGCTCGCGCCGCCGCCCCTCGCGGAGGGAGCCGTCGCGCTCGTGATGCTGCGCGGCGCGCGCAGCCCGTACGTGCTCGCGGGCGAGCCGAGCGAGGCGCTCGTGGTGCACTCCGACGTCGAGGCCGAGGCGCTCGCCCAGGGCGTGCTCCAGCTGCGCGCGGCCGGGGGCGACCCGCTCAAGACGATGTACGTCTACGGCACCTGGCTGAACGCCCCCGAGCCGCTGCGGAGCCTCGGGCGGGCAGTGCTGGAGAAGAGCGCGGCGGACGAGATCGCGCCGCTCGCGAAGCCGGAGCTGGGCGTGAGCGCGCACTGAAACGAGCCCCGCGGCCCCCGAAAGCGGGGTCCGCGACCGAGGCGACGGCGCGAAGAGTTGCCTCTGGCGCGGAATGTCCCCCGGAACGTCCCCCGCCTCGGAGCGCTCCTGCCGCACGCTTGCCTGCGCTCTGCGCCTTCCCCGCGCAGACACGCCGCGCCCCACCGTTAGAATGCGCCCCCGGTAGCCCCGGCATGGCACTCACCCCGGGCTTCGGAGATCACCCAGCTTGGGCAGGCGATTCATCGTGTGCGACGGCGCTCACCTCGCGAAGGAGTGGGCGCAGATTCTGCCGGGCACGAGTGCCGAGCTCGCCTTCGTGCCGCGCGAGGACGAGCTGCGCGCGCGGCCGCCGGGCTTCCGCTCCCTCGGCCACCCGTTCACGCCTGAAGGCCTGGAGCGACTCGGCGCCAACGACGAGGACGAGTTCGCCGTCATCGCCGACGACCCCGTCTGGCTGCGCAACGCGGTCGCCGTGATCGGCACCGCGCTGCCGACCGTGCCGATCCTCGTGTGCTCGGATTTCCTCGCGGCCGACGAGCTGCCGATGCACCTCTGCATTCGCCTCACCGGCCTGCGCGAGGGCATTCGCCACGACTTCGATCGCGAGTTCCGCCACCTCGCGAACCTGCACCGCGTCGCGCAGATCCAGCGGCTCTTCATCCAGCGCGAGAAAGTCGCGATCCTGCTGCAGCCCGATCCCGACCCGGACGGCATCGCTTGCGGCTTCGCGCTGCGCGCGTTGTTAGGGAGAAAGTCGCCGACCGCGCCGCTCGTGTCGTTCGGCGAGGCGAAGCGGCCTGAGAACGTCGCGATGATCCAGGCGCTCGGGCTCGAGGTGCGCACGATCGATCTCGACCAGCTCGAGGAGTTCGACGGCATCGCGCTCGTCGACGTGCAGCCCAACGTTTTCGGCGACCCGATTCCCGCGCGCCTGCAGAACGTCGACCTCGTGATCGACCACCACCCCGAGCGCAGCGGCTGGAGCGCTTCGATTCGCGACGTGCGCACCAGCTACGGCGCGACCTCGACGATCCTCACCGAGTACCTCACGGCGGCCGGCCTCGAGATTCGCCCGCGCCTCGCGACGGGCCTGCTCTACGGCATCAAGAGCGACACTCAGCTGTTGGGGCGCGACACCGAGACGCAGGACATCGAGGCGTTCGCGGCGGTGCACGCCTTCCACAGCCCCGCCTTGTTGCGGCGGATCGAGCGCCCCGCACTGCCGCTGCCGGGCCTGCGCGCACTCGGCCGCGCGCTCGCGACGACGCGCGTCGAGGAGGGCATCCACCTGCTCGTGCTCGGCCGCGTGCGCGAGGACGTGATCCCGCAGGTGGCGGACCTCGGGCTCCAGGCCGAAGGCGCCGAGTGGTCGATCGCGGCGGGCATCGTCGGCGGCGACCTCGTGTTCTCGGTGCGCAACGTCGGCTACGTGCGCGCTGCGGGCGAGGTCGTGCGCGGCGTCGTCGAGGGCCTCGGCATCGGCGGCGGCCATCGCTCGATGGCGAAGGGCATCATCCCGGTGAAGGCGTTCCGCGCGAAGTACAAGCGCGCCGACAACGCCACCGTGCGCCGCGCGCTCTTCGACGCGTTCGTGCGCGCGATCCACGAGAGCTGAGTGGCGCGCGCGCTGCTCGCGGACGCGGACGTGCGCGCGGGCCTCGCGCAGCTACCGGGCTGGGAGCTGCGCGACGGGCGGCTGCGGCGCGAGTACGCGTTCGCGGATTTCAGCGAGGCGTTCGCGTTCATGACGCGCGTCGCGCTCGTGGCCGAGAAGCAGGATCACCACCCCGACTGGTCGAACGTGTGGAACCGCGTCGCGATCGCGCTCTTTACGCACGACGCGGGAGGCATCACTGCGCGCGACCTCGCGCTCGCGCGCGAAATCGCACGCATCGCGGCGGCGTTCGCGCAGCGCTGAGCGCGGCCGACGGCGCGCGCTCACCGCGCGCCTTGCGCCCCGACGCTTGCGTTGATCCGCCACAGCGCCGCGACCGCGCGCAGCACTGCGGCGTGCGCGGCGACGCGCAGCGCGAGCTGCGAGCCCGCGAACGCGGGCGTCTCGACCACGATCACGGTGCCCGCGCTCGGGCCCGCGACTTTGCGGCCCTCGCGGAAGATCTCGCGCGCGGCGAACAGCTCGTCGATCGAGCCATCGCGAATCGGGTTGCCCTCCGCGTCGCGGCTGATCGCGCCGCGCGCGATCGGCTCGCCGAAGCGCGTCTCGCCGGAGAGGCGCAGCGGGATGCCGGCGCTCTTCAGCAAGCGGATGATCTCGGCGCCCACTGGGTTGTCGTCGGCCGCTACGCCCTGCGAGTAGATGTAGCCGCCCTCGGTCGAGAGCTCGTCCTCGTGCAGATCGAGCACGAGCTGCGGCGGGTACGCCTCCGCGGTGCGCAGCACGAACTGAGTCAGTGCGAGCGTCTCCGGCCCCGGCGCGGCTGCAGCGCGGGGCCGCGATGAGTCCGCGAGATCTTCGAGCAGGTACTCCGCGTCGCCGACGCTGTAGCCGCCCTTGCGCCAGTCGCGCTCCGGTGTGTTCGGGTAGCGCCAGCCATTTCGGTAGCCGCGCGGATTGCAGAGCGGCACGACGACGATCGGCACGCCGCTCTCCGCGAGCCCGACCAAGCTGGCGAGCGATGCCGCCACCGCGTTCGGACCGGCGGGCTCTTCGCCGTGAATGCCCGCGAGAATCCACAGCGCGGGCCCACTCGCGCGAGTGCGCCACGCACGAATCGCGTCGCCGTCGACGTACGCGTAGATCGGCTCGCGCAGCCAGCCGTGCGCCTCGAGCGCCGCGTACTTCTCGTGCAGCGCCTCGAGCGAAGCGCGGCCATCCGCGGGCGGCGGAGGCGCAGGCTGCGCGTCGCGTGAAGCGCAGCCGAGCGCCGCAGTCAGCGCGAAACCGATGACGACTCGCGTGCAGCCCCGAGGGCGCGCGCTCACTCGACGTGCTCGGCGATCGCCTGCCGCCAGAGTGCGTAGCCGGGGCCGAGCAGGTGCAGCTCGTCGTTCGAGAGCGACGTCCGAATCGCACCGGTCTCGGGGTCGAGGAACACGGGATACAGGTCGATCCACGTCGCGCCGCGCTCGCTCGCGACTCGTTCGAGCCGCGCGTTCAGCGCCTCGACCTCGGCGCGGTAGCTCGCCGCGCGCGGCAGCACGCTCTGCACGTAAAGCTGCGTGCCAGCGCTCTCGCCTGCGATGCGGCCGAGGATCTCGCCCACGTTCGCGGCGATCTCTTCGGGCGCCGCGCCCACGAACAGATCGTTCGTGCCGATCAGCAGAAACACCTTCGCGGGCTTGGCGCGCGCGATCGCGTCCGTGCGCGCGAGCACGCCGGTGCTCGTGTCGCCGCCGATGCCGCGATTGCGCACGGCCTTGCCCACGAACAGCTCGTTCCACTCGCCGCCCTCGGTGATCGAGTCGCCGAGGAACACGATGTCGCCGGGCACGACTGGGAACGTCTCGAACGTGCTGATGCGCCGCGCCTTCTCCGGCTCGATGAACGAGCGCAGCACCGCGCGCATCCCCGGTCCCGCGAGCATCCACACCACCGCCGCGGCGACGAGCCCGTTCAGCGCGAGCGAAAGAGTGAGGACGACTTTGCGCACGGCTCGTCAGGCGAGCGTCAGCATCTCGTGCGCGCCGCGCGTGCGCGTCGGGATGTCGATGCCGACTGGGCAGCTTCCGAGGCACGGCGCGGCGCAGCCCGTGCACACGTCGGCCTTCACGTCGAGCTTCGTGTAGAGGCGCATCGCCTCCTTCTCGTCGTGGTAGTCCTCGAAGTACATGCGGTGCCGCAGCACGTCGGGGATCGAGAGCTTCTCCGGACACGTGCCGAGGCACGCGCCGCAGTGCGGTGCGCAGTAGGTGCCGACGATCTGGCGGTCGTACTCGCCGAGGATCGCGACGTCCTGCTCACGCAGCGCGCCGCCGCTCGCCTGCAGATACTCGTCGACGTGCTGAAACTCGAAGAACGAGATCACCGCGGCTGAGACTTCGGGATTCGAGAGCACCCAGCGCAGCGCCGCCTGCGAGTACGCCGGCGCCTGCTCGCGGAAACCCGCGAGGCCGTGGTGCTTCGCGCCCTTCAGCGTCTTCATCGCGATCACGCCCATGTCCTGCTCGCGGCGCGCGCGGGTGATCAGGTCGCCGAGCTTCGGCCAGATGCCGTGGTGGTAGGCGAGCATCATCACGTCGAAGCGCCCGCTGCGAATCGCTTCGTCGGCGACCTGCTCGAGCCGCGGCGTGTGCGACGAAAAGCCGAGGAAGCGCGCCTTGCCTTCGTCGCGCAGGCGGTCGAACGCCTCGTGCATGTTCGGGTCCATCAACCGATCGACTTCGTCACAAGAGTGCACGTGCACCAGGTCGACGTAGTCGGTGCCGAGGCGCGCGAGGCTCTCTTCGACGACGCGCTTGTAGTCCGCCACGGACGTGCCCGCGCCGAGGTGACCCCACGGCGTGCAGAACTTCGTGGCGAGGAACACCTGATCGCGCACGCCGCGAATCGCCTTGCCGACGCACTCCTCGCTGCCGGCCGCGGAGTAGTCGGGCGCGGTGTCGACGTAAGTGACGCCGCGATCGAGCGCGAGGCGCACGATGTCCGTGCCCTTCTGTTCCTTGATCCGCCCGGAGCCGACGACCACGTCCGAGATGCGCCAGCCCGTGCGTCCCAGCGTCCGGTAGCCCTGCACGCGCGCGTTCTTCCACGCCTCGGGGTACTCGGGGTGCGTCGTCTCCGCCTTCGAGCTGATGCCCGCGTTCACCGCGCTCCAGCCCTTGGTGCCGGTGCCGACGCCGAAGAACGCACGCAGTGCCGCCGCGCCACCCGTCAGCGCGGTCGCCCCTAACAACGCGCCGCCCGTCACGAGCCCGCGCCGCAGCGCGTTCGGCTGCTCCTGCTTCGCGCCGCGGCGCGCGAAGAGCACGGCGGCCCAAACCGCGAGGAGGCACACGGCGAGCCAGAACACGGCCGAGATCGCGTTGTCGCCCTGATAACCGATGACGTCGCGGAACAGCGACTCGATCGCGCCGCCGAGCGGGAACGCCCGCCAATCGAGCCCGATCGGCAGCGCGTACAGCAAGCCCCCCGCGACGAAGAAGCCGAACGCCGCGATCCCGAGCGTCCAGAGTGCGAGCTTCGCTGCCCTGCCCATCGCGTCCCTCCTCGCTGCAAGCGATCGCATTCTACGCGCGAGAGCTCGGGGCGCTCCGCCTAATTGCTGCGGAGAGCCGCAGCGAGCTGGGCGGCGCGCGCGATCTCACTCGCGCTCGAGGCATCGAGCGCGCACACGATCTCGCGCGCCGTGGCGCAGCGGCCGATCGCGGCCGCCAGCGCGTCGTGCGAAACGTCCGAAGGCGCGAGCAGCGCGACGCGCGGCTCCGCGCCCGCACTCGCGCACGCCTCGAAGTAGGCAGAGAGCGCGGCGCTCGCGGGAGCCATCACGCCCACGCCGAGCTCCGCCGCGCGCCGCAGCGCCGCGGGCGCGCTCGCCGCGAGCCAGAGCGGCGGCCCCTCGTCCTGCGCGGGCTTCGGAAACACCGCGACGTTCTCGCACGCGAAGTGCTTTCCGCGAAACGTGACGACGCCGCTGCCCCAAGCCGCGCGCAGAATCGCGATCGACTCGGCGAAGCGCTCCGCGCGCTCCGCCTCTTCGAGCCCGAATCCACCGAACGGCGTCTCCGCCGCGCCGAGCCCAACGCCCAGCTCGAGTCGCCCGGCCGACAGCGAGTCGATCGTGGCCGCGTGCTCCGCCACGCGCAGCGGGTGATGCAGCGGCAGCGGCAGCGCCGCCGTCGCGATGCGCACGCGCGCGGTGGCCGCCGCGAACGCCGCGCACAGCGTGAGCGCGTCGGGCACGCCGCCGCGCGCATCGAAGCGCTCCGCGACGCCGACCCAGTCGAGGCCCGCCGCCTCCGCCGCGCGCGCGAGCCCGACGCACTCCGCGAGCGCCGCGGGCGAGGCGTCGCGCGGCGCGATGCGAACCCCGATGCGCAGCGACTGAGGCATCGCGCGAGCGTGGCACACACGCACAGGGGACGTACGTGCACCAAAGCACGCACCTGGGACGTACGTGCACATCTCGCGTTTTCTCCACTGCGCGCCGATGTGCACGTACGTCCCAAGTGCGCGCCGACGTGCATGTACGTCCCAAGTGCGCGTCAATGTGCACGTACGTCCCAGGTGCGCGTTTTCGGAGTCCCCTCGTTGCCCGCGACGCTGCGCATTCCCGCCACGCTGACCGCCGCGCGCGCTGCGCAGAGCGGGCTCGCGCTCGAGTTCGCGCCGCTGCTCGCGCGCCACGGGCGCGACGCGCTGCACGACTACCTCGATCTCGCCGCGCCGCTCTCGCTCGAGTCGGCGCGCGGGCTCGCGCAGCTGACGCGCCTCTTGCGCGCGGCGCGCCTCGCTGCGCGCGGCCCGGTGGAGCGCTGGCTCGGCGACGCCGCCGGCGCGCATGCGGCGATCGCGCCTGCCATCGGGAAGCGGCTCGCGCTCACGGTCGCGCCGCGCGCGTGCGTGCGCTTCACCGTGTGGACCGAGAGCGGCGTACACGCGCTCGACTTCGTCGCCGACGTGCTCGCCGACGCCGGGGGCTTCGCGGTGCGCCGCCTCGGCTTCCTCCCGGTCGCCTACTTCTCGCGAGACGAAGTGCTGCGCCACGAAACGTCGACGCAGCAGTGGTTGGAGGTCGTGAACATCGAGCCGCGTTGAACGGACTCAGCGTGTCGCGACCGGTGCCTCGCTGGGTGGATTCCATTCGTGCCAAGCCGGCTGCGGATCCAGCGGCTCGAGCTTGCGTCCTGCCAGCGCGGGGTGATCGGCGGGAATGCGCGTCGCGCGAAACACTGCGAAGGGCCGCTCGTCAGCGCGTGGCTGAGGCGCGCTCCCGTCTGCGTTCCTCACGCTGCCCGAGAACGGGTTGCGGTACTCCCACACGACTTGGCCGTCGCGTCACCTCGATGAAGCGGCCGCCGCCGCCCTCGCAGATCAGCGTGTTGCCGTTCGCGAGGCGCTGCGCGCCCGAGATGAACGGCGAGTAGAGGCTGGTGGGCTCCGCGGCCTTGTACTGCCACGCGAGCGAAGTCGGGCCGAACGTCGTGCCAGCGAGGTCGTACTGGCCGTTCGCCCGCACAGGCGTCGTCCACTCGTCGATCGACGACCACATCCCCTCCGGCCGATCGCGCCCGTTGTTGAAGACGAGGAGATTGCCCGCGCCGGGCCAGCCGTCCGGAACCCAGCGCACGTCGTGTTGATAGAAGAGGCGCTTGGCTTCCCTCGACTCAGCGCTCGCATAGGTCGCCGAGTTGCCCCAGCGATAGAGCAAATCGCCGCCGCGGCCCGCCTTGCCGCCTGCCCCGCCGCTCGCTTCTTCGCGCGTCGTGCTGTGGTCGATGATCCAGACCTCGCCGAGCACCGGCGTGCTCAGCGCGATCTGATCGAGCCGCGGGTGATAGGCGACCGTGTTGATGTGGAGGAAGTCCGAGCGCAGATCCTCCGGCTTCGCGTCGGCGGGCACGTAGCCGAGTGCCTGGAGCTGCTCGAGCTGCGCGGCGTCGATCTGCGCGCCGTGCGCGTCGGCGTTGAGATCGATGCGCTCCGGGCGGGCCGAAGGTTCTGCGTAGTTCGGCGCATCGGGCGCGTGGTGTTGCACGAGGTGATCCCACACGTGCCACTCCCAAACGACACGCCCGCCGCGCGGGCGCTTAGAGCCTATCCGAAAACCCCAGCCAGTTTCATCGTGATCCAGGCACAGGCGAGATGGAGCATTGCCTCGTAGTTCTGCTCGCGCTTCTCCCAGCGGACGAGGAGCCGGCGGAATCGGTTCATCCACG
>Ga0194132_10000621_pt1 | contig 72097 bp, 63 predicted proteins | sample TA2KigOf80mmetaG_FD_148612 | JGI IMG/M metagenome (GOLD analysis project Ga0194132, IMG submission 148612) | Freshwater microbial communities from Lake Tanganyika, Tanzania - TA2015054 Kigoma Offshore 80m | ecosystem: Environmental > Aquatic > Freshwater > Lake | place: Tanzania: Lake...
AGAGCCGTCGGGCCAGATTTCCGCGGTTTCAGATGACCGCTGACACCTCGGAGCAGTCCGTGCCGTGGAAGGTCTCGGTGCGCCCTTCTCGAAGGGCGTTGAAGTCGACAGCGCCGAACTCCGTCATGTCGCCCACGGACGGCGCGCCGACGCCGAACGGCGCCTCGCAGTCAACAACGATCAAAGTTCCCATCGCCCATCACCGTCCCGGACCAGTGTCGCATCGTCGGCGACGATGCCGCCAGCGGGTGAGCATTGGCATCGGTGCGGCAATTCAGTGTCGACCCGAGCGATCGGATGCCGATCACTGCGCCCGGGTGTGGGTCAGCGTTGGCGGGGGATTCGGATGCGCTTGGGCAGGTGCTCCTCTTCGAGCTGGAGCCCAATCGCGTCGTTCCTGGGATCTGCGATGTCGCCCAAGCGGTCCGCAAGTCCCAACGTGAACAGCACCGTCGCGTAGCTTCCCATCGCCACTCCGGACTCACCCTTTTCAATTCTGAGAAGCGTCATCCGGCTGATCGAGGCACGTGCGGCAGCGAGTTGCACGGGAATCCGTCGACGGCGCCGCGCGTCGCGGATGTCGCTTCCCAACTTGCGCAACACGCGCCGCACTGGATTCGGGAGTGCAATTGATGCTCGGCTCGTTCTCATTTAAGGAACTATTTTAAGGACGTTAAGAGCCTTAACGACAATCATCATGGACGCTATCTGGTCGTGCTTTCCGGTCCTGAATCAGGTTCAAAGTTGTGAATAGGTCGTATTAAGTTGTGTTTGAGTCGAATATACTGTATCTTGGGTTCGGAGGTTCCGCCCATGGAAGCTGCGGCCCACACGATGGAAGACCTGATCCGCCGGATGACCCCGGTCGCTGCGCCGCCCGATCAGCGGGCTCAGGTGGTCGCGCTCTCCAAGGCCCTTGAGGTCATCGCTCACCAGCCGAGGAAGCGCGCCCCCAAGTGCCAACTCGTCGGCCCGAAGGGCGAGAGTATCCCCCTGCCCGAGAGCGTCTTCTACGTCCTCGAGCGCGTCGCCGAGGTCATGGCTCGAGGTGATTCGATCACCGTGGTCCCGGTCGGCCGGGAGGTAACGACGCAGCAGGCCGCCGACCTATTGAACGTGTCCCGCCAGTATCTTGTGCGCCTGCTCGACGAAGGGCGCATCCCGTTTCGGAAGACCGGCAAGCATCGCCGGGTCCGCATCGAGGACGTGCTTTCATTCAAGCAGACGCGCGACAGGGATCGGCGCGCGGGTCTTCGAGAGCTGTCTCGAATGACGGAGGAGTTCGGCGGCTACGATTCCGAGATGAAGTAGCGTGAGTGCGACGCCGCGTGGTTCCCGCACCTTTCATCGTCGTCGTCGACGCGAACGTCCTCTTCCCGCTCACGCTTCGTGACACGATGCTGCGCGCCGCGGCAGCGGACTTCTACCAACTGCGCTGGAGCAAGGCGATCCTCGACGAGATGGAGCGCAACCTCGTGTTGACGGGCACAGTGCCTGCCGACAAGGCGGCGCGGCTTCGCGCGACGATGGAGCGCTTCTTCCCGGAGGCGATGGTGACGGGCTACGAGCCGCTCATCGCCGCGATGCAGAACGACATCAAGGATCGCCACGTTGTCGCAGCCGCAGTCAAGGCCGGAGCACAGGTCATCATCACAGCGAACCTCAAGGATTTCACCCCGTTGCCCGACGGCATCGAGGCCCAGTTGCCCGACGAGTTCCTCTGCAACCTGTTCGACCTCGATCCGGAGGGCTTCACCGAGATACTCCGCGAGCAGGCCGTCGATCTGCAGAACCCGCCTGTGACGTTCGAGGAGTTGCTAGACCGCCTCGGGCGGCCGGCGCCGGACCTCATCGCCGCCGTCAGGAAGTACCTCATGACCGGCGACCGCGAGTGACGGAGCGTCGTCGGTTCCCCAATCAAGCCGCTATCGTTTCTCCTTCACCGGAGCGTTTTTTCTTTAGGCGGGGATGCACTCGGACCGGAGATGCGGTATCCTGTGCGGCTCTCGTCGCGAGGATTGACCAAATGATTCCGGCCGCATTTCTCAAAGGAGGTGACCTATGACGTAGAGGAGGAACACCTATGCGAATCGACATGGCCAAGGTGGTCACCGAAAGGCCACGACGCGGCCACGGAAATCCAAGCAAGAAGTGGGGACGACGACTCGGAAAGAACGAGCACGACGCCGAGGATCATGGACCAACGCGCGCACCGATCGCGCGGGGTCATCAGTACGGCTGGAACGCCAAGGAGTTCTCCGACCTCCTGGGACCGTTGCGCCGATACCTGCGAAAGCAGGTCGGACGTCCTTGGAACAAGGTCTGGTCGGAGATCGTTCGCAATCTCGACAGCCGTTCACTGAGCGGCCAGCACATCTTCGACCACATCCGCTGGGAGGTGGTGCAGCACGTCTCGCTCAGCCCAGACGGGAGTCTGCACTACATTCGCTGGTCGGGACTCGTACCAGTCAGCGGCTTGTACGTTCATCCGATTACGGGATTGCTTTGCTACCGGCGCGAGTCCTGGCGCGGATATCGCGGCGGCCGTTTCCTCAAGACACAGACTGCGCTTCGCGCATTCGGCATCGACGTCTCGAGCGCAGCGGAGATTCGATGCTTCCGCGTAGACACCACGCGAGTGTGGGAGCGGCGGGACTCCGGCTGGTTCATTCACAGCTATCGCTACGTGCCCGAACAACTCGTTCGAGTCATCACCCGCAGCGATGGTCACGACGTGCCGGTTTACGCGTCACCGCGGTACGAACGCGTCGCAACACAGCAGGCGAGCAAGAAGGAAATCCGAGACGCGCAACGACTTCTGGACTGTGACCCTTTGCACAGCAAGAAGCCGCAAGCGCGCGAACGTCGTCACCAGGAATCGCCAGGCGTCGCCATGCGCCGATGACGTTCCCCGTCGACTTGACATGCATCGACCAGGGGCGTAACGTCAATCCATTCGTCAGTGGCGATTAGTCGCCACACTCCACGTTTGATCTCAGATCAGCGTGGAGACCGCTTCGCGCTCGTCGCTCTCAGAGCACGAGCATGAAGCACCCAATCACCGGGACGGTGGAAGAAGGTCGCAGCCGGCGCGAGAGAGCCTGAGACGGCACGAGGCCACTCGAGGCAACCGGCACTGAACGACCCGCTGACTATTGCAGTGCGCCCTCAGGGCCCACTGCACCGGATCACACCACCGATGGGCCGGTGACTCCAACGTACTGAGGGCTCTGCGAACGGCATCCTCGCCATGCGAGATGTCGACGCCGTGCCTGGAGGCAGACGATATCCCGCGGGTTCAGCCCCCGGGCGTCGAAACTGACCCACGAGCCGAACAGCGCGGGCGCTTGCCCGCCGACACCGTCACGGAGTGAAGCTGACGGAGAGTCATCGGCTCAAACCCGGAAAGGCATGAGCGGCCTCAGGTCCCTCCTGCCGCCGGGCCTCCGAGCCGGCCGCCGGATCGGTGATCGACTTCAAGTCCTTCACTCCCGCGCGGGGCCTCCCGGCTCGTCGTTTCCCAACAACATCGGTGTCCGCACCGTCGCGGGTGCGGCGCCCTGTGCGCTGGTCGTTGCCTCGTCGGCGTTGCCGGCGAATGGCCGATTGGCGTGGATCCTCGGAGGAGGCTATGAGGAACGAGTACTCGTATCCGGAACCTGATGGAGTCGAGAATCGAGTCGCCGAGGAGGCGGCAACGTACGAGTCGGAGGGGCTGCCGAACCGGCTGCTGAACGCTCGCGAGGTGGCCAAGTTCGTCGGCTGTCACGAGGAGACGGTTCGTCGCGCATACTGGCGCGGACTGCTCCGATCGCAACGCTTCGGCGTCCGAGGAAGGAGGTTTCATCCAGACGACGTCCTCGACTGGATTCGTCGAGGAATTCCAACGAAGGTTTCGTAACCGGAAGGAGGACCCATATGGCTGTTCGAAAGCCGTGTCGCAGCAAAGGCTGCAAGACGAGCCCGCGCTGCGAGCATCCGTGGTGGCTGGATGTCATGCACAACCATCGACGCTACCGAATGCCCGTCGATGACTTCGCGCTGGCGCGAGGTGCGACGGCACCGGTCACGTCCAAGCAGGAAGCCGAGAAGGTCTGGGAACCGAAGTTCATCGCCGAGATCGTCTCCGGGAAAGATCCCCGCGTGCCGATCGAGCGCGAAACGAAGTTCGAGCGACCGACGACGGTGGCCGACCTGCTGAAGCTCTATCGCAGTCGCTACGTCGAGGTCGAGCCGCTCAAGAGCCGGGCGGGGATGCTGAGCCAACTGAACGTCCTCAGTGCTCAACTCGGCACGCTGCCGGCGACGGCGCTCGAACGCCCCGACGCAATCGAGGACTTCAAGAAGCGATACGCGAACCGCGCGATCGCGACGACCAATCGCTACCTGGCTCGGTTGCGTCACGTCTGCAACTGGGCGATCGGTCGCGATCTCCTCACCAAGACGGCGTTCCATCCTCGCGGAGTCCGAATCCCCGCGAAGGCCGAGCGTCGCCGCGAACGGCGCGTCTCCGAAGCCGAGGAACAGCGGCTGCTGGAGGCGTGCAAGCTCCTGAACGAGCCCACCCGCAGCATGGCGAAGCTGACCTGGGACGATGTCCACGAGATCCGAGCACGAGCCAGCGCTGGCATCGAGCAGCGGGAGATCGCGGCAGCGTTCAAGATCTCTCGACCGCTGTGCAGCGCGATCGTACGCGGCCACATCTGGAACCCAGAGGTCAAACTGACCACTGGCGACGAGATGCGCGACCGCATCATCGGTGCCCTCGACACTGGGTGCCGTCGTGGCGAGATGCTCAAGATCCAGAACAAGCAGGTCGATTGGCGACACCGCTGGATCCGGATTCTCAAAGAGCACTCGAAAACGGAAGTGGCACGTGTGATTCCGTTCGAGGTAGGCAGTCGGCTCGAGAAGCTCTTGCGCCGGCGTGCGTTCCTCGGACCGGAAGCGTACGTGTTCGGCGAGGCAACAACGGGCGCGTACGTGGCAAGCCTGAAGTCAGCTTGGGAGACGCTGCTCCTGCTGGCCAACGGCATCAAGCCGACGCGAGCCGGCAGCGGCAAGCGAGTGTCCAACCGGAAGGCGCTCGCGCAGATCGACCTTCATTGGCATGACCTCCGACACGAGGCGTTGTCACGGTTGGCCGACGATGGCGTTCCCGTTCACGAGCTGCAGCTGCTCGCCGGGCACTCCAGCATCACGACGACCCAGCGCTACATGAACGCGCGTGCGAGCTCGCTGGCCGAATCGATGCGCCAGGCGCGCGAACGACGCGTCAGTCGTGTCGAACACGCTGATGAAGCGACCGCTCAGATTGGGTGAAGGAATGCAGACCGAGCAGGGTTGGCACGCTACCGATTGTCAGCCAATTGTCAGCCGACGCTCGATCCACGTTCGCCAGATTCACAAGCGTTCGAAAACGCTAAGAATTTTGGTCGGGGCGACTGGATTCGAACCAGCGACCCCCTGCGCCCAAGGCAGGTGCGCTACCAGGCTGCGCTACGCCCCGACTCTAGAATCTCTAGGATTTTACTCCGATCGTGAGAGGAGATTCGCTGAACTGTGCCAAAACTGTCCCAAAACTATGGGGTGTCCCAGAACGCACGTCTCGGCGGATTGGACAATTCATTAGGATTTCCACGAGGGCCGGCTTCAGATGGCCTGAACTGTGCCCTGAGCGATTCAGAAAAGCAGGTGAGTCAGGGCCCCAAGTTCGCCGGCGCTGTGCTGTTCGTTTGCCTCGGATCTCTCGCGCGTGGTCACCTGACCACGCATGACGTGACGGCCGTCACGTCATGTACTGACGGCGCTGACTTCGCCGGACCGCACGGCCCGCTCCGGGCGAGAAGCGCGGAGACGTGCCGGGACGTGGGCAAGCAAGGACGCCACGATCGCATCAGCACCCATTCATTCGCGCGGCACGACACCAGGCGCCACGAACAGGCCCTGCGCCGCGGCAACCGCCCGCAACCGCGGGTCGAAGGTCACAACTGTCGCGGCGTCCGTGTCAAGCGCTGTGGCGACGTGGAGCGCGTCGAGGGTGCGCAGCGGAATCTCCCGCGACGCCAACAGGAGTCGTTCGGCACGTCGGTGGATGGGCGGCGTGAGTTCGACCCGATGACACGCCGTCGCGAGGCGTTCGGCCTCGCGTTGAAGCCGGCGCGCCTCGGCCTGCGGCAGCCGACCCTCCCGCACGCGGCGGCCCAGCGCCGAGGCCATTTCGGTCAGAGCCAGGTCGGACACGACGACATCCTCCGCGCCCACGAGGGCCTCGTTGAGGAGCTCGCTGTCGACCTCCGGCACGAACAGCTTCACCAAGGCGCTTGCGTCGAGGTAGACGGGTTCAGGCCACGCCGATTCGGCGGATGGCGACGCACGTTTTGGGCTCACAGCCGATCGTCTCGGTCTTCGATGATCGCCTGCGTCAGTCCAAGCGCGGCGGCGCGAGCGCGGCGGCGAACTGCGGCCAGATTCGGGAACCGTGCCCTGGGCTTGATCGGGACGAGTCGCGCCACGGGCCGGCCCCGCTCGGTGATCACGACCTCGCGCCCCTTTCTGACGTGGTTCAGGAGGTTCGTGAGGTCCTGACGCGCTTCCCGTACCCCAGCGCTTCGCATGTCGATCATTGTGTCACATGTAGCACATACGTTGCAACGCCGCCTTCCCCCCGAGCCATCCAGGTTGCTCTCGACGGTCCGGGCCCAGCCCGCTCCTGCCGCAGGACGCCTTCGAGGCCGACAGCCAATCGAGCATTGTGGCCGACGGACGTTCTGACCGCCTTCGCCGAGTGTGTTTCGCCGACGGGTTCATCGGCGGCCCCAGGGTTGCCGGTGCATACGAGCGCTCGAGCTGCGATAATCCGCCCGGCCGTGCGGGCTAATCCGCTGTCGAAGAGCGGATTCTGATACGGACCTGCGGTAAACCCACCACCGAGACTGCTATCATGCGGGCTATCCTCACGCTGACGGTGCAGGATTGCACGGGCGTGTAGTACCGCAACGGAGACTTTGTGTACGCCTCACCGCGACAGTGACCGCAGAGAGCTGGTCGCATGATGATCGACATCACCCGGCGGCCAGTGGCCCACAACAAGGCGAGGAGATGAGATCATGTGGAAGAGGATCGTTGTGGCCCTGGCGCTGTGGATCGTGATCCCGGTTCCGAGTGAAGCCCGTGTCGTCCGTTTTGTCGTTGAACAGGTACGTCCGGTGCTCGACGGAACACCCTTCGGCAACGCCGGGCCGTACGAGCGGCTCGACGGCACCGTCTACTTCGAGGTTAATCCGCGCGATCCGCTCAACTCGGTGATCATCAATCTCGACAAGGCGCCGAAGACACCGAACGGGATGGTCGGGTTTTCTGCGCCGTTCTACATCCTCAAGCCTGTCGATGTCGCGAGGGGGAACGGCAAGATCTTCTATGGCGTCAATAACCGAGGCAATAAGGGTGAATATGCGTCCCGGTCGATCGTGTCTCGCGCGAACAACAACGATCCGGTCACAGCGGCCGATTTCGGCGATGCCTTCCTGTTGCGGCTCGGCTATACGTATGTCGACGCGGGCTGGATGGGCAATGTGGCTCCCGGCGACAACCGCCTTGTCCCGACCTTGCCGGTGGCGACTCAATCCGACGGCCGGCCGATCGTCGCGAAGATCCGCGTCGAGTTCGCTGACGTCGAGGGTTTCAGCCGGTCGCTCGAGGGTACGATGATGAACGTCCGGCGTGTGCCCTACGAGACTGCTGATTTGGATACGGCGCATGCCACGCTGACGGTCCGCAGCGCCGTTGGCGGCGCGAGAACGCCCGTGCCCTCGAACCGCTGGGCATTCGGTCGTTGTGCGAAGGGACCAGCCAGTCTCGTGCCGTCCACGACGGACCTGTGCGTGTTTGACGGCTTCAAGGTCGATCACATCTATGAGCTGAACTACCGGGCCAAGAATCCGATGGTCCTCGGGCTCGGCTACGCCGTGACACGTGACCTCGCGTCGTTCCTCCGCTACCAGACGCACGACGAAGCCGGGAACCCTAACCCGCTCGCCCGGAGTCCGACCAACGTCGGCATCCGGCGAGCTTATGGGGCCGGCACGTCGTCGACAGGGATGTACCTCCGAGACTGGCTGTACCTGGGTTTCAACGAAGATGAGGCGCACCGCAAGGTGTTCGACGCCGTGCACATCTCCATTCCAGGAACCCACAGACTCTTCGCCAACGTCGAGTTTGCTGATCCCAACAACTACTCCCGCCAGGATATCTGGCACGATTTCGGGTCTTACTCGTACCCGCCGATGACCTTCGCGGTCACGACGGACCCCATCTCCGGTGTTCGTGACGGCATCCTCAAGCGTCCGGCGACGGATCCGCTCGTGTTCCAAGTCGATTCGGCGAGCGAATTCTGGCAGATGAGCGCGTCACTAAACGTGGTGGATGGGGCAGGGCGGGCGGTACCCATCCCAGACAACGTTCGGCTGTATTACGGCCCGAGCTATTCGCACGGCGGTGGCTCCGGCCTCCTGAATCCTCTGCCTCCGCCCCCTTCTCGACGGGCCGTCACTGGGGGACCTATGAGCAGTCAGGACCTTGGGTGTCAGCTCCAGACGCACAGCGGCAGTTGGCAATGGACCCTCCGGGCGCTCCTCATCGCCCTCGACGAGTGGGCTGATCGTGGCATCGCGCCGCCGAAGAGCAACTACCCCACGCTCGAGGACAGCACGCTGGTGTCGTTGGAAGCTGCGCGGGCCGCCTTTCCGGCAATCCCCGGTGTGAAGTTCCCGACGGTGATGAACGATCTGGCCCTGCCACACTTCGGCGTTGGCTTCACGTTGACGGGAGGCCGCATCACGCAGCGGCCGCCCACGCTCGGCGCGAGGTATCAGGTGTTCGTGCCGAAGCCGGACACCGACGGCCTCGACCTCGGGGGCATTCGGACGATGGAGGTGGCCGCACCAACCGCGACGCTCACTGGCTGGGCGTTGCGCGCGGCGGGGTATCGGGAAGGTGATCTCTGCGGATTGGCGGGGTCGTACATCCCCTTCGCGCAGACCAAGACCGCCCGGCAGACAAGTGGAGATCCCCGCCCATCGCTCGAAGAGCGCTACGGCGACCACGCGGGATTCGTAACGGCTGTTGAAGAAGCCAGCCGCAAGCTGGTGCGCGAGCGGTTCCTGCTGCAGGACGATGCCGATCGGTATGTTCACGCCGCCAAAGGCCCTGATGGGCGCAAGCTCTTCACAGCTTCATCACGCACTAACGCGTCAGCCGACGGGCACGATCATACGCAGAGGTAAACGACGGCACGCGATGGCGAGGCTCTCCACGGTCTCTCCGGTCTGCAGCAGTCCAATCACATTGCACGGCGATACGGGTCCCCTCCACCCGAGCCTGCCCGCCGCGCACGTCGGGCGTCCGCACGATGTACGGGTAGGACTGGGAAGTCTCAGCAGCCATGCACCTTTCCTAAGGTGGGCCGTTACGCGCTGGCAACGCGCCGTCGCCGACTGTCCCAAAACTGTGCCCAAACCCTATCTGCAGTCAGGCTTGAGGTTGCCGCTCGAGCGAAAGCAGATGCCCCAAGTTGTTGAAAACAAACAGAAGCGAACGTAACCAGTGGAGCTCGTGGAAGCGGTGGTTCTTCGCCCAAGGCAGGTGCGCTACCAGGCTGCGCTACGCCCCGACTCGTTGCCCTGATCTTCCTCGGCAACGGCACGACCGCCCGCCCCGAGTTGGCCTGCGCGAGCACGAGCCCTCCACACAGCGCTGCCGGCTCGATCGAGGGCCGACCAACTCCGGGCTTGGATCTCGCCCAGGACGTGACTAGCGCGCGGCCCCTCCCGACGCTGCGGCATCAGCTCGCGGCGGCGTCACCGGATTGCCTCTCTCGTCGCGCCTGTACCCCGCGGCCAACATCTGCTGAATCACGGCTTCGGTCTCAGTCGTCCACGTGCTCTTGTCGGCGAGGATCGGCGAGGGCGCCACCTTCTGGTACGACCCGACGTGATCGTCGCTTCTCCAGATACGCTCCTTGATGCGCCAGCCCTCGGGCGTCTTGACGTAGACGTCCTCATACTTGCCGATGAGGTCGACGGTCGGCCGCCCGCCCTTCTCCTTGATCGACACACCGAGCATCATCGACGACCCGCGCGCGGTACCGTCGGGCAACCCGATAATGATCGGCGAGGTGTTGAAGTGGCGGTTACCACCCTTCTTGGCCTGACCATCCGCCGCGACGAGGGTGCTGTAGAAATTCTTGAAGTCCTCAGGCTTCGTCAACGGCGCGCCGCCGATCATCGCGCGGGCGTCCTTGGCGAACATCCACGAGGCGTCGCGCACCGATCCCGGATCGACGTCGCGCGGATAGTGGGACTGAAGCTGGAGGATCTCGATGTAGTCCTCCGGCGAGAGATTCACAAGGGTCCCCTTCTTGATGCCCGGCTTGGCATTCAGCGCCTGCCCGGCCGCGAACGAGACCAAGGCGACCACGGCCCCGGCGAAGAAGTATCCCAGCTTCGAACAGCACATAGCGCCTCCTCAGTCACATCACCGTGCAGTTGGGTCGCCGCTCTGTTCAGCAATCAGCGCCCAGCCTTCAGCGCCACGCGAAACGCACTGGCTGAACGGACGCCGACAACGATGCCAAGCCGAGTGAGTCCGGGAAACAGCCGGCCGCCACGCCGGCACGCCTACAGACCCCTGTGGCAGAGTCTACTGTGAAACGGCACGCTGTCAACGCGCATGAGTCGTGCTGAGCCGTCAGCGCGCGCTGGAACCCGGCGCGGCTGGCGACACGCGGCGGCGGTATACTGCGGCGTACTTCGCGCGTGCGAGACACTCGCATGGCTCTGAATCGCCTGGGAAAAGAAGAGCCGCGCGCGGACCGTCGCTGGCGCGCGGTGGAGGTGACGGTTTCGAGGGCTTGGAGTCGGTGCCGCAACCGACGCTGAGCTCAACCAACCGCACCACGCCGATGAAGGAGGCCGCATGCCCATGAGACCGTCGTCACTTCCGGCGTGCATCGTCGCGCTGGCCCTCGCGCCAGCCTGGGTCGGCGCGAAGACGATTCCCGATCGCCCCTCGGCAGACCGACAGCCGAAAGGCGCCAGCGCGCCGCGGATGCGGCCTGTGCCGGACGCGCAATGGAGCGCGGCCCAGAGGGCGTTGGTCGCCAAGTTCGGTAAGGACGGACGCGCGGATCATCTCCTCGCCACGCTGCTCCACGTGCCGGAGATCGTCGAAGGCGCGATGCCGTTCACGGCCTACCTCCTCGATCAATCGACGCTGACGCCCCGACATCGAGCCCTGCTCATCCTGCGCACGGCGTGGCTCTGCGGCAGCCAGACCCTGTGGGCCACGCACGCGGCACGGGCCAAGGCGATCGGTCTGACCGTCGCAGACCTGCGGCGCATTGCTCAGGGGCCAGACGAGAAAAGTTGGGACGCCTTCGAGAAGACCCTGCTGCAGATGGCCGACCAGCTGTACCGAAACTCTCAAATCACCAACGCGACCTGGGCGGCTCTCTCCGCAACCTACGATCTCGAGCACATGATGGACGCGGTCGAAACGGTCGGCCACTTCCTGTTCCTCGGACAGCTCGCGAACGCGCTCGGCGTCCAGCCAGACCCGGGACTCGACGACCGGCTGCCGAATGTGCCGTATCGAATCAACGTTCCCGAGCCGGAGCCCGCCCTGACCAAGGCTCGCGTCGACCCGCTGCCGGGCCCTGGGATTGCCGTCAGTCGGACCTTCTCGCGTCACGCCAAGCTCAATCAAGTGCGAACGCTCCGGGCCAACTTCATCAACCGCGTGTCGAAGCTCACGCCGCGGCATCGCGAGATGTTCATCCTCCGCATCGGCTGGAACTGTCGATCCGAGTACGAATGGGCCCAACACGTGGGCGTCGTCGGACGTGCCCGCGATCACGGCCTCGAACCGATGGAAGTCGCCAAGGGACCCGATGCGCCAGGGCTCGATCCGTTCGACGCTGCCATCTACCGCGCCGTCGACGATCTGTATCGCAACGCCAGCCTCAGCGACGCGTCGTGGCACGCGCTGGCAGCGCGGTATGACCCGGGCCTCATTATGAGCGGCATCTACACGACCGCCTCCTATCGCGCGACCTCGATGTCGCTTCGCGCATACGGCGTGCAGCTCGAGCCGACCGACGAACGGTTCCCGCAGGTGGAATAGCGTTCGCCGCGAGCCTGTCTCGACCGCGCACGGGTTGGTGCGGTTCGAGACACGCCAGCAACCCGCCGAATTCCCTGAAAAGCGAAGCCATCACGCACGGTGTGACCGCAACGTGCGCGCCGCTGCGTGTGTCGATTCTGAGCACCAAGCACTCCGGTGCACCGGTCAGCCAGCTCGCTCCAACAGACGTGAAGACAGGTACTTCCACGGACGCAGCGCGAGTGGCCCTGCCATTGCTCTCTCCATGGTGACGCGATCCACAGCTTCGTGCGCGTCTTGAGGAGCACACCGTGAGATTTCGAGCAGCTATGCATCGGCGACGAGGGGGGGCGTGGCGAGCGGCGGCCGTCGCATTCGCCGCAGCCGCCCTGAGCGTGGTCGCCACGCCACTCTACGCACAACAGGACGAACCGAAGCTCGATCGCCTCCTGCGAGAGAAGGTCGAACGGGTCGAGCAGAGCCTAGACGATGACGCGCCGGTCAAGGTCATCGTCACGGTTCGCAAGGGCGCACGGCGCGGCCTGATCCAGAAGCTCATGGCGCATGGCGCCACGAGAGTGAACGCCGACTTCACCGTCATCGACGCCACCGCCGCCGAGCTCTCACCCAGGCAGCTCCGCCGGCTGGCCCGTGACAGAGACGTTGTCTCGGTGGCGGTCGACGCCGACGTGCAGCCGACCGGCGTGGCGTCGACTTTGACCGGTACGCCGCTGAACGGCAACTACAGCCTTAGCAGCACGCTCGGGCTCCGCACCGTGGCCGCGACATCGACGACGAAGGCGTTCCAGCAGGGGAACGCCGCCGGGTACACGGGAGCGATCGACACCGACGTGCAGCAGTACTACCCGACCACGAGCCGTAGCACATCAGCCCAGATCGAAGCCGACCAGGATCCGGATCCGGATGACGGCTATCAGTACGCGCTCATCAGGTTCGACAACCTGTTCGGACCAGGCGCGAATCAAATCCCGGTCGGGTCGACGATCCTCTCGGCGAGCCTGACCCTCAGCCACCTCGCGGACGGCAACGCGTCGGCGTCGGCCAGCCTGCACCAAATGCTGGTCGATTGGAGCGGGTCGTCGACCTGGAACTCGCTGTCGGTGTCGGGAGCCGGGATCCAGTTCAACAACGTGGAAGCGCGAAGCGCCGCCGATGCGACGGTCAGCAATCTGGCCAACCAGAGCGCGAAGGTATTCAGTGGTGCCGGGATGACCGCGGCCGTTCAGGCGTGGGCGAACGGCCAGCCCAATCGAGGCTGGGTCATTCGGCAAACGGAGGACAACGGCTGGATCATCCGCAGCTCTGAAACGTCGACGCTCTCGAACAGTCCGCTGTTGAGCGTCACCTACCGGGCACCGGTCGAGATGACCGCGCTGACCGGCAGCGGGGTCACCGTCGCCGTGGTCGATTCGGGCCTCTTCGAAGACGGTGGTGGCACGACGCGCATCAAGACCACGCGCGACTTCACGAGCGGCTCAGCCAATCCGCCCCACAGCACCGCTCCGTCCGACGGGTACGGCCACGGCACGCACGTGGGGAATCTCATCGGCGGCAACAAGTCGGAAGTCCTTGGCGTGGCGCCGGGCGTGCAATTCGTCAGCCTCAAGGCCTTGAACAGCCTGGGCGTCGGGTCGACCAGCCACGTCATCAACGCGATCCAGTGGGCCATCGCCAACCGAGTGGCCTACGGGATCGACGTGCTGAACCTGTCGATCGGCCATCCGATCTACGAGCCCGCGGCCAGTGATCCGCTCGTGCAGGCCGTGGAAGCCGCCGTGCGTGCGGGCATCACCGTCGTGGTTGCCGCCGGCAACATGGGGATGAACCCCCAGACGTTCCAGGTGGGCTATGCAGGCATCTCGTCGCCTGGCAACGCGCCCTCGGCCATCACGGTCGGCTCTCAGCGCACGCTGAGCACGAACACCCGGCAGGACGATCTGGTGTCTGACTTCAGCTCGCGGGGGCCGACGTGGTTCGACGCCTTTGCCAAGCCAGATCTCGTCGCCCCGGGACAGTTCGTGGCATCAGCAGCGACCACGTCCCAGACGCTCTATTCGGTCCTCCCGACGTTACGAGCGTCCTACGGTGGACGCGCGTATCTCAACTTGAGCGGGACGAGCATGGCCACCGGCGTGGTCAGCGGCACGGTGGCGCTGATGATCGAACGGTCGAAGGCCACGTTTGGCGTCCGGCCCTCGAGTCATGCCATCAAAGCGATGCTGATGCGCAGCGCGATCCCGCTGTCGAACGCGTCCGGACAACGCTACGACGTGCTCACGCAGGGCGCTGGCTCGTTGAACCCGCTGGGTGCGACGCAGTTGGCAGGGTCTCTCGATCCACGAGTGCCGGTGAACAGCGGCTGGGTCACGAGCGCGGTCCTGCCGCAGACGACCGTCGACGGTCAGACGATCGGCTGGAACGACAACATCGTCTGGGGCACCAAGGTCCTGTGGGGTCTCTCGCTCGACTCGCGTCTCACGGCGTGGAACGACAACATCGTGTGGGGCACCAACGACAACATCGTGTGGGGCACCAGCTTGATGAGTTACACCCTGAACGACAACATCGTGTGGGGCACCAACACCAGCTGGACCGACAACATTGTCTGGGGCACCAACGACAACATCGTGTGGGGCACGAGCAACGACAACGTCGTCTGGGGAACCCGTGATTACCTCTGCTCGGGCTCGAACGACAACATTGTCTGGGGCACGACGACGCTCGCGACGTCGAACCCATAACCAGTGATCACATCACGTGAATCTGCCATGAGGTCACTGATCATGATTGAGCGCACTCGCTTGATCGCGCACTCGCATCGGGCTGGCGCCCGGCAGAAGTTCATCTGGACGCGAGCCGGTGCGCCGCTGATCCGGACGGAGCGCGGCTAATGGAGCAGATGCCATTTCAGCCGCGCGAGGCCACCGAGACGGGACACAAGGTGTTCCCCGACCTCGCGGCCTACGCCGAGACCGCGGCCGCCCAGCCCACGACGTCGGACTGGCGGGCTCACCTGCCGGTCCTCCACGGGCGGCAGGTCACGCTCAGAGAGCTCCGCAAGTCGGACGCTCCATCGCTCCTGGCGCTCCTCACGACAGAGGAAGTCGCCCGGTTCATTTCGCCGCCGCCCACGACGCTCTCGGGCTTCGAGCAGTTCATCGCGTGGACGCACCGGCAGCGGCAGGCGGGACAGTACGTCTGCTTCGCGGTCGTGCCCGAGGGGATGGACGTTGCGGTCGGTCTCTTCCAGGTCCGAGCGCTCGAGTCGGAGTTCGACACCGCCGAGTGGGGCTTCGCCCTCGGCTCGGCCTACTGGGGTCGCGGGCTCTTCATCGACGGCGCAGAGGCCGTGCTGGCGTTCGCGTTCGAGACGCTCGGTGTCCACCGGCTCGAAGCGCGGTCCTGTGTCGAGAACCTGCGGGGCAACGGCGCGCTGCGAAAGACGGGCGCCGTGCGTGAGGGAACGCTCCGGCAGTCCTTCCTCAAGGGCGGGCACTATCACGACCAGCATCTCTGGTCCCTGCTCGAATGCGACTGGCGCGCGGAGCGAGCCGAGCGGCCGGCTCCTTCCGCGCGGCCCCGGTCGCCCTTACCGTGCTGATACCCGCGCGGAGCGGAGGCGGAATCTCAGCCCCACCGCCACTGCTCCGACCGCCACCGACGGCGAGCTGACGCGCTGGAGGTGGGGAATCGTCGATAGAGGGCCCGCCGAACAACATCCGTCTGACGCACGGTCCCGAAGACCTGGTCTGCCGCGGGAGTCGCTCCGGGCTGCGCTCCTGTTTTCTCTTGTCCAAGACGGCAGTTTCGGAATCATTATAGACTTCATAGTCATATATTGTCGTTCATGCCTGTAAGATCCTAACTCTGCCCTCGAATTCAAGGTCTGCACGAGGGACGCTCAAGTGTCGCCTCGTGCGGCAGGGGAGGATCGCGATGGAGAGACTGGGTCGCCAGCGAGAAGATCCGAGGCGGGGTGAGCAACGTCTCGAACGGCCCCTTCGCGCGACTCGCGGGACCATCGCCTCGCGAGTCAGCGCCGCGGTCATGCTGGCTCTCGTCGGCTCGACGATTCATGCGCTCCTCTCGGCGCCGCGCATCGCGGCGTCGGCCTTTCCGGGTGAGAACGGGAAGATCATTCACTCGAGCTCGGACGGTCTCACCATCCTCGAGGCGGGATCATCAACAATCCTGTCCCTCACGGCCAGTCTGGGCGGGGTGACGCCAGACTGGTCCCCCGATGGTCGGCGCATCGTCTTCACCAGCCAGGACGGTCGGATCCATACCATCAATGCCGATGACTCCGTCCTGCTGCCGCTCACGGGACCAGGTCACGCCGGCCCCAAATGGGCGCCGAGCGGTACACAGATCGTCCACACGGACAGCGCCGGCGATCTCCTCGTCATGAACGCCGATGGATCTGGTGTGCATGCGCTCGCGACGCACGGCCAAGCGATTCCAGGGTTTTCAGGCCACACGCTCGTCGCAGTGGCCACGCCCAATTGGTCGCCCGACGGCACCAAGATCGTCGCGAGCGCCCGGATCGCCGAAACCAGCGGCGAGACCTGCAATCTCTGGGTGCTGCAACTGGGAACCGGCGGCCCACCGATCTGGACTCGGCTTACGACGGGGAACCCTGGGGGCTGCGATTCGTACCCGAGCTGGTCGCCCGATGGCAGCAAGGTGGTGTTCCAGCGTTCGGCCCAGCTCCATACCGTCATCGTTGCGTCGGGTGCTGTGGATCCGCTCTTCATCGTGGGACAGAGCGCCTTTCCGACCTGGTCTCCCGACGGCTCGAAGGTGCTCTTCCTGTACGACGGGGGCTCTGGCCCCGATCTGTACGCGGTCGCTGCGACGGGCGGCAGCCCCACCCCTGTCACGATCAATGGGTCGGGCGAGAACGAGGGAGCGGCGTCCTGGCAGCGGATTCAGCCGCAGACCATCACCGTCTCGCGCTCCGCTCCCGGCAACGCCGTGTACGGCACCAGCTTCACCGTCCAGGCGATCGCCAGCTCGGGGCTCCCGGTCGCCTATAGTTCGGGGAGCCTGACCGTGTGTACGAACGTGGGTGCCACCTTCACGATGGGAACGGCGGCCGGCACCTGCATCGTGCGGTTCGATCAAGAGGGTGACGATGCCTATCGCCCCGCCCCTCAGGTGACCAATCAGACGATCGCCGTGCCGTCTCCAATCGCGGATTTGATTGTGACGCTGGTCAACGTCAACAGCATCAGCTCACCACTGTCGGTTCCACCGGGAGGCAGCTTCCAGGTCATGGAGGCGGTTCGAAACCAAGGATCGGCGCAGGCTTCGGGATCCTCGGTTCGTCACTACCTCTCGGTGGTCGCCGTGTAATTGAATGGCGACGTGCTCCTTGGCGGGCAGTTCTCCGTGGGGAAGCTGGGCGCCGGCGCGTCGGCGTCGTCGCAGGCGATCACGGTGACGGTCCCGAGCGGGGCTTCGGCGGGAACGTTCTTCCTGCTCGCCTGCGCGGACGACACGGCGAAGATCGTCGAGAGCGACGAGACCAACAATTGTCGGGCCGCGGCCGTGCAGATTCAGGTTCAGGGCACGGGAGGGCCGTTGCCCGATCTTCGGGAGACCGCGGTCGGCGGCCCGCCGTCCACGATTCGGCGGGGAGCCGGCTTCACGACGACCGACACCGTGGCCAATCTGGGCTCTGTGCCAGCAGCCGCGTCGACCACCCGGTTCTACTTGTCCAGCGACGGTGTGCTCGACGCTGGCGACCTGCGGCTCACGGGCGCGCGGGCGGTTGGATCACTCGGACCGGGTGTGAGCTCGGGGGGATCGGCGAACGTGACGGTTCCGAAGAATGCGGCGGTGGGGTTCTACTACCTGCTCGGCTGTGCCGACGATACGAAGGTCGTCGCGGAGGCCGCCGAGAACAATAACTGCATCGCCTCAGCGAACCGAGTCGAGATCACCAGGTGAAAGACTCTGAGGGCGCATTCAGTTTTCGTGTAGGGGGATGTCGGGACCTGGTGCTGTGCCGAGCGGGACGTTGCCGCCACGCTCGGCCCTGGGCCATGTCGCTCAGCGCTTGCGGGTGAGCTGCCGGTAGTACTCCTCGATAGACGTGCGGAACGCGGCCGGCACCTCGTCGGAGCCCGAGAGAGCCAGCTCCTGACCGTTCTTCTCGTCGGCCTTTTTCCGGAGGTTGAACTCGAAGCGCTTCAGCCTGTCGAGTGCTGCGGCTTGGAGCTCCGCCAGGCTGCGGGCGTCCACGAACCGCTGCTCGTCGTTCAAGCCGCGGAGATCGCGCAAGATCCCATCGAGCTCCTTCACATCGAGGCCGGACTGTGACAGGCGCTTGCGCAGCTCCTGCGCGTCGGTCTCCCACTGCCGCAACTCGCTCCGGTATTGGCGCAAATCTTCCGGCGTGAAGCGTCCGTTCCACCAGCGCGCATCGCCGCCCCAGTACCCGTGGCCGTACGCCGCTCCACCGGGTCCGCCGTAGGCGTTGCCGCCCGCTCGCCCGTCCGCCTGTTGCCCACCGTTTGGCGAGCCCTCGGACGAGGAATCGGCACCACCCTGGCCGCTCTGGCCTTGCTGGCCCTGCTGCGATTGGCCTTGCTGACCCTGTTGGCCCTGTTGGCCCTGTTGGCCCTGCTGCCCTTGCTGCGCCTGCTGGCCCTGTTGCTGCTGGTCACCCTGCTGGCCGTCCTTGGCGGACCGACCCTGCTGAGCTTTGTCGCGCATCCGCTGCCCGAGCGACTCCATGCCGCGCACGAGGTCGCGGGTCTTGTCGGCGGCTCGCCCGAGCGCGTCCTGTTTGTCGGTCTGCCCGAACGCGGCGGCGGCTTCGCCGACCTTCTTCTGTAGACCCTCCAGATTCGCGCCGATCTGGCTCTCGATGCCCTTGGCGTACTCGGACGGGCTTCCCTGCAGCTGATTCTTCGTGTAGCGGATCATCTCTCGAATCCGCTTGTCGGTGATGCTGCCGGCCGCTTCATCGAGCTTGCGGGCCGCGGCCTTGTCGCCGCCGCGCGCGCTGTTAGCCAGCTTCTCGAGCTGGTCCTGCAGGTCGCCAACTTTCGCGTCCATCGCATCCTTGCGCTGGCCGATCCCGTCGGCCTTGCTCTGACGCGCCGTGCCGGTCTGCGACTCGAGACTCTTGACTTCCGCCTCCACGTCGCGCGCCTCGCGAGCCAGCTCCTCGGCGGCCTTCATCGCCTGCTGGACGTCGCGCTCGCCACGCCCGCCCTGATTGCGCTCGAGGCGCTGCTGCGCCTGCTTGAGCCGCTCGAGAGCCGCCTGCGCCTGGGCGGCCCCGTCGCCGCCGCCACTGGCGGCCGCCTGCTTCATCGCGTTGGCCGCGTCTTGCAGCTGCCTGGCCGCGTCGCGCAGATTCTGCCGCTGCTGCTCGCGCGTGAGCTGCTCGAGGCGACGCGCCGCTTCCTCGAGCTCCTTGGCCAGCTGACGCTGCGAGTCACCGCCGCCGCTGCCGCCGCTCGAATTGCCCGAGGCGGCCAGCCGCCGCTGGCGCTCGATCTCCTGCTGCTGCCGCCGCGCGAGCTCCTTCAGCTTCTCGACCAGCTCGTCGACCTTGCGGTCGTCGCCCTGCTGATCGGCACGCTGCTGCAGCTCGTACTGATTCGCCAGCTTGTCCATCTCGAGCTCGAACAAGTCGGCGAGATCTTCTGCCATCTGGTTGCCGCCGCCGCCGCCGCCGCCCTGCTGGCTCATGGCGACCTGGACTTCGTAGTTCTGCTCGGCATCCTGCAGCAACTTGAGCGCGCGCTGCTCGGGCGACAGCGCCTCCTTGGGCCGCTGGCCCTTCAGGTCGCTCTCGGCTGTCTTCATCTCCGCGGCTGCCTTCGGCAGCGCCTCGGCGATCGATTTGAACGCCGGATCGACCACGTCGAGGCGGCTGTTCATCTTGCCGCTCAGCTCCTCGACCTGCTCGCGCAGGCGCGCCTGGGCCAAGGTCACGAACACGACCGACTCGCGATACTTCTCGGCCGACATCTTGGCCTTGTCGCGCACGATATTGAAGGTCGCCGACACGATCTCGCGCTGCTGCCTCGAGAGCTGGCCGACTTCCTGTCCTGCGCCGCCCCCACCGCCGCCCGCACCCGCCATCGACTGCGCCGGCTTGAAGTCTTTCCGGAACGGCCGGATCTCGACGAAGTAGATGTCGCTCGTCGCGGTCTTCGCCCCCTGGACACCATCGTTGTCGGTGGCCTTGGCGTAGTAGGACACGAAGTCGCCCGGCTTGAGCCCCAGCTCCTCGAGGTAGATCGTGTGGCTGGCCGTGACTTCGGGGAGGGTCCGATTACCGCCGAACAGACCGATGGTCTTCTCGGGGCCGCCGTTGACCGAGTAGAACATCTGCACCTGCTTCACGCCGAAGTCGTCGTCCGCCCGGACCTCCGCGAAGACCTCCTCGACGGGCGTCGCCGAGGTATCGCGGCCGGGCTTGGCGAAGGCGACCGTCGGCGGCAAGTCGCTGAGCAGGTCGATCGTGTACTTGGGCGACGCGTTCACTTTTTCGGCCTGGGGTCCCTCGAGCTCGATGCGATAGAAGCCCTGCTTGGTCACGGTGAAGTTTCCCGTCAGCGTCCCGTCGGGCTGGACGGTCAACGTGGCCGAGTCGCTCTCGTTCAGCAGGATCCGGCCCCCGGGCGTCGCCATCGTCGGGGAGACCTTCACCAGGACCTCGGTCCCCTGAATAGCCGCGATGTCGCCACCGGGATCGACGATCCGCGGCTCGAGGTGCGTGTAGGCCGGGAACCGATACTCGAGCACGAGCCGATCGACCGTCGGGAGGTCGAGCACTTCCATCGAGAAGATCGGCGAGCGCACGCCGTTGGCCTCGACGTAGTACTCGGTGGGCTTCTCGACATGGAAGAGCAAGCCCTCGAAGCTCTTGCCGTCTGCGGCGGCGGTGAGCGCGACCGCTTCGAAGCTACCGCCCGCCTGGCGCATCATCAGATTCGCTTCGACCGCCGAGAACCCTTGCAGCGTCGCACTGACGGGCTGATCGCTGCCGCGCGGGATCTTCACGTGGCCCGGCTGCACCTCGATCTTGTAGGGGCTCGCGGCTTCGGCGCTACGCGACACCACGAGGAGCGCCGAGAGGCCATGTCGCAGGAACGGAGGGCCGAGGGCGATGATGAGCGCGGCGGCAGCGGCGACGCCGCCGAGGAGGGCCGTGTAGCGCCGCATGCCCTGGCGCTCGATGGCCAGTCCATTGTCGATGGCTTCGCACTGCGCGATCGCCTGTTCGACGAGCCGTTCGACCAGACGCGGCGACGGGCCGCGGTTCGGATCGCCGTCGGTCGAGGCGACCACCGAGGAAGTCTCCACCGCGCTCAAGATGGCCGTTTGCAGCGAACTGTCGCTCTCCTCGAGGTACATCGCGACCTGCGAGTCGCTCACGCGACGCCGCAACGGTCGCACGAGCCCGAACCAGCCCAGCGCGAGGAAGACCACGAGCGCGAGCACCCGGAACGTCAGGATGGCGGCGGGACTGAACCGAAGCGCCTCGAGGCTCGACGCCGACAGGAACAGCGCGACGATCGTGCCCGCAAACACGATCAAGGCGCCGCGCAGCGCCAGGCGCGTGCGCCAGCGGTTCCGCACTCGATGGATGACCTGGATGAGCTCCTGGCGACGATCGGACCCCCTCGGACGGTCAAGCATGTCAGCCTCTCTCCCCATTCGAGAGAATACACCCTCACGAGGGAACTCGACCCTGGAAAAGGGCCTGTCGAGGAGGGGGCTTCTCGGCCGGTCCCCTCTCTGCCGTCCCTGCCGGTTTATCGGTGCCGCCCGACGGGGTCGTTACAAGAAGCGCTCGGTGCGCGACAGGCGGTTGGAGATGGCCAATTCAGCCGCCAGCAGGAGCAAGCCCGCGATGAGCAGATACCACCAGAGGCTCTGCTGACGCTCGGCCTCCTCGGCGGGGACCTCGACCGCGGCGTCCGCGGCGCCCGAGGCGACGGCGGCGCGTCCCGTCACGGCCGCGACCAGCTCGGTCGGATCGAGGGTCGTCAGATCGGATTCGGCCGGGTCGAGGTTCACGGCGATCCGGTCGGGACGGGCCGCGGTGTTCGCCGCCGATCGAATTTCGTAGACCCCCAGCTCGGTCAACTCGAGCAGACCAGGCTCGCTGGCCGACAGCGTCCGACGCTCACCGGACGGCGTCAGCACGACGCGATCGGCCCGGCCCTTGAGCCAGGCGGAGACGTCGACGACCGAATCGACCGTGCGCCAGGCGGCGGCCGCCTCGTACTGGGCGAGGTACTTCACCAGCTGGTGGATGAGTGGCAGGTACACCGGCTTGAGCGCCAGGTCCGTCCAGGAGTCGTCGAGCGTGGTCCCGAAAAGCACGACGCGGCCGTTGCCCAGGCGCCGCTCCGCGGCGGCCACCGCGCCATCGTCGAAACGGGCGAGAACCCGATCGGTCGGTGTGACCTCGATCGTGCGGTACCGCAGCACGCGCGCAGCGGAGAAGTCGCCGCTGCGGGGCGCCTTGAAGACCTCGAAGGCCGGGTGACTGTAATCGAGGTAGCCGAGCGTGCCGCCCCGTCCGCTCAGGCGATCGACGGGGGCACCGAGCGCGCCAGGCAGGAGCGAACCCTCGGACGCCGGCCACGCCGTCTTGTCCCCCGTCGCGATCAGCAGTCCGCCACCCCGCTCGACGAAGTCGTTCAGTGCGCTGCCGGCGAGACCCGGCGGCAGCATCGTGTCGTTCAAGATGACGACCGAGCGCTTCTCGAGCATCGCGGGCGAGACCCGTGCCGCCGGCACCGTCTCGACTTGGAAGGCGGGCGAGGCCCCGATGCCCAGCGCCTTCTTGAGGTAGAAGCTGGCGTCCGCCTGATCGCCATTGTCCACGACCAGCACCGCGAGCGGTGTCTCCGGTGTGACAACGAACGTGAACTGATTGTCGGCGGTCAGCTTGTCGGTGCCGACCTTCACTGCGCCGCGCATCGTGGGCTCGGCCAGCGTGAACGGTGCAAACGTCACCGACGTCGAGGCGTTTGGCGCGACCGACGCGCGCTTGCCCTCGATCTCGTGACCCTCGATCTCCAGCGAGACCGGCACATCCGAGGCCGCCTCGCCGCTCCGGTTGGCGACGCCCGCGGTCACGGTCACCCGCTCCTGGCCCGAGAAGGTCGCGCGCGCGAACGTCACCTGGGGCACCGACAGGTTGATCGCTCTCTCGGTGGCCACCGACACGGGCGTGAGCCGAACCTGCTCGCCGAGCCGGACGTCCTCGGCGCCGCTCCATCCGGACTTCTGGAAGTCGGAGATGAGGACGATCTCATGGCGAGGGAGGGTGGACCGGCCGAGGACGCTCTCGGCGAGCTTGAGCGCCGGTCCATAGCGGGTCGCGCTGGCGCTCGGCGTGACGCTGCCGATGGCCGCCTCGAGTCGCCCGCGGTCGGACGACGACCGGAGGCGCTCCTCGGCGTTTCGGCCGAAGGTCACGAGCGTCGCCTTGTCGCTCGCGCTCATGGATCGCACGACGTCGATCGCGGCGGCTCGGGCGCGTTCGAAGTGATCGCCGAAGCCCATGCTGGCGGAGCGGTCGAGCAGAATCACGATCTCGCGGCTGCCGCCCGCGGCTGCAATGGCGCCGGCGCCGCGCGGCAGGAACGGCCGCGCGAACGCGGCGATGATGGCTGCGATCGCCGCGGCCCGCAAGGCGAGCAGGAACCAGTGGCGAATGCGTCGTCGGCGGACGGACTTGTACGGAATCCGCTGTACGAACATCAACGACGGGAACTCGACGACGCGCTTGCGCTCACGCTGGACCAGGTGCACGAGCACGGGGATTGCGAGGGTCGCCAGTCCGACGAAGAAGAGCGGCGCCAGGAAGCTCATCGGACTCTGATCAGCCGCTCGCGGCTCGAGAGGTAGGTGAAGAGCGCCCGGTCGAGCGGCTCAGCCGTGTTGAGGAGCGCGTAATCGATGCGCTGTTCGGAGAAACGGGACCGCAGCGCGTTGATGTGCTCCTGGACCAGCTGTCGGTACTGCTGCCGGAACGAATCGGGCACGACCGGAACCTGCTCGCCGTTCTCCAAGTCCTCGAAGGTCGAGGCCTCCTGATAGTCGAAGTTGATCTCCTGCGGATCGAGCACGTGGAACACGATGAGATCGTTGCCGAGGAACTTGAGCGGCTTGATGGCCTCGAGCACCGCCGTCGGATCGTCGTAGAAGTCCGAGATGAGCAGCAGAATGCCGCGGCGCTTGAAGTGCTCGGCCATCTTGTGCAGCGGCTCGCTCAGATGGCCAGGGCGCTCGGCTTTCGCCCGGTCCATGGTGTGGAGCACCTGGTTGAAGTGCTTCGCCGAGGCCGGCACGTGCGAGACGATGTCGCTGTCGAAGGTCACGATGCCGATCCGATCGCGCTGCCGCTGCGCCATGTAGGCGAGGCACGCGCCCAGAAATGCCCCGTATTCGAGCTTCGTGACGCCGCCGCTCGTGAAGCTCATCGAGCGCGAGATGTCGAACAGGATCGTGAAATTGGTGTTGGTATCGGCCTCGTACTGCTTCACGTAGTACCGATCGGTGCGGGCGTACAGCCGCCAGTCGACACGCCGGATGTCATCGCCGGCGACGTAGCCCCGATGTTCGGCGAAGTCGATCGAGGCCCCGAAGAACGGTGCACGATGCAACCCGTTGATGAACCCGTCGACGACCGCCCGGGCGATGAGATCCAGGTTGCCGATGCGTGCGAGCACCTGCGGGTCGACGAATCGCGCGCCTGGAATCGGCTGAGACATGGAACAACTCTGAACTTCCTGCCTGTGGATCGACTGTCGCCGACGCGCCTACATGCCCGACGCCGGGACGGCGACGCGTTGCAGCAGCTCGTCGATGATCTGGTCCGTCGTGATGCCCTCCGACTCCGCACGGAAGTTGGTCAGCACGCGGTGCCGCAACACCGGGTGCGCCACGGCGCGCACGTCGTCGAAGCTCACGTGGTACCGCCCGCTCGTGAGCGCCCTCGCCTTCGCCCCGAGGACCAGATACTGGGCCGCGCGCACGCTCGCGCCGAACTGAACCCACTTCTTCACCGACTCGGGCGCCTGCGGCGATTTGGGCCGACTGGTGCGAACGAGCGTCAGGGCGTACTTGAGCACGGGATCCGCAATCGGGACGCGGCGCACGAGCCGCTGGAAGGCGATCAGGTCGGCGCCGCTGATCGGCCGCTCGAAATGTGGGTCGATGATCGCCGTCGTCGCGCGCACCACCTCGAGCTCTTCTTCTTCCGGCGGGTGATCGATCACGATGTGGAACATGAAGCGATCCAGCTGCGCTTCGGGCAACGGGTAGGTGCCCTCCAGCTCGATGGGGTTCTGAGTCGCGAACACGAAGAACGGCTCGTTCAGCGTGTAGGTGCGGCCCTGGATCGTGACCCGATGCTCCTGCATCGCTTCGAGTAGCGCCGACTGCGTCTTGGGCGGCGTGCGGTTGATCTCGTCGGCCAGCACGATGTTGGCGAAGATCGGCCCCGGCGCGAAGACCATCTGCCGGCGACCGGTCGTCGTATCTTCCTGGATGATGTCGGTACCCGTGATGTCGGACGGCATCAGGTCGGGCGTGAACTGGATACGGTTGAACTTCAGCTCGAGCACCTGGGCCAGGGTCTGGATGAGCAACGTCTTGGCCAGGCCGGGCACGCCGACGATGAGGCTGTTGCCGCCGACGAACAGCGTCTGCAGCACGAGCTCGATGATGTCGGCCTGACCGATGATGCGCTTCTGCAGCTCGTGGATGATCTGCTGGCGCCCATGCTTCATCCGATCCGCCAGGGCGATGTCGTCGGGCGAATCCAGGTCGACGATGTTGTACTCAGTCACGATCGGCGTCTCCTCCGCGGCCCGAGACCGGGCGCTGCGCGTGCGAAAGGCGTTCGGGGACGGTCACGTCCCCGGTCAGTGCGTCATGCCGTAGATCAAGTAGTTCACGCCGAGCTTGTACGCCTCATTCGACTCTGCGATCGGCGTGAAACCATCGTTGGCCAGCTCCCAATACTCCGAGATGTCGGTATTGAAATTGACCATGGCGAGAAGGCGCCTGCTCGGGTCGTTCTGCTCGAACACGCCCCGGAACACCGGCCGACCCTCATCGTACATCTGCGGCACGATATCAAAAGACGGAATCTCGAAGAAGGAATGAAATATCGGATGCCCGATGTCGAGGTCGACGAACCGGGCCTCGGGGAGCGCCCGGTGGAACGTCGACTCGAAGGCCGCCCAGCCGCCCCGGTTCTCGGCGAAGTCGTCGAAGATGGCGAACCCGCCCTTGCGGAGGTAGGCGCCGAACGCGGCCGCCTCTTCGTCGGTCATCGTCCAGAAACCGGGCTCGGACATGTAGACGAGCGGATAGCGGAACAGCTCGAGGTCGGTCATCGCCAACACGCTGCTTTCCCGCACCTTCGGCCTGAGCAACGTGATCTCGTTCATGATCGTCATGAGCCGACGCTCCCCGAAGGGGTAGTCGTGCGTCCACGGGATCCGCTGCGCCGCGTAGGGTATGGGCGGGCCGTAGCGGAGCCGCGCGAAGGTGAACTGACCATCGTAGGGCGGATTCGGCTCAATCGGACGGCTGAGATCGTAGAAGCGACCCTGCCCGGCGAAGATCGCTGACGTGCCGGCGACCAGCGCCAGCACGGCGAGCGTCCGCTTCATTTCTTGGCCTCGAGGTCGCGGAGGGCGCGTGTCTTGAGCGCCAGCTCGGTGAGGAGCTTCTCGAGGTCCCTGTCGTAGGTGGCGGCGTCCACCGTGTCCTTCTTGAGCTTGAGCTCGGCAATCTGTCGCTCGAGCGCGTCGCGCTGCTCCACGAGCGCGCGCAGAGCGGGGCTGGCGGTCGCCATCTCGGCCGTTCGCGACCGCTCGGGGGCCAGGAAGAGCGTCGCGGCAAACTTGCCGCCCGCGCCATCGTCGAGCGTGGCGTGCTCCGTCAGGATGTTGCCGCCCTGCTCGTACGAGGCGGTCACGCGCGTTTTGGCATAGTCGAAGGCCTCGAGAACCGACACGCGACCGTTGCGGTCGCGATCGGCCGCCTCACCTTCGAGCGCCTCGACGAAGGGACCGGGAAAAAGCGTCTCGTTGCGCTCGCCACCCGTCTTGGTCGCCGTGACGATCGTGCGCCCGGGTCCCGCGAGCGCGGCAAGGAAGCCGCCGCTGGCGCTTGCCGTGTTCACGAACACGACGCGCTGGAGCCGGAGCTTCTCGAGCAGTCCTTTGTAGTCCTCCGCCGTCAAATCCGGGCCGGGCAAATTGAAGGCGGCGTGACGCCCATCGTAGCTGCCATGGCCGAAGAGGATGATGAACACCTCATCGTTGGCACGGGCTCGGGCGGCGATGTCGCCGACGGCCTTGGTCACGCCGTCGCGCGTCGATCGGCCCTTGATCCGTGCGGCGTCCTGCTCGGTCTTCTCGCCAAGGTAAGTGATATGCGTGTCGGGCACACCGCGCTTCTTCGCCGTGTCCACGACCGTCGCCGCCCATTTGTGGAACTGGCCCGCGTGCTCCTCCGACCCGCCGACGCCGACGACGACGAGAACGTGCGTGTCCTGCGCGCGCGCGACGCCGCTCACGCAGAGCAGCAGAGCCGCAGGCAGCATCCACTTCACGCGAAACCCCTCAGACGACGATAGCCCCACTCGGCGCCGACGAGCGACAGGAGCAGGATCAAGATGATCGGCATATCCCAGAGGTCGCGTTCCTCGACGACGGTCACGCCCTGGCCGCTGTGCGTGATCGCTTCAGGCAGCGAGGCCGCATCAGCCGACGTGAAGAACCGTCCGCCGGTCTCTTCGGCGATCCGTTGCAACAGCGTCGACCGCATCGCGGCATCGAAGTACTCGCTGTCACCGGCCGACGCTCGCACGTGTATGGCCCCCGTACCCAGGTCCCCTTTGGGGCGTACCGCACCGGCCTTGATTTCGTACAGACCTGGCTCCTCCGGCACGAAGGTTCCGCGGTACTCGCCGTCACGGCTGACGCTCCACTCCATCGGAACCTCGGTGACCTGCCCGTTCGGCGAGGTCACCTGCGCCACCACCTTGGCATCGTTGACCTCGAGGAACGCCGCGTCGACCACCTCCGCTGTCAGCTTCACCGGCTCACCTGGCTCGACACGGTCGGACGTCGTGCTAATGGACACCGGATCCGGCACGCCGTCGACGAGCCACCTGACCAGCCGTCGCCAGAATGTCGCATGCGTCATGTCGGTGACCGCAATGGCGGCATCCATCTTCCAGATCCAGGAGTCCTGAATCGGAAGAGCGAGTGCCTTGCCACGCCCGTAGCGCTGGAAGGCCAGCACGACTTGTTCGCGCTTCTGCGCGTCGGCGCCCGTCAGCAGGACCGTCGCGCCAGGCTTCACGGCGCGCACGGGGTTGACCGTGCTCACCGAAGGCAGATCGTCCCACCGAGACGACGAGCCCTTCTCCACGGGGGACAGCTGCGTGACGGGATACGTCGACCCGGCCCGTGTCGGCTTGACCGAGACGAGTGAGAAGTAAGGTGCCGCGCCGCGCGCCGGCGCCTCGAGCTCGACCGGCAGGACTTCGGCGACCGGTGTCCCGGCCCAGCCACCCTCGGCAAACGCCCGGCGTCCGCCGATCATCAAGAGGCCGCCCCCGCGCTTGCTCACGAAGTCTGCCAGCATGCGCAGCTGATCGGGTGAGAACGATGCCGCTTCGACGCTGCCGAGAATCACCGCCCGGTATGCAAATAGCTCGTCCCGAGTTGTCGGGAAGCCGCCGACGAGCTCATCAGGACTGCCGACGTCGAGGCGCAAGTACTTGTCTTCAGCGGTCCGCTGCAGAATCACCACCTGCAGGTTCTCGTCGTCTTCGACCGCGCGCCGAATGAACTTGGCCTCGAAGCGCGGCTCGCCCTCCAGGTACAGCACCTTCTCGCGGCGGTTCGAGACTTCGACCAGCGCCTCGCGGGCGTTGTTCTGCGTCACCTGCTCGCCCGCCTGGACCGGCACCTGGAACTTGAAGACGCGCGCGCCCGCTTCACTCGCGGCGAAGGTCACCCGTACCGTTGTCGACTCCCCGCTCGAGGGGAGTGTCATGTCCTGCTGCGCGATAATCCGCCCCTCGTCTTCCACCACCAGCGGGATCTTGGTGCCTGCAAAGCCCGTGTGGCTGATGACGACGTCTACGGCGAGGGAGGTGCCCTTGAGCGTCGTGCGCGGGGTCTCGACGCGCGTAATCTGGATGTCCTTGGCAAAGCGGTCCTGTCCAACACCAATCGGAAATACAGGAATGGACCGCGCCTTCAGGCTCGCGAGCGACTCGTCGAGCGCGGCGTCCGACGTGTCGGCGCCATCGGTGACCATGACGAGGCCCGCAAGCGGCAAACCAGCGAGGTCGTCACGCGCACGCTCGAGCGCAGACCCGAGCCTCGTCGCGGCTCCTTCGTACTTCATCTCGTCAGGCGATTTCATGCGGTCGACCGACGAGGAGAAGCGGAAGAAGCGAAGCACGAACTTCTTCGAGAGCGCCTCGAGCAGGGGGCTGGTCGATTGCCCAAAAGCGTTCTGCACGAACTGGGTGCGCGGCTGACCCTCCCGGTCAGCTATCACCATGCTGCGTGAATCGTCGATGAGCACGCCGAGGAAGTTCTGCTGCGGTACGGCTGCTTTGACGACGAGTGATGGGCGGAAGAGGCAGAATCCGAGCAATCCAACCAGGGCGATCCGCAGCGCCGTGAGCACCGCTCGATCCCGGGTTCGTCCCTCGCCGTCGATCCCGCGATAGGTCACCAGGACGCCCAGTGCCAGGAGCGCCACGGCGATCGCCGCCGTCGCGGCGCCCCGGGAGGCCGAGAACGCAAACTCGCCCTGCTCAAAGATGAACGTCGGATGCTTGAAGAAGAACTGGAAGAGCTTCTCGAACATTGATCGGCTCATTCTACTGGTACCGCCGGTCACTGGCGGCGGTCGGGAGGTGTGATTCCTTACACTCCTGTCAGCAGGTGCTCAAGATGGAACACGCCGTGACCAATATCGGACGGTCCGCAGCCGGCGGGCCAGCCGGATTCCGCGCATTCTCGCTCTTCCCTGCCGGTCATCGAGGTGCACGTGGTGGCACGTTCGTTGCTCGACAGAGCGCGCCCGCGGTCCGCCCAGGGAGGTAACAAGATGACACGAAGCTCCACCTCGACCACCGACGATGTGCTCCGTCGCGTGCAGGGCGAGTTTCTCGAGATGCCGGGTCTGCGCCTGACGGAGGCTCAGGCGCGGAAGCTATGGAACCTCGATCAGGCGTCGTGCGACATGCTGCTCCGGGTGCTCGTCGATCGCGGATTCCTTTTCCGTACCCGCGACGGCTCCTTCATGCGCATCGAACAGGCTGCACCCGTCCGGGCGACCACGCCCCCTGCGAAGAAGGCCCCAGCCGCCTGAGCCAAGGTCCCGGCCTCGGCCGAGACGTCGGCGAGCCGGTGTACGCTCAGCGGTCGATGGACCGACTGCTCGTTGCGACCACGAACCGCGGCAAGCTCGGGGAGATTCGCGCGATCATGGCCGGGTTGCCCATCCGGCTCCTCGACCTCAGCGATTGCCCGCCGGTCCAACCTCCAGAGGAGACGGGGAGTACTTTCGCCGAGAACGCCCGGCTGAAAGCGCTGTACTACTGGGCCGCGAGCGGCCTACCCACCGTGGCCGAAGACTCCGGGCTCGAGATCGACGCGCTTGGTGGCCGCCCAGGTGTCGAGTCGGCGCGCTACGGCGGTGTCGAGACTTCCTATCCAGAGAAGTTTTCGCAGCTCAACGAGGAGCTGCGGGGTCTGTCATCTCCAGAAAGCCCGGCGCGTTTCGTCTGTACGCTGGCGCTCGTGAAGAGCGGCAACGTGGTCTTCGAAGCCACGGGGATCGTCGAAGGCAGGATAAGCCCCGAACCTCGTGGTTCTGGCGGATTCGGTTACGACCCACTCTTCTACTACCCGCCCTACGGGTGCACGCTGGCCGAAGCCGGCGACCGCAAAGCCCTGGTGTCGCATCGGACCCAGGCGTTCATCCAGCTCCGGAAGTTTCTCGAGGGGCCTCTGTCGTTCGAGGACTCGAAGCCTGACTGAAGCCGGCCGCAGCGACCGCCCAATCAAAGCAGCCAGCGGTTCTCTCCCCAATGCCGCCGCTCGTGCGCGAGGAGCCACGCCTTTCGCTCGAGGCCGCCGCCGTATCCCGTGAGCGTGCCCGAGACGCCGATGATGCGGTGACACGGCACGATGAGCGGGACGGGATTGGCGCCGTTGGCCAAGCCGACGGCGCGACACGCACCAGGGTAGCCGAGCCGCTTGGCAATCGTGCCGTAGGAGCATGTGGTCCCTGGCGCCACGTTGAGCAGAGCCGCCCACACGGAACACTCGAACGGCTGGCCGCGGAGATCGAGCGGAGGGATCGGCGCCTCACGTCCATCGAAGTACGCCGCGAGCCACTCGCGTGTCAGCGCGATGACCGCGTGGAGCCGATCCTCGCGAAAATCGGGATCGCCAAAGAACTTCCGCAGGCGGCGGTCGACGGCGGAGGAGACCGCTCGGACGGGTAGGTCGCGTCGATCGGCTCGGACGGGGGAGGGCAGGGCAGAGCCCCGATCGAGAAACGGCAGCCCGCACAGTCCGACGTGGGACGCGATGGTCAGCAGCGGGCCGACCGGCGTCTCGATGCGCGCGAGCGCCAGAACGGTTGCGGAACCTTCCGATGATTGGGGCGCTGCGACGGGTCGATTGGGCGGGTCCGTGCCGCGCCCGGCACCGGTGAGGCTCGCCGACCTGCTCATCATCCCCCCGTCTGAGCCGCCGCCGGACGCGGCTTGACGAGGTGACCGACGAGTGCCCGTTGCTTCTCGATGAGCTGGGTGATCCCTTCGTCCGCCAGATCGAGGAGCTGATTCAATCCGTCGCGGCCAAACGGCAGGGCCTCCGCGGTCCCCTGGACTTCCACGAATCGACCGTCGCCGGTCTTGACGACGTTCATGTCGACTTCGGCCCGTGAATCATCGTCGTAGGCGAGATCGAGGAGCGGCTCGCCGTCCACGATGCCGACGCTGACCGCGGCGACGTAATCGACGATTGGAATCGACTTGAGGAGGTCGCGCTCGCGCAGCCGCTCGAGCGCCAGCGCCAGCGCCACGAATGCCCCGGTGATCGAGGCCGTGCGCGTGCCGCCGTCGGCCTGGATGACGTCACAGTCGATCCAGATCGTCCGTTCCCCGAGGGCCTGGAGCGTCGTGACCGCGCGAAGAGACCGGCCGATGAGCCGCTGGATCTCCTGCGTACGGCCGCCCACCTTGCCGCTGCTGGCTTCCCGCGTGGTACGTGTGGTCGTCGCGCGGGGCAACATCCCGTACTCGGCCGTGACCCACCCCTTGCCGGTGTTCCGCAGGAACGGTGGGACGCGGTCCTCGATGCTGGCTGCACAGATGACCTTGGTGCGCCCTGCCTCGATGAACACCGAGCCTTCGGCGTGCATCAAGCAGTGCGGCGTCAGAGTTGTGGCTCGGAGCTGATTGGCTGGTCGTTGGTCGGATCGCATGAGATGGTGATGATGCAGTCTACCTGACCCAGTCGGGCATGGCAGGGAGCGGCTGCCGGAGGTCGACGTGGCCCGCGAGCGAGTCCACTTCCTTGCCGTCGACGAGAATCTGGACGGCCGAGACGGCTGGCAGATTGGCGGTGATCGCACTCACCACGCTGTAAGTCGTGAGCTGTTCGTCGAGCGAGCCGCCCGGGTGCCCTGTGACGACCTCGCCGCTCAGATCGACGTAGGCGGCCGACCCGGTCACGAACACGGCCCGCAGCTTGGTACCTGCCGGGATCGCCGAGACGAGCGGCTCAGACGGCGGAGCGATCTGCGCCTCGAGGATCGCCCGCGCCTGCGTCACGACGTCAGCGCCGTAGGGGACCTCATGTTCGACCGGAGTCAGACCGCGGCCGTCCTCCGTGACGTAGAAGAGACGGGCTTTGATCTTGCGTTCGGGCTCGGGCGGCATGTTCTGCTCCGTCGCGACGGTCGGCGAGCTTCCGCCGGATGCCCACCACCACGGCACGCCCACGAAGAGCAGCCACGCCAGGCCCGATCCGACGACGGCGCCGAGGCACGCGATGGCGATCGCCGCCCAACCGCGCCGGCCCAGTCGACCCATCTATCGATCCCCCGAATCGCCGGCGGATCGTGCGTCCCGAAATCGAACGAGGGCATCGACCAGCGCCTGCACGATGGTGGTCTGGAAGTCGTCTGTGGCGAGCTGGGTTTCCTGCTCCCGATTGCTCAAGTAGCCGAGCTCCACGAGCACGGCCGGCATGTTGGCCGAGGCCAGGACGCGAAGCGGCGCCCGCGCGAGCGGACGCGTATCGAGCGGGACGCGTCCCCGGAAGGACTCGACGATCATGTTGGCGAGGAGATCCGACCGCTCGACGAACCGGATTTGCGCCTGGTTCCAGGCCACGATCTCGATATCACGCAGTCCGCCCCCGAACACCGGCACGGTCACCGGCGTCAGCGTGCGCCGGACCTCCGCTTCATCGGGAAACGCCGAGATCAGGACCGACGCACCCGAAGCCGCAGGCTTGAGCGACGTGTTGGCGTGGAGGCTGAGGAACAGGTCGGCTTTGTTGTTGTTCGAGAGCGCCGTGCGGTTGTCGAACGACACGGCCCGGTCCTCGTCGCGGGTCATGAGCACGCGCAGGCCCAGTCGATTCTCGAGCAGCGTCTTCAGGCGGCGAGCAACGGCCAGCGTCAGCTGCTTTTCGCGCAGCCCGGTGCTGCCCGTGGCGCCGGTGTCCGGTCCCCCATGGCCAGCGTCGATCGTCACCGTGCGCAGTGTGGACGTCGACTGCCCGAAGGCCGGCAGATCAAGCGCCAGGGGCGGCGCAGGCGCCGGTGGCGGCGTCGCCGTGATCTCCGAGGGCGCCGGCAGCAGGTCCAGCGTGAGGTGCGTCCGCGCGTCGAGATTCTCGGTCGAGGAACGATAGCTCCCGTAGCGTGGACCGAGATCGATGCCAATCGCCACCGCATCGATGCGCCGCAGACCCTGGAGAAAGCCTTGAGGCTGCACCGGCGGAAGCACCACGTCCAGGGCATCGGCATCGAAGCGGAGCGTGAGATGGTCGCCTTCCTGACTGAGCGTCGGGGCGGTCGGCGGCGTCAAGTCGATGACAAGGCGGGTGCCGGTCGGAAGCGAGTCCACGGTGATCGACACGCGCGGCACTCGCAAATCGCCCACCACGACGAGCCGGGCAGCCCGGCGCAGATCGACGCGCGCGTCGTAGATCGAGGCGACGGCTCGACTGATGAATTCGACCGGGACGAGCAGGCGTCCGCCGCTCCGAACCGGGCGTGCCGGCAGCGAGATCATCCGTCCCGCGACCGACGCGATGGTCTGATCGGTGGTGAGCACGATCGTCCGCCCCTTGTAGGAGACCGTCATCGCGCCCGACTCTTCGCGCACCGAGAGGTGGAACAGCGCGGCCACTTCGTCGAGCGCAACGAACTCCTGATCGGCGACAGACGAGACGGCCAGTGTGCGACGACCGTCTCTCGACAGCACAGTAAGGCCCACGGGGGGCGCACCCTGACTGCCGAGCTGCCCGACCGCCGAGACGAGCAGCACCAGCGCGAGGCCAGTCAGCAGCGCGGCGCGCGGTCTGCAAAGCGAGCCAGCAGTCACTCAGGAGATCCCATGTCTCGAGTCCCCATTGTAGCGGGCTCGAGAAGCGAACTCGCCGGGACTCTACCTCGAACCCGGCTCAGTCGCTCGCGGGCCCGCGACACCGCGCTCCGCTTCTTCACGGGCGCTTCGCGCGCCGCTATTGAGTTCTCCGCTTGGGCCGCACAGCGGCCGAACCACGCCCTGCGAGCGCTGCGCGTGACGGTCGCGCCTGGCAGCCGGACGTGTCAGGCTCTACGGCTGTTCGGGGCGGAGCGCGGTGCGATAGGTGATCGTACGGCCTGGCTGAACGTCAACGTCGAAGGCCACCGGTTCGAAGCCCTCGGCGCGGATTTCAATCCGATGCGCGCCAGGCTCCAGTCTGAGCTCATGGAAGGTCCCATCGAAGTCGTCGACGATGCCGGCGTAATAGCCGTCGACGTAGATCTCCGCATCACGCTCAGGCAGATCGACACGAACGCCGCCGTATGGTCGCCCCGGCGCGACGCCGACGAACCCTCCGTAGGCGTACGGACCCGCGTAGGGACCGTAGATGCCTGGGTAGCCGTACCACCCGTACCCGTAGCCGTAGGGATAGAAGCCGTAGTAGCGCGGAGCGCCGTACCAGAGTGGGGCACCGTAGTAGAAGCCGAGGCCCGGACCCCAGTAGCGACCGCGGTTGTAGTCGCGGTAGGGCGCGCCCCGATATACGGGCGGTCCGCCCCGCACCGATCCTCGCGGCACGGCCCGACCGACGACGTCTCCACGGCCGGGCCCGCGGCGGTCGCGCTGGCCCGCAAGAGCGACCTCGGGGGCCGCAACGGCGACGACGGTGGCGAGGACGAGGAGTGCGTTGCGCATGGTTCAGCCTCCAGCGGAGATCCTCCTCACGAGGATCGCAACAATACTGCCACGGCCGACCGCCTGAATGGCGGAGCCTTCGAGACTCAATCGGCGGCGCCGCGGCGCTTTGAGTCCCCGTTCGCGAACACCCGGAGGACCGGGAGAGGACGGCGGCCGCACCCGACCGAGCCGGGGTCCGGGAGAGGCCCGGACGGGTCCCGTGATGCTCTGTCCGGCAGACGCGCGTGGTAGTCCCGCATGACGGCGGCGAGCCCGGCGCGCCCGCGAGGGAGCGGCGGGGCGACGGGGCCCCGCGATCACCCGATACGCCCGGCTCGAGCGTTTTCGACTTCGCTGGAGGCCGTCGTCTTTGGTCGTGGTCCTTTGGGGTTGGTCCGTTCCTGGGCCGTGGTCCGGCCTGAGGCCTTCGGTCCTTCGTCCCACGCGGGGCGTCCAGCCCAAGGCCAAAGGACGAGGGACGCCCCAAGGCCCACAGCACCAAGGCCTCACGGCGCGCGTCACAGAAATCGAAAGCGCTCTAGCGGTTGTACAAGACGATCCACTCCGCAACGCAGACCGGCTTGCTGCCGCCCTCGCGCTCGACCGTGGCGAGCCAGTGCACCCGAAGGCCGTGCTCGGTCTCGATCACCTTCGAGGCGACGAATCGGGCGCGGATGCGGCTGCCCGCCGGCACGGCGTCGACGAACCGCACGCGCTCCAGCCCGTAATTGATCGTCAGGCGCAAGTCCTCGACCGCCACGGAGTCCATCACGAACGGAGCGAGCAGTGACAGCGTGAGAAAGCCGTGCGCGATGGTCGTGCCGAACGGCGACTCGGCCTTGGCGCGCGCCGGGTCGACGTGGATCCACTGACGGTCGTCGGTCGCGTCGGCGAACCGGTCGATGCGCCGCTGGTCGACTTCCAGCCAGTCGCTCACGACGATTTCCTGGCCGGCGGCCGCCAGCAACGACGCGCGAGTGACGCGTAGGGGTGTCATGACAGCCGTGATCAGCTGTGCGTCAGTCCACCATCGACCGTGATTTCCTGGCCGGTGATGTAGCTGGACGCATCGGCGGCGAGGAACACCGCCACCCCTTTGAGCTCCCCGGCTCGACCGACGCGCGGAATCGGACTGCGCGCCTGGATGTCGGGCTCGACGACCTTGATGACCGGATCGGCCAGCCGCGAGGGGAAGAACCCTGGCGCAATGGTGTTGACGCGGATCCCCTGCGGCCCCCACGAGGCGGCCAGCTCGTGCGTCAATCCGAGCAGCCCGGCCTTGCTGGCGGCATAGGCGACGTAGTGCGGCCCATGCACCTTCGACATCGTCGCGGCGACCGAGCCGATGTTGATGATGACGCCCCGCTGACGCTTGAGCATCTCGCGTCCGGCCGCCTGCGAGAAGAGAAAGGCGCCGGTCAGGTTCGCGTCCATGACCAGGCGCCACTTCTCGAGCGGCATGGTTTCGGGCCGCTCGCCCCAGCTCACGCCCGCATTGTTGACGAGGATGTCGATCTGCCCGTAGGTCGCGATGGTCTTGTCGACAACTTGCTGGACCTGTTGGGGTTCGGCGACATCGCACAGCATGCCGTCCACGGTGATGCCGGCGGCGCCGAGCTCGGTCAGCGATTCGGTCAGCCAGGCCTCGCGGCGGGCGCACAGCATCAGCTTGGCGCCGGCTTCGGCGAGGCCCTCGGCGATTTCGCGCCCGAGTCCGCGCGAGCCGCCGGTCACGATGGCGACACGGCCCGAGAGATCGAAGAGTTGTTTGATCGTGGGGATTGGCACGGCCGAGAGTCTGCCCCGGACGAAAACGCGCTGTCAAACGAGCGCGGTCGTCCACCTCGCAGCTGAACGATGCCGCGCCGACATCCCGACCACCCAGCCCCTTGGAAACAGGCCTCGAGCTCGCCGACGGCTACGAGCGCGTATGCTCCTCGGTCACCGCCGGTTTCCCGGTCAGTGTCGAGATCGCCCATCCGGCTCCGGCAGCGACGACGAGCAGCATCAGCCAGCGCAAGGTCGCCGCGAGAAACGCGGCGTCGATGGGTGGCATCGCGAGCCGGAAGAGCAGCAGCCGACCGTAGCTCGTCGTCACCCAGTGCCAGGCTGTGTGCGCGACGAGCACGGACAAGACAACGGTCCCGATCCGTTCGGCGACGAGTCGGCGGAAGACCAGGTACAGCGTCGGCGCCACGAGGACGAGAACCAGCAGCTGCCCGAGCTCGATCCCGAAGTTGAACGCGATGAGCGAGCTCAGGAGGTAGGTGCCGGCAAACTGCAGCGTGTCCCTGAGGGCGAGCGAGAAGCTGAACCCGTGCGCCAGCCCGAAGACGAAGGCGACGGGCCAGCGACGCTCGAGCGTGACGCCGACGAGGTTCTCGACCGCCATGTACAGGAGGGACGTCGCGACGAGCGCGTCGACGAGCGGCGGGAACCAGAGACCGCTCGGGGCGAGCTCGTAGGCCGCCGCGATGAGCGTGATCGAGTGCGCGATGGTGAACGCGGTCGCGACCAGGACGATCGCCCGGAGGCTTCGCAGCGGAATGATGAGGCACAAGAGAAAGAGCAGGTGATCGGTGCCTCGGACGATGTGGAGAAAGCCCTGCTTGATGAAGCGCCACCCGACAGACGACCAGCGCGGATCGAGGTCGACCAGACCCTGATCCCCGTGCAGGTTGAACTCGCGGATCGCCCCGCTCGGTTGGGAAACCTTGAGAATCGTCTGCGTCTGAAGGCCCAGCCGCGCGAACCGTGCGTCGACCGCGAACGCCGATGTGTCGGACGCGATCGTGTACTCGAAGAGCGCATCGAGGATGCCCTGGTTCTTGTACAGATCGGTCTCGGGGGGAATCGGCGGCCCGAGCGTCTGCGCGAGCGCCTGCTCGTAGGACTGGAACGCCTGGTCCGTCGGCAGCGACGCCCGGAGCGCCGCGACACGCGGATAGGCGAGGCGCGCCCCGTTCTCGCGCACCTCGAGGTTGTCGGCGAGCCAGAGCGTCGCCGCATGCTCGAGATGGCTCTGAATGCGCGTGAGATCCAGTAGGCCGCCCGGTCCGCGGTAGCGCCAATCGATGTCGTTCATCGCGTCGAGCGGCGCCCGTACGAGCACGCGCAGGCGCTCACCCTCGGGCTTGAAGAACATCCGAATCGTCACCTCGTTCGGGATCTCGTGCGCGCGTACCACCCCTCCGACGAGAACGAGGCTGACGGCCAACACCAGTCCGATCGGCGAGTACGAGCACCGGACGTGTCGCGGTGGCCGTCGGCGGCGCAACGGGGAAACGATGGTTGTGTGCGACACCGGGAATCACATTACCCCTGGCGCCCACAGCTGTCGAGGCGCGGCCTCGTGGAGTCTTCGGATAAGGGCCGTCGCAGGAACGGGGGTGAGGGGCAGGAAACAAGCGAAGGGGGGGCCCGAGCACCGGCCAGTGCTCGGGCCCCATCGAGGCTCCGCGCGATGGCGCGGAGGGATCTACTTATCGGTCGGGTCGCGGCCGTCTTTCGGGGCGCCCGTGCCCGACGACCCCGCGAAGAGGCGCGTGCCGTCCGGGAAGGTCACGTCGCGGCCGTTGGCACGGTTCGAGCCGTCGAGCGCCTGATAGCCCTCGACGAGCACCTCGGTACCGGGCACGACCGAGTCCTTCTTCCAGCCGCGGCGCACGAGGGCTCCAGGCGGTCCAGCCTCGATCATCCAGTTCTCGACCTTGCCGTCGGGCTTCTTGACCTCGAGGTGCATCCAGGCATGTGGATTGATCCATTCCATCTTGGTGATCTTGCCGCGCAGCGCAATCGGCCGCTTCGAGTCGAACTCGGCCGAGAAGGCGTGATGCGCGCGGACGGTGGCGGTCGCCATCAGACCGATGGCCACCCCGAGCCCGACCCCCACCGCAGCGATGTGTCGTGTCATTCGCATGTCAGTACCCTCGCTTGAAGCCTACTTCTGGTTCTTCTCACCGGCCCGTGCGCCGCTGAGGATGTTGAACATCCCGTAGTTCCCCTCGTGGCATGCGTACTCGACCAGCTCGTACTGCGAGTCGTCTTTGTCGAACACGATCATACCCGTCCAGGGCCTGGTCCAGATCTTCGGATCGTCGACCGTGAACTTGTATTCGAGCTGGGTGGGCCCGATGCGCGTCCACCGCTCGGTGAGCTTCATGTCGGCGCTCTCCTGCTGGAAGGGGGAGCGGCCGTTGAAGTGCGCCGATTCGATGACGAGCGTGTCACCCTCCCAGCGACCTTGTGGCACCCCGAGCCAGGTCGACATGGCAGGTCCTACCTTCTCTTGCGGCTTTGTCGGGACGACGCGCGTTTCGTGCACCATCTCCTTCTGGATGGTGACGAAGCCCGGGCCCTGATAGATCTGGAGGCCGTTGTTGTAGACCGAGGGCATCATCATGCCCGGCAGGCCGCGGGTGATGCAGCGGACGTACGGGCTGAGATCCTCGGGACCCTGCGGCGGACGCGACATGCCGCCCAGGCTGTTCTCGTCGCCCGCCCGCATCATCCGCGCTTCCTCCGCGCGCTTCTTGCCCGCTTCGGTCAGCGACGGGAACCGGCCGTCCGGCGGGTCGATGACGATTGACAGCTGCGTGGACGGCGCGGTCTTCACGTAGCCGAGCGTCGTGTCGCGCCACTCGCGCTCATAGCCCCAGATGCTGCCGAGCGTGCCGCGCTCGCGCCGCGCCTCGGCCTCTTCAGCCGTCAGGCTCTTGCGATCGGCGAGATTGGCGGGACGCTCGGTCGGGATGCCGTGGGCGGAGTTCCCGGTCCAGACACCCTGGAAGTCAGGCTCACCCCACGGCGTCCGTGGCACGGTGTAGGGGCCGCGGGTGTCTGCCACCTGCGTCGGATTGGCGCGCTCGACGTCGATGCCGGCGTAGCCCTGCTGAACGATCGCCAGCTTCACCCCGTCCGGCCCGGTGAAGACCGCGCGCCTGGCCTGCGACCGTCCGCCCTTCGGCACCGACGGCCCATCGGCGAACGAGACCTTCTGCCGTCGCAGGTCGGAGGCGGCGCCGTCGAAGTCCTTGGCCATGAACGTCAGGTGATCGATGGCGCGTCCCGCCGTCGGTGCCGGCACACCTTCGGCGTGCTTCTGGACGAGCAGCCACACCGTGCCGAAGAGCAGACCGTCGATTTGCCCCTTGAGCTTCGAGGGCTTGCCGCCGAACCGATCGCGGTAGAACGCGATCGTCGCCGCGGGATCGCCGGCGCTCAGGTGGACGTGATGGAAGCCCGGGCTCTCGCCGTCTTCGACGAGCTCGATGCGCGTGCCCCAGGGGTCGAAGATGAACCCGAGCTTGAAGAGCTTCGGTACGTCGCGGAAGAGCGAACCGTCAGGCTGGCGCTGCAAGCGGACGCCGATGCCGCGCACGCCGATCTTCTCGAGCTCGGCCATCTTCTGGGCCACGTTCGGGAAGGTGAACCCGATGTGGTTGACGCCCGTCCCCTGCGTGCTGCCGAGCGTCGGCCCTACGAGGAACACGAGCTCGACGGATCCGCACTTGGCCGTGTCCTTCCGATTCGGCACGGCTTCGCATTTCAAATGCTGCGTGTACCACCGGATCGCTTCGGACGGACTCGGCACGGTGATGGAGATCTGGTGGATGTTGGCCTCGGCGGCCTGCGCCGGCCGCGATCCCGCAGCCAACATCGCGATGGCCGCGGCGGCAACCATCAAGGCTCGGGCGGTGCTTGTCATGATCGGGCTCCTCGTCGTCCTTCGTGGGCAGCGGTCCAGGTTCACTACTCCTCGGTCTGATTTCTACTTCGCCTCCGCCGGCGCGGGGCGGGTCGGCACCTTCCGCAGGTGCCCGTACAGGAGGTCTTCGGAGAACTCGACGCACTTGAACTCGACCACCCGCGCGCCCGGCTCGAGCCGCCGGTAGAGCGGCATCCGGATCGTCCATGGCTTGGTGAACACCGTGGGATCGTCCATCGTCGCTTCGTAGTTGATCACGTTCGGGCCGGCCGGCGTATAGCGTTCAGTGACTTTGAGCGCGGAGCTGGCGTAGTTGCCTGAGCGGTCGAACCAGGCTTCGCCGGTGAACCCGGCGGCGTCGACCACGAGCGTATCGCCTTCCCAGCGGCCGTGCGAGCGTCCCATCCATGAATCGATGGGGGCCGGCTCGGGCTTGGTCTTGTCCATGTGGATCGTGCGGCTCGCTTCCGCGAAGCCGTACACGATCATGATCTTCTTGTCGCCCTGGACGATCTGGAAGGGGAACGGCATGTAGGTCGCACGCGGCACGCCCGGCATGAAGCACTTCGCTTCCGGGTCGGCGCTCTGGCGATTCTCGAAGTTCTTCTTCTTCTGCTCGAGCGCCTGCGGCTGATAGGGAATCGAGCCGCCGACAACCACGCCCAGGCCAGGCGGCATCGCGCCGATGGCGCCGAGATCAGGATGGCCGGAGCGCGCCGGATGGTCTTCGAGGTCGTAGTTCGCGGTGTTCATCGCCTGCCAGATGCCGTTCAGGTCAGGCTTGCCGTCCCACGTACGCGGGCCGGCGCCTGCGGCACTCTGACCGGCGACGGGGAGATCCGACACGGCGAGCACGGTCAGAACCACGAGCAGCGAGGCTGCTCCGCTAAAGAGCCACTTCATCGGGATGAGACCTCCACTCGGAGAGCAGGTTGGAGCACGTTGCCTTGCGGATTATAGGGCCGGAACGGTCGTCGAGACGAGCCCAATCTGCGAGGACGGCCACGACGACAATGGGCCCCGCGTCGGACCGTCTGGCGTCGAGGATTCGCGTATACTGGCGGCCCGCCGGCGAGCCTCGGCCACAGGCCGAACGCTCGCCCGCGCCGGAACGGGGAGGGGAGGGTCTACAGCGTATGAAGCGAAGGCTCTTGGCAGGCGCGGCTCTTGTTGGGCTGCTCGGCACGCTCGGTGTCGGCCAGCATCTGCTCGATCAGAAGGCGGCCGCTCAGAGCAAGAGCGGGGGGATTCGCGCGCCACGCTACGAAGTCGATCCCTTCTGGCCGAAGCCCCTGCCGAACCACTGGCTCCTCGGCCAGACGATCGGCGTCTCGGTGGATACGCGCGACCACGTCTGGATCATCCACCGCAGCTCGGCCAACCTCGACAACCGCGAGAAGGGTCTCGAACTCAGTCCGCCCACCTCACAACACTGCTGCAAGGGGGCACCCCCGGTCATCGAGTTCGATGCCGCGGGCACGGTCGTGAACTCGTGGGGCGGCTCCGACGGTCCTGGCTACACGTGGCCGGGCTCGAACCACGGCATCACGGTCGAGAGCGACGGCACCGTGTGGATTGGCGGGAACGGCCCAGACGATGGCCTGGTCGTGAAGTTCACGCGGGACGGCAAGTTCCTCCAGCAGTTCGGCACCAAGGGGATCAAGACCGCCGACAGCAACAGCACGAAGAACTTCTTCAAGGTCGCCAAGATCTTCGTCGACGAGAAGGGCAGCGAAGCCTACATCTCGGACGGCTACGGCAACCGCCGCGTCGCGGTACTCGATCGCAAGACAGGCGAGTTCAAGCGTTACTGGGGCGCCTACGGCAACAAGCCGAGCGACGAGGATCTGGGACGCTACAACCCGACCACGCCGCCGGCGCAGCAGTTTCGCACCCCGGTGCACTGCGCCGAAATGTCGAACGACGGCAAGGTGTATGTCTGCGACCGCGTGAACAACCGGATCCAGTCGTTCACGAAGGAAGGGAAATTCCTGAAGGAGAGCTTTATCGAGAAGGAGTCGCTCGCGGACGGCTCGGTGTGGGACCTCGTGTTCTCCAAGGATCCGCAGCAGAAGTACATCATCGTCGCCGACGGCCGGAACCAGATGATCCACGTTCTGGACCGCGAGTCGATGGACGTGCTGACCTCGTTCGGCGACGGCGGCCGGCAGCCGGGGCAGTGGTACGGCCTGCACAGCATCGCGACCGACTCGAAGGGCAACCTCTATACGACCGAGACCTACGAGGGGAAGCGCGTGCAGAAGTTCGTCTACAAAGGCCTCGGCACGGTCCAGCGTTATCAAGGGACGCAGCGGTCGCGCGGCACCCGATAGCCGCTCACGTTGGCTCCGGTCCGGCGCCCTGCGGGGACGTACAACGTCGTGCATCGGTCTTAGGCCTTCGGTGTCGGTCCGTTCCTGGCCATGTGTCTGGCGTTGAGGCCTTGGTCCTCCGTCCCGAGCCGGGCTTCAGCACCCAAGGCCGAAGGACCAGGGACACACGAAGGCCCAAGGACCACAGCACCAGGGCCTGACAGCGCGACGCGAAAACCGAACCGGTCGGTCAAGGCACGTCGGGGCTCGAGGAGGGGACATGTCGAACGTTCTGTGGAGACGATGGGCACTGGTCGCGGTGGGATGTCTGACTCTGGTCGGATCGGTCGGCTGGCGATGGGTGCAGGGTCAGACGCCGCAGGGGCTGACCGCCGCCGACTACGCGGAAATCCATCAGCTCTACGCGCGCTACGCGCAAGGCACCGACTTCGGCAACGCCGAGATGTGGCTGAATGCGTTCACGCCGGACGCCACGTTCCGGCCCACGGCCAATCGGCCCAACGGCGGTCCCGCGTTCCGAGGACGTGACGAGATGGCCAAGTGGCGCGCCGATAACTTCGCGGCGCGGAAGGGGGAGTACCACTATCGCCACTGGACGAGCAGCTGGCTCATCACCCCCACACCGGACGGCAACGCCAAGGGGAAGGTCTACTGGATGGCGTTCAATCCCACGGTGCGGCCGCTTGCGGTCGCCGATACTGGGGTCTACGACGATACGTACGTGCGGACGCCCAATGGCTGGCGCATCAAAGAGCGCAACGCACACTCCGACCCGCAGCCCCCAAAGGCCGGCCAGTAAGCGGGCCCGGTCCAGACCCCGCGGTCTCGGACTTGTCCGCGGCGGCGGGGTCGGCCGGTCGGTTCTGGTTGTCAGGTGGGGCAGAGGCCCACTTTCGTCTAGTTCGTCGTTGCCCGGCGGGCGGCCTCGAAGCGATCGAAGAGCGCGGCGCCGTCCCGATTGAGACCGGTGCCGGTCTTCGGCGTCGGCGCAAGGGTCAGGTACACGTCGTTCTTCTTGTCGAAGGCCGGCCAGGCCGGGAGGCCCGGCTTGTTCGGATCACCGGTCGCGGCAAACTGCGTCCAGTAGCCCATCATCAGCTCCGACACCTTCCGGTCCTCGTCTCGCCAGGGGGCATCGGCCGACGGTGTCATCTCACCGAACACGTACGGGAGCTCCGCCGCGTGGTGCGCGCCGAAGCTCTTGCCGCCCTGCGTCGGCGGCACCTGGGCGAAGTGATAGAGCCAGGCCTTCGACTTGACCCTCGTGTGCGCACGCATCTGCACGCGCGCCGGTCCGGCGAAGAACATATCGTGCACGATCCCGTCGATCCCTTTGGCGAGTTGGTCGTCCGACTTCACGCCGTAGTGTGTCAGCGCCTCGGAGGCGACCGGCGCGAAATCGGTGCGCACGTAGGTCTCGAACGCGCTCGCGCTCTTGATGTTGAATCGGCTCCTGAAGAGCGAACCCTCGTTGTCGTTGACGCCTGCGATGAGCGGTACGTCGTGCTGACGTCCGGCGTTGTACATCGCGATGGGATCCTGCGGGATGACCCACCCGTCGACGTTCGGGGCCCACACCGTGCCCGACCAGCGGAAGAGCGGTCCCTCGTCGGCAACCTTCATGATGTCCTCGGTCGTCTTGCCGCGCAGCGTCGCGAGCGTCTTGTCGCCGGCGAGGCCGAACGCCTTTGCGAGATCCCGGCCGACGTCCTCGGCAGGCGCCCACCCGCGGGCGCGCGTGGCCAGCGGTCGATCCCACCCGTGCACATAGGGGCTCTCGGCAATCGCGCGATGGAAGAGCCCCTTGGCCTGCGGCACGAGCATGAGCGTCATGACCGCGCCGCCCCCGGCTGACTCACCGAAGATCGTGACGCGCTTGGGATCGCCTCCGAACGTGGCGATGTTGTCGCGCACCCACTGGAGGGCGGCAACCATGTCGTGCACACCCTGGTTGCCGGACGCCCGCTTGGGAGATTCGGCGGTCAGCTCGGGATGCGGGAAGAACCCGAAGACACCCAGCCGGTAGTTCACCGACACGAGGACGACGCCCTTCGAGACAAGCGGCGCGCCGTCGGTCGTGCCGCCGGTCCCGATGCGGTACCCACCGCCGTGGATCCACACCATGACCGGCAGAGGCGCCTGGATGGTCCGCGGCGCCCAGACGTTCAGGTACAGACAGTCTTCGCTTTGGGGGGCCGGTCCCCGCTGCGGGCACGCCGCCCCGCTCGTCGCCGCCTGTCTCACGCCCTGCCAGGACTTCACCGGAGCCGGCGGGCGCCAGCGCAGGTCACCGACCGGCGGCGCTGCAAACGGAAGGCCCTTGAAGGCGATGACCTCGGGATTCTTGTCCGACACGACACCGCGAACCTGTCCGCCCGTGACGGTCACCACCGCGTCGGGCGACAACGTCACGGCCGCCGTCGAGGCCTTGCGCAAGGCCTGTGCGCTCGCGGTCGCCGGAATCAGCACGAGGCTCGCGCAGCACACCCACCAGACCGAGACATATCGATCGCGTTTCATCGGGTTTCCCCTCCCTGCCGTGGCTGTGATGATACCGTGAGCCGGCCGCTGCCGGTCTCAGACGAAGAGCAGGTAGCAGATCGCCGCGCCGACCACGCACATCGACAGGCCCCACGCGAGCAGCTTGTTGAAGAGCGCCCGGCTTTCTTCGGGCGGCGCCCCGGCGACGCACAAGGCGCCGATGGTGGACAGCGGCGAAACGTCCACCAGATGGCCGCCCACGTTCATCGCGGCCGCGATCGCGACCGCGTTGGCCCCACCCAGCGAAGCCGCCAGCCCCGGCACCATCGGCAGGAAGGCCGGCAGCACCACACCAGAGGTGCTGCTGTAGACGGAGACAATCGCGGTCAGGAAGGCCACAACCGCGGTGACCGTTCCGGCCGAAGACAGGCGCGCGACCCACGACACCATCAAGTCGATGCCCTGTGCCTTCTCGAGGATCGAGATGAGCACGGTGACCCCGCACACCATGACGATCACCCCCCACGGCATGCGCTTGATCCCCTCCCTATCGTCGGCACACCCGGTCAGCACGAGGAAGACCGCGGCGAGGAACGCCGCCATCCCGATGCTGCCTGCTGCGCGCAGATCCCGCACGAGGATCACACTCAGCAAGAGCACGCCGATGGTGCCCACCGTGACCCAATGCTTGGTGTGGAACCGGTGCGTGTCGCGATCTGCGGGATCGACGCCGACCGCGGCCTGCCCGCCGCCTGCAAAGAGCTTGACGCCGCCGAAGAGGACGTAGCCGCCGAAGGCCACGATCGCGTGGGCGCCGGCGTTGTAGAGATACGTGGACAGCTCGTGTCCGGGGAGCTCGATGCGCGCCATGATCCCATTCACGATGAGGCCCGTTGGGGCGACCGGCGACAGCGAGCCGGCATTGGCGCCGTTGCCGACCATGATCGACATGAGGAACAGCGGAATCCCGACACGGCTCGCCGTGGCCATGGCCATCGGCGCCATGAGCGCGGCGGTCGAGATGTTGCCCGGCCCCATCGACGCGATTCCAAAGGCCAGCAGAAAGAAGATGATCGGGATGAGGCCACGGTTGCCACGGCAGGTCCGCACGGCATGATGGGCGACGCGGTCGAGGGTGCCGTTCACCTGGGCGAGCGAGAAGAGCAGCGTCATTCCCACGAGCGTGAGGAAGAGCGGCACGGGAAAGCCGCTGATGACGGTGCCAAGCGGCATCCCACCCACATAGACACCCAGAATCCACGCCATCGCCATCGCCAGCACGCCCACGTTCAACGGCGTCACGCAGCTCACGATGATGGCAAGGACGAGCGCGGCGACCGACAGGACGGCAAGGCTCATGAGGCTTCGTTTCTCCCTGAATGCGGGCTCAGCAGGCGTCGCAGCAGTTCAGCGGGATGGACGGCGTGCACGCCCCCGAGATCCTGCACCTGGTGGCGGCACGACGTGCCGCTCGCGACCAGGCACGCATCGGATCCCATGGCGCGCGCGGCGGGTAGCAGTTTCCGCTCGGCGATCGTCTGTGACAGTTCGTAGTGCTCGCGCGCGTAGCCGAACGATCCGGCCATCCCACAGCAGCCGGCATCGAGGTCGACAACCGTCGCGCCCGGCACCCGCGACAGGAGGGCGCGCGCGGGGGCGAGCAGGCCCATCGACTTCTGATGGCAGTGGCCGTGGAGCAGAATCCGTGACGGTCCGGCCCCGAGCGCCAGCCGTGCCGGATCGTTCTGGCACACCTCCTCGACCAGCTCCTCGAACGACACCGAGGCGGCGGCGACCTGCCGCGCCCGTCGTTGAGCCTCCCCGCTCAGGAGGTCGGGCGCATCGTCCTTGATGGCCGAGAGACAGCTCGGCTCGAAGCACACCAGGCGCGCGCCCGCCGCCACGAGCGGATGGAGGCGCTCGGTGTTGGCAGCGGCGCAGGCACCGGCCTGGTCGAGCAGGCCCTGCGAAATGAGCGGACGGCCGCAGCATCCGTTGGGCGCGGTACCGACCGGGAGACCGATTGCCTCGAGCACATCCATGCCGGCGAGTCCGATCTCGGGCGTGTAGTACTCGGTGAACGTATCGCGGAAGACGAGCACGGTCGGTGTGGCGACCCGCGGCGATGATGTGGCATGCGGGCGTCGTTGCGCGCGCCGACTGAAGGTGTCACGGGTCCACGCGGGGAGCGTTCGACGTCGGTCGATCCCGAAGGCCCACTCGTTCAGCCAGCGTGCGACAGCACTCCGGGACACGGCGTTGGCGAGCGGCGCAATGGGGCTCGCCCAGGCCGAGAGCTCGTGGATGTGACCGAGCAGGCGCGCCCGGCGCGGCGTCCCGTGGCGTGCTCGGTAGCCGGCCAGGAACTCGCTCTTGAAGCGGGCCATGTCGACGCCGACCGGGCACTCCGCCTTGCACGCCCGGCACTCGAGGCACAGGTCGAGCACCTCGCCGACGCCCGTCTCGTCCAGACCAGACTCGCCGAGGCGGCCGGCCATGGCCAGCCGCAAGACATTGGCGCGCCCTCGCGTCGAGTGGGCCTCCTCGCGAGTCGCCATGTAGGACGGGCACATCGTCCCGTCGAGCGTCTTGCGGCACACGCCCAGCCCACTGCACATTTCCACGGCGCCGCCAAGCCCGCCGAACTCGCCGTAGTCGAAGTAGGTGGATGACTCGGGCGTGACGTAGCCGGCGCCGTACCGCAAGTTGGACGTGAGCGGCGGCGCGTCGACGATCTTGCCGGGGTTCAAGATGCCGGTCGGATCGAAGGTGCGCTTGATCGAGCGGAAGGCCTCATAGAGTGTCGGACCGAACATCTGCCGCATGAACGGGCTCCGCACGAGCCCGTCGCCGTGTTCGCCCGACAGCGCGCCACCGAACTCGAGCACCAGATCGGCGACGTCTGTCGCCAGCGCTTCGAACGTCCGCACGCCAGCTTCGGTCTTGAGGTTGATGACCGGCCGTACGTGCAGGCAGCCGACCGACGCGTGGGCATAGACGCCGGCTGTCGTACCGTGCGCGCGGACAAGGGCGAGAAAGCGCTCGATGTAGTCGCGCAGCCGCCCGGGTGCGACCGCCGTGTCCTCGACGAACGACAACGATTTCGCGTCGCCACGCATCGCCATCGAGAGGCCGAGGGCCGCTTCGCGCAAGCCCCAAATACGCGCTTGGAGGCCGAGGTCGAGCGCGGGCGTGTACCGATAGCCCAGGTGCCGCGCGCGAAGATCCTGCTCGAGTGCCGTCAGGCGCGGCGGCAGATCGTCGGCTCGCTCGTCGTACATCTCGACACACAGCAGGGCCGCCGGCTCACCCTCGATGAAGGTGCGCCGCACGCGGTCGAGCGCGGCGTTCTCTTTCGTGTGGCCCAGGATGAAGGCGTCCATGACCTCGACGGCGGAGGGACGATGCTCCAGGATGACGGGCGTGGCGGCCAGCGCCTCGAGCAGATCGGCGAATTGAATGACCAGCACTGCCTTGGCCCGCGGCAGCGGCACGAGATTGATCTTGGCCGCCAGCACGACGGCCAACGTGCCTTCGGAACCGACGATGAGCTTGGCGAGATTGACGGGTGCGTCCGGATTCGTGAACGCGTCGAGATTGTAGCCGCCGACACGGCGCAGCACGGCGGGGAAGCGCCGCGCAATCTCGTCGGCGTGCACGCGTGCCAGCCGCCGCACCTCGCGGTAGCACGCCCCCTCGAGCGAGTCGGAGGCGCACACGGCCTCGAGATCCGCGCCCGAACGCGGACGCAGGTGGGCGAGCGAGCCATCGGCGAGGACGACGTGCTGCTCGAGCACGTGGTCGATCGTCTTTCCGTAGAGGACCGACCGGGCGCCCGACGAGTTGTTCGCCATCATGCCGCCCACGGTGGCGCGGCTGGCCGTCGAGATATCGGGCGCGAACCGGAGACCCTGCGAGCGCAGGGCCGCGTTCAGCTCGTCGAGCACGATGCCGGGCTCGACCAGCGCCCAGCGCTCTGCGGCGTTCACCTCGATGAGCCGCGTGAGGTGCTTGGACGTATCGATCTGCAGCCCTTCTCCGATCGCCTGACCCGCCTGCGAGGTGCCTCCGCCCCGCATCGTGAACGGACACCGATACGTGTGACACAGACGAACGGTGCGGATCACATCGTCCTGTGTGCGCGGGACAACCACGCCGAGCGGCGGAATCTGGTAGACCGAGGCGTCGGTCGCGTACAAGGCGCGCGAGACGGCGTCGAACCGAACGTCGCCCGAGATGGTGGCCTCGAGGTCGCGTCGAAGGCGCTCGCGATCCACGGCGGCCACCGAGGCCTGCGGCACCGGCGGCCCAGGCGCCACCGTGAGGAGAGACATGTCCCGAGGGCGCCCATTATACGGGGTGGGTTCGAGTAGGATCGGGCGCATGTTCCAGAGTGGGCGCCACTTTCTCCAGGTTCCCGGACCGACGAATATCCCCGACCGCGTGTTGCGCGCGCTCGCGCAGCCGACCATCGATCACCGTGGCGAGGCGTTCAGCCAGCTCACGCGCGAGGTGCTCGGCGGCTTGCGGCGCGTCTTCCAGACCAGCGGTCCCGTGGTCGTGTTTCCGGCCTCGGGCACCGGGGCGTGGGAGGCCGCGCTCGTGAACACGCTCTCTCCCGGCGACCGGGTCGTGTCCTTCGAGACCGGGGAGTTCGCCCGCGGCTGGGCCGATCTCGCCGGCCGCCTGGGCCTCGACGTGGACGTGATCGAGACCGATTGGACGCGCGGGGTCGATCCCGAGCTCGTCGAGGGCGTGCTGCGCGCCGACTCGAGCCATCGGATCCGCGCGCTGCTCGTCGTGCACAATGAGACGTCGACCGGCGCGACGAGCCGCCTGGCCGAGATCCGGCAGGCCATCGATGCTGCACGGCATCCGGCGCTCTTGCTGGTCGATGCTGTCTCGTCGCTCGGATCCATCGAGTTGAAGCACGACGCCTGGGGGATTGACGTCACGCTCTCGGCGTCGCAAAAGGGGTTGATGCTGCCGCCGGGTCTCAGCTTCAACGCGCTGAGCGACAAAGCCATCAACCTGTCGCACACCGCGGGCTTTCCCAAGTCGTATTGGGCGTGGGGGCCCATGCTGACGGCGAACGCCGCCGGCGTCTTTCCCTATACACCGTCCACGAACTTGCTGTTCGGGTTGCGTGAGGCACTGCGTATGCTGGACGAAGAGGGGCTCGAGGCGGTGTTTGCGCGGCATCGCCGCCTGGCCGCGGCCACGCGGGCGGCCGTCCACGAATGGGGGCTTCTCATTCGGTGTGCGCGGGCCGACGAATACAGTCCCGTCGTGACGACCGTCATGATGCCGGATGGACACGATGCGGACGCCCTGCGCGCGATCGCGGCCGACCGCTTGAATCTGTCGCTCGGGGCGGGGCTCGGTCGCTTGAAAGGGGTGGCTTTCCGGATCGGCCACTTGGGCGATTTCGGCGATCTGATGCTGGCCGGCACACTGTGTGGAGTCGAGCTGGCGCTGGCGCTCGCCGGCGTCCCCTTCACGCGGGGCGGTGTGACGGCGGCTTTGGACGCGCTGCTGCAGGTCGAAGCCGTCAGCGCCCGCTGAAGACCGGGGGGCGCTTGGCGAGGAAGGCCGCCACACCCTCACGGAAATCGGCGCTGCCGTAGCACATCGCGATGAGGTCGTCGGCCTCGACGACCTCGAGCCGGCGGCGGGCCTGTATGCGGCGCACGGCTTCCTTGGTCGCGCGAATCGTGAGCGGTGCGCGGGCGGCGAGCGTGTCGGCCAGTTCGCGGACGGCCTGGTCCAGCTCAGGCAGCGCCACCAGGCGAGAGACGAGCCCGAGCGACCGGGCTTCCTCGACGTCGATCAGTCGACCCGTGAACAGGAGGTCTTTGGTCCGGGCCGGGCCGATGAGATCCACCAGCCTTCCGTAGTTGGCGGCCGAGAGACAATTGCCGAGCGTCCGGGCGACCGGCACGCCGAAGCTCGCCTGCGGCGAGCAGACGCGGAAGTCGCAGGCGATCGCGATGGCGCAGCCGCCGCCGGCGGCCACGCCCTGCACCTGCGCGATGGTCGGCACCTTGACGCGCTCGAGGCGGTCGATCACGCTATCGAGGTGACGCTCGTAGGCGATGGCCGCGTCACGTGTTTCGACGGCGGTGAATTGGCTGATGTCGGTGCCCGAGATGAACGCCTTGGTGCCGGTGCTGCGAATGACGAACACGCGGAGCGCGTCGTGCGTGTCCACCTCTTCACACGCCGCGACGAGCGCGTCGTACATGTCCCAGGTCATGGCGTGGCGCGCGTCGGGGCGGTTGACGGTCAGAAAGGCGACAGAACCCGTGATCTCGAACTGGACATGTGAGGTGGGCACGACAGGCTCCTGGCTGAAGACGAAAGCAGGCGGCACGGTGGCAGCGCCGACCGGCCGCGTGAGACCGAGCACGCGATGAGCGGCCACGACGGTCCGGTGCCGGCCGCGACGATCTCGCCGGGCGCGCTCCACGGCGTGCGCGTCATCGACGCGACGCAGGTCATGGCCGGTCCGTTCTGCGCGATGCAACTATGTGACATGGGCGCGGACGTGATCAAGGTCGAGCCGCCCGCGGGCGATTCGACTCGCCGGATGGCCGGGGCCCGCGGAACCGACAGCCCAAGCTTCAACGCGGTCAATCGGGGCAAGCGCGGCATCGTCCTCGACTTGAAGACCCCGGCCGGGCGCGAGGCGTTCACACGCTTGGCAGCGCAGGCCGATGTCGTGGTCGAGAATTACCGGCCTGGGGTGATGGACGCACTCGGTCTCGGGTACGCGGCGCTCTCCGCGGTGAATCCGCGGATCATCTACGCCTCTATCTCCGGGTACGGCCTGACCGGGCCGTACCGCGACAAGGGGGGGTTTGATCTGGTGGCGCAGGGAGTGGCCGGGATCATGTCCGTCACCGGCGAGCCCGGGCGTCCCCCCGTGAAGGCCGGCGTGCCGCTGACGGATCTCGGCGCGGGGCTCTACGCCGTCTCCGCGATTCTCGCGGCGCTCTTCTTCCGGGAGCGGACGGGGTGTGGCCAGCACGTCGACACATCACTGCTCGAAGCCGGCGTGGCGCTCTCGGTGTGGGAATCGACCGAGTACTTCGCGACCGGCGGTACGCCGCAGCCTCTCGGATCGGCACACCGGATGAGCGCGCCCTACCAGGCGATGCAGTGCGCGGACGGCTACATCACCGTGGCCGCCGCCAACGATCGGTTGTTCGTGCGGTTGTGCACGGCGCTCGGCCATCCGGAGTGGGCTACGCGGGACGAGTTTCGCGACGACACGCGCCGCGTCGCTCATCGGGAGCAGCTGGCGGGAGAGATCGAAGCGGTCATGCGCACGCGCACGCGCCAGGAGTGGCTGACGCTCCTCGAGGCGCACGAGATCCCGTGCGGCCCGATCAACACCTACCCGCGGGTCTTCGAGCACCCGCAGGTCCTGGCCCGCCAGATGGTCGTGGCGGTCGATCACCCCACGCTTGGCCCCTGCCGTGCGCTCGGCTCGCCAATCAAGATGTCGGTGACGCCGCCCTGCCCGACGCGCCGCGCGCCGCTGCTCGGCGAGCACACGCGCGAGGTGCTGCGTGAAGCCGGGTACGACGAGCAGGCGATCGACCGGCTGAAGACCGACACACGCAGACCAGCACGGGCCGGAGACGAGGCATGATTCGGCGACGTGGCCGAGTCGTGCGCGGTCTTGCTGTCTCCCTCGTGCTCTTGGCCGCGCCGGGCGCCCGGGCCACGCAGGGGTCCAGCCCACCCTCGTTCACGTACGCCGAGGCGTCGGGGTGCGGGGGGCTCTTGGTGTATGCGTGGAACGAGGCACGCACCGAGGTGCTCACGCTTCGTGTCGATGACGCGGTCTTGTCACGCGCGCGCGGCACAACCGAGCTTCGGATCGAGCGCGAGGCCGACCGCGTGCAGGTGGCCGTCGAGATGACCGATGAGGAACGGTCGAGCCTGCAGTTCTGTTCGAACGAGCGCACCCTCTCGGCCGAACGTCCCGTCGTCTGGGTCGGCACGTCTGGCCGTGTGAAGATCACCATGGCCCGTCGCGGTGGCGCGCCGCTCACCTCGACCACCGTGGCGATTGAGGACCTGGTCGTGCGCGCCCCGGCCGGCGACGAGGTGCGCGCAAGGCGGGGTATCACGTTCACCGCCGCGATCTCGCTCGCCAGCCCCTAATCCGCCGGGTTCTCGGCGGCGCACCATCCGACGCGGACGGCATTCCGCCTTTCCCGAGAGACCGGCCTTCTCGTCAGGCCTGGTCTCCAACAAAGAACCACTTCGCCCGACTGGCCGACGACTTGCTCCGGCCCAGACCGGGCTTCTTCTCGCGGGTTGGTTCGAGTGCGGATGCGGAGGGAGCCCATGAAAAGGAGAGGGTATGTGCAATCTACGAAGTGCGACGCAGCGCCGATGGGTCGTTCCCGCTGTTCTCGTGGGCGCCACGCTCTTGCTTGGGGCTTGTGAGTCGGGCGCTCCGAAAGAGGCCGCGGCGCCCGCGGTGGTGGAGCCGGTCGCCAAACCCGCGGAACAAGCTCCCACACCATTACTCAGCTTCAACGCGCTGATGGTGGGGTTGGTCGACAACGCCGGTCACGTGCTGTGGGACGTCGAGAAGAAGGGGTTCGCGCCGAAGAACGAAGCCGACTGGGTTGAAGTCGAAGACCACGCCGTGCAGTTGGCGGCGGCGTCGACCCTCCTCCAGATGCCGGGCACCGGACAAGCGGATGCGGGCTGGGTGAAGCAGGTGGGCTGGAAGTCCAGTGCCGAGGCGATGGGGAAGGCGGGTCTGGCGGCGAATGCCGCGGCCAAGGCGCGCGACATGGAGGCGCTCGTCAAGGCCAACAGCGAGGTGGTGGCCGCGTGCGAGTCGTGTCACAAGCAGTTCAAGCCTGAGCTGCCGAGCGAAGGGCTCGCGCATCAGCGGCCGCATTCGGAGTCGCACAAGAGCAACCGCTGACGAGCGCGCGCGGGTGGGCCGCTCCTGCTGGGTGCACGCCGAGGCCTTGCGCTTGCGAGGCGAGGCCCTGACGGGTCGACGGTATGCTGTAGTTCGTCCATCGACGCTATGGCATCCCGTCGAGTTCGCGCACAACCCAGTCTGGAGGCCCGGGCGGACGTCCCTTTCAGCCGGCGAATCGCACCGGTGCTGCTGGTGTGTGCGTGTGCCGTGGTGTACGCCAACGCGCTTCGCGGACCGCGTCTGCTCGACGATCAACGGGCACTCGTCGAGAACATGTCCATTCGACAGCTGTCGCCACTGTCGGGCGTGTTGCATCCGCCCAGGCAGATGCCCGTCACGGGTCGGCCGCTCGTGAATCTTTCGTTTGCGTTGAACTACGCACTGGGCGAGCTGAAGGTCGAGGGGTATCGCGTCTGGAACATCGGCGTGCATGCGCTCGCTGGCTTTGCGCTCTTCGGTTTCCTGCGCCTGACGTTCCTTCGGCTGGCCGAGGGCGGCGCCGTCGGCTTGCCGTCCGCGGGGGCCGTGCCACTTGCGTTCGTGTGCGCCCTCATCTGGGTCGTGCACCCGCTCAACAGCGAAACGGTCAACTATCTCACCCAGCGGACCGAATCGATGATGGGCCTGTTCGTCCTTCTGACTCTCTACGCTTCGGCTCGTGCTGCGCAGGTCGACTCGCAGGCACGTCCCTCAGCGCGCGTCGCCCGTTCCGGCAGAACCTGGCGGGTCGTCGCCGTGCTGGCGGCCGTTGCGGGGGTCGCCTGCAAGGAGACGGCGCTCACGATCCCGCTCCTGGTCGTCGCGTGGGACCGGGCGTTCGCCTTTTCCAGTTTGAGAGCGGCCTGGCAACGCCGCCGTGGGTTGTATCTCGGGTGCGCGGCGAGTTGGGTGCTGTTCTTGTACTTCGCGCGGGAGCTGCCGTTCTTCGCGCCGGGCGGGTTCGAGCGCGAGATCTCCAGGTGGAGCTATTTCCTGCACCAGGGGCCGACGATCCTCCACTACCTCCGCCTCGCGTTCTGGCCGCGCCACTTGATCTTCGACTACGGTGCGCCCGAGCCGATCACGCTGGCTGAAGTGTGGCCGGAGGTTGCGACAATCGCGGCCCTTCTGGGGCTGACCGTCGTTGCGTGGTGGCGGCGGCCCACGCTCGGCTACTGGGGCGTCTGGTTCTTCGTCACGCTGGCGCCCGCCTCGAGCTTCATTCCGATCCCGACCGAAGTCGGTGCGGAGCGTCGCATGTACCTGCCTTTGGTCGCGGTCATTGTGATCGTGGGCTTGGCTTGTGCGACGCTGCTCGGTCGACTCACGTCCGACCGCGTTCGTCGGCGCGTGTCGTGGGCACTCGCCGCGGTACTGGTCGTTGTCTTGGGCGCGACCACGATGGCGCGAAACCGCGACTATGCCGACGGCGTGCGCATCTGGCAGACGGTGCTCGAACGTCGACCCCACCCGCGTGCCCACGAGCATCTGGCGATGTCCCTGCGCGACGCGAACCGCATCGATGAGTCGATGGCGCATCTGGCGATCGCGGCGCCCGGCTCTCCCAACGCGCTCCACGCCCTGGCGTCGGCCCGGCTGGAGCGCGGCGATCGGGCCGGCGCGATCGCCGACTACCGGGAGTTTGTCACTCGCCACCCGGACAACCGCCACATCATCGAAGCGCGCGAGGCGTTCGCGGCGGCCTTGCTGGAGACGGGTGACGTCGCAGGCGCGGTGGAGCAGTATCGAGCGATCGTCACGAAGAACCCGGCCTACGCCCGGGGGCGCGTCGGGCTGGCGGGCGCACTTTCGCGAGCCGGCGACGTCGCAGGAGCGAAGACCGAGTACCGCGAGGCGCTGCGGATTCAGCCGCAGAACCTGGCGGCGCTCATCAACCTGGGGCTCGTCGAAGCGGCGAGCGGCGAGACCGACAAGGCGCTGGAGACGCTTCGGAAGGCGCTGACGCTTCAACCAGCCGCGCTCACCGCCCGGCGGCGAGTCGTCAGCCTGCTACTCGAACGCAAGCAGTTCCCCGAGCTCGAGGCCGAGGCGCGCGCCCTCATCCAGTACGCGCCGAGCGACTCCGATGCCCACAACGTGCTGGGCATCGCGCTGGCGTCTCAGGCGCGGTACGCCCCCGCGAAGGAAGCCTTCGCGGAAGCCGTCCGTCTCGACCCTTCGAACACCGTCGCCCACCAGAACCTCGGGCGGCTTCCCTGACTGGCGCGCCAAACGGATCTCAGGTGCTCACCTGACTTCGCTACCGTCCGCGTCCCTCCCGTTCCCTTGCGCGGGCCCCGGCCAGGATGCTCGTGAGGGCGTAGTTCCCCTCGTGGCAGGACGATTCGAAGACCTGGTTCTTCCTGTCGTCGGCCCGCGTGTGCGGCACCTCGATCGTCCACGGCTTCGTGAACGTCGCCGGATCCTCCATCGTCGCCCGGTACAGGATCTCGTCCGAGCCCGTCCTCGTGAACCGCTCGACCAGGTGCAGGCCCTCTTTCGAACCCTGGTAGTTCGTCTTGTCGGTGAAATTCGTCGTGTCGACGACGAGCGTGTCGCCCTCCCACCGGCCGCGCGAATCGCCGAGCCATTGCCGCACGTGCGGTGGGAGATGCGGCGCGTCTGTCAGCGGGATGCGCCGATACGCACCGCCGTGATGGCCGTGCTCGTAATAGATGAGGATCGAGTCAGGCGACTGCACGAGCCGAATGAAGCCGCCCGACACCGCCGCGTTGCCGTACTGAACCGGGATGGTGATGCCGGGGCAGCGATCGTTCACGCGCTGTTCCGGGTGGTCTGCGATTCCGCCGGGGCCCGCTTCGGGGTCGACGACGCGGACCGGCCGGCGCTTCAGGCCTTCGGGCGTGAAGGGGATCTTGCCGTCGGGCGGGTCGATGACGAGCGACGTCCGCTTCGTCTTGACGACTTTGTGGCCCCGGCCGGTGAAGGCGTCGTTGTAGGCACCCTCGACGTCGGCGACCGATCCCTTCTCTGCGCGCTTGTTCCGTCCAGGGTTCTCGATCTGCTCGCGCTCGAGCGCCACGACCTCGTCATCGGTCAGGAACTCCTTGTTCGCGAACCGTTCCGAACGTTCGAGTGGCGTCAGCAGGTACCCGGCGCTCCAGATGCCCTGCAGGTCGGGATGTCCCCACGGCATGCGCGGCACGGCGCCGCCCGAAGACGAGGGGCTCGCGGTCGGTGTCTGCGCGCCGACCGCGACGATGGCGGCGGCCAGCGCGGCAACAATACCCAGAACGACATGTCGATTCATGCGGCCTCCTGTCGGGCCTCGCACCGATGTGCCCCTCTCGGGACTGGCGTCCTGCCGGTCCTCATCGCAGACGTCGTCACGCCACGCGCCTGCGCTGTCAGCGCCTGGCGCCCTTACTCTCGCTCCTCGTACTCCTTCAGGAACCCCTCGAACTCACGCAGATGGTCCTGCTCGTCGGTGAGAATCGTGACCGCCAGGTCTTGCGTCACGTAGTCGACGCCGTCACATTCCTGAATCAGCTTGTTGTAGTGATTGATTGCCGCGAGCTCGGCGGCGATGACACCACGAACGACACTGACGACGTCGGTGGATCGCGTCGGCGGTTGGAGAAAGGTCTGCTTCGGTTTGAAGGCAGCGCTCCCCGGCACGAGGCCCGACAGCGTCTTGATGCGCTTGGCGAACTGCTGTGCGTGTCCCAGCTCGGAGGCGACGTCGAGCGCGAGGCTCTTCTTGATCTCTTCGGCGAGCACCCCGTCGAGATTCACCGAGTTGCTGATGTAGTTCATCACCGTTTCGATCTCCATCCAGTACGCCATTTCGAGCATGGAGAGAATCCGGGTGCGCTTCTTCTTGTCCGCGATAATGGGCATTGGCACATTCTACCCTGCCGCTCCACGGACTCACGTGGGGCTCCGACCCACACCCCGGCTCGGTCGTTCATGGAGCCCCCTACGCCCCGTGTCACTCACTCGCGGGCGCGCTGTACGCGCCGCCGTTGTGCGGTGGCGCAACAAGTACAGAATTCTCGTTTAGGCCGCACAACGGCCCGATGTCGGTTTCAGGGGTCGTCGTGGCGGATATCGCGCGTGCTCACCTGTAGCGGGCGTGCGCTCGGCACCGCGACTCGCATTGCGACTTCGGGCGAGACCGGGAGAGAATGGGCCCGGAGGCCCATATGAGAAGACCGTCCCCCCTGTGTCTCGCGTGTGCGGGGGTTATCGGCGCGCTGGCGATGGCGAGCCCGCTTGCGGCCCAAACCACGATTACCGACACGGCCAAGGAGCTGAACAAGAGCTTCGACGCGGACATCTCGCAGTGGAAGCAGCGCTTCGAGCACGAGGGGCGGGCGATCTACGACAAGCGCTACGCCATCCTCGATCACCTGGAGCTCCGGCCGGGCCTCGACGTCGCCGACATCGGCGCCGGCACCGGCGTCATCTCGCGGCTGATCGCCCAGCGGATTGCGCCGGGGGGCACGGTCTACGCCGTTGACGTCGCCAAGAACATGGTCGACCACATCGCGAAGACCGCAGACACCGAGCGCATCCCGAATCTGAACGCGGTGCTCGGGGATCCGCGATCACCCAAGCTTGCGCCCAATTCCGTGGACGTCGTGGCCATCATCGACGCGTATCATCACTTCGAGTATCCCAAGGAGATGCTCGCGGAGATCAAGAAGGCGCTCCGGCCGGATGGTCTCCTGGTGTTGGTCGACTTCAAGCGAATCGAGGGGATCTCGAAGGCATTCATCCTGAAGATGGTCCGCGCCGGGCAGGGGACGTTCACCGACGAGTTCCAGAACGCCGGGTTCGACCTGGTCTCACGGCACGAGGACATGTTCGACGAGCAGTACCTGCTCAAGTTCCGACACCGTAAGCCGGTGCCTGCCAGGCCGGAGGCCGCGGGGAAGACCGGGCAGGACAGCCGCGAGCACAAGTAGCGCGTCCGCGAAGGAGCGGAGCGGGGGTCGGGGCGGAGCCCGCTCAATGAGCCAGCTCGTTCAGCAGTCGGCGGGCTCGTTGCTTGTACTCGCGTTCCTCGGGGAGCCAGTGGGGGTGATGCGGTGCGGCGATCACCGTTTCGAGCGCGCGCCGCGCCTCGGCCTTTCGCTTCATCTCGAGGTACGTCTCGGCGAGGAAGAAGTGCGAGGCGATGCTCTGCGGCGCATAGGTCAGCGAGCGCTCGAGGTGCTCGATGGCCTTGCCGTCGCTGCCGCCGAAGAGACGCGGCACCTTCGCATACCAGCGGCCGAGCGCACGGTCCGGTGACCCCTCCTCGTAGCCGGCATCGATCGCGAGCGCCTTCTCGAGTGCCTGTTTGATGGGACCGCGGTACTTGAGGCCCGCCCGCATGCCGAAGCCCTCGGCCATCGAGCCCATGTTGGCCGCCATCCAGAAGTGGCCTTCCGGCCGCATGGACTGCAGCGCCGCGGCTCTGCGGCCCGCCTCGATCCCGCGCTCGTATTGGGCGCGTTGCTCCGCCTTCGGGACGTGACTGCCGAGGAAGTAGCACGCGCGCGCCAGCTTCCACGCCGACTCGAAATCGTCTGGCGTGGCCGCCAGGCGGCGCTCCCAGACGTCAGCCGCCCCGTGGGCGTCGGCGAGATCCTCGCGCGCGGCATAGAGCGCATCGGGATCGTCGGACACCGGTGGCCGTATCGGGCCGTTCTGCCGTCCGCTTCCGACCGCGCCCAGCGCCGCCAGCCCGCCGGCGACGAGGAGAACGAGCGTCGGCCGGATGGTCCGCGCTCGTGCACGGGAGCCGGGACGAGAGATCATCACCATCTCCCGCATGCGCCCAGCTTACCACTACTTTGTCAGATTCAGTGATGTGACGGTTGCCCGTGGGCCAGTTCGAATCCTGGTCCGCACCGACCGTCGGCCCATCAGCAGGTATCAGGACCGGGGCGGTGCCTCGACGACCTGTGTGTGAGGGAACGCGTTCCGGATGCGGTGTGTGAAGTAGGCGCCCTTCGACGGGGCGGTGAGGAACCCCTCGAAGATGGACCGCGGCACCGTGAAATAGCGATAGACCGTCCCGTGACGAAAGCGGACGGTCAGCGTCGCATCGGCCGCGTAGGTCACGCTCCCGATCCAGGACGAGTCGACGGGGATGGTGGTCGACGGGTGGTGCATCACACTCCTTGTCACCGTCGGAGCGGCGGGTGCCGTCGGAAGCTGTCGAGCATGTGGAGGAGCCGCCGGTTGTGGAGGACGTAGAGCAAGCCCATGATCTCGCGCACCCAGTCACGCACGACGGGCAGCGTAGGCCGAGGGCCGTCGGTGGCGCGGGCCCGTTCGATCTGCAGGAAGGTAAACGCGACGGCTGTGAGCACGACGTGATGCGTCCACCCCTGATAGGTGCGGCCTTCGAAGTGATCCAGGCCGAGGTCGGTCTTGAGCTCGCGGTACTGCTGTTCGATGGGCCAGCGGCTGCGCGCGAGCGCGACCAAGTCGACCAGGGGCGTCGTGGCGGGGAGATGCAGCAGGTAGTACTTCCGCTCGCCCGTCGCCGAGCGCTCACACAGCAGCCAGCGGTCGCCGCGGCCCGCGGGGGGACGCACGCGCAGCGCGCAGAAGTCGGCGGTGAGCGGCCCCGCGGTGCCGGTGCCCCAGGTGACCGTCTCCCACGCGTCGTCGGGCGCCGAGTCGGCGAGCGCGATCGCGGAGAGCGGCCCGCCGACGTGCGGCACCGTGAACACCGCCTCGCCCCGGATGGCGACGCCATAGGCGAGCCCGAGGCGCTCCAGGCCCGCGCGGAACGCGGCGTTCGCGCCGTAATCGGCATCGACCACGACCGCGGTGATCGTGAAGCCCGCCTGCTGCACGGTCCGGACCTGCGCCAGGGCGATCCGCCACTTCTCGCGAAACCGCACGCGCGACGGGATGCCCGCGGTGGCGCAGCGGGCGGGATCGTCGGTCCACGACGTCGGCACGTAGAGATCGAACGCCAGCGGCCACGTCCGGCCGTCCGCGATCAGCGCGCTCGAGACCGCGACCTGGCAGTTCCCGATCTTGCCGAGGGCCCCGCAGTATTGCCGCTGCACGCCCGGCGACTGCGTGCCCTGCTTCGGAAACCCGGTGTCGTCGAGCGCCAGGATGCCGGTCCGGACCGGCACGACCGCGCGCAGCTGCGTCCAGACGCGCGCCGCGTCCCACGGCGAGTGCGTGATGAAGTGCTGGAGGGCCTGGTAGTCGCGCGCTTCGCCCAGGCGCCCGTGCATGGCCTGCATCGACTTGCGCTCGCTGTCGCCGAAGAGGCCGTCGATGTACTGGGTGGCGGCGTCACGCTGCGGTTGCCGGCTGAAACACGCGCTGAACTGATCGAGGAACTGGCCCAGTCGTCGCAGCAACGCGCGCGCGGGCCCGGTCGTCACGCGGGCAGCGTACCGAACCCCGCGCGCCAGTACAAGTCACATCGCTCAGCTCACGCCCGTTGAACCTGACAAAGTAGTGTTACTCGGCCGGACCGACCGCTGCGCTGCCGAGAGCCTCTACCTCGGCCGTGCCGTGCGTCGCCAACAGGTGACGAGATGGTCGTCCACCATGCCGCACGCCTGCATGAAGGCGTAGACGATGGTGCTGCCGACGAAGCTGAAGCCGGCCTTCTGCAGGTCCTTGCTCATCGCGTCGCTCAGGGGCGTGTGCGCCGGAATCTGCGAGAGGGCGGTCCAGTGGTTGACGACCGTCTTGTGGTCGACGTGCTTCCAGAGGAAATCGCGAAAGCTGCCCGCGCCGCCGTCCATGATCCGCAGATAGGCCTTCGCATTCTTCACGACGCTCTCGACCTTCTGCCGGTTTCGAATGATGCCTGGATCGCGCAGGAGCCGCTCGACCTTCTTCGGCGTGTAGCGCGCGATCTTCTGCGCGTCCCACTGGTCGAAGGCTTTCGCGTAGCCCTCGGTGCGCACCAGGATGGTGTACCAGCTGAGGCCCGCCTGCGCGCCATCGAGACAGAGCTTGGCGAGGAGCTTCTGGTCGTCTCGCTCGGGCACGCCCCACACCTCGTCGTGGTAGCGCTTGTAGAGATCGTCCTTCAGGCACCAGCCGCACCGCACGCGATCGGGCTCTGTCATGGCGGGTCCGAAGTTTCTCGGAGCGTTCTCATTTCCTGGCCGACTCATCGGCCGGCTGAAGCCATGAACCTTCTCTATGCGCGACCGAACGGATTCTCGTCCGCGCTCGGCCCGTAGACCGATGGCACGGGCACATCGAGCAGACGCAGGTACACCGTCAGCTGACCCCGATGGTGGTACCAGTGGTTCAGCATGATCGCGCGCAGAAAGCCGATACGCGGCATCGACATCACCGTTTGACCATTGACGGACATCGTCCAGGTTTCCATCATCTGGGCGTCGTTCCAGCCGGCCACCGCGGCGCGCGCCGCGGCCGTTCCGTTGTCGTGCGCCTCGAGAATCTCAGCGTTCGTCTTGGCCTCGGGCTGGCTGAAGGAAGGAGGAGTTGTGACACTGGCGGCGGCCAGCTTCGCGACGTTCCCGGGTGCGGCCGCGACATGCAGCGCGAGCTGACCAAGCGACATGGATTTCTCGTGCGGGCGCCATGACAGCTTGTCGCCAGGCACGCGCTCGAGCACTCGGCGTGTGGTCTTGGCTTCCTGATCGAACTCCATGACGAGCGCATCCGCGATTGGCATCATGTTCCTCCTCCGTCGCTACGCCAAGTGAACTAGCTCCTTGGATTGGTTGAATGGCGGCGTCACGATACACGATCAGTCGACTCAGCGTCGACCGCACTTGACAGTACTGCGGCGGCGGTGCTATCCCGGGGTGATTTCAGGACGACGCGCTGGGCGATCCGGCAGCTGCAGCGGCACCAACTTCCGTCGGTGTCGCTGCCAGGAGGCGGACATGAAAGCCGTGGCCCTCGTCACCCTCACCCTCAGCACTCTGCTCGCGTGGCCGGTTATCGCGCAGCGCGGGCCGGATGGTGCAAGCGACGACCCGATATTCGGCACCTGGCAGCTGAACGTTTCGAAGTCCACGTATCGCCCGGGGCCACCTCCCCGCAGTCAGGTGCGGACGTACGAGCCGCACAAATTCGGGGTCCGAGCCACCGTGAAGACGGTCTACGCCGACGGGCGTTCGACGACCGTGCAGACCATCTACGATTACGACAAGCAGGAACACCCGGTGACTGGGTCCGAGGAGACCGACTCGATTGTCGTGACTCGGATGGGGCGCTATCTGCACGAGGCGGCGTTTTCGCACGCGGGCGTGCACGTCGGCACCTTCCGGCGCGAAATTTCGAAAGACGGTCGCCAGATGACCGTTACCCTTCAGCGACGAGCGCCTCCCACGGACAACGTCGAGGTATACGAGAAGGTCGACGTCGCCAAGGACGAACCGACATAAATCGCGTCGACCGCGGACCTTCAGCGGATCCCCGGGTGCGGTATCGAGCGGTCGCTCACCACCGCCTTCGACTCGTCAGTCCTTCTTGGCGTTCTCGGTGTCGGCGAGCCGCGCGCCCCTCAGAATGCCGCCGAACGAATGGTTGCCCTCGTGGCAGGCGTACTCGTAGATCTGCTCGTTCGACGCAATCCAGGGATACTCGCCCGTCCAGGGTCGATCCCACGTGGCGGGATCCTCGACGGTGAATCGGTAGAGAATCGTCTGCGGATCGACACGCAGGAAGCGCTCGGTGACCTTCAGATCCGGTCCCGAGCCGCGGAATTGCGTCTTGTCGGTGAAGTTGGTCGTCTCGACCACGAGCGTGTTCCCGTCCCACCAGCCGATGGAGTCGCCCATCCAGCTCCGAAGGCTCGACGGGGCGTGCTTCCCGTTCATGCGGATGATGCGGACGTCGTGAATCATCTCGTTCAGGATCAGCACCGCGTCCTTGGTCTGCACGATCTGCTTGAGGTTGTTGTAGAAGTAGTTCGGCAGCGTCGGTGGTCCCGAGGTCGAACCGAACCCCAGGATGCAGCGTTCTGCGAGCGGCCTGAGCTCGGGACCGTCGAACGCGGTCGGCGGGCCCCCGGCTGCGTTCTCGGCCGCGTCAGGGCTGACACGACCGGCGAGGACCTTCGCGTTGCGCGCCGTGCCCTCGGCGTTCATCGCCGGCACCTTCCCGTCGGCCGGATCGACGATGATCGAGCTGCGGCGCTCGCCGTTCACGACGACGACTTTCTCGCCCATCGCGAGCCAGAAGTTGTTGTACCCGCCGACGACGCCGCCGCCCGCGCGGAACAGCGCCTCCTGATACGACTTCGGGACGCTGGTTTCTCCCCCAACCGGTGGTGCGCGGCGATCGGCTTGGCTCGGCTCGGCGCTGCGAGCGACGCGTTGCCTCTCGTAGGCCTCGAGCGCGTCGGCCGTCTCGCGCGGGAGCACGAGGCTCGTGATACCGGCGGGCCGCTCGACCGGGGTGAGGGTCTCCACGTTGTAGACGCCCTGGAGGTCAGGGTGGCCGTCGAGCGTCCGCGGCGGGGTCCATCTCGTCGCGTCCGCGCGCGTCTGTGCGTGCAACCCCGACGTCAACGCCATCGCCGCACCGACCACCACCGTCCAACGTCCGTACGAGCCTGCGCTACGCATGAAAGCTCTCCTGAGGGATGACGGTCTGCTCACCGAAACTCGAGCAGCCGGAGGATACCGCTCGTCTTCGTCGACTCTTCTGCATCGGGCAAATAGCCGATGCGTGCCGCGCGATCTTGTGGTCCGCAGGCGAGGCCGATCGTGCCGGCCGCGACGCCCCGGACGGTGACTTTGAGGGGATCATCGATCGCCAGCCGTAGCAGGCGATCGGCGACCTGGAATTCAATGACCGCGGGCGTCTCACAGATCATGCGCCGGAGCCGGCCCTCGGCGACGGTCAGCGAACGCCGAGGCGTGGGTTGCGGAGGCGTCGGCGACGCCGGTGCCGCAGTGGCGGGCGGGACTCCTGTATCGGCTGGCCGATCCGCTTGCGCCAGCTCGAGCTCATGCACGGCGCGTTCGGCGTGTTCGCCGATCATTGCGAGCAGGCGGTCAGCGTACTCGGACTCACGTCCCGGTGCAGCGTGTGCTTTGGCATTGAGCGCCGCCCGGCGTGCGGCGTCCATCTCACGAAGCTGCAGGCTGATGTTCGCCTGCAGCTCATAGAACATGAACGCTCGTTCGGCCTTCACACGCGTGACCGGCGCGAGCGCGTTTCGGGCCCCGTGCGCGTCGCCGCGAAGCTTCAGCGCGGACGCATACGCCAGACGGACGTCGAGATCGTCAGGGGCGAGGGCGATCGCCGTCTGGAGCAGGTGCTCCCGTTCCTCGTCCGAGGATGCAAACGAGGTGGCCCATCGGTACACGGTGGCGTTCTGGCTTTTCGCGGCGACGGCCTGCCTGAGCAGCGGCTCCGCCAGTTGATGGTTGCCCTGCTGCGCCTCGAACACGCCACGAGCCTCGAGGAGGTCCCGATCGTCGGGGCGTTCGGCCGCCAGACGCTCATACGCGGCGCGCGCCTGGTGGAGGCGTGTCTCGTGGTGGGCGAGCAGGTTGGCCAGCACGAGCTCCGCTTCGAACGCCGTCGCGGGCCGAGCCGCGACCGTGGCCCGAGTGGTCGGCTCCTTGTACGGCAGCTTGAAGAACAGGAACTGGTCGCGCTGAACGTGCGCGCGCAGGTCGCGGAACACGTCGCTGCCCGTCTTCCCGTACACGCGGCTCAATGCGTCGGCGCTCGGCGTCCCTGCGGCCATCGCTCCCAGAAAATCATCCAGCTTCGCCCGATACCCGTCCGACGTCAGGATCATGTGCGTGAGCGCCCAGCTCTGCGCGTAGAACATGCCCGCATGGCGGCGCGTCGCGTACTCGGTAGACCAATGCCGGACGTTGAACAGGCGGTCGATGTCGAGGAGCGTGCCCGTCCGCACCTCGCGCAGACGGCCGAGCGGAACCTGCCCGAGGTGCATGTGACCCGCTGCGGGCTCGAGCGTCGAGAAGAAGTCCGCCAGCCCCTCGTTCAGCCACACCGGATAGGCGGCGTTTGCGTGCCGGACGACGAGATGCGTGTACTCGTGGACGACGACGGGGTACCACTCCGCATCGAACGACTGCATGACGATGCAGTCGCGGTCGGGACCCGGGACGTAGTACGCCGACGCGTTCTCATTCAGCCGATACGGCTCGTACTCGCGGGCGCTCGAGAACACGACCAGGCGCGTGGGGCGCGGGATCTTTGGCTGCAGCTTCAGGAAGTCGGCGAAGAAGGCGTGCACTCGCTCGAAGTACCCGAGGACGTCCCGCGCGCGCCGTTCGCCGCCGGTGAGGTAGACCTCGAAGTGGTCGCTGGCGGCGTAGGTCCAGCGCGGGCTCGCGCCGGACGAGGTCGTCGCCAGCACGGACGCGACGGCCGCGAGGACGCCGAACAGCGCGCCACGATGTGGTGCCGGACGAGGCGGGATCTGGCGCTCGATCATAGAGTCGGTGGGGCGCCCCGCCCGTGCCGCCGCGACCGCGGGCCGCCACAAACCGCCAGGATATCACCCGGACCAAGCCCCCAACCCAAGGCTGGCAACACGACGGCGGTCCGTATAACATGCTCCGACCGACCGGTGTTATTGGCCTGCGAGGGCAGCAGGAGGTTTCAGCATGCGTCGCACCCCGCTCGCGCTCATCCTCGTCGGAGCCGTCATCGTGGCCGGGATCGTGGTCGCTCAAGGTCAAGAGGGCCACGCGAAAGGCGCGGGAGGCGATCCGCCCGCATCGGGGAGCGTCGCCCGCATGAAGTGGGGCGAGCCTGACCTTCAGGGCATCTGGAGTACCGGGTACATCGAGACTCCGCTCGAGCGGCCCGACAGGTTCGCAGGCCGCGAGTTCCTGACTGACGAAGACATTCAGACCGAGACCGCGCGCCTGGCCGGCCAGCAGGATCACTCGACGGGTGGCGCTGCGCCGCCGAAGGTGCGCGAGGGCGATACGGGAACCTACAACTCGGTCTGGAGCGGCCGCGGGCGCGATATCATCCGTACCCGCCGCAACTCCCTCATCGTCGATCCACCCGATGGACGGATCCCGTGGAAGCTCGGCGTGCGGGAGCAGGTCGAGTCACAGTACAACGTGACTCAACCGGCGGGCTCAGGCCGTGCCAAGAACGAGGACAACGAGCGGGGTGGCGACGGACCTGAGGATAGGCCCAACGATCGCTGCCTGGGCCAGACGCTCCCGAGCAAGTACGGCACCTGGGAGAACGGTGGCTCGCACCAGCGGATTGTGCAGGGCCGGGGTGTCGTGTCCATCTACTACGAGTTCGGGCCGCACGGGGGGGGCTATCGCACGATCACCCTGGACGGACGCCCGCATCTCTCGCCCTCGGTCCGGCAGTGGATGGGACATCCGGTCGGCCGGTGGGAAGGGGAGACGCTGGTCGTCGACACGACGAACTTCACGAGCCAGACGAACTATCTCGGTTCGCGTGAGAACCTGCACCTCGTCGAACGTTTCACCCGCACGGCTCCTGACCTCCTCATGTATCGGGCGACGATCGAGGACGACACCGTCTTCACGCGACCGTGGACAATCGAGGTGCCCTTCACGAAGCGGGACGAGAAAGCGAATCAGATTTTCGAATCAGCCTGCCATGAGGGCAACTACTCTCTGACGGGCATTCTGGCGGGCGCGCGCGCCAAGGAGCGCGCCGAGGCCGGGAAGAAGCGAGGCACACGGTGATGGAGAGGATTGGTCGACAGGTCGGGTCTGCGGCGCTCGCGGCGGCGGTAGTCGCTTGTGCGTTCGGAGTCGTTCAGCTCGCGGGACAGACGCGCGGCACCGTGCCCCGCGGCACTGATGGCCGGCCCAAGTTGGACGGCATCTGGCAGGCGATGACCACGGCGAACTGGAACCTGCAGGATCACTCGCAGAGCGCCGGCCCGCCGATGGTGGGGGCGCTTCTCGCCACGCCGGGCGGGGTGGGTGTCGTCGAGGGCAACGAAATCCCGTATCGCCCCGAGGCGCTCGCGAAGAAGAAAGCCAATTTCGAGAAGCGCTGGACAGAGGACCCCGAGGTGAAGTGCTATCTGCCCGGAGTGCCACGCGCGACCTACATGCCGTACCCGTTCCAGATCACCCAGAGCGCGAACAAGATTCTGATCATGTACGCGTATGCGGGCGCCGTTCGTGCCATCAATCTGGACACGATTCCCGAGCCGACGGTCGACACGTGGATGGGCCACTCACTGGGCCGCTGGGAGAAAGACACGCTCGTCGTCGACGTGAGCGCCTTCACCGGCCAGCAGTGGCTCGACCGCGCCGGCAACCACCACAGCGAAGAGCTCAAGGTGACCGAGCGCTACACCATGCTCGGTCCCGACCACATCCAATACGAAGCGACGCTCGACGATCCGAAGACGTTCACGCGACCGTGGAAGATCAGCTTGCCGCTCTATCGCAACATCGATCGGCGGGCGTTCCTCGTCAACTACAAGTGCGTGGAGTTCTCGGAGGAAGTGCTGTACGGGCACTTGAGGAAGAAGCCCACGCCGTAGGGAGCTGGAGGGTCCTACCGGCGGCGAAAGAAGTCTTGCAGGCGGCCGTGCTCGGGCTTGATAATTCGGAGTTCAGGGGGGATGGACATGAAGAGTCGATGGTTGGCTTCGCTCGGGATTGCGGGCGTGATGTTCCTGGCATCGTATCCAGCCGCCCAGACGTCGAGCGGCGGGGCGGGGAAGGGCTCCACGGCCAAGAAGGCCTCGAAGACGCCGTGGGGGCATCCGGATCTCCAGGGCGTCTGGACGACCGACTTCGAACAGGCGGTTCCGGTGGAGCGCCCGGCCGAGTACGGCACCCGCGCCGAGCTGACCGCCGAGGAAATGCGGAAGCGGCAGGAGCTCATCGAGAAGCGCGCCCGCGACGACGCCCAAGATCGAGTTGACCTCGGCAAGGTCCCCGGTGCTGGCTCGCGCGTGCAGTCGGGCGACGGCCCTGAGCACTGGTACGAGATCGGAAAGAGCGAATCGAACCGGACCTCGCTCATCATCGACCCACCCAACGGCCGGATTCCAGAGTACACGCCGGAAGGGAAGAAGCGGCTCGCCAAACAGAACGACAAAGGCAGCTTCCGGAACAACAGCACCGGACCGTGGGATGGTCCCGAGGATCTGGATCTCCGTGACCGCTGCATCACGCGCGGGCTCCCACGCACCTGGTTCCCAAGCGCGTACAACAACGGCTTCCAGATCGTCCAGACGCCCGACACGGTGGTGGTCTACTACGAGCGCTTGCACGAGGCGCGCGTGATTCCCCTCGACAACCGGCCGCTGCCCGGCCCAGACGTTCGCGAGTACACGGGCATCTCCCGCGGGCGGTGGGAGGGAGACACCCTCGTCGTCGAGGTGACCAACTTCTCGGACAAGTCCGAGTTCTACGGCGCCGCCGAGAACCTGAAGGTGACCGAGCGCTATCGTCGCGTGGGGGATGCGGTCGAAGTCGAGTTCACGGTCACCGATCCGACCACCTGGGTCAAGCCGTGGACGGCCAAGGTGACCGGAGTCAAGGATCCGGAGTATTGGCAGATTTTCGAGTACGCCTGTCACGAAGGGAACTATGGCCTGGTGAATATCTTGGCGGGCGCTCGGGCGAAGGAGAAGGCCGACGCCGCCAAGCGGAAACAGTCGAATCCCTAGGCGTGGCTCGACCACAACGACAGAACATGAGAGCATAGGGGCGACGCGGAAGACGCGTCGGCACGAGGTACGAAAGGAGAGACGGGAATGCGGATGAAATCGACACTGCTGGCTGCCGCCTTCGGGCTGCTGCTTGCCCCGGTCACGGCCAGTGCGCACCATGCGTTTGCGGCCGAATTCGATGCTGACAAGCCGGTGAAGCTCAAGGGTACCGTGACGAAGATGGAGTGGATCAATCCGCACTCGTGGATCCACATCGACGTGAAGGGGCCCGACGGCAAGGTCGTCTCCTGGATGATCGAGGGTGGGGCGCCGAACGCGCTCGTTCGCCGCGGCTTCGGCAAGAAGTCGCTGCCGCCTGGCATCGAGATCATGGTGGACGGCTATCAGGCGAAAGACGGCTCGAACAAGGCCAACGGCCGTGATATCACGCTGCCCGACGGCAAGAAGCTCTTCATGGGCTCATCGGGCACCGGCGCTCCGCGCGACGGCAAGGACCCGACCGAGAAGTAACGTCAGACAGAGCCGCGCCCGCCTCGCCGTTTCTCGGCGAGGCGGGCGCGGCTGCAAAGTCCTCCCTGCTTCACCTCCTCGGGCCGGGCTCAGTGGTCTGACGGGCATCTGAGCGGTCCTTCCCAGCCTTCCGTTCGCGTCCTTCGTTGCGGCCCCGCGCGTCGTCCTCTGCCCTTCGAAGGAGATCCCGGTCTGCGAGGGGGTCTCATCTGGCGACTGTCCGCCGCCGCGGTTCGTGTGCTATCGTTGCCTTCGTTTCCCCAACCCGACCGACCGCCGCACGACGACCCGACACGCTGATTGGATCCCACCTGACCTGACGGTCGACGCCCCTCTGGCGCTTCGGGCCGCGTTCGTCTCTGTCACCGCGGGTGGTTTCCGCCCACGTTGCTGGAGAACCCGGAACGCGAGGGGGTCGCATGGTCCGTTCGACTGCCGCGCTCATGGTGGGCGCGCTGCTTGCCGCTTCATCGCCCGCGGTCGCGCAGTATTTCGGCAAGAACAAGGTGCGCTATCAGGATCTCGACTTTCGTGTGCTCGAGACGCCGCACTTCGACCTGTACTACTACCCCGAGGAGGAGGCGGCTGCGCATCTTGCGGCCCGCCTCGCGGAACGCTGGTACGATCGTCTCTCGGGGGCGCTCGATCATCGGTTCGAGTCGCGTCACCCGATCGTGCTGTATGCGAGTCACTCGCACTTCACCCAGATGTCAGCGGTCATCTGAAACAGCGGAAATCTGGCCCGACGGCTCTTCGGTCTTGATCTCTCTTGAAGGAACCAACAGAAAGAATGGGCTGTGGACGCTTGTGGGAATCTCGCGTTCTTGGCGAGATTTCCAAGCGGCTGTGGGCGCGG
>Ga0194132_10000623_pt1 | contig 71995 bp, 54 predicted proteins | sample TA2KigOf80mmetaG_FD_148612 | JGI IMG/M metagenome (GOLD analysis project Ga0194132, IMG submission 148612) | Freshwater microbial communities from Lake Tanganyika, Tanzania - TA2015054 Kigoma Offshore 80m | ecosystem: Environmental > Aquatic > Freshwater > Lake | place: Tanzania: Lake...
AGCAAATCGACCCCAGTGAGAGAGTGACGGATCAAAAAGCAGCCAGCGCGCCGAAGCACTCGACACGTCGCGACGCACGTCCGGTGTGCGGAGCGCGATTACGCTCAAACGCCGAGTAAAACGCGGGTTGTCTACGCATCACAAGAACAGAACATGCCGTCAGAGCACACTTCAAAAGTTGCTCCGGCGCAAAGTTTATGAAACACCACGATGTTTAATCGCGAATAGCTCGCAAAACATCTTGGGCCTCAGAGTCAGGTTCAGAACCGTCGAGAAAATCCATTTCGTTTCTTGCCGGAACCAGTTCATCGAAGAGTGTGTTGAGTGTCCTCAACACATCGCGCTGACGAGCCGAAAGCCGAAACACGACAATTTGCTCGCGTTCGAGAGGCTGACCGGCGGTGATCGGCGTTGCAGTCATCGGAACCCGTTTCCCTGGCCGCCGACAAGGCGACCGAATATCCCACAACTCTAGGTCACTCACCGGACACGCAACGGGCTTTCTGAATTTTTCCAGAAAAAACCAAAGCCGCCCAATCGTTACGACCGGCTCGTTGGTCAGTCTTTCCGGGTTGACTCAGTGTTCACTGGCGTCGTGTCGTTCATTGGGGCAGGTTGAACAGCCTGACCTACTTGCTCTGCAACGTGACGACGCCGTCCCAATTCGCGGGAGCTTTGCGGTTGTGCTGGGCGATCAAAGCCAGCAAAAAGTCCTGCGCGCGGTCGGTCGCCGGCATGTCGTGCAGACAGCGATAGGCCGCTTCCCAACGCCCCGCGATGAAGTCGTCGACCCCTTGTTCATACCGAGCAAGATGTGCGTCGGTCAGTTCGGGCAGGTCAGCGGCGGAGGGGATCAGTTCGGAAACGATAAGTGGGGTCTCCAATCCCACCGGCAGCACCTTGGCTAAGCGACGAACCCGTCCTTCGGTTGGATCGAGCCGTTCGCGAACCAGTGCGGCGAGAGTTTCGTCGAGCAGGATTGGCACACGCAGTTGGCTGGTCATGGTTTCGAGGCGGCTCGCGAGATTCACGACGGGGCCGAAGACGGTGACTTTCACTTGCTCAGCCGTACCGATCTTGCCGGCGACGGCACGGCCATGCGCGAGGCCGATTCCCATTTGGAAATTCGACAGCGGATGCCCAGCTTGTTGGAATGACTCCGCAAACAATTTGCGGATCCCCAACGCTGCTCGGCAGGCTTGCAGGGCAGACTCGTCGGACGAAAACGGCCAGCCCCAAAAACCAAGCGCGGCATCCCCCTGAAAATCTCCGGTCACGCCTCGATGTTGCAAGATGTGCGATGTCATCACGCCGAGCGCCTGGCTGACGCGATTCAACAATCCAATCAGGTCACCTGCCGATTCTTCGGCGTGGTGACTGAATCCGCGCAGGTCGCAGAACATCACGGTGACTTCGCATTCGCGCGGCGCGAGCGTTTCGGTATTCAGTTCGTTGCCCAGTGCGGACAAGATTGTCGGTGCGAAGAATTGCCGCAGTCCGGCCTGCTGGCGTTCCAGCCAATTGAGTCGCCGTACTGAACTGATGATTTCGGCGACCAGTTCGGCGAATTTCACGTGGGCTTGCAGGTGCATCGTCTCGGTCGCGGAAATGTTACCGTTGGTGAGCGGGCGTCCCTGTTTGCCGGCGACGTACAACCCCCAAGTCGCTTGCGGCCCGTCGAGGACCGGAGTGCAGAACGCCCAATCGAGCTCCGCGGCGGCGGTGTATTCCGGATTGGAATGCGCTGCCGTCGGCCAGAGATGCAGCACGCTGAATCGTCGCTGGAGAGCTTCCGTGACCAGACGCGAACTGGGACGAAATTCGCCGGCCGTTTCGCGGCGGCGCGTCCAATGCGCGAGCTCCACGTTGTCGCCGGCTCTGAGCCGTACGATCGCCACCGCTTCGGCTTGCGTCACTCCGGCCAGCAGCAGATTCGTGAGTCGGAAAAAGAGATCCTCATCGGTGCGTGCGCCGCTGATGACTTCCGGCAAGTGCATCAGGACTTCCATTTGCCGGTCGGCGTCACGAAAGCGGATTTGCCGAAGCGTCTGCGCATCGAACGTCATTTCCTGCATCGGTACTTCGGCCGACGGGGACAGCTCAATTCCTGGACGCATCAGATGAAACAGCGTCGCACCGAGCACGAATTGGTCGCCACCGCGCAGCTCACAGCGATCGACGATCTCACCGGAATGGATCAGCGAATTCGTCGCTTCAGCAAGCCGCTCGATTTGCACCCTTCCGTCGATCACAGTGACGCGGACATGTCGTCGCGAGATCGCCGCGTCCCAGGAAACGATCAAATCCGCTTCCGTACCGCGACCCAAAACAAAACTCTGACCACTGGTCAGTGCGTGCTTCAAACGCTGCCGTGGTTCCGGACCTTCGGCGAGAAGTTCAAACTCGGGCATCGGAAGGAGTCGCCTGGCGTTTATCCGTAAATGTCGTGAGCCTGTTTATGGTCGAGTCGCTTCGCGCGGATCAGACCGTCAGTCAGCTTCTCGCCCTTGGGGTCGAGATACACCCGGCCGGTCGATTCCCCCTTGCCCGGACTGACGTTGAGCACATGAATGTTGAAGATGAATGCCGTTTCGGAGGTCGCCTGAAACCAGTGAATGTTGTCCTTGTGATCGGAAATTGAAGACGCCTCGCCGGTGTGAAACGTACGGTCGATCGTTGGCTTGATGAGAATGTGCGAGTCTTCATCTTTGATACGGTCGTACAGCCGGCCTTGAAAATCTCCTTTGAGAATCAGGAAAGACGTCGCCATGTTGTTATGCCCGTGCGGTACGACGGAGCGTCCCTTTTTGAGCGCGAAGACTTGCCGGCCGAAGACGTATTCGGTCGGCAGTCCTTCGACCTTCGGGAACTTCGGTCGCAGACTGTTGGCTCCGTTGTCCACGATCTTCAGATCTTTGGTGATCGCGTCGAAGTCGATCAACCGCATCACGTCGGCCGGGTCGATTTTCTGAAACAACGCTTCGATCTGCTTTTGCCAATCGACCTGCTTGAGCTTCTGTCCCTGCACGTCCGCTGCCAGCGAATTGACTTGTTTGAGCCACTCAATCGCCGCCGGCTTCACTTCGTCGGCAAATGCATCTGCCCGGAAGATCGTTTCGAGTAATGAGTATCCTAACAGCGAACCGAGCGTGGATTGCGTGAACTCACGGCGCGAGAACTGTGACATGACGTGGCCTTTCTGGTGGTGGAAGGGGCACTGCTGCGGCGGATTGTAGCAGCCGAACGAGAGGCCGGGAGGGGGAAGCCCATCGTTGCGCGGGCGAAGCTCAATCCAACATTAATTGCAGAATGTGGACTCCAAGCCGCCGGCCGAACTTCAGACCAACTTCTTTCAGAAGTCCGACGCGAGTGAAACCGACGCTTTCGTTGATGTGCAGGCTCTCGCCGCTTCCTTCCGCGACGCGAGCGATCAGCGAATGGAAACCGAGCCGTCTGGCTGCGGCGATGATGGCAACTTTGAGTTGGCGGCCGATACCTTGGCCACGGAAGTCGCTCGCCACGTAAAAGGAGGTTTCGCCGGTGTCGTCGTAGGCTCGGCGATCTGACCAGCGAGTCACAGAGGCCCAGCCGATCACTTGACCATCGACTTCGGCGACTAGGATCGGATGCCGCTCGTCGTGTGAATCGAACCACCGCCGCCGTTCGTCAGGCGTTTTCGTCTCGGTGTCAAACGTCGCGGTCGTCATCAAAATCGCGGCGTTGTAGATGTCAGTGATCGCCGGCAAATCCGCGATCTCCGCGGCTCGAATCCGAACCTCCATGGACATGTGAGCCTCCGGTCTACTTCTTGGGCTTGGCAACGACGGCATCCATTCCCGCTCGCCAGGCGGACAGCTTGTTTCGCATGGCGGCGGCAGTGCCATCTGGCTTGAGTCGCGACGAATCAAAGTCCTGGTATAGCCGTTTGTACCACGCGGGATCGAAGTCCGGATTAGAGGAGTTGCCTTGTGCTCCAACGGACTTTCGCCAAGCGGCGAGGTGGTTCTGCATGACCGCGGCTCGCTGTTTGTCCGTCGCAAAGAGGTCATGTTCTTCGGCGGGATCGTCTGCCAGATTGAACAACTCGAGGCGGTGGTCCTCGTAGTGTTCGATCAACTTCCAGACACCATCTCGAATCGCCCCGGCGGGGCGGCCGCCTTGATTGTTGTAGTGCGGGAAGTGCCACAGCAGCGGACGAGCCGCCATCGCCCCCCCCTTCAGCAGCGGTACGAGACTCGCGCCATCCGACTTGGTCGCCTCAAATGACACACCACACAGATCAAGGATCGTTGGCAGCCAGTCGGTGTTGATGACCGGTGTGTCGGTGATTTTGCCCGCTGGCACGACGCCTGGCAGTCGCACGATCAGCGGGATGCGCAGCCCTCCTTCGTAGAGGTAGCCCTTGCCCGCGCGGAACGGCGTGTTGTGAGTCGGTGCATCCTCCTTCAGTTCGGGAAGGTGGACTCCGCCGTTGTCCGAAGTGAAAACGACCAGCGTGTTGTCGCGCAGCTTGAGTTCGTCCAAAGCGTCGAGCAACCGACCGACGCAGTCGTCGAGCGTGTTGACCACAGCGGCATACATTGGATTGAAGCTGTCTTGAAACTTCGCGATCAGTTCCGGCTTTGCGGCCAGCGGGATATGCGGATTGTTGTGCGGCAGGTAGAGAAGGAACGGCTTGTCCTTGTTCGCTCGGACGAAGTTGATCGCGTGAGTGGTCAAGTCGTACTCCCCTTTGCCACCTTCGTCGGCAGTCGGAGGAGTGTTGGGCCTGCCGGCGTGGACGAAATCGAAACCTTGTTCCTTCGGTCCGAAGCCCGTGCCACCCAGATGCCACTTACCGATGCAGGCGGTTGCGTAGCCGGCCGACTTAAGGTGCTCGGCCAGCGTCGTGTGCTCCAGCGCGAGCTGCATGTTGATTTTCGGATGCAGCAACTTCTGCGACGGAGCATCGCCGCGTCCCGGAAGAAACGTCGTGAGGTGCAACCGCGCGGGAGTCAGTCCGGACATGATTGCCGCTCGTGACGGCGAGCAAATCGGCTGAGCACAATACGCCGAGGTGAAGCGCATTCCCTCCGCCGCCAGCCGGTCCAATCGAGGCGTTGCCTGATCCTTTCGGCCGTAACAACTCAGATCATTGATGCCGAGATCATCCACCAGGATGAAAACGATGTTCGGCGGTCGTTGATCGGCAGCGAATCCCAGTGAGGATAAGCAACACAAAGCAACCGCCAGTAGTTCTCGAAGCCCTTGCATCGATTCGTCCTCTGATTGTCACTCTCTGCGTCTTGTCGCCCGGACGCGAGGTTCGTCCCCGAGACGGTTTCCCAAAGTCCCCCTCAAGTTGCGAGCCCTCTGCAAACCCAGTAGCTTGTTCGGCGTATCAGGGCAATATTCCGCACCTTTTGGCTCGGAGAACGATATGCGACAGTTGGCGATTCTGGTAGCGGTGATCGGTTTGCTGGGGGTGGCGGCGACATGGAAGGTCACGGGGGCTCCGACGGGTGGGATTCCGGCGACCGCCAAAGATGGCTTGTCGATTCGCGTCGAAGCCAAGAACCCGTTCACACATCTCGAAATCAATCGCCGGCCAAACAGTTTTCAGTTCGCGATCGTTTCGGATCGCACCGGTGGACGCCGGCCTGGTGTGTTCTCGCGAGCGGTCGAGAAGATCAACCTCTTGCAGCCAGAGTTCGTGATCTCCGTCGGCGACTTGATCGAAGGCTACTCCGAAGACCCCGGTGCGTGGGCGCTCGAATGGAGCGAGTTTGAAACCAAGCTCAGTCACTTTCAGATGCCGTTTTTCTTCTGCCCTGGAAACCACGACATCAGCAATCTGCCGATGGGCAAAGAATGGCAACGCAAGTTCGGCCGAGCCTACTACGAATTCCGCTACCAAGACTGCCTGTTCGTGGTGCTCAACACTGAGGACGAACCGAAGAAGGATCGCGAGTACTTCTTCACGCCCGAACAGCGTGCGTGGCTGAAGCAGGTCTTGGAGAATAACAAAGACGTCCGTTGGACGTTCGTGTTCATGCACAAGCCGGTCTGGTCGATCACGAAACACAAAGACCCGGCGGACAACTCGACAACGCTGGGTTGGGATGAAATTGAAGCCTCGCTGCAAGGCCGCAAGCACACGGTTTTCTCGGGACACAATCACGTTTACGCCAAGAGCGTTCGCAATGGTATGGACTACTACATCCTGGCGACGACCGGAGGAGCCTCGACGCTGACTGGCCTGAAGGATGGCAAGTTCGACCATTTCTGTTGGGTCACGATGAAGGATTCCGAGCCGATCGTTGCCAACATTCTGCTCGACGGCGTTGAAGACAAAAACATCCGCACCGTCGCGCCGAACGGGCGGTAGCACCTTACAGTGCGGTGTCTCAGCACCGCTTTTGTCGCTTGGCTTTGGATCGCCTGAGAGAACAAAAATCGTTCGCCGATTGATCCGAAGCGGTGCTGATGCATCGCATTCGTAATGTTACGCCTTCGCTCGCCGATAAAACGGCAACTCGACGATCGTGGCTCGCTCACACTGACCGCGCACATTCAATTCAACATCGGCTCCAAGGGCGGTCGCCGTGCGTTCGACGTAGGCCATCGCGATCGACTTTTCGAGCGTCGGCGAAAACGTGCCCGACGTCACCTCGCCGATATCCACCTGTCCCGCCAGCACCTGTGTCCCTTCGCGAGCGATCCGTCGACCGGCCAAGACCAAGCCGACTCGCTTCTTCGCCGGTGGCTGAGGCTTCTCCAGCAACGCGGCCTTGCCGATGAAATCTTTTGTCTGCGGCTTCACCGCGAACGACAATCCCGCTGAGATGGGGTCGATCGACTCGGATAATTCGTGACCGTACAGCGGCATCGCGGCTTCCAGTCGCAGCGTGTCACGACAACCGAGTCCACACGGCAGCAAACCGGCCGAGGCTCCCCGTTCGATCAACGCCTCCCACAACTTCGCTCCGTGTTCGCGAGGTGCGATGACCTCAAAGCCATCTTCGCCGGTGTAGCCAGTGCGACTGACGATGCCGCGCACGCCGAGCACGTCGGCTCCACAACTGAAGTAGTATTTCATCCCTGCAAGATCGACGTCGATCAGCGACGAAAGCAGTTCGATCGACTTCGGGCCTTGCAACGCGAGCATTGACCATTCCGCGGACATGTCCTCGACCGTAACGTTGAACCCAACACGATGTCGCTCGATCCAATCGATGATTTTCAGTCGGTTGGAGGCGTTCACGACCAGCAGATGCCAGCCGTCGAGTTTCGTCACAAGCACGTCATCCAGTACGCCGCCCGCTTCGTTGCAAATCAACGAATACCGCACCTGACAATCCTTGAGCGAGGCGACATCGTTCGTCAGCAAATGGTCGAGAAACTGTTCCGAATCTGGGCCGGAGAACCTCAGCCGTCCCATGTGCGCGATATCGAACAGTCCCGCTGCGCGGCGCACGGAGTGATGCTCCTGGGTGATCGAGAGGTACTGCACCGGCATGTGCCAGCCACCGAACTCGACCATCCGGCCTCCGTTCGCCGCGTGCCAATCATGCAGAGGCGTTTGCAACAAGTCGGACATGAGTGCCTTTCGTAGGTCAGCCTTTCCCGGCTGACTCAATTGAGGATCGAGGTCATTCGCAGCGTTCGGATCAGCCGGGAAAGGCGGACCTACTTTGCTGCCGCAATCACTTTCGCCAGCGCATCCGCGTCGTACACGCATCCGCCCCAAGTCCCGCCTCCAAGTTGTTGCAGCAACGCCCAGAGTTTCGTGTCATCAGGAAGCTGCGGGTCAGGCAGCAACGGCTGAGCGGGTTCGCGCTCGGCAAGGATTCTGGCACCCGCTTCCCACGAGAATCGGCGGCTCGCGTCACCCACGAGATTCAAGCTGCCTTCCAGCGTGTTGCGGTCGATGATGATCTCGATCATATCGCCGTCCCGGAGCTTGCCGATCGGGCCGCCAGCTAATGCTTCGGGGCCGACGTGGCCGATGCAGGCTCCGGTTGAAACACCGGAGAAGCGCGCGTCAGTGATCAGCGCCACGTCTTTTCCAAACGACAGGTATTTCAACGCCGAGGTGAGCTGAAACGTCTCTTCCATACCGGCTCCAAGCGGCCCGCGGCACATCAGCACGATCACGTCTCCCGCTTCGATGGACTTCGCACCGCGCCCTTTCACCGCCGCGATCGCGTCCCGCTCGGAGGTAAACACCTTCGCCGGGCCGAGCTTGCGATACACACCGTCGGCATTCACCACGCTGGGATCAATCGCCGTACTTTTAATGACCGAGCCTTCAGGAGCGATGTTACCGACAGGGAACGTCACGGTACTTGTCAAGCCGCGAGTGCGAGCACGTTTCGGCGACATGACCACGTCATCGGGATCGACACCGTCGGCCGAACGCAGCAACGCTTTGAGTTCGCGGCGACGATCCGATTGCTCCCACCAGTCGAGCACTTCGCTCAGTGGCCGCCCCGTCGCAGTTAAAGCGTTCAATTGCAGCAATCCCAAGGTTCGCAGATGCAGCATCACTTCGGGGACGCCTCCGGCCAGGAAGAACTGCACGGTCGGATGTCCCTTGGGGCCGTTTGGCAGGACATCGACCAGGCGGGGCACTTGGCGATTAATCCGATTCCAATCATCGACGGCCGGTCGCTTCAGCCCGGCTGCGTACGCGATCGCCGGAATGTGCAGCAACAGATTCGTCGAGCCACCGCACGCCGCATGAACCACCATCGCATTGTGCAGCGAATCATCGGTGAGCAATTTGCGCATCGTCAGCCCCGCAGCTTCCATCGCGATAATGGCACGAGCCGATCGCCGAGCTGCATCCAACCAGATCGCCTGTCCCGACGGCATCAATGCGGTGTGAGGCAACGCCAGGCCCAGCGCTTCGGCCACAACCTGCGACGTCGCCGCCGTTCCTAAGAACTGGCAGCCTCCACCCGCGCTGCCACAGGCTCGGCAACCCATGTCCTGAGCGTATTCGAGCGTCACTTCGCCGTGAGCGAAGCGTGCTCCCAGCGATTGCACCTTGCCAGCGTCTTCCGCATCGCGAGTCGGCAATGTGACTCCACCGGGCACGATCACACAGGGCAAATCGTGCTGAGCCGCCAAGGCCATCATCGTCGCGGGCAGTCCCTTGTCGCAGGTCGCAATGCCGATGACGCCGCGCCGTGTGGGCAACGAACGAATCAACCGCTTCAGTACGATCGCCGCATCGTTGCGATATGCCAGGCTATCCATCATCGCGACAGTTCCCTGCGACCGCCCGTCGCAGGGATCGCTGACATACGCCGCGAACGGCAGTTTTTCGAGCCGATTCAATTCCTCGGCCGCCGCCCGCATCAGCAAGCCGACTTCCCAGTGCCCGGTGTGATACCCTAACGCAATCGGCCGCCCGCTCTCGTCCCGGATGCCGCCTTGAGTGCTGACGATCAAAAACTGAGGACGCCCCAACTGGGATGCTTCCCACCCCATACCCGCATTCTGCGTCATGCCAAACAAGTCACCCGACGGAGCATCCAGTAACATGCTTTCCGTGAACGGCATCCGCCCCACCGGCCCCGGACCATTTGTCACGATTTTGAAAAGCTGTGGGTCATCCGAGTCGAGGAGAGAACCGACGAGAGTTTGCATTCTGGATTCATTCACTTGAAAAATTCGGGGGGAGGACGGCGAGGACGATGAGCAAGGCGGACTCCATCCGTGCCGAAAGCAGGTTTAGATTCTGAATCAACTGGTCGGGCTGGAATTCCAACCGACGAAACACATACATGTATCGGGAATCAGGTTCCACATCGGTCGAGTGTCCATCAAGTCGAGTGGCTCTATAATCTGAGCCGAACGAGAAAGCACGCGAGCCGTGTGGTTCACAAGGAACTATTATGCCGAGTACGTTGCCGATTTTGGGACAAGCCTCCGCCGTTGACGAAGACCCGCTCGATCTGATCGACGAGATCGAGCGGCTCAAGAAGGATAAGGACGCGACGATCCTCGCTCACTTTTATGTGGATGGAGACATTCAGGACGTCGCCGACTTTACTGGCGACAGCCTGAAGCTGGCACGCGATGCGACGAAGGTGACGACCTCGACGATCGTCTTCAGCGGCGTTCACTTCATGGCTGAGACCGCCAAGATGCTCAGCCCGACAAAGCGTGTGTTGCTGCCGGACCTGTTGGCAGGGTGCTCGTTGGCCGATAGCTGTCAGCCGGAGGAATTGGCGAAATTCCAACAGAAGTTGCGAGCCGAAGGGCACGACTTTGAGACGGTGGCGTACATCAACACGTCAGCGGCGGTGAAGAGCCTCGTCGATTGGATCGTCACCAGCGGCAACGCTCGCGAGATCATTGACCGCGTGCCGGCCGGCAAAGAAATCCTGTTCGTCCCGGATCAGCATCTTGGCCGGTATTTGTCGGAGGTCTCCGGTCGTAAAATGATCCTGTGGCCGGGAGCTTGTATGGTTCACGAGATGTTCAGCATTCAGGACATGCTGCGAGCCAAACGGAACAATCCCGGTAGCCGCATCATCGCTCATCCGGAGTGTCCGGTGAACATTCTGGAACACGCCGACTTCATCGGCGGCACTGAAGCGATGCGCAAGCACGTCGCGTCAGTCGCCGAGTCGCAGACGTTTCTCGTCGCGACGGAAGCGAATATGATCCACCCGTTGCAAAAGATTGCTCCGCAGCACAATTACGTCCCGATTCCCGGCTTGATGGTATCCAGCGGCGAGACGTGCGCCTGTAACCGCTGTCCGCACATGTCTCGGAACACACTGCAAAAGGTCCGCGACTGTCTCCGCGACGGTCGGCCGGAGATCGAATGGAACCCGTGCTTCGACAAGGCGCGAGCCGTTGTCGAGAAGAGTCTGTTGAAGTGACATCCTAGATTGGACGCCCACGTCCGATCGCTTTTCGAAAACAGTTCGGGCGCGGGCGTCCGAACCACGGTCTGGAGTCGAGTATGTCGTTGGCAATTCGTATCGTTGTGTTGGTTATGACCTCGTGGTCGGTCTGTTTAGCCGCCGACCAGCCCATTGCTCATTGGCCGTTGCGAAGAGACGCGAAGGATGTTGGACCAAACGGCCTGCACGCAAAGCCGCACGGCGGTGAGTTGAAGTTTTCGGCAGCCGACGGCGTGACACTCGATGGTCGCGACGATTGGCTGGAGGTGCCGGTTCACAACACGCTGAATCTCGGGACGAAAGACTTCACCGCCTCGTTGTGGCTGCACACCGATGAACGACTCGACGACCTCCCCGGCGACTTGCTCAGCCAATTCGATGCGGACAAACGGCGAGGCTGGAATCTCAGCCTGAAATCGCATGCGGTCACGGCGAGCCAGGCCAACCTGCGGACCTTGCATTTCGGTGTCGATCAGGACCGACTGGAATCGAAGTGGACCGATCACGGACAGGTCGGCAATGGGATGTTCGTGAAAGCACTCGCAGTCTTCGACGGGCAACTGTTTGCCGGCACCTGCGAATCGGGAAAAGATCAGGCCGGGCATGTCTACCGATTCGCCGGCGGACAGAAATGGATCGACTGCGGCAGCCCCGCTTTGTGCAACGCGGTTTCGACGCTCGCAGAATTCGAAGGCAAGTTGTACGCCGGCGTTTCGAAGTATCGGCTCGGAGGCTCTGCGTTGAAGGAGTCTGAGAATCCGAATCTCGGCGGCAAAGTCTTTCGGTACGATGGCGATGGAAAATGGGCCGACTGCGGACAGCTTCCAGAGACCGAGTCGATCGGCGGCTTCGCAATCTTTCGAGGCAAGTTGCACGCCGGATCGCTCTACAAACCAGCTGGTTTCTTTCGGTACGAGGGAGACCAGAAATGGACGTCGCTGCCAGTGCCGAACGGCAAACGAGTCGAAGCGATGTCCGTCCATAACGGTCAGCTGTTCGCCTCGTGCTACGACGAGGCTCATATCTTTCGTTACGACGGCGAGGCTTGGACCGACTGCGGCCAAGTCGGAGAGGCAATCAACACGCAGACGTACTCGTTTGCGATTCAGCAGGGGAAGATGTACGTCGGGACATGGAGCACCGGCAAAGTGTTTCGCTACGACGGGGACAATCAGTGGGCCGACTGCGGCCGGCTCGGCGAAGAACTGGAGGTGATGGGGATGCTCGTCCACAACGGCGGCTTGTTCGCCGGCTCGCTACCGCTGGCTGAGGTGTTTCGCTTCGACGGCAAGGATCGTTGGTCGAGCGTTGGTCGCGTGGACCTTACGCCCGACGTGAAATATCGCCGAGCGTGGACAATGGCCGAGTACCAAGGCCGGCTGTTTGTCGGCACGCTGCCGAGCGGTCGGGTTTTGTCGATCGCGGCTGGTGCGAACGTCACGTATGACCGTTCGCTTCCGGCAGGCTGGCATCACGTCGCGGCTCAGCGATCTGGACGAGAGCTCAAGTTGTTTGTGGACGGAAAGCGAGTCGCGACCTCGGCACCGTTCGAGCCGGCTCAATTTAATCTGTCGACGGAAGCGCCGTTGCGAATTGGCTTCGGGCCGACAGACACGTTTCATGGACGATTGCGTGAAGTGCGGATTTGGGACCGTGCCTTGCCTGCTGAAGAAATCGCTCGCGAGCAAGGTCGCTGACGGAATCGTTATCGTTTCATCCCTTCTCCCCTTGCGAGCAGGTAGGTGTCCGTCGGCCGCATGAGGGATTCAACCACGCCTGGCCCCTGCATCCCAATCCTCTCCCAAAAGGAGAGGGAGAAAGACTCGGCACTAAACCTCGCCAACGATGCAGAGCGGCTGGCTTGCGAGACGCTCAAGTGCTGTGCAAACTGAGTTGGCCTTTTTGAAACGTACATCTTCGAACAAAGGAACCGAGCATGAATATCGCGCGACTTCAAGTTTTGGCGGGGGTGCTCTTGGTCATCGGTACGAGACTCGCGAACGCGGCTGACGGTCCACTCGTCGCGACGGACGTAAAGCAAGTTGATCGCGATTATTGGTTCCAAGGGGAGTATCTCGGTTCAGCTCAGAATGCGTGCGGAAGATGCGAGGCATGCGGTCTGCAAGTGGTGGCGCTCGGCAAAAGCGAATTCCAGGCGGTGCTGTATCGTGGCGGTCTGCCGGGCGGCGGCTGGTGGACCGGGATGACGAAGCACAGTTTCAAGGGGCAGCGCGATGGCGAGACGCTGCGATTGATCGGTGATGATGCCGCTCAACGGATTGAGATTTCCAAGAGCACAGCGACGGTGCAGGCGGTGCATCAGCCCCCGAGTCCGGCCAGTGAGCAAGTCGTTTCGGTCGGTGAACTGATTCGAGTCGAGCGTCGCAGTCAGACACTTGGAGCCGTGCCGCCATGCGGTGCGATCGTGCTTTTCGATGGCGGCCACACCGATCACTGGACGAATGGTCGCAAGACCGAGGACGGTTTGCTGATGATCGGCACCGAAACGAAAACGCCTTTCCAGGACTTCCACATGCATATCGAGTTTCAGTTACCGTACATGCCAAACGCCCGCGGGCAGGGGCGAGCCAACAGCGGCGTCTACATTCAAAGCCGCTACGAGGTGCAGGTGCTCGATTCGTTCGGCCTCAAAGGAGAGAACAACGAGGCGGCCGGCCTCTATAAGTTCAAAGCGCCCGATGCGAACTTGTGTTTTCCGCCGCTGGTCTGGCAGACATACGACATTGAGTTTTTCGCCGCCCGCTTCGATGGTTCGAAGTCAAAGACCAGTCCTGCCACGGTATCCGTTTGGCACAACGGAGTGCTGGTACAAAACCGCGTCGAGTTGGCCAACAAGACCGGGGGCGGAGCGGTCGAAGGGCCGATGTCGCTCCCTACCAAGCTGCAGGATCACGGCAATCCGGTCCGCTTCCGGAACATTTGGCTGATCGACCGCAGCGGCTCGGCACCAGCCAAATCGCTCGCCTTGCAAACGAAGTGATCCGAACGAACGGCAAGGTTTGACTCGGTCTGGAGCCAATTTTCCCGATTTGTTAGAAGCCTGCCCTTTCTTCGCGCGGAGCGTGAAAGACTTCAGCAAGGAGGCGACTTCATGGCAAACAAGAATCTTTTGCGGATTGCAGTCTTGGCGGGTGGGACATCCCGCGAGCGAAACATCAGCTTGGAAAGCGGCGATGCCGTCGCCAAGAGCCTGTCGGACCGAGGCCACCTCGTTACGCGGATCGACCCGGCTCACATGGAATTATCGGAGTTGGATTGGTCGACCTTCGATGTCGCATTTCTTGCGCTGCATGGCACGTTCGGCGAAGACGGGCACGTGCAGCAGATTCTCGAAGAGTCTGGCATTCCATTCACGGGGAGCGATTCGGTCGCGTCCCGTTTGGCATTTAGCAAGTCGGCTGCCAAAGAACGCTTCGTCCAAAACGGAGTTCCGACGCCGGCCTACGTGCTCATTCATGAATCGGACACCGCGGCACGTATCCAACAGCAAGCGAACGCGCTGGGTTTTCCGCTGGCGGTGAAACCTGATGGCCAGGGTTCCAGCCTCGGGATCACGATCGTCCGCTCGCCAGAAGATTTGCCGCAGGCCTTGGCCCGTTCTTTTCACTTTGATCCGTTCGGGCTTTTGGAAGTCGCAATCGACGGAACTGAGTGGACTTTGGGAGTGCTCGACGGCGAGCCGTTACCGCTGATCCAAATTGAAACCGGGCGAGGCTTTTTCGACTATACGGCCAAGTATGAAGACGATGGCACGCAGTACCTGTTCGAATTCCCGTTTCCGACCAGCGTCATCAAATCCATCGAGAATGCCGGCCGCCGCGCGTACGAAGCGCTCGGTTGTCGCGGCCTCGCGCGTGTCGATTTGCGAGTCGATCGCTTCCACGAACCGTGGGTACTGGAGGTCAACACGATCCCCGGCATGACCAGCCACAGCTTGGTCCCCAAGGCAGCGGCCAGAATTGGACTCAGTTTGGGAGCGATCTGCGAACGGTCCATTCACAACTGCTTGAATCGCGACCCTGTCAAATCTGTTCACCAGATATTGCAACCGGTCAGATAGCCGAACCATGCCTGCTCACATGCCAGATGACTTTGACCCGTTGCCGCGACGACCCTCGACGCCGGTGGAGAAACTGCTGGATTGGTTGTTGCAGCCGACGGTCTTGCTCTTGCTCTCTTTTTCGGTCGCAGCCTGGGTGTTCGTGCCAAAGCTGCAAGTGCGACTGCCGGAACTAGGCAACGATCGCCAGTACTGGTTGGCGACTTCAAAAATCGAAATCCCGCCGCCGCCGGATTGGGTGCCACACGATTTGGCCGCGCAGGTGGCTCAACGAGCCGGATTGCCAGAGGAATTGTCATTGCTCGACCCCGATGTCGCGCGTCGCGTCGCGTTGGCCTTCGAGCAACATCCGTGGGTGAAAGGAAAGGTGCGCGTCAGCACCTCAGTACCCGCACGAATGCGAGTCGATCTCGAATACCGTGAACCGGTTGCCATGGTGCGAGTCGGTCAAGCAGGCAAGGTCGGCCTGTTCCCGATTGACGCAGACGGAACGCTGCTTCCCTCGGCGGATTTTCCCACAGCGGAAATCGCCAAGTATCCGGTGATCGAAAATGTCTCGACGCCACCGGCCGAATCGGCGGGGACCGTTTGGAAGGATTCCTGCGTGCTCGGCGCGGCCCGGCTCGCCGTGGAACTCAAGCCGTTTTGGGAACAGTTCGGATTTCAGTCGATTCTCACGCCGGCGAACTCGGATCGGAAACTGGCCTGGGACGATCTCAACTTGCAGCTCAGTACTCGTGGTGGCTCGCGCGTCATTTGGGGCCGGCCACCAGGAGCCAAACATCCCGGCGAACTTCCCGCCGACAAGAAGATCGAACGGATAAAATTCTACATTCGCCATCACGGCCCGTTCGATTCGTCAACGCATGGTCCGTTTGAATACGACATCACGCGTTGGACCGATATTTCACGCAAACCAATCGCCGACCGCGGGAGTTCGCAACGGCGCTAGCCGCCGACTCGTCACCGCTTTTGTTTCTTGTTAGTTGAGGGCTTCTTTTTTTTGGCGGGCTTGTCGCTGGGCTTAAAGAATTTGATTCCGATCGTATCGTGAATTTCGCCCGGTTCATCGTCTGAGGTCAGCTGGGCAATCTTTGTCGACTTGGGTTCGTCGGATCGTCCGCCGGAACGCAGAACCATCTCTGCGAAACCGAGCGTGTCGGAATCGACGCCGCTCTCACGCATGTGCTTGAGCGTTGCGTCGATGTCATATTTCACTCTGCGGAGTTCGACGTTGCCGTTCTCAATAATGGCGTAGGCGGCACGCGGGTCGCCGTCGCGCGGCTGGCCGATACTGCCGGGATTGATCACCATCGGACCATCGAGTTGTAGCGCGAACGGGATGTGCGTATGGCCGACCAGCACGAAGTCGGCCTCGATGCCCTTCAGACGTGATTCCCATGCGGCTTTGTCTTCTCGCAGATATTCGTGGAACGGGTCCCTCGGAGTGGCATGCACGAGGTAGAAACGCTTGTCGTCGAGCGTCGCTTTTCTCGTCACCGGCATTCGCGTCAGATATTGCATGTGCAACCCGCTGAGCAATTTCCAATGCAACGGCCGTGTTGCCGCCGCCAAACGATGCAATCCGGAGGACTTTTTCACCGTAATCCGCTGAGCAACAGCATGATCGTGATTGCCCCGTGCCGAAATCGCCGCGTGTTTCTTGATCCAATTGATGCAGGGGACCGGATCGGTTCCGTAATCCACAAGGTCGCCAACAAACAAACACACATCAAATGGCTCTTGCACTGCGGTGAGTGCGGGCCAATTCGAGTGGATGTCCGCCAGCACCAAAATACGCATCGATGTGACTCCCGAAGGAGAAGGTTGCCTCTCTGCTTGATCAAACTGGCCCGGATCAATGGTTTGCGCCACTTTGTGGCATTTCCGCCAAATTGCCGATGATCCCAACTGACACCTTGACCGTTCGCATTCTAACTGGCTCTAATTTTGTGGCCTACCGATCGAGTCTCTCGAACCTAGGAGTGAAACGGTGGCGGAACGATCAGTTTCCCAACAAACACTACGTGAGCAATTTACGAACGCCGAACAGCTCACTAAAGAGCTGATCGATCATCTCGAACATCATTTGTTGCCGAAAATCCATGACCTCAAAAAACTCGTCCAGATGGAACTGAAGGGCGAGACGGTTGTCGAAGACATCACGATGCGAAATCACGCCTCGCGCGTCCTCGAAAGTGCTCGCTTTGCGGGCGAAGTCGGTGACAAAATGACGACCTATTTCACCTCAATCAATGAGGCCGTCACGCGGATTATTAGTCCGCAGTAGCCCAGGGCCGTTCGGCCATACTCGGTTAACCGTGCTTCCTAACTTCGATTCGAACAGCATTTTTCGCCAAACGTGATCGTTCCACCGGAACGATTTGTAGCCTTTGTCCGTCATGACGCTTCTTGATTGACTGCGATATCCCACGAGAAATCATGGATCAAGCACGTTCCGACTCCGCGATCGCGTCGCAGCCGCCCACAACGGCTTATCGTCCCGCACGCGTTGGACAGGGCACGGAAACTGTGATTAACCCTGAGCGTCGTGGAGCTGCATTGCCGTTACCCGAAGGGCCCGGATTACCCCATTCGTCGGTGTGGTCGCGATTGTTTCCGTCGAAGGTTGATTATCAAGACCCGGCGCTGATTCCTGCGCCAGCCGGTTTGCAGTTGGGGCACTTTCAAATCGAAGCTCGCATCGGCGCGGGAGGCATGGGAGCGGTATTCCAGGCGATGGACACACGATTGCAGCGGGGTGTTGCGCTGAAAATTCTCTCTCCCAGCCTGTCTCGCGACGAGACGGCGGTTCAAAGATTCCAGAATGAGGCTCGCGCAGCGGCGCGACTCGATCACGAGAATATCGCTCGCGTGTATTTCATCGGCGAAGAGCAGGGTCTGCATTTCATCGCCTTTGAGTTCATCACCGGCACCAATCTTCGTGAATTGATTCGCGAACGAGTGCGCATCGATCCCAGCGAGGCGGTCAACTTCGTGCTGCAAATTGCCGCCGCGTTGCGACACACGTCCGCGAATGGTGTCGTGCATCGTGACATCAAGCCATCGAACATCATCATCACTCCTTCTGGCCGAGCGAAGTTGGTTGATCTCGGGCTGGCTCGTAAGGAGAGTGCCGAATCAGCGCCGGACCTGACGATGGCCGGCACGACGCTCGGAACGTTCGATTACATCTCTCCAGAGCAAGCGAAAGATCCCCGGAACGTCGATGTCCGGAGCGACATTTATTCGCTGGGTTGTACTCTGTATCACATGCTCACCGGCGAGCCGCCGTACCCCGACGGGACCGTGATGAAGAAGTTGCTCGACCATCAAAGTGGCGAGCCGCCGGATCCGTCAAGAAAAAATCGCCGAGTCTCGGATGATCTGTCTCTGGTCTGTCGCAAGATGATGGCCAGTGATCCCAGGCGGCGCTACCAAACGCCGGACCAACTGATTCACGATTTGATGCTGATCGCCGGCTCGTTGGGCCTGCGCGGTGTTAGCCAGGAAGGCTTAATCTGGCTGAAGTCGAATCGCTCCATAACCGACTTCTGGCGGCAGAACATCGGTGTCATGGCGATGGTTGCACTGCTGATCGTGATCGTAGTCGGTGTCGAACGATTTTCTCATTTCAGCACCAAGGGGAGCAACGGCACACAAGCCGCGTTTCCCTCCATGGCAGATGCGTCTCGCTCTCAGACCGTCGGTCAGCCAACCGTGGAAATCGACCGGGGTGCTGTACCCCCTCCGACAGACCTCGCCGCGAATGGTTCGAGAACCGGATCGACGAAGCCGAGCAAGAGGTTGAGAGACGAAGATTCGGATTTGGTTTCGAACGATCAAACCACATCCGCCGACCTCAAGGGTGATTCGTCGCGATTTCCAATACAGTTGCCGGGTTTTAACAATTCACCCGACGGCTCCACATTCCCTTCAGTCGTACGTCCGCCGGATTCGGTTTTGTTTGGAAGCAGCGAGAAGGTAACGCCCAGTCTGAGTTCCAGCGAAAAGCCAACCAGGCCTGAAACAACAGCAGTCGTTCGCACGACCACTGGCGGGTCTGAGGCCGAGGGCACGCGCGACATCAATTCAAACACGGAAAAGTCCGCGTCGACGGAGGAAACGAATGGAGTTTTCGTCCTGGCTGCAGATGGTTCGTCCGCAAAACGATTTCCGACGTTGGAGGCGGCTTGTGCGGCCGTCAACGACGGCAGTGTCATCGAATTGCGGTACAACGGTCGCCGGTCTGAGAAGCCGCTGCGGATCAGCAAGAAGAACGTCACGATTCGATCCGCACGCGGATTTCGCCCGACCGTTGAGTTCGCCCTCGGCAGCGTCTCGCCGGATGCGCATTTGCGGTTGATTGGCGTCAGCAGCGGTCCCGTTCAAATCAACAATGTGGGCTTTGAGATTTCGGTTCCGTCGTTTTTCGCGGCAGATCGAATCAGCCTGTTCGCAATTGATCGTGCGGACAAGTTGCGACTGCAAGATGTCGCCATCACGCTGACCAACCCTGGACAGCGTCCAACCGCGTTGTTTGATATCTCGACGGAAGCGGGGCAGATGCTGTCCGATATGAAGATGAGCACGACTGGGGTCGCTCGCGATCCGCTGGAGATTGAGCTGACCGAGTGCTTCGTGCGCGGGCACTGCGATTTGATTCGTGTCCGCAACACGAAACCCGGCCATCTGACGCTGCGAGACACTGCGATCGCAGTCGATGGGTCGCTACTCCGAGTGGAAGGGCATTCCGAAAAGCCCGCCGAACAAACTCGATTGGATCTGCGGCTCGAACATGTGACCGCCATTGTCGGTCACAGTCTCATCCGGCTCGATAGCGGCGACTTGCCGCGCGAGTTGCCTCCGGTTGCGGTCGAAGCTCGCAACAATATTTTGATGACGAGCAGCAGCGGCCCGCTGGTCTCCATGAGCGGCAATACCAGCGAGGCTGATTTCCGTAAACTTTTCGTTTGGTCGGGCGGCAAGAATTTCTATGACGGTTTCGACGATTGGAGGACGGTCGGCGATGTCGGAGCATCCAATGAGAAACTCTTCTGGCTCGCCGAACGCGAAGACGTGGCGACAATGTCACTTGAGGCGCTGACGCTCGATCGGGAATCTCCGTCCCCCAACCCGGGAATCAACGCCGCGACCGACGGCAACAACGCCGGTGCCGACATTTCCAAACTGCCGCAACCGGCGGATGAAGAATAGGACGGCGAGCAGTTCACAATCCGCCCGCTCACGTCTTGGAAATCGCTTCATCCAGATTGAGCAGCAGGCTCATGGCGGTCGCCCATGCGGCGAGTTCTTCCGGAACGAACTGCAGTCCTAATGACGCGCGGCCGACACTCAAGAGCTTTGTGGCGGCGGCCTGATCCATTCGAAAGCGGTCGGTCGCCACATGCAGCGTTTCCGAGAACACGCGGCGCTCTGTGGCGGTTGGCAGACGGCTCAAAGACAACTGAAACGCCAAGCTGATCCGTTCGTCGTCTGTCTTCGCCTCGCTCAGCACTCTCTCTGCCAAGTTTCGAGCGGCCTCGACGAACGTCGGATCGTTGAGCAACACCAGCGCCTGCAAGGGAGTATTGGTGCGTGCTCGGCGGATAAGGCAGAACTCCCGATCGGGCGCGTCGAAGGTCATCATGCCAGGAGGTGGGCAGGTCCTCTTCCAAAACGTATACATGCCGCGGCGATATACGCCGTCTCCGGAATCAGCAACGTACTTGTCGCGGCGTTCGACCGACACATCTTCCCACAACCCGTCCGGTTGATACGGCTTGACGCTCGGTCCGCCGAGCCGTTCTCGCAGGAGGCTACTGATCGCCAACGCGTTGTCGCGGACAGTCTCAGCCGGCAGACGATAGCGCGGTCCGCGACCGAGCAGGCGATTGCGAGGATCACGTTGCAGTAGTTCAGGGGTGACGTGAGACAACTGCCGATACGTTGCGCTGGTGACGATCAATTTCAGAATCGCACGCTGGTCCCAGCCAGTACGAATCAGTTCCGTCGCGAGCCAATCGAGCAACTCGGGATGACTCGGAAACGAACCTTGGACGCCGAAGTCTTCGGCGGTCTCGACCAGGCCGGTGCCGAAGAGCATTTCCCACCATCGATTGACGGCCACGCGAGCCGTCAGAGGATGTGATGGGTTGGTCATCCAATGAGCCAAGCTCACTCGATCAGCGGACGCTTCGTGCGGCAGACTCGAAAACACAGATGGCACGCCGGGTGTGACTTCGTCGCCACGCTGGTCGTACTGTCCGCGACGCAGCACAAACGTCGCACGCCGCGGCGTTTGTTCCTGCATGACCATCGTGACCGGGATCGCCTTGTCGAGTTCCGCAAGCTGACGAGGCAGATCGGCAATCTGCGATTTTAAGTTCCGCGACTGGACGTCGATACGGTCGAGATAAAACTGCCGCAGTAGCCCCGTTTGCGATTCGGAGCGGTTCTTGGCAGCGATCGCGAGGATGTCCTTTAAACGGCCAAGCGATTGTCCGGCGGCCAGCGACGCCGCCTCTTCGGCAGTCAGTGACACGGAATAGAGTTGCACGTCGTCGATGCGGCCCTGAAACGGAGCGGTCGCACTTCGCTGACCAATGTGAAACGGCTTGTCCGTTTTCAATGTCCCATCGAGGCTGTTGTTGGTTGTCACGTCGAATTCTCGCGGCTTGCCGTCGACGTAAATCTTCACGCCGGTCGCACGGCGTGAACCGTCATACGTCACCGCCACATGGTGCCATGCGTTGAGCGACAGCGGTTCCTTCGTGGCGACTTTGAAGGCTTTGTCTGGCCAGTGATGCACGAAGTGGCTGCAAACCTTGGCTCCCTCCAGAATGACGTCGTAGCCGCGAAAAGCGTTGGTTTCATCGATCTTCGAAAGCACCGTTGTCGGCGAAGTCGAGGTCGGCCAGACCCAGGCGGCCAGCGTAAACTTCTCGTCGCTGTCGAAGGTTCCGACTTCGCCGCCGAGGACAAACGTCTTGCCGTCGAAATCCAGCGCGCCGCCGAACTTGCCGAGGACGCGAGCGACTTTGCCGCGAATGCTTCCCTGCCGATCCGTGTTGACAAGGTCGCCCACCTGGTCGCCGTCGGCCTCATCGAACGGGAAGTGCGCGACCAATCCCGCTGGTCCCGCTTTAGCGATGTCGTCGGGAGTGAGCGACTTTTCCCAGCGTGCAATCTCCGGGTCGATGTTGGTTTCCCGCTGCTTGAGCGATGCTTCAAATTCCGCTTGGCGACGCTGCAAGCGATGCAGTTCGGCTTGCTGTTCGCGCGATGGCACTTTGAGCAGCGGTTCAGCCATGCGGCCTTGGTTGTAGCCAACGACGCGATCTGGCACGTTGTTGAAGAACGCGGCGAACTGGTAGTACTCGCGTTGCGTCAATGGATCGTACTTGTGGTCGTGGCAGCGAGCACATTGGAACGACAACCCCATGAAGACCGTCGCCGTCGTATGTACGCGGTCGGCAACGTACTCGACATGATACTCTTCTTCGATGACGCCTCCTTCGGTCGTCAGCACATGATTGCGATTGAATCCCGTGGCAACTCGCTGAGCCAAGGTCGCGTTTGGAAACAAATCGCCCGCGAGTTGTTCGGTAAGGAATTGGTCGTAGGGCATTCCACTCGCGAATGCCTCGATGACCCAATCTCGCCACGGCCACATCGACCGCGTTTCGTCGTTGTTGTAGCCGTTCGTGTCGGCGTACCGAGCGGCATCCAGCCAGTGCATCGCCATTCGCTCGGCGTGGCGCGGCGAGGCGAGCAAGCGGTCCACCACTTTCTCAAACGCATCGGGCGAGTCATCCGCCAAGAACGTTCGCAAGTCGGTCAGCGATGGCGGCAAGCCTGTGAGATCCAACGTGACTCGGCGGAGCAGCGTTTCTTTCGGAGCCTCAGTCGACGGTGTGAGTCCTGCAACCTGCAGTCGTGACCGCACAAAGGCGTCAATCGAGTTTCGGATTTCGAGTTTCGAGTTTCTGATTTCCGGCACCAACGGCCGTTGTGGCGGGACGAACGCCCAATGTTGCGAGAACTCAGCTCCTTGTTCGATCCAGCGGCGCAGAATTTCTTTTTGAGCCGCTGTCAGCGGCTTCTTGGCATCCGGCGGCGGCATCAATTGATCGTTATCGCGAGCGTTGATCCGCGAGACGAGTTCGCTGACGTGCGGATTTCCCGGCGTCACGGCAACATGCCCGGATTCCGTCTTCGCGATGGCGGAGTCGCGTCGATCGAGCCGCAGCTTTGCCTGCCGAGTCGCCTCATCGGGGCCGTGACAGCTCCAACAATGATTTGACAAGATCGGCCGCACGTCGCGTGCGAAATCGATACGCGAGTTCGCCGTCGGAGGCTCTGCGGGGGCCGCGGAAGCGAGCAACAACGCGATGCTGGTGCAGACGGCGAGCAAGCAACGCGGAAATGATGTCGGCATGGTGGTCGATCAATCCTTGAGATCGGGGCGATTCGGTAGCGGCGATTCTGGCTCACGTGGTCGACGCGATCCATCCAGTGGCGGAAAGCGGCCCTTCTTGTCGCGTCGATCCTCTCCATCGGGCGACCCCTGTCCGGGGCGCGGTGCGTTGTTTAATTGCTTCACGAAACGTTCCATCTCAGGGGTGCCCAGAATTCTCTGCAGTTCACCAATCCCCGAAATCTGTTCTTTCACGTAAAGTTGCAAGAGTTCAAATTGGCGATCGTCGCGGTTCATGTTGTCGAGCCGAGTTCGCTCTTTGTCATTGAGATTTTTTTGGAAGGCGAAGAGGACGTCAGGCCGGGGACGATGATCTTCGATAGCCCGTTGCGTTTCTGTCATCAAGCCGCGCATCAAGACCGTGATCAGCAGTGTGCTGCGAGCTTCGAATTGATTTGGATTGGGATTTCGATTTAGCGGCAACTGTTTGATTGGCCCATCCGGCAGTGCGGCGAAAACCTTGTCGATGGTGCTGCTCCCCAATCCAAAGATGCGAACGGTCGGAGGACCGACGGGGTGTCGCTCTAAGGTCAATCTCAGGACACGAACCTTGCGGGAGTACTCATCGAGCTTGTCGAGTTCGTCGCGAGAATCGAAGGGTAACTCGTGCTCCAGAACACGAATGATCGTCTCCATCTCCGGCACGCACGAACCGAAGCGGTCTCCAAACGGCAGTGCCAGGCCACCGAAGAGTTTCTCGATCATTCGTTGCCGGCCGTTGTTGTTCTGGCTGAACGGCAGTCCGTTGGGCGGGCGATCCGAGGGGGATGGTCCGGACACGTCATTCGGTAGCGGTCGGCGATGGAAGTTCTCGATTAACCGCTTGCGTGCTTCGGGATCAAGAGTCTGTCGTAATTCATGTCGATCTACGGGTGACAGCGCATTCGCCCAAGCCTGATAGTCGGCAAACGCGGATTTCAATACCGGGTCGTGCTCAATAGCTTGATGGAGTTCGCGCAGGCGATCGCGCTCGGCGGCCGGCATCTCGCGGTACAGCCGAAGGTTTTCATCGAGCTTTCGGCGTTCGGGCTCGGTCATTGTGTTGAGTTTCTTTTGATTCGCCTCGCGCTGTTCCGACGTTCGGACATCGGCGGCCAGAAACCACGGCAGCAGCGACAAACTCAGCGCGGCCGCCACGATGGCGACACGCGGTCCCACACCAGCCGAAGCTGGATTAGCGAGGTTCAGGCGGACGACGTTCATCGAGCACTCCTCGCTGCTTGAGGTCACGCAGAAAATCCGCATTGCCGAGCTCACGATAAACGTCGATGTGCTCAATCAATGTCAGGTCATCTAACCAAACGTCGCTGTTGGGCCGAGCAGTCATCCGGCCGACGGCAAATCCCAGCAAGCTGACCACAACCAGTCCTGCCGACCATGCCACTAACGGCGAAACAGCAAGGGGACGCGGAGCGGAAGTATCCAACGCGACGGTTGGCGCCGTTTCTGGCTCCGCGACGAGTTCCGTCGTGCCGTCCACAACCTGCAAAGTGGCGAGCGTCCGGCTGCTGAATTCTCCGGAAGCATTCGGACGGGGTAGCAGATCGAGCAACTCCCAAGCGCGGTTGAGTTTTTCAACATCGGACCGCATCGCTGGATCGCTCGACAGCGCTTGTTCGACTTCGCGCGTGGCGGCTTCGGGCAGTTCGCCGTCGAGGTAGGCGACTAGCTTCTCGGTGAACGAGGGTGATTGAGGTGTTTCGTCGGACATGATTGCCATGCCGCACCGAGACCGTCAGGAAGCGGCCGCTCCCTGACGACGCGGTACGGATTTCTAGAAAAATGGCTCGAGATAAGCCTTTAGGTTTTCTCTCGCTCGCGACAGCAGCGACTTGACCGCTTGCGGCGACAGATCCATCGTCGCGGCGATGTCGATGTAACTCATTTGCTCAAACTTGTGCAGCAGGACCGCCATCTTCTGACGATCACTGAGTGATTCGAGGGCGGCACGCACCAGCGACTGCGTCTCATTGCGATCCAACACACGTGCCGGCATTAAGGCCGACTTTTCAGCCAGCAGTTGTTCCTGCGGCCGTGCTCCCAACGGACCAGAATCACTACCGGCGAGTGACGCTTCGCGTCGCCGAGCACCGTCGCGTCGCCAATTGCTCGCCAAGTTGTTGGCGATGTGAAACATCCACGTCGAAAACTTCGCCTTGGCTTCGTACTTCGATCGATTGCGATAAATCCGCAGAAAGACTTCCTGCCCCAAGTCCTCAGCCGCTTCTTGATTGCCCAGCAAATGGAAGAGGACGGCGACCAGCCGATCCTGATAACTCTCGACGAGTTGCGAAAAAGCCGCGTCGTCCCCTCGCTTTGCGCGCAACATCAGTTGCACGTCCGGATCGTGCAGATACTGCGAAAGTGCGGGTTCGGATTTCACCACGTCCGGGCTTTCCATTTGAGTCGCGTCAGGGCATTCAACCCAGGAGCGTTCCAAAGGTTTCTCGTTTCGCTCGCCAGCGGACGAAGTATAGCCGTTGCTGGAAACGACCGTCAGGCGGACGATAGCCGGAACCTGCCAAGTGGCGGTCATTTGCTCGTTTGAAACGCAGTGGACACTGAGGAGACCAGAAGTGGAAGGTGAATCTCGCTAAGCAACTGCATCTTGGAATTCGGGCCGGCTCAATGTGTCCGATCCCTGCGGCGAACAGGTTTTCCAAACCTGTCCCCCCCGTTCATCGTCAGGGTCCTGGGTGACTACTTGCTGCGAGCGATTTCCTTCGCCGGCAGCAGTCGAGTGGCGGTGGTGACGAGTTCAAGGAACTCGGTGCGGTAGCCATGCTTGTCGGCTCCGCACGATGACTGGGCCATTTCGAGGACCGAGGCCATCGTGGCGTTTCCTTTGTGCGTCGAATCTCGAAGCAGCAGGCCAAACTGAGCGACGGCGGTGGCCCACACGAAATCAGGTGAAGCTTGCGAGAACTTTTTGCCGGCATCGGTCACGGGGAACGAAACCAATTGGCTGACGTCTCCGTCGGGAGCTTTGTATCGCAGCTTTAAGGTCAGCATTTCCTTCGACTCGGCGGCGGTCGGCGTCGTGGTTGCGGGAGTTTGATACTTCAGCGCATCGACGGTGCCTTCTGTCGGGATCGGTTGTCCGACGGGGACGATCTCGTATAGCGCGGTGACGGTGTGGCCGGCTCCGATTTCGCCGGCGTCTTTTTGGTCGTTGTTGAAATCCTCTTTGGCGAGGATGCGATTCTCGTAGCCGATCAAGCGGTACGCTCCGACCTGCACGGGATTGAACTCGATTTGAATCTTCACGTCTTTGGCGATCGTGATCAGCGTGCCGGACATCTGCTCGACGAAAAGCTTCTTCGCCTCGTTCAGCGAATCGACGTAGCCGTAATTGCCATTTCCCTTGTCGGCGAGCTTCTCCATCGTGCTGTCTTTGTAGTTGCCCAATCCGAAGCCGAGCACCGTCAGGAAGACGCCGCTCTTGGCTTTGTCTTCGATCAGGGTGACCAGTTCGCTTTGCGAAGTCATGCCGACATTGAAGTCTCCGTCACTGCACAGGATGACTCGATTGGTGCCCCCCTTGATGAAGTGTTTCTGGGCGACGTCGTACGCTTGTCGAATGCCGCCGGCTCCGTTTGTCGAGCCGCCCGCTTGCAAACGATCGAGCGCAGCGAGGATCGCCGGCCTGTGATCGCCGGTCGTTGAATCGAGCACCGTGCCCGTCGCACCGGCATAGACAACGATGGCCACGCGATCGTTTTCTGTCAGTTGATTGACCAGAAGTGTCAAACCCTGAACAACGAGCGGCAGCTTATTTTCACATTGCATCGAGCCAGAGACATCGATCAAGAAGACGAGGTTGCTGACCGGCCGTTTGTCGGTCGCGATCTCTTTTCCCTTCAGCCCGATCCGCGCGAGTCGATGCTCCGGCTTCCACGGGCACTCGGCGATCTCAATGTTCGTCGAGAACGGGACATCCCCTGTCGGCTGTGAGTAGTCGTAGCTGAAATAATTGAGCATCTCCTCGATGCGTACGGCTCCCTTCGGCGGCAACTGACCGCTGGTCAGCATTCGCCGCACGTTGGCATACGACGCCGTGTCGACGTCGATCGAGAAGGTCGAGAGCGGATGCTGGTTGACCGCGACGAACGGGTTCTCGACTTGATGGTCGTAGGCTTCAGTATGGAATCCCTCGCGATTGCTTTCCGATGCGTCCGGTGGCAAATCGACGATGATCGCTGCGCCAAAATCGGCGACTCGCGCCATTCCAGGCATCCGTGCGCCGAACTGTTGTCCTCCGGCCGGAGCCGTTGCCGAAGCCATTTCTCCGGGAGATTTGGAAAACAATTTGTGGCTCCTGTTTTGGGGAATCCCGCCTGCAACAGGCTCAGTGGCCTGTTCGCCACAGCCGATGATTCCGGCACCCATTCCGGCACTCAACAACAATGCACAGAGCAATCGGCGCATGATGACCCCTTCGTCAAAGACGTGGTTTAGAAAAACGATCGCTGGAACTCAGCGACAACCAGATGTGTTCGCGCTCGCGCATACCGCGAGGTGCGATTGGATGTGTGGCCATCCAGAGCGACAGGCGGCGGTCGATATTCCCGCCGTTCACAGATCTCTTTCAGGCCAGCTTCAGGACCGCCGTTAGAGGGGACGCTCCCTGAATCGGTTCCCAAAATTTTCGTCGTCCGACCGCTTGTGGGTCGGTTGATTCCAATTTGTGGGAGGAATCCTTCAGGCCAAAAGCGTCTGGGCTACTGCTCGGCCTTTGATGGTTCGCTTCCGATCAGCCGCAGCCGATCGTTGTAAGTCAGCAGTTCGATGTGCCGTTCCGCGAGGTTGAGGTTCAGGCCGCGGTAGCCGCTGAATTGGTTCGTGAATTCCTCTTCGAATTGTTTGCGGCCGGTCTTCTTGTCAAGCATCAGCAGTTTCTGAACTTGCATGTGAATTCGTCCACGTTGCTCGAAACGGCGTGTCGAGAACAGCAGCACTGGCGACGCGATGAAGTGATTCAGGATCAATCCTTGGTTGTCCACTTTCTGCCGCCAGAGTTCTCCCCCCGCTCGACGGTCGAAGGCAAAGATTGTCCCGTTGACGGGGACGGTCGCGAACTCGTCGCCGTAAAAATTTGTTCGGTCACCGGAGACGATCAGAAACAACCGGTCGTGGTCGGCCACCAAGTAACGACGCTGATTGACTCCCGATAAGTCCGCCGGCTTGACGGTTCCCAAATTCTGTTTTACAGGGTTGTCGAGGTCCAGCGTCGTCAGCGATCCGTCCGCGGCAAGCGTTGCCACCGTGCGCGCGTCCAACCACGAGAACTGATTGGTTGACGGAAAGGTCTCACGCCACACCGTCTGTTGAGTCATCGCGTTCCAGCGTTCCACGGCCACCAGGTTTCCGTCGGCTTTCGACACGGTCAGCAAATCAGATCCGAGCGACATCTTGGCGGACTGGAATCGATCGCGTTGTGTGCCAACAAACGGCACGGAACGGCCATCGTGAGCACGCAGCAACAAGCCGTTTGGCCAGCGTGACGCCGACGCCACGAAAACGAAATCGTTGGTCGCCTGCACGCGAGCGTCATTGGGAAGTTCACGCAACTCCCAACGCCATTGACCCGTCGCGGCGTCGGTCACCTTCAGCACTCGGCGACCGCGATATCCGACGAATTCGGGAGTGCAGAGTGTCAGCAAGGAGTTTCGTGTCATATCGTCGGTTGGGTCCATCGGCCGAGTTTGAAACTCCACACTGCTGAGCATTGGCAGTGTTTGTCGGCGAGCGGCCTGCATCGGATCGATGGCGGTCGCGCCGCGCGATTCCACCGGGCGCGTCCACATGACGCGATGATCCACAGGCGAGAGCATGTGCAACACCTCGCGATGATAGACCAGCATTTGGTGGCCAACCGTGCGAATCGCCGCACCGTTACCGAGGTGGCTGTTCGACTTGGTACGGAGCGGCAACGACCAGTCCAACTGACTCTCGCCCGTTCGCGACATCGCCAGGCGCTGCATCGAGACGGGGCTGTTCAACATCTGATATTGAAATCTTTGAGCCGAGAAGAACGGCCAGCGGGCATCAGGCAACAGGCATTCTTGCACCTGTTCAGCGTTCCCCTGATAGCCGACCGACCGTTGCATTTTGAATTCGAGCGAACTCCAGTCGGCCGAGTGCGACGTCGTAGTTCGCGCGAGACTTCCCGCTGAAATCTCTTTTTCAACCCACTGTTTCGCGGTCGTTCCGTCGGCAAGCGCGACGTCTCCCAATCGATGCAGTCGCTGACCGGCTGTCGCTGCGTCGTCCTTCAAGTCCAGGGTTCGGTACAGCTCAACCAATCGCCGCCACGCACGAGCCGCTTCGACGGAATCCTGCCCTTCGACCAATCGCAGTAACGCAAGTTCCGCCCGGGAGAAATCACGTTCGGTGATCGCGAGTTCGATCTGTTGCCAGCGCGGTTCGCGTGTCGCCGGATGAAACGCGAAGAGCTCCAGTCCGCGTTGACGCGCCGCGGGGGACGCGTCGCCGAGTATCCGAAGTTCTGCGGCGATGCGGCTATCCAGTTCGGTTCGCTTCTCCGCAGGAAGCGAATTCCACATCTCCGCGAGTTGTCCACCAACCCACGCATCCAGTCGGATCGCGGTGGTAGGTGGCCCATTTAAGACCAGTACCTTTTCGCCTTCACCGCGTGACATTTCCAGCAGCAGTTCCAGCGCGGCGGTTTGTTCCCCTTTGAGCCGTAGATGCTCGACTCGCAATCGCTTCGCCTGCAATTGATCGTCAGGCTCGGTCAGCAGCCTCTCGAACGTCGCCAATTCGGATGCCCGCTCGGTCGAGTTCTGCTGAATCACGTCGGTCAGCACCTCCCGCAACGCGTCCAAATATCGTGGCCGCATCTCGGCAGAGACAGACTCCACTTTCACACGCTGCAAGACACTCCAGGCATCGCTCGACTTGTGTTCGAGCTGCAGCATCGAAGCTTCCGTCAGCAAGGCCAACGTGTCGGCCGGATCGCGTTCCTTGCGTTGCCGAATCTGTTCCGCGATCGATTCACGTTGCTCGAAACAGCAAAGTCCCGCCGGATGCGCGGAGACAACTGCGCCTCGATACAGCGCCAAATTCCCCAATCGCGTCCCCGCGCTGGCCCACTGTTGTCCCGCCTTCGACCCATCTTTGAGTGAGATCGTCCAAATCTGTCCGCTGGTCAACGGCACATGCCAGCGATCGCCAGTCATCACGCCCAGGCCACTCGGTACGCCATCCGAATTCGGAATCGCTTGGGTCCAGGCCGGTGCGCCGTTCGACAACGACATCGCACCAACGCTGCTCTGGCCAAGCAGCAGCACTTTGCCATCCGCGACTCCGTTCAGCGCCAGCCAGTTCTCTTTCGGTTTCAGCCAACGCCGCACGCCGTCGTGCAAGCCGAGACACAAAATGTTGGTCGTGCGCGTTTGCTGTTCGTCGAAAAATTCTTGCGGCGTATAAACGACTGCGTCGCCGACAATCACCGGAGCTGACGGCAACCAACGCTGTCCCCACGGTAACATCTGCGTGACCGGTTGCCCCACCATGCCGCGACGCGGATTGTTGGTTTGCGGTGCGGCGTACCGATGCACCCAATGCAATTGTCGCGATGCGCGATCGACCGCGACCAACCATCCCACCGTCGTCGGACAGATCACCAAGCCGTCCGCGATTGAGGGCTGCGCGACAAATTGGCGTCGTGCCACATCACGCGAGATCACCGCTTCCGCCGTTGCCAGCAACTGGGTCCACAACAGCTTTCCCGTTTCAGCTTGCAGACAAAACAATCGGACTTCCCCATCTCGTTCGCCAATCACGAACAACTCGTGTCCGTCGGTTACCGGTGCGCCGAAGAAAAACACGCCTGGCAACTCCGCTTGAAACGGCTCGTCCGATTCGATGCCCCCGACAGTCCACAACGGCCGGCCATTCCGCAGGTCATAGGACACCAGCTTGTTGCTGCTCCAATTCCGCCGCAGCGCGTCCTGTTTGGATAAATCGCTGTTTCCCCAGTACGCCTGAAACTGCTGCATCACAAAGGTGTCGTCTTCGACCGAAAACAATTGCCGACCGTCGCTGCTCAGCACTCCGAAGTTGCCGTTGCCAAACAACAATTGCGTCAACGGATGCTGTTCCCAATTGGTGTTGTTCAAGTCAAACTGCTGCACACCATTGACCACGCGGATCACTCGATTGGCCCCGGAGAAAGTCGGCTGCGCGTTGCCGGAACCGATCAAATCGTCTGCTTTGAAACGCTCCGCCGTGGACCACAACGGTCGACCGGTGTCGACATCAATGACCTGCACGCCTCCCAACGTCCGGAGCACCACGCATCCGTTGACCAGCAGAGGCTGACAGACGGAGATCGTTGCTCGATTCTGGTCGTGCATGTCCTCGACGAGCATCTCAATCTGCCGTTGCAGAGGTTGCATCTGCGTGAGCGGTTGTCGCCAACGGGGCATCAACAACGGCTCGCCGCCGCGACTGAGCGCCGCGCGATTCGGAGCTCCGAAAAACATCGGCCACTCTGCCGGAACGGCTTGCGCAACGACACGGCCAGGCAACGCCGACCACCAATCGCTGATGCGGACTTTCGTCCCACCCATCTCGATCTGCTCTTCTCCGACAGGCGGACGGTTCGCCGATCCGGTATCGATGTTTGGCGAATACTTTTTCAGCCACTTCTCGGCCAAGTCCTTGTCTCCGGCTTGCTTCGCTGCGATCGCCGCCTGTAACTGCCAGTGCCGATCCTTCGTGATCGCGGCCTTCGCCTCATCGAGCCAACGAAACCAACGTGTCGCCAACGCGAACTCGCCTCGATCCAAATGCCGGACTGCCAACTGCTGAGCCGCCAACTGCCCCGGTTCGAGCACCAAGAAACGCATCGCCACCTGGGCCAGCCGATCAATCCGACCGGATTGTTCCGCCTCGCTCAGTCGCCGCTCCGCTTCCGTTCCAATTCGCTGGCGAAATCCGCGCAACACTTCTTCCGGAATCGTCAACATCAAACGCATGGCCTGCTCACGAGCCGAAATCCATCCGTTGTCGACTCGGCTGACCGAGTCCTCTTCTTGCGCCAGCAGCGTCTGCGTCAATTCCAACGCCGCTTGCCAGTCTTTAGCTTGTGCCGAGGCGTTCGCCTTGCGCAGCAGTTCCACCTGTTTGCGATCTTTCGCGGCGCGAGCATCAATTTGATCTCGCGCATCTGGGTCGAGCGATTGAACTCTTGGAACTGCGACTCGCGGATTGACATTCGCGCGCGGCGGTTGCCCGATTTGTTGCGGATTTTGACGCGGCATCAACTTCTGAAACAAATCCTGCAACGGATTCACTGCCGGCGGTTTGGCTGCTTCCTTCGGCTTCTCAGCCTGATCCGCTTCCTTGGCAGGTTTCTGTGCTTCCTTCGGTTCGTCCGCCTTCAGCGAACGAATCGTCATGCCAATCAATCCGCACGCCACACTTAGGCTCAGCGACAATAACAGGATTCGCCAACGCATGACACGCTCCTGAAGGACAGTTCGACGGCACCCAGGCGGGGCAAAGTATAGCTACCTTATCGCGAGATCGAGTGCCAATTCTTGCCGTATCGAGTTCCCGCAAACGGTCCGCCGTTTTTAACAAGCGGGAGTGGATGGGAATCGAACCCACCTGGCGTCTTTTCAGACGCCACACTGGGTTTGAAGCCCAGGGCGGTCACCAGAGCCGCGTACACTCCCGAAGAATTCGCAGGCTACTTGTTGCGCGTGGGCGTCGCTACTGAGCGGAGTCGGCTTCTCAGAGAAAACGGCGACTTGTTTGGGGAAATTGTGGGAGATATGACTCGGTTCGGTCCGCGTCGGCTGCTCGAGCGAGAGCTGTGGCCAACTCACTTTCAGACGCTGATCTTCTTGAGATCGGTGGCCGTATGCTAATCGCAGCCGGTAAGTCGCACCGCTCGTCGTGGCTGCAGTCGCCGAGACGGCATCGCCGTGGATGACGCCCCGGGTCAGGCTCCTCAACGCAAATGGGAAGGGTGAGACAACTAAGGCATTGCGTCCATCAGATCGTCGCTGATGATGGAGACGGTCGCAGCGGTAGGGGCACCAACCAAGTAGTCGAATCCCTCGGTGATGGTGAAAACGACCGTCTCATCCTCTTCTCCGTCCGAATCGTCGAATGCAAAGATGGCGAATGTGGTCGTCACGGATCCTATCTGAAACGTCACCGTGCCGTAACGAACGCCGAACGCGTTGACAATGAACTCAGTGCCAGAGGCGACATAGTCCTCGTTGAAAGTGGCATCTCCTTCGATCGTGAAGTTTACGACAAGCGTGTCGGTAATCGGAGCGGTGCGTGTGAACCGAAAAGTCGCGTTCGTGGTCCCATCTCTTCGGACACGCTTGAGAGACTGACCGGCACCGAAACACGTGGCAGAGTGCTGAGCAATGTGCGGTCTTCCAACGGTCCAATGCGTCTAACGAGCGCCGCAGGAATGCGGCGATGCGATTCCGAGTGGCGGATGACTCCGCCGTCCTCGGGATTGCCGCCTCAAAGTGTGAAAATACTTCAGCCACGAAAGAAGCATCTTTCCGCCTTCACGTCTTGTCGAACGAGACTCGCTGAAATTTCTTTGGATTCGCAAACGTCTAGCAAGTCACGGCTGACACTGCCTTGGCACTGAAAACTCGGACCGACGAACTACTGAATCCGGGGCGGAGAATCAGCCGATTAGGGTTCGTGTTCGTGTCAACTCGACATTTTGTGCATCAGCAGGTTTTCTTGGGATCACGACGTCAGTCGTTCTAATTATCGTGCCAAGCCGCCAAGAACGTGGTCAGTCGACGGCCAGTCGAGTCGGATCGAAGCACTGCTTCTTGGGGAAGGTTGGCTGAAATACCGCTCTTCGATGTCGTTCGACTTTACGTCTCGGCAATCAGTGCATCTCCCAGGCGAATTCGTCCCGGTTGGATGACCTTGGCGGTCAGGCCGCCGAGGCCTTTCATCGCGAGTCTTCCTCCCGCGCCGAGATTCTCGTCCATGCGGAGGCAGGGCGTGCAGGAGCCGGTCCCTTCGAGCAATGCTTCACCGATGCGGAATCGGTGGCCAATCAGCGAGTTCAGTTCGATGCCGCGTACGACGATGTTGCGACGGAATTGATCCGGGCTGACGGAGTCAAGGCAGGTGTTGGCCGCGATCACGGCGAAGTGCTCCGCCTGTATCAGCGTGACTTGTCGATCACCCCCCGGCTTCTTTTTCGAGTGATAGTCGCCGTCAATGCCCGTGCCGACCGCGACGGCGACTTCGTCGCGCGTTTCAATTGGCTGACGATGACCGGGGCTGATGCCGATCCATTCGACGCGAGCAATTGCCATTAGTCCGTGGTCCCTGGTCAGTGGTCAGCTGGTAAACTCCGCGTCACAATCGTCGCCGTTGATTGGTCTGACTGCAACTAAGATAGTACTGGCGACATTGCTCATGACCTCCCACGACGGACAACGGACCACGGACAAGCGACAACTCACATCGGGAGCCTGTGTTCGCGAGGCGTGCCGCTCTGAATCTTGGACGAAACCGACCTGTGGACTTGCCGACGGGTTCGCACAGGCAAATCTTGTCGTGCTGCCAAAGGCGCTGGCGTTCGACTTCTTGTTGTTCTGCCAGCGGAATCCCAAGCCGTGTCCGCTGCTCGATGTGACCGAGCCAGGCGATCCGGTGCCGCATCACGTCGCACCCGATGCCGACTTGCGAACCGATCTGCCGCGGTACCGAGTTTGGCGAAATGGGGAATTGGTCGATGAGCCGACCGACATCGACCGATACTGGCAAGACGACTTCGTGAGCTTCGTCATCGGCTGCTCGTTCACATTTGAGTCCGCGATGTTGCGAGCGGGGCTGCCGGTCAGACACAGTGAACTCGGCGTCAACGTGCCGATGTTTCAGACGAACATCGCATGTCGCTCCGCCGGAGTGTTTCACGGTCCGCTCGTCGTTTCGATGCGTCCGCTGACGCCGAGCGATGCGGTGCGAGCGGTGCAGATCACCTCGCGTTACCCGTCGGTGCATGGTGCCCCGGTTCACATTGGCGATCCGTCGGCAATCGGCATTGCGGACATTTTGAAACCGGACTTTGGCGATGCAGTGCCAATTCATGCGGGCGAGGTGCCGGTGTTTTGGGCCTGTGGCGTAACGCCTCAGGCGGCAATCATGGCTGCGAAACCGCCGCTCGTCATCACGCACAGCCCCGGCTGCATGTTCGTGACCGACGTTCGCGACGAAGAGATAGCCGTCGGCTGACGTAGGGGCCATTTAGGCTGGGAAAAGCTCGCATCGAGCGCAGGCCCACCGACTTCGTTCAACTTCTTTACGTGGGTTGGCGCGTCGAAACGCCGCTGGTTCCACCCTACGTCCTGACGCGGAGAGTCGGGTCGAGGACTTCGCGTGCCGTTCGTTCGAGTTCGTTCAATGCTGTTGACGGGTGCAACGACCGAATTTGAAAATTGTTCCAAACCAGAGCGAAGACCGCGCACGGTTCACCGTTGCTGAGGACTGGCTGGCTTTCCCAAAAGCCGCGACAAGCACCTGTTGGAGGGTCGTCTCGCAATCGAGCATAGCACTCACGGCAGATCAAGCCATGCGGGCTGACGTGATCTTCCGGCAACTGGTGTTCGAGGCATCGGGTTTGCGGGTCGATACTGCTCATCACAAATGCTCCGCGGCCCATGTTATCAGAGAATAAACTTGCTCAAGTCCTCGTTCTTCAGGATGTCTTGCAGTTTCTTGCGGACGTAGTCGCCGTCGATGGCCAACGCTTTTTTCTTCACATCGGGAGCGTCAAAACTGATGTCTTCCAGCAGGCGTTCGAGGATCGTGTGCAGGCGGCGAGCGCCGATGTTCTGCGTGGTCTGATTGACGTGATGAGCGATGTCTGCGATCGCTTCGATGCCGTCTTTACTGAACTTCAACTTGATGGTGTCGGCTGCGAGCAAGTCTTGATACTGGCGCGTCAGCGACGTCTTTGGCTCCGTGAGGATGCGGATGAAATCGTCGCGTGTCAGAGGTTGCAGTTCTACGCGGATTGGAAAACGGCCTTGCAGTTCGGGCATGAGATCGGCGGGACGCGAGCGGTGAAAGGCTCCAGCTGCGATGAACAGCACTTGGTCAGTCTTCACGTAGCCGTATTTGGTTTGGACGGTCGTCCCTTCGATAATCGGCAGCAGGTCGCGTTGCACGCCCTGCCGGCTGACATCTGGGCCGCGAGATTCTTCTCCACCACAGATCTTGTCGAGTTCGTCGATGAAGATGACACCGTGCGTTTCGGCCAGTCGCACCGCCTCTTCGTTGATTGCGTCTTTGTCCATCAGCGATTCGAGTTCCTGTTCGAGCAGAATCTCTCGAGCCTTACGAACGGGCACGGACCGATGCGATGTTTGCTTCGGACCGATCTTGTCGAACAGGTTCTGCAGATCCATTTCCATCTGCTCCATGCCGCCGATGTTGGACATGACGTGGACTGGCGTCAGTCGCGACTCGATCCGCAGTTCGACTTGCTTGTCTTCGAGTTCGCCCGCTTTCAATTTCTCCCGAAATCGTTCGCGAGTGCGACTGCTGCGATCGGCGGCATGTTCCTGTTCGGCCTCGGTGATGTCGTCGCCGTCGTTGCCTGAGCGTTCGCCTGTGGCGGCCTTGATGAGCAGTTCGAGTGGCTCCATCTTCGGCGAGTTCTTTTTTCGCGAAGTGGTAGACGCGGGAATCAGTAGATCCAGCAGCCGTTCTTCGACTCGGCGTTGGGCTTCCTCCTGTATGGTGCTCCGCTTTTTTTCGCGGACCATCGCGATGGCCGCCTCGACGAGATCGCGAACCATGCTTTCGACGTCGCGGCCGTAGTAACCGACCTCGGTGTATTTCGTCGCTTCGATCTTGATGAACGGAGCGTCGGATAGTTTGGCGAGTCGGCGCGAGATTTCGGTTTTGCCAACGCCGGTCGGTCCGATCATGATGATGTTCTTGGGCGTGATGTCACGACGAACGTCATCGGGAAGCTGTTGCCAGCGCCAGCGATTGCGCAGCGCGATCGCGACTGCACGTTTGGCCGGGTCTTGGCCGATGATGTACTTATCGAGTTCCGCGACGATTTGACGCGGGGTCAGTGATTGCACAGCGGTCACTCCAGATTGAAAACATTCTCAACGGTAGGACGCACCACAGAGGCCAATATGACGGCATTGTGACTCGGTGCTCTCGGTAGTTCTGCGGTGAATCCTACCATCATTTCTTGCACGGGAACTCTTCGAGAACCAAGTTGTTGTTCGTGTAGATGTCGAGTTCGGCGGCGATCCGCATGGCTTCGGTGACGATTCCTCCGGCCGAGAGCTTCGAATTCCGAGCCAGCGCCCGTGCCGCTGCGATGGCGTACGGAGAGCCGCTGCCGATGCCGAGCACTCCGTCGGTCGGCTGAATGACATCGCCGACTCCGGTGATCAGCAGCGAATGTTCGTCGTTAGCAACGATCAGCATCGCCTCCAGTCGCCGCAACATTCGATCGGTGCGCCAGTCGCGAGCCAATTCTGTCGCCGCCCGCGGCACGTTGTTCGGGTAGTCCTTGAGCTTCGTCTCGAATCGTTCCATCAGCGCGAACGCATCGGCGGTCGAGCCGGCGAAACCGACGAGCACCTTTTTCTCCAGCAACCAGCGAATTTTTTTCGTGTCCGCTTTGAGAATCGTTGTGCCGTGCGTCACCTGTCCGTCGCCGCCCATCGCACATTGGCCGTTGTGCCGCACGCACAAAATTGTCGTCGAGTGCCATTCTGCCCGTCTGGTCATCGAAGGTCCCTTATCATCTTAATCGTCTCGAGCAAGTTAAGCCGGTCGGTTCGCTTTCGCAAACTTGTCCGCTCATTTCGGCAGGCGATGGTAACGTGTTGTGCGATTCATGGCGGCGTTCGCGGCCAAAATCCAACAAGTCTCCTCTGAGGAGTTCGCCATGAAGGTTCAGCAATATTTCGGACGTGTTCTATTGTTCGGTTGGGGCAGTGCCTTTTGGATCGCGTCAGTCGTGGCGGACGATGCACCGGCTTCGCGATCGAAACCTCAAGCGATTGCGGGTCGCAAGATTTGTCTTCGCGAGTGATCCCCAATGATCTGCGCAGTCATGGCGGTGATGGTTTGGAACTGGTCGGCAATGATTCCTCGTGCATCGCATGTCACAATCAAGGGGGCATTGGTGGCAGCGGGGCCAAGAGCAAAACGTCACTGTGATCTCGGTCGTACGAATTCCAACTCCGGAGCAACAACAAGCCGTAGCACAGCAGCAAACGGTGACGTAGCAACGTGCCGGTGCTGCGCAAGCCCAAGCGAAATCGGTCGCCAGATGCTCGTCGTGCCAGGTGCGATTGCTGCCGCAAATTAAATTAGCGTGGAGGCGAAAGAACAAAGCCCGGCTTCTGGAAAGAAGTCGGGCTTTGTTCGTGACGGATGCGTCAGTCGGAATCAACCTTTGCTCGCCATGCCAATGTTGATGTAGGCATGAACGTGCGGAGCACCACGGAAGTGCCACACGAACGACGGTCCTTCGACACGCCAGATGTCCCAGACCTTGTCGTTCCCCAAATCGCCTTGCTGGTAGAAGGCCATGTGCAGCTTGTCGAGACCGCCGGCCGCTTTGACGATTTGCATCGCCTCATCGACATCTTCCTGACGGTAGGGAGCCAGCAGCATCTGGATCGTCTTTGTGACGAGTTGCTTCTGATCCGCGCTGAGTTGCCCGACTCCAATGCCGGGGAACTTGCCGTTCTCTCCTTGCAGTTGGACGGCCGCCTCGCCGGGAGCTTTCTCGACCAGAGCCACCTTCGCCTGATTGGCGTCGAGAGCCTTGAAGACCTCGTTCACTTGCTTGGTCTGATAGTGATAGATGTTGTCCTTCGGAGTTTCTTCGCCGTGACCGTAGATGATCGGGCCACCAAACGCAGCCTTGTCGACGCTGTTGCCATCGGCTCGCAGCGTGAGGTGCCGACCGGTCAACTCCCACTCGAACTTGCCGCCCGGTTCACCGAACATCGCCACGCTGAACTCATCGAGTCCGCCGGCATCTTCGTCCATCTGTTTCTTGAGCCGCTCGTAACCTTCTTCGGAAGTCACACCGCGGAGGATCTCGCTGATGACCGTTTGCTGGTCCTTGTTGAAGAAGTCGCTGCCGACTTTCGGCTTCGTGATGTGCCAGTTGGCGTTGATCTTCGTCCGCAATTCATGCTCAAACGGGAAACAGAGCGTTTTCTTTTGCTCGTCTGAGAGCGACGCAAAGAAGCGACCGACAGCGGTCTCGGCGGAACTCTTCGCTGTGGGAGCCGCAAACAGCCCGGCCTGTCCCGCGAGCATCGGCATCGCAACTCCCGCCAGAGTCGCCGCACCGGCGGTCTTCAAGAACGAACGACGATCGAACGATTCGCAATCCGGGCACGAGGAGGGTGAGCGTGGCATGGCAGGTCTCCGAGAACAGAAGGAGGATGGAAGGCCGGCTGGACGCCGCCATTGGTGGTACGGCTTACGCTTCGGACACCAAGAAGTCAAACCTGACGTCGCGGCAGTGACGCCAATCGTGATTCTGATCGTGAGGGGATCGACAAGAAGTTCGCCGTCCAGATTCCGCTGAACGACCGGCTGTTCGGCACTTACTTCTTGCCGGAGAATCGTTGGCCGACACGCTACGGCTTATCGAGTGGCGAGAAGATGCCGCCGTGGTTCACGATGCCATTCCTGGATCCGTTCCGCCGACGTCGCGACCCGGACGCAACGACGACCCCGCCGACCGATCCGCCTGGGTCGGCGTAGCCACACTCGCCAGGATGTGGGTATTTCTTGAACTTCCCACGCTCTTGGCGAGCGTAGCTACGAATCGAGAATCTGCACGCGCAGGCGCGTGGGTAGCAATTCGGCTGTCAGTTCACGCACGTCATCGGTGGGGACGCAGAACATCTCACCATCGACGTGCGCGGTCAGAGGAGAAGCGCTGACGACTCGAATATGTTTGGTTCGGCGGCTGTGAACGAGTGGATGATTATTGGGGGGACCGCTCCACGCGACACGGGGCAGCCAGTGCAGCATCGCAAAACGGGACATCGCACCGACGTGCAGAATGTCGAACAACCCGTCGTCATGGGTCGCTTCCGGAGCAAGTGTGAAGTTCCCTTCGCGACGAGCCAGCAGCACGCTCAGCATTCGCGTGCGAGATTCGATCACGGCCTCGTTATCGAACTGAATTGTCCAGGAGGGAGCAGATGACATGCGGAGCACGGCTCGCAGCGAAGCCCAGGCATACAACGGCAGTCCTTGCAGCCAAGGGATTCGTCGAGCTTCCAAAGTCACTTGCCCGTTGAGGCCGATTCCCAAGCCGCAGACAAAATACTCAGACCGTCCGTGCTCGCTGACCACTCGACCGACGTCGATCGCCACCCCTTCCTCCGCTGCCAAAGTTGCTCCGAACTGGTGACGCAAACTCGCCGCGAGATCGTTCGCAGATCCGATCGGCACGATTCGCAATATCACGGACGAATTGGCAACTGCGAGAATTCCATTCGCAACTTCATGAACCGTTCCGTCACCGCCGGCGGCTCCGACGAAGTCGAATCCATACTCTGCCGCCTTTTGAGCCAGCTCACGTCCATGGCCGCTCCGCTCCGTCGGCCAGAGTTCCGTTTCGCCTGGCCAATTTGTCACAAGATGTTCCAGTCGCTGCTTCGCTCGGCCCCGACCCGCCGCCGGATTGAAGATCACGCAGCCGCGAAGGAGGCGAGTGGGCATGACATTGGTCTCAAGTGAACTCGCGACGACTGAAACGGTCCTAGGACTGTGGCGAGGAAATCGCTGGTCGGCTTAATTACACTCCGCTGGTCAGAAGCGATCTTGTCCTTGCGACTCAGGATCACGAAGTTCGATGAATTCCGCCATGCCGTATTCACGTCGCGAAATGCTTTCTCGTTCAGGTCTCGGTTTCGGAGCGATCGGGCTGGCGAGCGTTTTGCAACAGACTGGACTCTTGCAGCCAACGGTCGCAAGCGAGGCGGGCGGGGTTGCTCTCAATCCGCTGGCACCTAGGCATCCCCATTTTCCGGCGAAGGCCAAGCGAGTCATTCATCTGTTCATGAATGGTGGGCCGTCGCACGTCGACACATTCGACCCGAAGCCATCGCTCGACAAGTACCATGGACAGGAGTTGCCGTTCAACTTGCCAACCGAGCGAAAAACCGGGGCTGCGTTTCGTTCGCCGTTTCGGTTCCGGAAGTACGGCGAATCGGGGATCGAAGTCAGCGAACTGTTCGATCACACGGCGAAGCACATCGACGACATCGCGGTGATTCGTTCGATGCAGGCGGACGTGCCGAATCACGAGCCGTCGCTGTTGCTCATGAACTGCGGCGAGCCTCGGCAGATTCGGCCCAGTTTCGGATCGTGGATGACCTACGGCCTCGGCAGTGAGAACCAAGACCTGCCCGGATTCATCGCGATGTGTCCCGGCGGCTATCCGATTCAGGAGTCGCAGAACTGGCAGGCAGGTTTCCTGCCCGGCGTCTATCAAGGGACATACATCGACACGAAATCGACCGAGATCGACAAGCTGATCGAGAACATCCGCAACCCTCATCTCAGCGTGACGCAGCAGCGGCGACAGCTGAATTTGTTGCAAGAGCTGAATCGTCGGCATCAGCAGCAGCGGCCGGGGGACGCGCAGCTTGAAGCCCGCATTCAATCGTTCGAGCTGTCGTTCCGCATGCAACGCGACGCCGAAGATGCGTTTGATGTCAGCCGCGAGCCGAAGCATGTGCTCGACGCTTATGGCCCCGGTACGCAGGCTCGGCAGATTCTGATTGCTCGGCGATTGATCGAGCGCGGAGTGCGATTCGTCCAAGTCTGGCACGGCGAAGGCCAGCCGTGGGACAACCACGACGATATCGAAGCCAATCACCGCCGACTTGCCAAGCAGTGCGATCAAGCGATCGGCGCGTTGCTGACCGACCTCAAGCAAAGCGGGTTGCTCGACGAGACGTTGGTCATCTGGGGCGGCGAGTTCGGCCGCACGCCGACCGTGGAACTCCCGAAGACCGGCTCGAATGCCGGCAAGATCAACGGCCGCGACCACAACCATCACGGTTTCACGATGTGGCTGGCTGGCGGCGGCGTGCGCGGCGGCTACGTCCACGGAGCCACCGACGAATTCGGCTTCAAAGCGGTCGAGCAACCGGTTCACGTCCACGACCTGCACGCCACGCTACTGAAACTCCTCGGCTTCGACCACGAACGCTTCACCTACCGCTACGCGGGCCGCGACTTCCGCCTGACCGACGTGCATGGCAAAGTCGTGCACGAGCTGATCGCGTGATGGAGGAATTGGTCGGGTCTGCGAATTTCAGAAATTGCGGAGATCGTTGTGAGAAGTAGAATCCACTGTGACCGCAAATTCTGAAATTCGCACATCCGACGCCGATCGTCTAGATCCCGCCCGCCCATCGAGTGAAGCTCGATTCCTCGCCGCTATGGCCGACGCTGGCTTTCCGGTTCCGTCGGTCGCGGCGATTCGCGAGCGATTCCAGCCGTTGCCAATCGCGCTCGCGGAGTTGTTGCTCGAATGGATTCCTCGGCTGGAGGAGGGGCCGTTGCAGGAGTCGGTGGCGTGGGCGTTGTTAGCGGCTCGGAAGGGGACGTTGGATGGAGCCAAGCTCAGCGAGTTGTTTGACGCCGCGTCGAGCGACGATTTGAAGCACGCGCTCGCAGCGGTCATCCATCAGACTCGGCCGAGGAACCTCGGCGAGTGGCTGCTCGCAGCGGTTCGAGACCGGCGGTCGGGAACCGCTCGCAATCAATTAGCGGCAGCCGTCGCGAAGATGTTGCCGTCCGAACGAGCGATCCCGGTGCTGCTTGAAGTCTTTTACGAGGCCCCTTTGGCGGCCGTGCATCCACTCGGCAAGGTCGGTGATGTGCATGCGCGAGACATCCTCGCAGCGGCACTCCCAACGGCGACCGGTCCGTTGCGGCGTGAATTACGGCAGGCGATTGCGCGGATCGAGCGGCGATGTGCCAAGCACTCGCTTCGGCGGCCGGGGGAAGACAGTCCGCCAAATTCGTTTTGAATCCATTTCATGTCTCGGGGAAGTGACATCCCTCACTCGCCTTGTGTTTTCGATCGGCGCGGCGTTCTACTTCTGGCCGTCCTGAATCACTTCTTGCCAAAAGGATTTTACCGATGAAACTCTTCCTGAAAACTACTGTGTTGTCGATGCTGGTTTGCGGATTCACTTTTGCCGCGTCATTGCTTGTCGCTGACGAATCGGCCACACCCTCGAAAGAGACCCTCAAAGGGCAGGGGCCGGGGTGGCGAGACCTCACGGAGGCGGACTTCGTGAACGTGAATTGCAATCCCGACACTTGGACCTGGAAGGACGGGCTCATTCAATGCACGGGTACGCCCGTGGGTGTGATACGCACCAAGAAAGAGTTTACGAATTTGGAACTCGTTGCGCAGTGGCGGCATCTGAAGCCGGCCGGGAACTCCGGCATCTTTCTGTGGGCGACTGAGGAAGGAATGAAAGACTTGAAGCCGAACGCTTTGCCGAAGGTCGGCATTGAAGTGCAAGTGTTGGACATCGGCTACGAGACGAACTGGGAGAAGTCCAAAGGGAAACCATCGGACTGGTTCACCAGCCACGGAGACGTGTTTCCGGTCGGCGGTTCCAAGATGAAGGCGATTACGCCCCAGATCACCTACACGCGCGATGATGGTTCGACCTATGTGGTGGGCAAGCCCGACAGCAGCCGCAGCTTTCCGACGAAGCGAATCACCAAACCGGTCGGCGAATGGAACGACTACTACGTCCGCGCGGTCAACGGCGAGGTCGAACTGTGGGTCAACGGCGAGAAGGTCAACGGCGGCAAGGACTGCGAACCGAACAAAGGATTCCTCTGCCTCGAATCAGAAGGCTCGCCCGTCGAATTCAAAGGCCTGCGGATTCGTGAACTGCCGTAGGTCAGCCTTTCTTAGCTGAATGGATCTATCAACAACGCGGTATTGCCAATTGGGGTCCAGCTGGAAAGCCTGATCTGCTTCTCAGTCCGCGACCAAGTAGGACTTCAGCAAGCGGAAGTCGTGCCGGGTGCAACTTTGAAATCTGGTGGTGTCAGGAGGCCAGCCGCGCGGTTTGATTTTCACTTGGTAGATAGGTCCGCTCCCTTACTCCTTGCTTTTGGGTGACCAGAAGGGCCGAACTTCATTGGCCAACGGCCGCCCGATCTTCTCCGCGAATGCGATTTGGCGGCTGGTCCAATTCTGGTCGAGCGTCTTCGAGGTGTCGCGGCCCAGAGGACGTTCCATACCGGTGTTCCAGAGGCGGAATCTCAAATCGAATCGACCAGATAAATGCCGTCGTAGGTGCTCTCCAGCCCTTACAAGTACGAGAAGATGTGGCACAACGAACGGGCTTGCATCTTCTCGGTCAACTGAAAGAAACCTGTGCCCTGTCCGCGGTTTCCAGTCCCGCTAGAATTCCGCTGTGAATTTCAAGTCCGCTTTCGATTTCCAGGAGGATGACGTGCGCTGGTCCAAGGCTTTGATCCCGACGATGAAGGAAGTCCCGGCGGACGCAGAAGTCCCCAGCCATCAACTCATGTTGCGGGCCGGCCTGATCCGACAACTCATGGCCGGCAGCTACACCTACCTGCCGCTCGGCTGGAAGGCGCTTCGCAAAGCCGAAGCGATCGTCCGCGAGGAAATGGAAGCCGCCGGAGCGATCGAAATCCACATGCCCGCGCTGCAACCGATCGACCTCTTCCTCCGCACCGGACGCAAGGAGGCCTTCGGCAACGTGCTGTTCAACTGGAAGCAACGTCGAGGCAACAGCGAGGTCCACTTCGCGCTCGGCCCGACGCACGAAGAAGTCGTCACCGATCTCGTCTCGAAGCACGTCAGTAGCTACCGCCAACTGCCGCTGAACTTGTTTCAGATCCAGACAAAATTCCGCAACGAAGAGCGGCCGCGGTTCGGAGTCCTTCGCACCAGCGAATTCCTGATGAAGGACGCTTACAGCTTCCACGCGACTCTTGAATCGTTGAATGAAACCTATCAGGCGATGTACCGAGCGTACTGCCGTATCTTCGCTCGCTGCGGACTCGAATACCTGCCGGTCGAAGCCGAGAGCGGCCCGATTGGCGGTGATGCTTCGCATGAGTTCATGTGTCCGGCCAACAACGGCGAGGACCGCATCGTCCACTGCCGCACAACCGGCTACGCCGCGAACCTCGAACGCGCCGACACCGGCCGCAAACCACCGACCATCGCCACCTCACCCGAAGCGAAGCCGCTCACGAAACTGCACACGCCCAACGTCGGCTCGATTGAAGCGGTCTGCAAATTCTTGAAATGCAAACCCGAGAGGATGGTCAAGACGCTGATCTACTCAGCCGACGACAAACCGGTCGCGGTTCTGATTCGCGGCGACCACGAAGCTAACGAAGGCAAAGTCCGCCGTGCGCTTGGTGCGACAAAGCTCGAAATGGCGACGCCCGAAGTCATCCTGCAAGTGACCGGCGCCCCCGTCGGCTTCGCCGGCCCGGTCGGCATCAAGTGCCCGATCTTCGCCGATCACGACGTCCCGCTCATCGTCAACGCGATCACCGGAGCGAACGAAGGGGATCACCACATCGTCAACGTCAACGTCGGCCGCGACTACTCGCTGACGACGACACACGACCTCCGCAACGCTGCCGCCGGCGATCCGAGTCCTCGCGGTGAAGGGACGCTCGAACTCGTTCACGGCATCGAGATCGGACATGTCTTCAAGCTCGGCACGAAGTACTCGGTCTCGCTGGAGGCGTACTTCTCCGACGAGAAGGAAACGCGGCATCCGCTCATCATGGGCTGCTACGGCATCGGCGTGAACCGCATCATCGCCGCGCTCGCCGAGACGAAAAACGACGAAAACGGTCTGATCTGGCCCCTCGCCGTCGCTCCCTACGAAGTCGTTGTGATCCCGCTTCAAGAAGAACCGGCCGTCGTTGAAGCCGCCGGGTCGATTTACTCTCAGCTTCAAAAATCCGGCGTCGATGTGCTGCTCGACGACCGCGCTCAGCGAGCTGGCGTGAAATTCAAAGACGCCGACCTGATCGGCTTCCCGCTGCGAGTCGTCATCGGCGGCAAGGGCCTGCAAGAAGGCCTCATCGAACTGAAATGGCGCACCGACTCAGCCCCCGCCAAAGTCCCCGTCGCTGACGCACTCGCAACCGTCCTCAGCCAACTCGCCGACCGCCGCCGGCAAGAGGCCGCGAGGGTTCCGGTTTAGGAACTCAGGCGGACGCCGCCGATGGAGCACTTCCGCGCAACATGGTTATCCGAAAAGCTCTCCCAGCACGCGACCGCCTTCGGTGATTGGCGTCGGTCGGCCTTCGGGGTCGGGGATGCGGAGGTTGGGATCGATGCCGAGTGAGCGGAAGATCGTGGCGGAGAGGTCGGCGGGGGTGACCGGTTTGTCGGCGGGGTAGCCGGCGTGTTTGTCGGACTTGCCGTAGGCAGTGCCGCCACGGATGCCGGCTCCGGCGAAGAGCATGGGAAAGCAGTGGCACCAGTGGCCTCGGCCACCTTGCGGAGTGACACCGGGGGTGCGGCCCATTTCGCTCGTGAGCACGACCAGCGTTTCGTCCAGCAGGCCGCGAGTCGACAAGTCTTCGAGGATCGCCGTATAGGTTTGGTCGAGGCCCGGCAGCAGGATGTTCTTGATGTCGTTGTTCTGAATGTGCGAGTCCCAGCTGTAGCCGTCGGGGCATTCCCACTGGACGGTGACGAAGCGTGCTCCAGCTTCGAGTAATCGCCGGCCCAGCAACGCAGCCTGGCCGAACAGGTGCCGGCCGTAGCGGTCTCGGGTGGTGGGTTTCTCTTGGCGGATGTCGAGTGCGTTACGAATTGGAGCCGAATTTGCCAGCTCGAACGCTCGTTGCTGGAAGCGCGAGTAGGTTTCGATCGGGCGGGTCCGTTCGATCGACTCGCACGCGATGTCGAATTGTTCGAGCAGCGTCTTGCGGCGGTTCAGCCGGTCGAGCGTCAGCGTTGGTTGCTCATCGAGTCCTTGAATTCGCAGGTCCATCTCTTGATCGGTGACTTCGCGGAAGAACGGATTGTCCTTCGCATCGCGGCGGCGAAAGTTCGTCGCCAGCGCATTGTACGACCGGCCCAGCCAACCGGCGTACTGCCCCGGATAGTCGTAGCCTTGCAAGTGCCCCAGCGGAGCTGGCACATAGACGTAGCTGGGCATGTCGCGGAAGCGTCCGGCCGCGGCTCGCTGGTCGAGGTATTCAACGATCGAACCCATCGCCGGCCAATCTTTGTCGGGTGTGGCGTTGAGGATCGTCTCCGGCAAGTGCCACGGCCGGCCGGTCTGCATCCAGTGGCAAGCGTGATGATTGTTGTGCGTGTGATGGACGGTCCTGACGACCGCGAACTTGTCCGACATCGCCGCCATGCGCGGCATGTGTTCGCAGATCCGCAGGTCCGGCGTGCGCGAGTCGATGGGCGAAAACGTCCCGCGAATGTTTTCCGGAGCCTCCGGCTTCATGTCCCACGTCTCATGCTGACTTGGACCACCGTAGAGGTATAGGAACAGGACAGACTTCGCGCGCGCGGGCAACAGCCCACCGGCTTCTTCCGCCGCGAAGAGTTTTGGCAGCGTCGCACCGAGCAATCCTGCACCACAGGCTTGCAGCAAGTTGCGGCGAGCGAATCCGTCGCACACTCGTTGAGGTCTTCCGAAAATCTCGAGCATGATGACTCCAAATCAAAACAGCGCGGCGATCGGCTGACCCTCCTCCATCAATCGGAAGGGGCGGCCTTCGGCGTCGATGGCGTTCAAGTCGTCGATGCCCATCGCGCGGTACACGGTGTGAGCGATGTCTTCGGCTCCAACCGGATTATCGGCGGGATATTCGGCGACCTTGTCGGTCGTGCCGTAGGCTTGGCCTCCTTGGATGCCGCCGCCGGCCAGCAGAATGGATTGGCACGCGGTCCAGTGATCGCGACCGGCTCCGCTGACGCCGCCGGAGCGTGGGTCGCCGATCTTTGGTTTGCGCCCCATCTCACTGCTCACGAGGACCAGTGTCGTATCGAGCATCCCTCGCTCATGCAGGTCAGCCAGCAGTGCGGCGAAGGGGCGATCGAACTCCGGCAGCAGGTGGTCGCGCAGGCAACCGAAATTGTTGCCGTGCGTGTCCCAGCCGCCGCCGCTCTTGCAGAGTTCGCTGACGATGTCGCTCCCTTTCCAGAACACCGTGACGAACGGCACGCCCGCTTCAACCAGTCGCCGAGCCATCAAGAAGCTGGTTGCGGTGATGGTGTTGCCGTACTGATTGCGAATCGATTCCGATTCGGCCGAGAGATCGAAAGCGGCTTTCGTCTGCGGTGCGGTCAGCAGGGAAAACGCTTTCTCCTGCTGCTTCGAGTAACCGCCAGCGGAGAGCGAATGCTCCACCAATCGAGTTGTCCCATCGAGCGACGACAGCAAGTCTCGCCGCGACTGCAAGCGGCCAAGCCCAATGTCGCCGTGAAGCTGCAAGGCCGGCGCGGTAAACGTCATCGGCTTCGCACGCGAGCCATCCACGAAGACTGGATCAAACTCCAAGCCGAGTCGCGCACCAAACTGTCCCGGCCGTGTGTATTCGGGAGCCCCTTCCTTCTGCGGCAGCGAGATCACCGACGGCAGGTAAGGATGCGGCGGCCGCTTGTAGGCGACGGTCGAAGCCATTGACGGCCAATCGGTCGGGTACGGCGTGCGAGCATTCAGCAACTGCCGAAACGACGGATCGCCCGCGTGGCCGGTCAGGTTGTAGTAGTAGCCGTGATGATGGTCGCCGGTCCCTCGACCGAAGTCTCCCAGCGACCGCACGACGGCAATGTGATGCGCTTGCTTCGCCGTGAACGGCAGGTGCTCGCACAGTTCCAGGCCGGGAGCGCTCGTCGCGACAGGATTGAATTCACCGCGATACTCCAGCGGAGCATCGGGCTTCAAGTCCGTGGTGTCGATATGCGAAACACCGCCGCTCAGCCAGATCATGATGCAGGACTTCGCGGGCTGCTTGCCACGCGCTGCATTGCTCGATGACGGACCGCGATCCGCTCGCGCCGCATTAACTCCGCAAAAGCCCGCACCACCTGCCACCAGAAACGCCCGGCGATCCAGCGAGCCAGCATCAGGAATCCGCAAACCCATTGAACTTCTCCATCCTAAACCCGGACGAAGGAACTACTCAGATAGCGGAGGATATTATCGAATCGAGTCGTGCAGCACGATCTGTAAAACCGCCGAATGATTGAAACCTCCCAGGCACAAAGACACCAAGGACAGAATTCCTTAATGCCTTCGTGTTTTGGTGGTTTCCAGTGTTTCCGAATGTATGGATTACTTCGGCGTAACGATCACTCGGCTACTGGTGATCTTCACGTCCTGCTTCGGGCGGTCGCCGGAGCCTGTCGGAACGCTGCCGATTTTGAGCACCACATCGAGACTCGCTTGATCCGCGGTCTTGCCGAAGACGGTGTATTGGCGGTCGAGATGCGGCACTCGGCCGAGGCAGACGAAGAACTGCGAGCCGGCCGAATTCGGATCGTTCGTGCGGGCCATCGAGAGGACGCCCGCCTCGTGCAACTTGGCGTTGAACTCTTGCTTGATCGTGTAGCCGGGCCCGCCAGTGCCGTTCCCCAACGGACAGCCGACTTGGATCACGAAGCCGGAGATGACTCGGTGGAAGATGATACCGTTGTAATAGCCAATCTTCGTCAGGCCGATCAAATTGTTGGCGTGACCGGGAGCCACGTCGGGATACACGTCGAGCAAAATTTTTCCCATCGTCGTTTCAAACTCGACCTGATAGGTGTTTTTTGAGTGATCCACATCCTTCAAAGCGGCGTCCACTTCGGCTCGGCGATTCGGTCCAGACAATCCCACGGGAGTTTCCTTTCAAGAGTCAGCTTTCAAATCCGCCGCAGCTTACAAGCGCTGGACGATTGGGTGCGGATCGTAGAAGCCGCGCCGCGCTTCGGCAAACTAGGTCGTGTTGACATTCCAGCCGTCTAAGCGGGGGAGACGCGGTAGGCCGCCTGTGAGCAATTGGCCTCAAGGAAGACGAGATCCTGCGTCGGTTTGAATCGTCGGATGAGCAATGGGAACGGGTGAAGTGTGTTTTGTCGGAAAGCCGGGCGATCCGGGGCGGAGCGGCGAGTCGAACGGTGTCTTTCAGCGGTTCAATCGTTGGGCAAAGAAGGGCATTTGACAGCGAGTCTTCGACGCCTCGCAAGACTCGGATCTGGGATGGCTGCTCGGCGCGACGGTCGTGTGGGCTCACGTTCACGCGGCGGACGCCCGCATAAAAACAGGAACCGGGAACTCGGCCGGTCGTGCGGCGGATTCGGAACGAAGATTCACGCGGCCTGTGACGATCCCGGCAACCCGATAAAGTTTTTGCTGACGCCGGGCCAGACACACGACATCACGCAAGCCGCGTGATTCTTGGAAAGTCTGTCGGCAGAACACGTCATCGACGACAAGGGCAATGATGGCGATCGTGTGCTGGAGAAGATCCATGCTCAGGGGAGCCAAGCCGTGATTTCTTCCAAGAGCCACCGCAAAGTCCAGCGACCTTACGATCGAGAACTGTACCGCGATCGCAACCACAGCGAACGTCTGTTTGCACGTCCGAAACAATGCCGCCGCATCGCCCACCGCTACGACAAAACCGCCCGCAACTTTCTGGCCTTCCTCCGTTTGGTCGCCTCCATGATCCTCCTCGCGTGAATGTCAGCCTGGCTTAGTCCTTGGTGATACGCTGAGTTTCAGGAGACTGGCAGGCAGCATATGCTGCCTCTGTTCGGCCGTTGAGTGTGCCGAGGCAAGTTTTCTTTTTCTCAGGAGATCCGCATCATGAAGTTGAACCAATTGTCCGCGTGGGGAATCGTGCTGAGCGTGTTGCTGGCCGTCGTTGCCCTGCGTTCCAACGCCACCAACGGCCAGGAGCAAAAGATGACAGGAGTCTATGAATTGCGAACCTACACGACGCTCGAGGGCCGCCTGCCGAATCTGAACGCTCGGTTCAAAAATCACACGATGAAGCTGTTCGAAAAGCATGGCATGAAGAACGTCATGTACTGGACTCCGACCGACGAGAAGACAGCGAACAACACACTCATCTACGTCCTGTGGCACGCCAGTCCCGAAGCGGCAAAGAAGTCCTGGGACGGTTTTCGCAACGATCCGGAATGGCACAAGGCGCGCGATGAATCTGAGAAGGACGGCAAGATCGTGGCCAAGGTTGAAGCGGTTTACATGAAGGCGACGGAGTATTCACCGAAGCCATGACCGATGAATTCGTGGCTTGAACGCCTCGTTCGAGCGGATCGGATGGGGCGTCTAAATTACAATTCGGCCACAAAATGAATTTGCCGAGCGACCTCGCGGAAGCCGAGCGATGTGTAGAGGTGCTCGCCGACGGCGTTTTGTGCCAGCGTTTCTATTTTGGCGTGGGTCAGGCCGCTTTCGCGAAAGTGCTGTAAGGCGAATTCGATCAGCTTGCGTCCCAAACCTTGGCCTCGGCAGTCGGCTTCCAGCGCGAGGTTGGGAATGTGGCCGATCCCCGCCTCGCGATCTTGCCAGGTTGTGATGCAGCCGATGATCCGGCCGTCGATTTCGGCTACGAAGATGCCGTTCGGCTCGCGAGCGGCGTCCTCGTCCAAATGTCGAGCCTTTCGCCATTGCCAGTCGTGGCCGTGGATTGGTCCGAAGAGTTTCTGCATCCCTTGGTCAATCGACACGCCGTCGAACGCCGCAACGGTGATCCGTTTCAGAGTTGGCAAGTCGTCAGGGTGGAAGGGGCGGATGAGCATAGTGTGGTTTGTTGCGTTGTCCGTTGTCTGCGGAACGACACAGCGTATCATTCTCGCCTGTTGAATCGCAGCCACGGACTACGAGCCACCGCCTTGCCATGATCGATGTTGCCTGTTTGACTGCAGAATCCTTTGACGACGCGCGCTATGACCTCCCCGATTGCGGGCAATGGGTCGAGTTAGTACGTGGCCGCGTCGAAATTCTGAGTCCCCCAGAGGAGGAGCATCGAGTCGCGGTCCTGAATTTGTCGAAGGCATTGGCCGACTATTTGAATGAGCATCGCGAAGGCTATCCGTGCTTCGATTTGGGCCTGATCGTCAGCCGCGATCCCGACACGGTTCGATTTCCCGCCATCAGCTATTTTCTCGGTGGCGACTTGTTCGCCGAGACCGACAAGGTCATCACGGACACGCGGCCCGCTCTAGTTGTTGAAGTCATGTCCTCGAATGACCGCCGCGGGTCACTGAATGATCGCATATTTGAGTACACGAACTGGGGTGTCGAAGTCTTGTGGATTGTCGATCCCGACGACAAAGCCGTGCATACGATTCGTCCCGGCTACGCGAACCAGGCGGTTCGCGAACACGAGACGCTCAGCGGGAGTGTGTCGTGGCGGCACAAGACGACAGCTCAGCTGATTCTGCCTGACTTTCGCATCGCCGTGGCCGACATTTTCACGCCACCGGAGTACTGGCAGAAGCCGAAGCCGTGAAACCACTGGTTGGTGCAGCCTACGGCCGAGTGATCAACGACGTTGACAGCCCGGCGCAAAGGCCGCGGAAGATGGCGATCTTTTCGGTGGGCGACATCAAGCTGGGACGGTACTTCTTCCAGAGCGATTCGGCGACGGCGGGGTCTTTCGCAACCATTGCCGCAAGCATTTCAAACCCTTCTTCGCGCCACAGCATTTCTTTTTTGAAGCTGCTAACGAGATCGAACGCCTGTTCGGTTTGTCCCGCCTTGGCCAACCGACATGCCAACCGCAATCCCGAGAGTAACAGCCAGTCGGTATCTTCGGTCGAAGATTTCTCACCTTCGGCTTTTGCCGGTTGATAGGTTTCGAGCTTTCGAGCGAGAGTGCTCACATTCACGTCTTTCTTTTCGGCCGCGTCAGCGATCTCGCGTTGCAGTGCATCGCGAGCATCTGTCAGTTCGCCGGTCGTGACGGCATTCTCGCACTGCCGAGCCTGTTCGATCTCGCCCGCCGCGCGAAGTCGCTGGCCGAGACGCACGGACAAGTTGGTCTTGAGAAAATCCTCGCGATTTTCCGGGGGAGTGCTGTCTTTGGCGTTGGCGGTGGCTTCGGTCCAGACCGCATCGAGCAGCGGCCAATCCAGCGCCGCCTTCAGGAATTCCGTTTGCAGAGCGAACCGCGCGTTCGCGGCATCCAACATCAACCGGCACTTCGCGCGGTACGTCGTCAAGGTTTGCACGACCCTGTCGTCGGTCTTCAAGTTCAGAGCGGTTTTCAACTGAGCTTTGACCGCATTGGCGTCGCGAGAAGTCGCCTCGAACAGCTGGGTCGCCACGAATGGGCTGGGGGCGCGGCCTCGCAGATGTTGCATTGCGGCGGCCAGCGATTGTGTCGCCGGCTGTGTCTGGCCGAGAAGTGTTTGTGCTCGGGCGACTTCAGCCGCTGCGAGCGCGTTCAATTTGGATGAGACGGGATCGGCGAGGTCTAATTTCAAGATCTCCTTCATTTCTGGAATCACGAAACTTTGTGGAATTGGGATCGAGGTCATCGCTGTCGCCGCATTCGCAATCGCGCGATTCGCAGCTTCATTTTGTTTGACCGTCAAACGGCCTGCAGCGACGCGCGCCCAAACATGAGCCTGAGTGGCGGGAGATTCGCCAACGACCGCGGCGGCGATCATCTCGTCATTGTTCGCGCCGGCCGACTTCGGCGAGGCGACCACGGCATCTCCCCAGGCCGCCCAGCATTCCGCTTTGGTCTCAGCGTCGGGTGCGAGTTTCAGCCATTCTACGCCCTTGTCCGCGTGCCCCCGCAGGACCAACGTGATTGTCGTCACAACCCACTGCGGCGATTTCCAAGGGATGATTGGCAGTGATGACGCGGCTTCCTCCAAATTGAACGAGCGAGTCAAGCGTGCTCGGCGGGAGATGGCGGCCAATGATCCACTTGATCCCGACGGCAGCATGTTTTCCCGTTTCATTTGGCTTTGTGCGTCCGCGGTACGTCCACTGACGAAGAGCACTGCTGCCAAGTCGGTCGTCGCATCGAAAGTGTGTCGGCCTATGGGTAATTCTGGCGTGGCCTTCCAGGCGGCTTCGAGCGCGGCCTTGGCCTCGTCGGAATTGCCCAGCGCCAATTCACGCCAGGCGATCTGAGTCAGCGGCGAAACCTGGTGATAAGGCAGCTTCGGGGCGAGATTCAGCAACTGATCAATGTTCTCGCGTGCGGCTTTGAGGTCGCCGGCCTCAACGTAGGCTTCCGCAGCCAGACGTCGGCAGAAATGCTTGCTCCGGTTTTTGTCAGTCACGCGAGCGACTTCCACGATGTACGGCAGAATGGCTGCTCGCAATTGTTCGCCACCCGGTTTGGCCTTGGCCACTTCTTTCGTTTCTTCTCCTTTCTCCGTACCTGTGCTGATGGTGTTCGCGGCCGGCGATTGGCCGCCGGTCTGCGCGGGTGCAGCCGGAGGCTTGATCCCTCCCGGCTCACTGAACACGAAGTACCACAGACTGCCGCCGGCCAAGACCAATGTGCTGACGACCGTCAGAATGATCGCCGGTGACGTTTTTTTCGCTGTGGTCGGAGTGGCCGTCGCGGTCGGAGTCGACTGAGTTCGAGGGTCAGAGGCAGCGTCCGCACCGCTGTTTTTCGGTGCCGTGAAAATAGGGAGCGCGCATTTTTCGTTGCAGCACTTCACTTCTTTGCCTGCCACATCGTTGGGCGCGAAGCCTGGAGTTTCGCACATCGGACAAATCAATCGCACGGTCTTGCCCTTGGCAGGCCGCGGCGAAAGCGGAATCGCTCGGCTGTTCGACGCAGCATCGACTCCGAACGGATCATCGTCGTTATCTTTGCTCGCGGAGGGCGCGGACTTGACCGGAACGGACTTGGCCGCCGGGGGGGCGGTTGTGGGCGCACTGGGCCGCTCTTTAGCGACAGGTTTCTGCGCGGTCTTTTGACCAGGGTTTGGATGGCCTCCTTTGCCGGTTTTCATGTTGGCGCCGCAGAACGGACAGTTCTCGACATCGTCATCCAGGACCGATTGTTTGCACGCGGGACAGGTCGGAAACATGGAAACTCGATTCCGTTTTGTAGAGGTGATTGAAACTGTCCGCAGCAGAATACCATGAGTTGGGAGAAGTGTCTTGCGAACAGACAAACGAGCCGGTTCGTATCAGATTTCAAGCGGCTGGTGACCGAACGGCCAACTCCCAAAGTCCTCCAAAGGCTGTGCACCTGCCTCAACCTCCCAACGACCAAGCCGATTCGTACAAGGCCACGATCTCTTCGGCTGTCGGCACTCGCGGGTTGTTTTGCGGACTGCCGGAGGTGAGCGCATCGGCGGCCATCTTCGACAACAACGATCGGAATCGAGCTTCGTCAACCCCGCGGCAATCCCGCAATCGAGGCACATTGAGATCTGTGTTGAGTTGCTGCAGGCCCTTGACCAATGACTCAGCTGCTGGCTCGTCCGGCGTATGAAATGGACAGCAGTTCAGCAGCCTTGCCACGGTCGCGTACCGTGTGATGCTGGCCCGCCACGAGAACTGCGTGACCGTCGGCAACAAGACCGCATTCGACAAACCGTGCGGCACATGAAAGATCGCCCCGATCGGACGGCTCATGCCGTGGACCAAACAGACGCTGCTGTTGGCGAACGCCATCCCTCCCTGACACGCCGCCAGCATCATCCCCGCGCGAGCGTCGTGGTTGTTCGGCTCGCGATACGCCTTACGGAGATGCTTCGCGACGAGTTCGATGCAAGAGAGTGCCAGCGGATCAGTCATGCCGTTGGCCTTGCGCGAAACATACGCTTCGATTCCATGTGTCAGCGTATCAACGCCGACGGCCGCCGTGAGGTCAGGGGGCATTGAAAGCGTCAGCTCGTAATCTACCAGCGCGGCGGTCGGGACCAAGTGGACGCTCAAGATCATACTCTTCACGTCCTGCGTGGTATCTGTGATGACCGCGACCTTGGTGGCTTCGCTGCCAGTGCCTGCTGTCGTCGGAATGGCGATCAGCGGAGCACCCGCTCTCGGAATTTTGTGATAGCCGGCGTACTGGCTGAGCGGCGAGGAGTTCGTGGTCAACACGCTGATGGCCTTCGCGGCATCGATCGGCGATCCGCCGCCGACCGCGACGATCGCCTGGCAATCATTCGAACGAAACAGATCCAACCCGTGCGCAACATTTTGATCAGTCGGGTCTGGTTGCACTCCGTCATAGATCGTGACCGACACTCCTGCATCATCGAGCAGCGCCGCGATCTCCCGCGCCGGTCCAAGTTGCATCATGCCAACGTCCGTGACCAGCAGGACTCGCTGAATCAAATACTTTTGCAGTTGAGCAACCACCTCGCGCCGCACTCCGCCGCCAACGAGGATTGTCGGAGGAACATGGAATGCACCGAATGCTGTCAGCATCAGATTCGCCTCGTCGCAAAGTTTCTGAAGGAATCGTAACCACGATCTGGCGAACGAGGCTACCAGCCTTGCGTCCTGCGATACGCGTTGTCCCAGCGGGAAAGCACGATCTTTTGCCGCGTGTAGAACATCACTCCCTCAACGCCTTGCACATGCAGATCACCGAAGAACGAGCGATTCCAACCGGAGAACGCAAATGCCGCCATCGGTGCCGGCACGCCGACGTTGACTCCCACCATGCCGCACGAAACTTCGCGAGCGAACTGCCGAGCCGCACCGCCGCTGTTGGTGAAGATCACCGCGCCGTTTCCGTACGGATTCCGATTCGTCCAAGTGATGGCCTCGTCGAGGTCACGCGGTCGCAGCATTGTCAGCACCGGCCCGAAGAGTTCCTCGCGAGCGATGTGCATGTCGGGGCGGGCCTCGTCGAACAGGGTCGGCGAAACGAAAAAGCCACGGCTTTGACTCTCGTGTTTGCCACCACGGACCAGAACGGCTCTTTCGGCAACCCCCCATTCAATGGATCGCAGGATTCGCTCACGCGAGGCGGAGTCGATGACAGGTCCCATGTCCGCTTTGGGGTTCGCAGAGGTGTCGCCAACCACCAAGTTGTCGATTGCGGCGGCAATCTGTTCGCGAGTTTGCGAGGCGGCGTTGCCGACCGCCATCAAGATCGAGCCAGCCATGCATCGCTGTCCCGCGCAACCGAAGGCCGCTCCCATGATCGCTCGCGTCGTCGCGTCCGGTTCGGCATCGGGCATGACGATCATCACGTTCTTCGCTCCGCCAGCCGCTTGCACTCGTTTCCCGTGCCGGCAGCCAGTGACATAAACATGCTCGGCGACACGCGTGGAACCAACGAAGCTGATCGCCGCAATCTCTGGATGTTCGAGCAACGCATCGACTGCCTCGCGGCCACCATGCACGATGTTCAGTACGCCCGGCGGCCAACCTGCTTCGAGGGCCAATTCCGCGAGACGCACGGCCGTTAGCGGCACCTTCTCGCTTGGCTTGAGAATGAACGTGTTGCCACACGCGACCGCGATCGGAAACATCCACAGCGGGACCATCGCCGGAAAATTGAACGGAGTGATGCCCGCGCATACTCCGATTGGCTCACGCATCGTCACGCCGTCGATTCCCTCGGCGACCTGCGGCAGGTGTTCCCCTTTGTTCAGGTGCGAAATGCCGCAGGCGAAATCGACAACCTCGATTCCGCGCCGGATGTCACCGCGAGCTTCCTCCAGCGTCTTGCCGTTCTCGCGGGTGATCAGCGCGGCGAGTTCCTCGAAGTGCGTTTCGAGCTTCGCCTTGAACGCGAACATCCTGGCGGCTCGCGCCGGCGCCGGTGTCTTCGACCAAGTCACGAACGCCGCCGACGCAGCTTGGATGGCGGCCTCGACTTCGGCCGCTCCACACATCGGCACGCGAGCGATTTCTTCGCCGCGCGACGGATTGAAAACCGGACTCCAGCCGGAAACCTGCGGTGTGACCCAACACTCACCGAACAGCACAGGCACATCCATCATTCTGGCCCCCTCATTGAGTATTCCCCGATTCCTCGCAAACATCAATCAGGTTGGCAGAATCATGGAGCACAGAATCATGACGACGGGAAAGTCTGTGCTTCATGATTTTGTGTTCCCTGATTATGTCGCCCTTCCGGGAAATCCATGAATAGCCTCTGTCAACTGCTGGTGCTTTTGGGCAGCCTCGCCCTGTTGATGTGCTTGGTAATCCGCGGCAAGAGCATTTTCGTCGTCGCGCCTCTGTGTGCGTTGCTGGCTGTGACGCTCAGCGGCGAAGACCCGGTGGCGAAGATGAACGGAGCCTACATGGAGGGCTTCGCGGACTACGTGAAGAAATTTTATCTGATTTTCGCGCTTGGAGCAGTCTTCGGAAAGCTGATGGAAGATTCTGGAGCGGCGATCACGGTCGCAAACACGGTTGGCAAGTTGCTCGGCAAAGAGCGGGCATGTTTGGCGGTCGTGCTGGCCTGTGCATTGTTAACGTATGGCGGGGTGTCGCTGTTTGTCGTGGGATTTTCGGTCTATCCCTTGGCTGTGCAGTTATTCCGAGCGGCGAGTTTGCCGAGGCGTTTTATTCCGGGAGCGATTGCTTTTGGTTCGATCACCTTCACGATGACTTCGGCCGGATCGCCAGAGATTCAAAATCTGATTCCGATCCAGTACCTGATCGACGAGGCCACTAAGCAGCCGTTGACCGACGCTCGTGCCGGCTGGCCGGTGAGCATCATTGTCGCGGTCGGCATGTTCGCCGTCGGCCAGTGGTATCTGGAACGAGTTCTTCGCCGAGCCGTCGCCGACGGTGAGCGATTTGAGCCTCGCGACGGTGACCACGTCGCGACTCAAGCGGATTCACGCCGACCGTCGTTTATCGTGGCGATCACGCCGCTGGTCGTCACGCTGTTGGCGTTGAATCTTTTGCCATTTGCTTGTCATCAGTTGGCGCACTTTGTTTCGGCGGCGAGCAGCCCAACAATTCATGCCGTGCTCAGCAAGTTCCCTGAAGATGGGACGTTGTCGATCCTGCTGGGCGTGTTGGCGGGTGTTTGCTTGATGCGTCGTCAGTTGGCGGATGTGTGGCAGTGCTTCGGCGACGGTTTCATCAATGGTTTGTTGGCGGTCGGTTCCACGAGTGCTGTGGTTGGTTTCGGCTCTGCGGTCAAAGATCTGCCGGCCTTTCAAACGGTGGTCACTTGGGTGACTCATTTGCCGTTCGAGAATCCGCTGGTCAGTGCCGCGATTGCGGTGGCAGTCATCGCCGGGATTGCCGGTTCGGCATCGGGAGGGCAGGGGATCGCGCTGCCGATTCTCAAGCCGATCTACATCGACCAACTCGACGTCGCACCGCGAGCGTTGCATCGCGTGGTCTCAATCGCGTCTGGCAGTTTGGACTCGTTGCCGGCAAACGGGTATCTCGTCATGCTGATTCGCAACATCTGTGGCGAGACGCACGCTCGGGCCTACGGGCCGATCTTCGTGACGACCGTGCTGCTGCCGGCCGCCGGCACGGCACTGGCCATCGCGCTGTTCAAGTGGTTTCCCAGTTGGGCGGCGATGTGAGTTTCACCGCAGATCAGCACGACGCGCGAGCGAGCGATTCCTGTTGCTGTGGTTGACCAGTCGCTGGCGCATCGTGCTTGTGGGCTATGACACCGGACAATCCCACACCGTTCCGTAGGCACCCTCGCGTTCAAAGTGGTCGAGCATTCGGCGATAAAACTCGTGGTTGGCGAGCGTGCTGCTGTCTCCGATGACGATCAGTTTGCGGCGAGCTCTGGTGAGCGCGACGTTCATTCGGCGCGTGTCCGATAGGAAGCCGACTTCGCCGGTCGTGTTGGATCGCACGAGCGAAATGACGATCGCGTCTTTCTCGCGACCTTGGAAGCCATCGACCGTATCGATCTCCATCGCTCCGTTGCCGATCAGCATTCGCAGCAGCCGAGCCTGCGCGGCATACGGCGTGATCACCGCGATCTCCGACGGAGCGACTCCCGCAGCGAGCAGGTCGGCGACTTGCCGAGCAACGACTTCCGCTTCGCCAGGATTGCTGCGGCTGGAGCCTTCGGACTCCGCCATTTCGAGGCAGTCTGAGCCGGCCGTATCGATGAACTGCATCGCCGTTTGAGTCAGTGGAATCGAGGAGACATGCGGCAAGTCAGCCAGCAGGTGCTCACGCACGTTTTCAGCGGCGATCAGTGAGGAATCGTAAAATTCCGACGAAGAGAATCGCATGATCTGCTCGTGCATCCGGTACTGTGTCGTGAGTTGCCGCGAAATCACTTTTCCCCATTGCTTGACCAGTCGTTGCATCAAGCTGAGGTCGAAGCCCAGCTTGCTCGCCTCTGGCGACAGGATTGTCGGGGGCAACTGACAATGATCGCCCGCCAGCACGAGTCGTTTGGCTCGCAGCAGCGGAATCCAACAAGCCGGCTCGGTCGTTTGAGCCGCCTCGTCGATCACCGCCAAGTCGAACTGCAAATTGCCGAGCAACTCGTCGTCCAGTCCCGTCAGTGTCGCGCACACAACTGTCGCCGAATCGAGCAAGTGCGCGACGAGCCGCTCTTCCATCTTTCGAGCATCGGCCAGCAGCCGTTTCGCTTCCGCACGTTGTTCATTCCGCGCCCCGCGTTCGGGAGCGTTGCGAGTGAACTTGCTCACCTGCCGCCGCAGCGCCCACGCCTGCTTGGTCCATTCGCGAGCCAACTTCAAATCAGAATGCGCGGCGACCTGCAGGTCGAGCGTGTGCTCCCGCAGTTCGGGCAACACGCGAGCGGGATGTCCAATTCGGATCGCACGTTCGCCCGCCTCCAGCAATCGCTCCAACAAGTTGTCGACCGCCAGATTGCTGGGAGCACAAGCCAGCACTCGCTCGCCGCGCCGAACGGCTTGCCGAATGAGTTCGACAACGGCGGTGGTCTTGCCCGTCCCCGGCGGGCCATGAATGATCGCGATCTCTTTGGCGGACAAAGCATGTGCGACCGCCGCTCGCTGCGATTCATCGAGCGGCGCATTTGTACCACGATCATCGGTGAGTAATTCGCTGGCCGTTGTGAATTCTGGCGACTCTTCGCCGAGCAGCGTGCGTTTCAAGGCCGCAAGCCGCCCGCTGTCCGCCGCCGCGACTTGTTTGATTGCCGCCCGCTGTCGCTCACGCGAGATTTCGTCCGACGACAGGTCGAGCCGATACGACGGCCGATCGCCAATTGGCTCCGGCGATTGGGCCAGCACGACGGTGATCGTCTCACGATCGCGCTCCGTCACGACACCGCGCCAGGCACCACTTTCGGACACCTGCTCTTCGGACAACACGATCGGACAACCGGAATTCAATTTCGTCCAAGGCAACTCCGCGCGGCGATCGCGTTTCCCCATCTTCAGCACCGCGCGCCCACCGAATCCCGTTTCCTCTTCGCGAATTGTCAGCCCGATCAGGCAAAGACCGGCTCGCTCGGCCGTTTTGCCGGTCGCCAATTGCGAGTGATTCACGATTTCGGCGGCGTCCGCCTCCGCTTCGAATTCCAGGCAGCGCAGCAACCGTTGGAAATGATCGAGTGGCATTTGGGGTCGAACGGTCGCTTGCGGAAGTCTTCAGGTCTTGGCCGGGACCAACGGAGCGTCTGCCGGAGCCAGCCACTCTTGCAGCGATCGGACTTGAACCGTGGGGTTTTGGGCGAGTGCCTCGATCGCTTGTACGACGGCCAGGCAACCCGGAACGGTGGTGACGCAGGAAATACCGTGCATCACAGCGGCCGCTCGAATTTTTCCCTCGTCGGTGCGGGCGCCTTTCCCGGACGGCGTGTTGAAAATCAATTGCACGTCGTCGTTCGCCATGAAGTCGAGCAGATTCGGCCGGCCGTCTTGCAGCTTTTTGACGGGCGTGACTTCCAAACCGGCATCCGTCAGGACTCGCGCCGTGCCGCTGGTTGCGAGGAGTTTGAAGCCGAGTTGTCGCAGGCGCCGAATCGGCTCGATCATCAGTTGCTTGTGGCGGCCTGCCATGCTGATGAAAACTGTGCCGCTCTTGGGGAGCTTTGCTCCCGCGCCGATCTGGCTCTTGGCGAACGCCATCGAAAAATCGTAGTCGACTCCCATGACCTCGCCGGTGCTGCGCATCTCCGGGCCAAGAATGATGTCGACCCCTTGGAAGCGATTGAAGGGAAAGACCGCTTCCTTCACAGCCGTGTAAGTCGGCCAGATTTCCTCGGTGACACCTTGGTCGCGAAGTCTGACGCCGACCATGACTTTTGCGGCGATCTTCGCCAGCGGTCGGCCGGTCGCCTTGCTGACGAACGGCGACGTGCGGCTGGCTCGCGGATTGACTTCCAGCACGTAGACCCGGTGATGTCCGTCCTCTTCTTTGACGGCGAACTGAATATTCATGAGCCCGCGAACTTGCAATGCCCGTGCGAGCTTGTGAGTCGCTTCGCGGATTTCCTCGATGACCGTGTTCGGAAGTGAGTTCGGCGGCAACGCGCAGGCCGAGTCACCGGAATGGACCCCCGCCTCTTCGACGTGTTCCATGATACCTCCGACGATCACGTCATTCGCATCGGCAAGCGCATCCACATCGACCTCGGTCGCGTCTTCCAAAAACTTGTCGATCAGGACTGGTCGGCCTTGCGAGGCTTCGACAGCGGCGCTGGTGAACTTCACGAGCTGCGCTTCGTCGTAGCAGATCTCCATTGCGCGGCCACCGAGCACGAAGCTCGGCCGGATCAGGACCGGATAGCCGATCCGCTCGGCGGCATGACGTGCGCCGGTGATGTCAGTCGCAGTGTCATTTGGCGGTTGATGCAGGCCGAGTTGATCGAGGATGACTTGGAACCTCTTGCGGTCTTCAGCCGCGTCGATCATGTCGGGTGTCGTTCCGATGATCTTCGCGCCGGCTGCTTCGAGTCCCTTCGCCAGATTAAGCGGCGTTTGTCCGCCGAACTGCACGATGACTCCGTCGGGTTGCATCCGGTCGCAGATGTTAAGGACGTCTTCGGTTGTCAGCGGTTCGAAGAACAGCAGGTCCGAGGTGTCGTAGTCGGTGCTGACGGTCTCCGGGTTCGAGTTGACCATGATCGACTCGATGCCGAGTTCCCGCAGCGCGAAGCTGGCGTGACAGCAGCAGTAGTCAAACTCAATTCCCTGGCCAATGCGGTTCGGTCCGCCGCCGAGAATCATGACTCGCTTTTTGCCGGGCTGCTTCTGGGGGGTTTCGTCTTCGGACTCGTAAGTCGAGTAATAATACGGTGTGAACGCGGGAAACTCGGCGGCGCAGGTGTCAACCTGCTTGAAGGTCGCTTCGATCCCGAGCTTCTTGCGATAGCGGCGGACGTCCATTTCCGTGACGTCCCACCAGTAGGCAAGTTGCTGATCCGAGAAGCCAGCCTGTTTGAACCGCCAGAGCATGGCGCTGTCGGCTGCTTCAAGATGCGAGACCCCCCGGATTTCGTGTTCGAGTTCCACGATCTCGCGCAGGTGATTGAGGAACCAGCGGTCGATATTGGTCAGCTCGAAGATGTGGTCGATCGACATCCCGGCTTTGAGGGCATATCGCAGGTATTGCACTCGGTCGGCGTTCGGAACGGAGAGTTTTGATTCGATGACATCGAGTAACGGCTGCTCGGCCGTACCCCACAAGTCCTTCTTGCCGCCACCGAGTCCGAAGTGGCCAGTCTCCAACCCGCGCAAGGCTTTTTGGAACGACTCCTTGAACGTGCGGCCGATGGCCATCGTCTCGCCGACCGACTTCATTTGGACCGTCAGAGTTGGATCGGCATCTGGGAACTTCTCAAACGCCCAGCGCGGGATTTTGGTGACGACGTAGTCGATCGTCGGCTCGAAGCAGGCCAGAGTCTCGCGAGTGATGTCGTTTTGGATTTCGTCGAGCCGATAGCCGACGGCCAGCTTGGCGGCGATCTTGGCGATGGGGAAGCCCGTCGCCTTGGAGGCGAGCGCCGACGATCGCGAGACGCGCGGGTTCATCTCGATGATGATCATGCGGCCGGTCTGGGGGTTGATCGCGAACTGCACGTTCGAGCCGCCGGTCTCGACGCCGATCTCGCGCATACAGGCGATTGTCGCGTCGCGCATCCGCTGGTATTCCTTGTCGGTCAGCGTCTGCGCCGGAGCGACCGTGATCGAATCACCGGTGTGGACTCCCATCGGATCGAAGTTCTCAATTGAGCAAATGATGACGACGTTGTCGGCCACGTCGCGCATCACTTCCATCTCGTACTCTTTCCAGCCGATGACCGATTCTTCGATGAGCACTTCGGTGACGGGCGAGAGCGCGAGTCCCTTGCGGACTTTATCCTCAAATTCGTCGCGGTTGTACGCGATACCTCCGCCGGTTCCGCCGAGCGTGAAGCTGGCTCGGATGATGGCCGGCAGACCGACGAGCTTGAGGGCCTCGCGAGCTTCGTCCATGTTGTGGACGACCGCTGACTGCGGCACGTCGAGACCGATCTTGATCATCGCCTGCTTGAATGCATCCCGCTCTTCGGCCTTCTTGATGACGTCCGCCTTAGCCCCGATCAGCTCGCAGCCGTATTTGTCCAGCGTGCCGTCGCGATGCAACGCCATCGCCGTGTTCAGTCCCGTTTGCCCGCCGAGCGTCGGCAGCACGGCATCCGGGCGTTCCTTCTCGATGATCTTCGCGACGTATTCCGGCGTGATCGGCTCAACGTAGGTCCGGTCGGCCGTCTCTGGATCCGTCATGATGGTGGCCGGGTTCGAGTTGACCAGCACGACCTCATAACCCTCTTCCCGCAAAGCCTTGCACGCCTGTGTCCCCGAATAATCAAATTCGCAAGCCTGTCCGATGACGATCGGGCCAGAGCCAATGATCAGAATCTTGTGAATGTCGTTTCGTCGCGGCACGGAGACGTCCTCAGTTTGTCGGGCGAACGTTAAAACTCTCTTGGGCGCGAAATGTCGCGCGCAAATTGCCGCAACGGTAACGGCTGGCTGGGGAGATTCAAGCAATCCGCACGAGTTTATCCAATTCCGCCGTGTCGTTCCCTGAAATGGTTCAGACTTTGTACACTCGATCGCGACTTTCCGCCGTGGGATGTGACTCAACCGCGAATCCGAAAGGTGTTGTTGTCAGCATGTCAGTTCCGCAAACTTCTGTTCTGGTCGAAGTGACGTGTGCTCAAGTGAAGGCTCGATTGTCAGCGGGGGACAGGTTTGTCTTTCTCGATTGCCGCGAGCCGAACGAACATCGGACCGTTGCCATCCAGCAAGCGACGCTGCTGCCAATGAGCGAGATTCAAAACCGGCTTGCGGAATTGGAGTCGCATCGCGGAGACGACATCGTCATTCATTGTCATCACGGCGGTCGCAGCTTGCGAGTCGCCAATTGGCTGCGGCAGCAAGGTTTCGCCAAGGCTCAAAGTATGACGGGTGGGATCGACCAGTGGGCGGTCGAGATTGATCCGAGCCTGCCTAGGTATTGATGGACTTCTTCGTTGCGAAAAAAGGACTCAATATGGTGATGCGAATCGTTGGTTCTATCGGCTTGATCGTCTCGCTGTTGCCGTCGCTCGGTTGGTCGCAGGTTCCTGCGGTGAACGAATCGCAGGTCGCTCAGGCAAGGCTGAAGGGGGTGGAGTTCCTTAAGTCGAAACAGCTCGACGACGGGACTTGGGAATTCGCCGGCCACGAAGTGGGGATTACCTCGCTTTGTACCTTGGCGTTGCTGGAGAACGGTGTGCCGCAGTCGGATCCGCTGATCGAGAAGGGGCATCGATACGTCAAACGGAACACAAAGGAGCTTGGGTCAACCTACGACATCGCGTTGGCGATCGTCCTGTTGTCGCGATTAGACGAGTATGGCAACAAACAGATGATTCGTGATCTCGGCGCGCGGTTGATCGCGGGGCAAAACGTCGGCGGCGGTTGGGGCTACACGTGCCCGCCAAAGGTGACGTCGCTGATCCTGACGAATCCCGATTCTCGGCCCAAGGCTCCGGAAGGAGTTGGCGACAACAGTTGCACGCAGTTCGCGGTGTTGGGATTGTGGACTGCTTCGCGGACGGGCATGGACATCGATCAGCCGATGGCAGCGGTGGCTCGGCGATTCAAGACCACTCAAAATAGCGATGGTGGCTGGCCGTACACGTCGGCGGTCGCCAACTCGGCCGAAAACAAATCGGCGATGAATCCGTCTGGCTCAGCGATGACATTTGCGGGACTGTTTTCGCTGACGGTCGCACGAGCCAACAAGCTCCGCAAAGAACTCGAACAGCGGGAACTTGGCGGTGATGACAAGAACAAACCAGGAACAAGCGGCTCCAAGAAAGTAACGACGGGGTCGGCCAAGAAGAGCGAGCCGAAGGAACAGGACAAATCGGACGAGAAGAAAGAAGCTGCTGCGGAGCCCAGCGAGAAAACGGATGAAGCGTCCACATTGTTGAAAGACCCGATCTTCTCGAAGGGACTGGCGAAGGCGGGTGAATTCGTGAATGGGGGTGACCAAGCTCGGTACTTCCTGTGGACGATCGAGCGGCTTGGCGTATTGCTCGGTCTGGAGAAAATCGGCGGCGTCGATTGGTACGCGAAGGGAGCCGACATCCTCGTCAAGTCGCAACAGGCCGATGGCTCTTGGCCCGCCGAGCACAACGACAAGGGGCTCTCCCAGACGGCGTTCTCAATTCTGTTTTTGCGAAAGGCGAACCTCGGTAGCGATATTTCTCGATTGTTGGAGGGGGAACCCGAAAAAGCGTTCGTCCTCAGTGGCCGTTCCAACAAGCCTCGCTTTGCTACGCTCGAAGAGGCGATCAAGGCCGCAATGCCCGGCGAGACTTTGCGAGTCGAAGGGGACGGCCCGTTCAAGATGCCGCACGTCGTGCTTGACAAAAATCTGGCGATCGAAGCCGGGCACGGCTACTTGCCGACCTTCGTTTACGACGTCGGGTTTGATTCGCGTGGCGTCCGATCTCGGCCAGACAAAGATCCGGAGGCTCGGTACATGTTGAAGACATCCGGAGCGGTCGTGACGCTCGAAGGATTGAAGTTGGAATTCGATCCGCCCGAGATCGGCTCGACTGTGGCGTGGACCTTGCTGCGAGTCGCCGGTGGCTCGGTGCGGATGCTGAACTGCTCGATCACCGAAGAGGGTCGCAAGGGTGCCGCACTCATCGAAGTCACCGCCGCAGCGCAGGTCCACTTGACGAATTGTCTGGTGGGAGGTGGCCGAGCCGCCATCGAGATCGCGGCGAACGGCACTCAAGAGGTCAGCGTCGAGAACTCGCTGCTGTTCAGCGATCAGTGTCTCTCGGTTCTGAAGCACGCTTCGGCGAAAGAGGCGGACACGAAGTTGACGCTGCGAAACTGCACACTGCAGGGGACGAATGTCGTTCACGCTCCGTCTGTCGCGACACCGATTGCCGTCACCGCCGCAGGCTGCCTGATCAAGACCGATGGAGTCGGGCAGGCATTTCTGGCGGCAGATAACTCCAATAAAAATCGTTCCTGGTCGAGCAGCGACAACATTTACGCGGTCAGCAAGTGGTTGGGTGCCAGTGGTCGCCCAGTTGCCAGCATCACTGATCCCAAGAGCTTCGCGAAATTCTGGGGAATCGACGATACAACCTCATCAGCCAAAAAGATCGTTTTTGAAGGGCAACGCCAGAACAAAGCGTCGAGCCATCGCATGCGTGCCACTGAATTCGCCCTCGGTTCTCGGTCCGAATTGGCTCTCTCCGGTACAAAGACGGGGATGCAATTCCTGATCGTCGGAGCGGGCCGCGCGTTCAGTCGCTATCGCGAAAGCAGCCTGTACACCGATTGGAAGAAAACGTTGGCTGCCGCACCGTAGCTCACTCGCGACGCATTTGCGTGCTGAATTTGAAAATGGTTCCCGTCGGTGTTGCGAACTGAACTTCTCCGAACAAGGCGATGTGGCTGCCGGCTGGTTTGGCGGCCTCGCCGATGAATTCGCCGTTGGACTTCGCGGTCAGCATCTTCGACTCCCATTTCGATTCGCGAAAGTCTTTCGTGCTGGAACCCGCCGTCCATAAGCGGACAGAGATCGGTTCCGGTTTCGAGGTGATCGTCAGGCGGCAGACACCGTCACCGTCCGCGTGCGTCCAGGCGAGCGTCGGCAGCGGTTGTTTGGCAACGACGTGTTCGAAGAAAACCGCCAGCGTCGCCAGCGCCGCTTCACGGCCCCCCTGCGAGTTCTTCAGGTTGTGCCCGGCGTTCGTCACGTAATGAATGAACTTCGGCCCGCTAAGATCATCCCAATAATTGTTGAGCGCATCGACTGTCCAATAACGGTCGTTGGTGCCGTTGATGATCAGCTTCGGCAACGTCAGTTGTGAGCGGTACGTGTGCGGATCCAGCCAACTCCACAGCGGGGCGGTGCGATCGTCACGCATCTTTTGGATCAGCCCTTTGCTTTCATAGTCGACGATCTGCTCGCTGTACTTGCCCCAGGTTTCGAGTTGGTAGTCCATCTGTTTTTGAAAATTGAGCGTGTCGATGACCATCGGTGCGATGCCGACGACTCGCTTGTCCGCAACAGCGGAAAGCCAAGTCGTCCAGCCTCGCTTCGAGGCTCCCGTGACAACGAACGAAGTGATTGGCACGTTCCATTTTTGATCGCGACCAAGTTGCTCGACCGCGTCCATGCCGCGCACGGCGCTCTTTACCATCGGAAACAGCAACGGCCAGCTTTTGTCGCCGGTGGCGAGATATTTCAGCAGCGTCTCGGTAATGAGATCATCCTCGACTCGATTGTCGAACAGCGGTTGATTTGGGACCTGATGCAGCATCGCCACGCGAGCTCCCGCCAGTGTTGCCAGCATCAACCCCATCTGCTGCTCCTCGGCCCTCGGCTTGTTGAGATGCCCGCCGCCGGTGATAAACAACAAGGCCTGTTCGCGATGCCTCATGGCCTTGGGCTCGTAGACCATCATCACATGCTTCCAGACGATCCCTTGCCAGGTCTGCGAGGTCAGTTCGACATCGTAAATGCGGCCGAGCGCCTGTTCCGTTTGCCCGTGAATCTTCCAGGCAAACGAATCGTCCGGTTGGCTGACGTAGGTTTGCAAAGCGTTCGGGATCGAAGCTTCGTCGGCATGTGCTGCGCTGCCAATGGCGGAACATCCCCAGACGGCAAGAGCAAGAAACCAGAGGGACACACTTCTCATGATGAAACTTTCGTCAAAGGCACCGATTGGGTATCGGCACGCCGCGGAACGGTTGGTTCACAGCATGCAACGCCCGCAGCTCTGGACGGTCGAATCCGCAGTTCACGGCCCATCGATGTTACCACAGATTTCAGAATTTCTTGCGAATTCAACGTCGCAAAACGCGAAAACGAAAATAACCGCTGCGGCAGTTCGCCACTCCGCGCTAGAACAACTTTTGAAGCCAACGTCGTTGCGACTTCCCCAAGTCGGAGACGCATTACCAAACACCGCTGCGGCGTCGCGCTAATCCACTAATCGACCGGCGCTTCGCGTGGTACGTCATTTCTGTGTGGCCAGATCGAAAAACGTGACGCACCTCAGGGCCTCAGGAACACTCTGCCAGACCTCATTTTGTTTTAGTCGTCAATTGAGTTGTCCCCAGGTCGACCGGCATCCCCTTTTTCGCGGTGAACTTCACGGTCGATTCCTTCGGCGCTCTGTAGCGATTGTTGAGCTTGTCAGGCCCGCCGTAATTTCGGCTCACGATATTGAATTCTCCGGCCAAAAATGTGAGGACATAGTCCCCTTCATGCACACCGTCTCCGGGTTCGTACGTGGACAGGCTGAATTTACCTTCGGAATCAGTGTATGACGTGACGACCAGTGATTCCGCAAGATCTAGTCGCGTCGCGTCATGGCAAGAGATTTCCAACATTTCGACCGGCTTGCCGTCAACATGCACGATTCCTTGCACCGCAACGGTAGGCTTGCGGGGCGGACCGAGAGGTGCTTGTGATCCGCATCCGCCGCCACTCAGGTACAAAAACCCAAGCAATCCGAAAAAGCCAAAGACACCGCCGGGAGGTTTGAAACGGTTAGAATTCACCGATGTTCTCCCCTTTCTTGCGAGTAACGAGCCCAGCGAATGTGAATTGCGTGACATTCTGACTGACAAAACGCACGGCGCCATCGGCCATCACGAAATGTGCGCCGCCAGCATGGAAGCAAAAGAAGCCCCGCCCGCGAGCGTTCGTGCAATTAATCGCACACGACCCTTGTGCCATGGTCCCTGTCACGCCGCTTGACAATGACCCGCCCACCCAATGTTCGGCGTTCAAGACGTCACCCCATCCGCCGCCGTTAGTGGCTTTCGTCAATGCTTGCTGCGCCGCGGACATCGGCGACAAATTCGCTGGCAACCCACCCGCATTGTAGATTTCCGCCCCTCCAGTGCGCTCGCCGAGTAGAAACGTGTTTGCCGTGCCGTCTCGTAGGTCGGCAGTGCTTGTGTTGCTGAAGCCGCCCAAAACTCCTTCGCGGTTACTGCTCGCGCCACCGGGAAAGTTGGCGTAGGCTTGATTCGCGAAGATCCCCAGAACGCCGCTCGCGGCACCGTAATCGGAATTTGCGGAGATCCATGACATGGCGGGAAACGGGAAAGTTGTTCCATTGATCGTCACCGCGAATGCGTTGGCAGGAACTGACACATTGTATGTGCTCGGTCTCGTCGGACTCGATGGGCATTGAAAAACAGCCAATGGCGTCGAAATCACTCCCACGTTTGCCGCTAGTGTAGCCGCATTGTGTGGCGCCTGTGGCGGGTTCAATGCCGGCGAAGCCGAATTGTACTGCTTGAAGAGCGGACCTTGATCCACGTAAGGCAAGAGCATCAGCCCCCAGGTTGCGGCATTGAGGCCGCCCGGGGCAACGGCAGCGGCCGATGCTGGCAAGGCGTAATAACCAAACGGAAATCTCCGCGCGGTTTCATGGTAGTTGTGGAATGCGAGCCCAAGCTGTTTGAGGTTGTTCCTGCACTGAGATCGCCGTGCAGCTTCACGAGCTTGTTGAACGGCGGGTAGCAACAACGCGATCAGGACGGCGATGATCGCGATGACGACCAGAAGTTCGATCAACGTAAAACCACGAGAAGACACGGACGAGCGACGGAAGGACATAGCACACCTCCCAAAGGTCTGTATTGCGGGGATCTCCCCACGCGTTGACAGTCGCCAGATACGAATATTGCAGCGACCCAGTCGAGAACAATCGGAAACGAAAAATCGCGTTGATACCGCAATGAGATGTGATTCGACAGTTGATCTTCGTTCGTGATGAATGTCAAGGTGATGCTGAGGCCCTTGCTGTGATAACTGATTTGTAAATGTACGATGCCTATCGCCGGATCGGTTGTCCGTCAGTTAATCCCTGGCCTCCGGAAAAGCCTGACGAATGCCCATCATTCGACCCAAAAGGAGTCACGCGGAAAGTCTTCGAACGCGACAATCGCGAGACCTCTCGGGAGCGGCGGAATGAGACTCCTGATCTTGCCAGGGATTCTGGTATCGTGCGTGCCACGGATGAGGATTTGGGGAGATCGACATAATGCCGTAT
>Ga0194132_10000624_pt1 | contig 71994 bp, 66 predicted proteins | sample TA2KigOf80mmetaG_FD_148612 | JGI IMG/M metagenome (GOLD analysis project Ga0194132, IMG submission 148612) | Freshwater microbial communities from Lake Tanganyika, Tanzania - TA2015054 Kigoma Offshore 80m | ecosystem: Environmental > Aquatic > Freshwater > Lake | place: Tanzania: Lake...
AGCCTCAGCAGGCTCGTCAGAGGCGCGGCGGGCTTCATCACCGTCACCGGCGCCGACGCACCGCACATCTTCAAGGCCATCGACGACAACTAATCCAGTGGCGAGGGCCACTAAGCCACAACGCGTAAAGCACATCGGGACCTGCGCTCCGGTCATGCCGGAGCACAGGTTCTTACATCATGCGCCCCTCTATCGCTCTGCTGCGCTATGATCCTCCAACACAACATGCCTTCCAGAGAGCGCGGCGGGTTCACCTGAGTGCCGCCCTTCCACTCCGTGGCTGAGTGGCGGACGGCCCGCGCCGTTGACCCTTTCGCCGCAGCGTAGCCTTTCCGGCTTCCCGCCCGGTTTTCACTTCCCCCATTTACCACCCACCATCCGGAGTTTTTGCGTCTTGCTTTCCTTGGAGTTCTTGGCAGGGCGGTGCAGTGCAGCAACAGCAACATGCGTGGATGCTCCGGATAACCGCAGGCAACGCCGCGCCCGCCAGGGTGCACGTCCGCAAGCAGTCCTTCGCCGTCGGCGCGCCTTTATCGTTCGACGAGGAGTACACACACCTCACCGCTCTTGAGTGCGCCCTCGGCGCCATCGGGGCCGACGTGGTTGGCGGACTCAAGGCCGCCGCCAAGCGCCGCAGGGTCAAGCTCGACAACATCGAGGCCACCGCATCTGGCAAATTCAACAACCCCTTGACGTACCTCGCCGTCGTCGGCGAGCCCGGCCACCTGGGCATCGAGCGTGTATCCGTCTCGGTGTTCGTCAACTCGCCCGGCCCTAAGGAGGCCGTCCGAGCGGTCTGGGACGAAGCCCTGGCCCGCTCGCCTCTCGTGCATACGTTCCGCTCTGCCGTCGCCCTCGACCTTGCCATGAAACTCGTCACATAAAGGGGGTCTTGTTATGGATAAGCCAGTGCTCGTCGGTTCCGTGCTCTACGACCCCAAGGTCGCAATGATCTGGGACATCATCAGCGACTAATTCAACGAACAGGGCGTTCCCATGGACGTCCTGTACTACACCAACTACGATATGCAGGTAGATGCTCTGCTCAAGGGACACATAGACATCGCGTTGCACTCGCCCATAGCCTGGGTGGATACCCAGCACCGCTCCGGCGGCACATGCCGCGCCATCGCAATGCGCGACTCCGACCTCGACAGGGTCGCCTACATCATCGTGAAGAAGACCAGCTCGCTCAAGCGGGTAGAGGACATGCGAGACAAAACCCTTGCCGTCGACGTCCTCGATTCGCATCAGGCCAGGCTCATCTCGCTAGCCTTCCTCAAGGACCGTGGCCTCGAGCGCGACAAGGACTTCACGGTCAAGCGGTTCAACCCCACCGTCGGCAACGGCAAGAACGGCGATTTCATCAGCGGCGACATGAACGCCCTCAAGGCCGTCCAGCGCGGCCAAGCCGATGCCTCGGCGATGCTAGACCTGAATTGGGACACTTGGACGAAGAACGGCGCCATCAATCCCAGCGACTATCGCTTCCTCGCCACCAGCGAGAAGTCCGACCACTGCGTCTTTGCCTTACGCCAGGACTTCCCCCGCGATGTAGAACAGAAATGGCTCAAGGCGCTGTTCTCGATGAGCTACTACAACCCCAAGCACCGCGAGATGATCAAGCTGGAGGGCCTCACGAAGTGGCTACCTGGCCGCACCAGCAGCTTCGAGCCACTCGTGGACGCCGCTAAAAAGCTCGGTTACTTCGAGGGCCACAAGATTTGAGCCGCCTTCCGCTCTTTCCTGTCACTACCGTCGGCAGCTGGCCCAGGCGACCCAAGCTGCTCCGCGTCCAGCGCCGCAAGCAGCGCAACGAAATCGGCCGGGCCGAATTCGACCGCCTCGCCGACGCCGACGCCCCCGATGTGCTCCGCATCCAGGAGCAAGCAGGCGTGGACGTCGTTTCGGACGGCGAGCAGCGCCGCGATAACTTCTACTCCTTCGTCGCCGATACGCTCGACGGCGTCCGGTTGACCTCCCTCGCCGAGATGCTCGACATGGTCGAGGACAAGGCCGGATTCGAGCGCATCCTTTAGACCCTCGACGTTCCCGCCTACGCCATCCACAACCACACCTGTGTGGGCAAGATCCGCCGCCGGCGACCCCTCGCCGTGGACGAGCTACGCCTCCTCAAACGGCACACCCAGCGACCCGTCAAGGTCACGCTCCCTGGCCCGCACCTGCCTAGCCGCGCCATGTACGTCGCCCCCGTAACCCGCGAGGCGTATCCCACCAAGGAACACCTCGGCGAGGAGGTCGTAACCGTGCTGCGGGAGGAACTGCGCGACCTGGTTGCCGAGGGCGCCGACTTCGTTCAAGTCGATGAGCCGGTCCTGACCGAGGTGGTCTTCACCCAGGGCCGGACGCGCACGTTCATGTGTGCCTCATTGGCCGCCCGTAAGGACCCGGCTGAGGAGTTGGAGTTTGCCGTCTCGCTTATCAACCGGATCGTCGAGGGGGTCGAGGGCATCCGCATCGGCCTGCACATCTGCCGCGGCAACTGGAGCCAGAACCAGGCGACCCTGCTCCGCGGCAGCTACCACCCCTTGGCAGCCTACTTCACGCGGTTGAACGTTGACCAGCTCGTCCTGGAGTATCCGACAGAACGCGCGGGTGGCAGCATCGCCTTCGACGGCAAGGAGCTCGGCCTCGGCGTCATCAACCCTCGCACCGAGCGCATCGAGTCCCCTGATGAGATTGCCCGCGCTGTCGAGAAAGCGCTGCCGCTCTATCCAGCCGGCCGTCTGTGGCTCAACCCCGACTGCGGCTTCGGCACCTTCTCCAACCGCCCGGTGAACACGGCGCAAGTGGTTGCAAAGAAGCTCGCGGCGATAGTGGCGGCAGCGCAGTTGCTGCGTGGGATGGCTGCCTAGTTCTGCAGCATTCGGTACTTCTCCATCGCCGCCCGGAACCCGGGCATTGCGTCGCGCAGCGTCGCGTCGCTGAAGCAGTAGGCGATGCGGAAGTACCCCGGCATGCCGAACCCGCGCCCCGGCACCGTCAGCACGCCGTGCTGCTGCAGCTCCGTCACGAACGCCACGTCGTCCTTGATTGGGCTGCGCGGAAACATATAGAACGCCCCCTGCGGCTTCACCACCGAGTAGCCCATCTCTGTCAGGTTCTCATAGAGGAAATCCCGCTTCGCCTGGTACTGGCCCACGTCCACCGTCACCGCTTGCAGCTTGGCCACGATGCGCTGCATCAGCGCTGGCGCGTTCACGAACCCCAGCGTCCGCGTGCAGAACGTAAGCCCATCCACAAGCTCCTTCTTGCCCTCATAACCCGGGTGCACCGCGACGTACCCGATGCGCTCGCCCGGCAGCGCCAGGTCCTTCGAGTGCGACGTCGCCACGATACTGCGGACGTGCGCCCCCAACACGTGCGGGTACTCCAGCCCATCGAACAGCACCTTGCGGTACGGCTCGTCACTCACCAGGAAGATCTCACGCCCGTACTGCTTCTCCTTACGTTGGATCAGCCTGCCGATCTCCGCGACGACCTGCTTGCTGTACACCACGCCGGTGGGATTATTGGGCGAGTTCACCAGCACGATGCGCGTCTTGGGCGTGAATGCCTTCTCGAAGGCCGCCATGTCGGGGTAGAACGACTCGTCCGGCGGCACGACGCGGCACGTCCCGCCATGGTTGTCGGCGTAATAGACGTACTCCACGAAGTAGGGCACGAAGATGATGACCTCGTCCCCCGGGTCCAGCAGTGTCTTGCACACCACGTTCAACGCCCCGCCCGCTCCGCACGCCATCACCACCTCGCTCCCCGTGATGTGCAGCCCTGTCTCCCGCGCCAGCTCCGCCGCCACCGCAGCCCGCGTCTCGGGGTAGCCCGCGTTCGGCATGTACCGGTGCGAACCCGGCACGGGGCGTTCGGCGATGCGCCGCAGCTCCGCATCGAACTCCGCAGGCGGCTCGATGATGGGGTTTCCCAGCGACAGGTCGAACACCTTGTCCTCGCCTAGCCGCTTCTTCAGCGCGATGCCCTCCTCGAACATCCGCCGTATCCACGAGCCCTGCTCCATGTGGGCCTTCACCTTTTGCGCGATGGCCAACGTGTCCTCCTGGTTTCGCTTATCTCCCGCTTGAACTATTTCTAGAAGGAGGGCGGGATATCCTCCTCTCCCCTTCGCGGGAGAGGCCTATGAGTCCCGATGCAATCGGGACGAATTGGGTGAGGGGTTTGATTGACCGGACTGTACCCACGCCGCACGGCCCTGTCAACCAGCCTCGACTCACATTGCCTTGACACGCCCTAGTCATGGGAAATACGCTACCATTGCCCCCATGGGCTCGTAGCTCAGTGGTAGAGCGGTCGGCTCATAACCGATTGGTCGCAGGTTCGATCCCTGCCGAGCCCACAACGTCGCGAGAACCCAGTGGCCCTTGTAAAGGGCAATCTGTTATCTCGAAAGGGTAGAGTAGGGAAGCGTGACCTCCTTGCACGGCCATCGGCCCACGCGGGCCGAGATAGACCTGGGCGCCCTGGAGCGCAACTTCCTGGCGCTGCGCGCGCACCTCGGCGCCATAGTGAAGATTCTGGCCGTCGTCAAGGCCGACGCCTACGGCCACGGCGCCGTCCCTGTCTCCCAGCGCCTCGAGGCTGTGGGGGTGGACGCCTTCGGCGTCGCCATGGCCGAGGAGGGCATCGCCCTCCGCGAGGCGGGCCTGCGCTCGCACATCCTTGTCTTCGGCGGCCACTTCCCCGGCCAGGAGGCGCTGGTCATACAGCACAACCTCACTCCCGTCGTGTACAGCCTCGATGCCCTCCGCGCTCTTGATGCCGCCGCGTCGCGGATGGGCCGCCCGGTACCCTACCACCTCAAGCTGGACACCGGCATGGGCCGCCTCGGCCTCCACCCGAATGACGCCGTCCGCTTCCTCGTCGAGGCCAGGAAACTCAAGAGCGTCCAGCTTACCGGCGTGATGACCCACCTCTCATCCGCCGAGGAAAATGACCAGTCTTTCACCGACCTTCAGGCCGAGCGCTTCCGCCGCGCCTTCTCGCAGATCGAGGCCGCGGGCATCGCCGTCCCGTTGCGCCATGCCGCCAACAGCGCCGCCGCCCTCTTCCGGCCTGACATCCGCTTCGATATGGTCCGCGCCGGCCTCATCCTCTACGGCATTGCTTCTAGCCCCAAGGGGACGGGCATCGCCGCCGCGCCGGTCATGTCCTTCAAGACCTGCATCAGCTTCCTCAAACGTGTCCCGTCCGGCACCCCCATCAGCTATGGCCGCTCCTTCGTGGCAACGTCCGAGAGCCTTATCGCCACGCTCCCCGTCGGCTATGCCGACGGGCTCCAGCGCCGCCTTTCCAACAAAGGCCACTCCATCGTCCGTGGACGCCTCGCCCCCATCGCGGGGAACGTCACCATGGACTCGACCCTCATAGACGTGACCAACGTCCCAGGCGTCGCCGTCGGCGACGAGGTGGTGCTCGTTGGCCGACAGGGGGAACAACGCATAGGCGCCGAAGAGGTCGCCCAGGCCATCGGCACCATCCCTTACGAAGTCACCTGCGCCATCAGCAAGCGCGTCCCCAGGGTGTACCTCTAGCCATCACGTTCCGTCCGAAGCGGTGAACGTTTGCCCCGCATGAGTTAACCACAACCGTAAGTATGGCAGGCCGGAAAGAAAAAGCCCCCGATGAGAGCGCATCGGGGGCCACGAGGAGGAGCCAGTGCGCTGCCTTGTGGGCCCCCTTTTGAGGAAGGCGGTAAGGGTTGGGCACTGGCAGTCAGGATACTACCACTGGGTGTGGGACAATGCAATACCTCCACAAGATATTGGTCGTGATTGCTGACGAACGGATATTCGGAAGGCGGTGGAGTGGCACAGGAACGGCGGTGCTCTCTTGAATAACGGCAGCTGCAGGCTGCGGATAGAGGGGCGGTGGGAAAGCTAGGGGAACGAAACAAGGAAGTGTGAGTAGACTGTGGGCATCTCGCCTCGGGACAGTCTAGCCCTTAGAGCCGCTGGCGATCCGCCGCTCGTCGTTGTTCCACCACTCGTCGAACAGCACGACCGCGTTGACGTAGTGGATGAGTAGAGCGACGCCCCAGAACAGCAGCGGCAGGAAGAACCACAGCGTCTCGTCGTCCAGCAGGAAGAAGGTGAGTGCGTTCCAACCGCTCAAGAACCCGTTGGCAGCGGTGTAGGCGATGAGGTGGTACATGAAGGAGCGGTTGGAGCGCTTTCGCTCGACCTCTTTGCGGATGGTGATGTACCGGGCGAGTTCTTGGACCTGTTGTTTGTTCATGGTTCTCCGCTTTCGGTTCTCACCACGCTGACTTTCGCTCGAGCACGTCGCGGGCGGAAATCGTAATCCTCTTACCCTGCCTCCGCCGCCTCAGTGTTTTCGCCCATTACATGCTAGACGCTTTGCGCTCGATTCATCAATGACTATACCGCGCAGTCCGCACCTAGTTTCGCCCCTATCCTGGTGTTGACGTCACCCCCGGCCTAAGTGAGAATGGACAGACGCATGTTCCGCTACCGCTTCCCTGTCGTTGCCCCTGTGTTCGCTGTGGTGCTGTTCTTCCTCGCGACCCTCGCCGCCTGTTCGGATAACGTGGATAGCTGCGCCACCTCCACGCAGGTCTCCATCACCGCCGTCAGGCCACAACCGACCGCATCTGCCGCCTCGGACAAGACGGCCGGCAAACCCGTCCGCCTCTTCCTGGCCGCGGGCGACTTCGCCGTCGGTCACAACCGCATCCCCTTCGCCATGCTTGGAGAGGCCGGCCCGCTCCGCCAGCCCAGCGCCGTCGCCGCATTCACCCCCAGCGGCGCCTCCAGCGCCACGGTCTGCGCCGATGCCACCTTCCACCCCTGGCCGCTTGCGCAGGTCGGCGTGTACTCCGTCGAGGTGGACCTGGACAGGGCAGGCCTGTGGACCATCGAAGCCACGACGACCCTCGACGACGGCACCTCCGTGACCAGCATTGCCCAGTTCGAGGTTAGGGAGCAGAGCCTTTCCCCCAGCTTGGGGGCGCCCGCGCCGCGCACGGTCAACAAGACCGGCGCTGGCGTCGCTGACCTCCGCCAGATCTCCTCCGACCCGGAGCCCGACCCAGACCTGTATCGCACGACCGTCGCACAGGCCATCGCATCCGGCCTTCCCACCGTTGTCAGCTTTGCCACGCCCGCCTACTGCCAGACCCTTACCTGCGGCCCCCAGCTTTCGGTCCTCTCCGCCATGAAAGATGAGTACGCGGGCCGCGTCAATTTCATCCACATCGAGGTCTTCGACAACCCCGCCGAGATGGGCGGCGATGTCACCAAGGGTATCCTCTCGCCCCACCTCGCCGAATGGGGACTCGTATCCGAACCCTTCACCTTCGTCCTTGACGGCCAGGGCATCGTCCGCGCCAAGTTCGAGGGCTTCGTCACGCAGGACGAGCTTTCTGTATCTGTCAACAAGGTTCTCGAAGGGTAACCCGCGCCTTTGGCCAGGCCCGTTGCCACCCTTGCGCTTTCCTCCCTAGCCGCCCTTCTAATCAGCACCCTCGCCGCGCCGCAACTTCTGGCCCAAACCCCGCCGGTCGAGATGTACCGTGGCCGGCAAGGTCCCTACGAGTTAGCGCTGTCTATCCTTCCTGAGACGCCCGTCGTCGGCCTCGTTCACTTCGTGGTCACCCTAAACGACGCCGAGTCGGGCCAGCCCGTCACCGATGCGGAACTGCTTGTAGTCGTGGACGATGCTGAGGGCAAGCCCACGTATCAATCCCTCGCCCTCAATTCACCCGCCGACCGCCTGGGCTACCAGGCGAACTTCACCTTCGAACGGGCAGGGGAGTGGACGGTCCGCGTACGCGTCACCGAAAAAGAGCGGGGCGAAGCCAAGTTCTCTATTCCGCTGACTGTCGGCGAGGTCGCGCTCGGCCCCGGCCTAGCCGGCACCTATATCTGGCTGCTCGTGGTCGTCGTCCTAGTCGGCGGCGCTTTCCTTATCTTCCGCTCCGCCCGGCTCCGACGGCCGTAGGGGCGCACGGCCGTGCGCCACTACTACACATCCTCCAGCAATTCACTTTCGCTTTGACCTGCTAGCGGAGGAGGGCGGCCGCTAGTCCGCCAACCTGTCCGCCACCAACACGTCGCCCTCTTGGTGGAACGTCACCTCGACCACCTCGCCCAACACCATATGCTCTCGCAGGTGCGACGGCGTGAACTCCAGGGTCTTCCGCGCCTCGAACACCCATGTCCGCCCTTCGGCGTCTCGCACCGTCAGCGTCTCGATCTGGAGCAGGTCTCGCGACTGCACGTCCATGATTTCGCCCCGCACAGCCTGCGGCGCAACCTGAGTGCCTGACGCACCCTCTCCACACCCCGACAGAGCAGCAGCCATCGCCACCACTAGCACTGAAACCAGGGGCCAGCCCCGAATATCCGATATCACATTACCCAACCTGATATGAGTCACCGGCTATTATACCCATCGGATCTTTCGGCAGATTATTAACCGTCGTCTAAAACTTGTCTAAAAACGAATTGACGCTCGGCCTCACCCACCCATAAAGTTGGTCTAAGGGAGGTGGACGATGGCCCACAAGCATTCGCCTCGCATATTTCTTGCTATAGGAACCGTACTCATGGTCCTGACGTTGGCGTTGCCCCATGCAGCCTTCGCGTCCCAGCCGGGCGCATCGCCAATGGCTGTCGTGGTCGCCGACGCGCAGGGGCTTGGCAGCTCCCCGGAAACCCGCGACCTCGCCATTTCATTCGTCGGCCTCGTCGCCAACCTGCGCGACGATCAACGCTTCGCCTTCATCAACCTCGAGCGCCCGTCTCTCGTCCTTGGGCCTGTCCCCGGCGGCGTAGGCCCCGACTTCCAGAAAGTACAGGATGAGGTCGCCTCCCAACTGTCCTCAGCCCCATCCACCACGGGTGGGGATCTCTACAACGCCCTCGCCGGGGCCCACGGCCTCATGGGCCTGGAACAGGCCTCACCCGGCTCCTCCGTGTACCTCCTGCTCGGTGAGCAGACCGCCCAGGGCGAGGTCGGGATCCGCACCCGCATCGCCCCGCTCCTCGCCGAGTTCGTCAAGGACGGCTGGGCCGTTCACACTGCCATCCCGCCGGACGCCTCCGCCTCTGTGACTTCCCTCGCGAGTGGCATCGCCTCCGACACCGGCGGGCAGCGCTTCACCCTCTCCATCCCCAACGGCTTCCAGACCCTCGCCGCCTCCATCATGCGCGATTCTGCCAAAGGCTCCCTCCAGGGCTTGGCCGAGCGTGTCCTCGACTCCAATGCCGTGCTCTCTTCTGCGCTCGACGTGCCTCCGGGCACCCGCGACACCACCATCGTCTTCTTCAAGCAAGACGGAGCAGGCTCGCTGCGCCTCACCAACCCGGAAGGCCTGGAGCCGCAGGGCGGCCCCGGCGCCTACTACATCGTTGACACCCCTCACGTCGTGCTGTGGCGCCTCATCGAGCCGGCCGCCGGTGCTTGGCGGGTTGACGCCACAGGCCTCACCGGCATCCTGTCGGTGATGAGCTTCTCGTCCAACCGCTACACCCTGCGGTTGGCATCCTCCGCGTCATTGCCCATCGAGGAGCCGGTCACCCTCGTCGCCTACGCCGCGGAAGGGCAGCGGCCTGTCGTGCTGGACGGCGCGGAGATGTCCGCCCATGTCCGCATCTCCGACGGCACCACCGTCGTGTATAAGATGAACGACGACGGCCTAGCCGGTGACCCCGTCGCCAACGACGGCTACTTCTCCGTCGCCGTCCCGCCGCTGACCGCAGAAGGTGACTACTTCGTTGAACTTGTGCTCTCGTGGCCTGAGTTCGGCCACCAGATCTCGTCTCAGGCCGCCTTCTCGGGTCGCAGCTTCCCCTCGCTCGAAATCAGGCCGCTTCCCCTGGGCGACCTCACCCCCGGCCAGCGCACCAAGGTCGGCACCGCCTTCGTCAACGTGGACGGCGAGCCGTTCCCCATAGATGCGGACCAGATCGCGTGGCAGGTAGCCTCAGCTGGCGAGAAGGGTACCATCGAGTTCGAGCCACAGCGCACCTCCAACAGTGGCCGCGCGTGGCTCTTCGACATCTACTTCACTCCCGCCGCGGGCGGCTCCCACAACCTCTCCTTCCTCCTCAGCCTCGACTACGCCGGGCGCGCTCACGTCCATGTCTCCGGTTCCATCCTCGTCAATGCCCTGGCGCCTCTAGCCGTTGGATCTGCGCCCGCCGCCGTGGAAACCCAGCCTGTCGCCCAGCCAGCGAACTCCTCTGTCCTGCCAGTCGCTTCTCCAGTGTCCGAAGGCTTCCAGTTCCCCTGGTGGACACTGGCCATACCCGTCGCCCTCCTAGCCATCGGTGGAACCTCCTACACTGCTTGGGTCCTGCGCACCAAGCCGCACGGCTTCCTCTACAACGATAAAGAAGAGCTCGTCGTCAACTTCGCAGCCATCAAGCGCCACCCTGCGCTCAAGTTCTTGTTCCCCAGTTCCGTGTTCGGCAAGGAGCTGAAAGTCCCTGGCCTTGAGGGCGTCGTCTTCGGCTTCACGGGCAACCGCGTCTCCTTGCGCTCCCGCCGCACCCAGGCCGGTGTCCGCGTCAACAACGAGCCTTTGTCGCGGCCCGCGCCCGTCTACAACAAGACCTGGATCGGCACCCACGGCAGGCTTTACAGCTTCCTGGCCTCTCGGCCAAGGTCAGAGCCGGCTACCGCTGACGACTAAAACGCTCACGGCTGTGAAACAAGAGGGGCCAGGCAGTCCGCCTGGCCCCTCTTGCACTCACCCCGTCCTGAGGTCTTCTCCTACTCCTCCACGATAGTGATGGTGTCTATCGTGTCGGCGGGCCTAACTTCTTTCTGGTCGTCTGGCTGACGTGGCGACAATGCCCGTATGACGAACATCCCCTCCACGACCTTCCCGAACACCGTATGGCATGACGTGCCGGGCGCTGCGCAGTCCTTCGGCGAGCCGTCTGGGTTCAGCCCGTCCAGTTGAGGCTGCGGCGTGTAGATGATGTAGAACTGACTGCCGTTGGTGCCCTTGCCATTGACCAGGCCCCGGTTCGCCATCGCGACCATGCCCGGTTCGCTGTGCCGGGCCATGGGGCTGAACTCGTTGTCGAACGCGTAGCCCGGCCCGCCTTTTCCGGTGCCTGTCGGGTCTCCCGTCTGCGCCACAAAGCCCCCGATGACACGGTGGAAGATCACCCCGTCGTAAAAGCCTTCACGTGCCAAAAAGACAAAGTTGTTCACGGTCATCGGCGCCTCTTTGGCGAACAACTCGATGACGAACTCGATGGCGCCCTTCGTCCGCACGACCGCGCGGTACTTCTTGTTCGGGTCAATCACCATCGCCGGTGGCTCAGTCCATTGCTTCACGTTGGTTTTCTCCGCTTCGGTTAGGAACTGGCCGCTCTTTTGCTCTGCAGTCCGCGTCGGAGTTGATGCCGCAGCCTCGGACTCGCTGCCCGACGCCGTCTCCTCTTCGCCGCCGCCGCATGCCGCGGCCAACGCCATCACCAGCACCGCCATGCCCACCAGAGCCAACACCGCAGGAAGTCGTCGTGTCAGCATGGGTCTCTACTCCCTCTCTAGTCTGGATTGCTCCGGGACCCGACCCTAAGATCGAGCGCCGCGACAGGCCGGAATTGACCGGCCCAATTCTACAACGGCAAGCCCTATCGCGCCACAAGTGCCAGAGAGAGGGTAGGGAAGGGCGGTAAACCTCCTCTCACCTGAAGCCTGCCCTGAGCAAACTCGAAAGGGGAGAGGCCTATGACCCTTCTGTCGAAGGGTCATAGGGTGAGGGGTATAAGCCTTACTAGCTTTCCAGCGCCCCGAAGCAGGCCGCCATGATGCTGGACACGTCTATCCCGTACTCCTTGTACAAGTCAGGCTGGCTTCCCGACTGCCCGAACCGCGTCACTCCCAGCGGAAACACCCGCGTGTTCAATGCGCCGCCCAGCCATGCCAGCATGTGCGGATGCCCGTCCAGCACCGTCACCACCGGCCCCTTCCGCTCCGCCGGCGGCACCACATCCGCCAGGAACGGCGCCGTCCTTGGTCCGGAATGCATGGCTCCGCGCACCGACTCCTGGAACCGCCGGTACAGCGGCCCAGGCCCAGGCACCGCGATGACGTTCGCCAGCACGCCCTCCTCCTCCAGCCGCTTCGCCGCCTCCACCGCCTCCGGCACCATCGCCCCGCACGCGAAGACGTGCACCGCGTTCTCGCCCGGTGCATAGCCAGGCACGCCGCTCCGGTCCACCAGCCGGTACGCACCAGCCAGCACCTGCCGTCGCAGCGCCTCCTCGGCCTGGGGACCATCCGGGCGCCGGAACAGGCTCTGGTCGATCTTCTTCGTGCTCAGCCGGAGATAGGTGGACTCCTTCCTCTGCCGTATCTGCTCCAGCCCCGACAGGACGATCCACTCCAGCTCCTGCCCGAAGCACGGCTCGTAGTACGAAACCTCCGGCAGCTCCAGCCCGATGGACGGCGTGATCTCCGACTGGTGCGCGCCGCCCTCCGGCCCGAGACTCACACCCGAAGGCGTCCCCACGAAGATGAACTTCCCGCCCGCATAGACGCTGTAGTACAGCGCGTCCAGCCCACGCCGCACGAATGGGTCGTACAGCGTCCCGATGGGGAACAGCACCTCGCCCAGCATCTCGTGCGTCAGGCCAAGCTGCCCCAACATCATGAACAGGTTGTTCTCCGATATGCCCAATTCGATGTGCCGGCCCCGTGGGATCTCCTCCCAGTTCAGCGCCCGCTGGATGCCCTCCTCCGGCATCGGCGGCACCACCCGCCGTGTCCACACCCCCACCTTGTTGATCCAGCCGCCCAGGTTCGTCGAGCTCGCCACGTCCGGGCTGACCGTCACCACCCGCTCCGCTGTCTCCGGGATGTTCCGCGCGATCTCCGTGAGGATGAGCCCGAATATCTGCTGTGTGGACATCTTCCCCTGGTACGACCGCCCGAACCCCGCCGGCACAGGCGTCTCCGCCTTCACCGCCGTCTGCTTCGGCGGCTCCCGCAACCGCTCCTTTACCTCGGCGCACAGCTTCCCCTCCGGCGTTGCGGAGTCCAGCGGCGCCCACACCGACTCGGCCGAGATGCCCAGCTCCGCCCGCAGCTGCTCCATCTGCTGGTCCGACAGCAGGACCGAGTGGTTCTGCGGGTCGCCCACCGACGGCAGGTTCCACCCCTTCAGCGTGTATGCGAACACCACGCTCGGCCCGTCGTACTGCTCCGTCTGCGCCAACGCCTCCCGCAGCATCGCGAAGTCGTGCCCGCCCAGGTTCCGGAACAGGTGCTGCAGCTCCTCATCGGTCCACTGGCTGATGAACCGCGCTAGGTCCTTCGGCTGTGAACTGGCCCTCGGCAGCCACTCCCGCAGCGCCTGCGGCGACACACGCAGCAGCCGCTGGTACAGCTCGTTGGACATCTCGTCTATACATTCGCGCAGAAGCTCCCCGTGGGGCATCGCGTACGCCGCCTGGAGCCGTTTCCCATACTTGACGTCCACCACGTTCCAGCCGTTCGCCGCGAACATCTGTCGCCACGCCTTCACCCGGATGCCAGGGATGATGCGGTCGAGGCTCTGCCGGTTCAGGTCCACCACCCACAGCAGGTGGTTCAGCCCGTGCATCGCCGGCTCCGCGATGGCCTCCCACACCGACCCCTCGTCCAGCTCCGCGTCGCCCACCAGGCTGATGTACCGCCGCGCCGGCCCGTCCGGCGCGCCCGTGTGCGTCCGCACGTAGTCCTCCACCAACCTCCCGAAGTTCGGCGCCACCGCGCCCAAGCCCACCGAGCCGGTCGAGAAGTCCACGCTGTCCGGGTCCTTCGTCCGGCTGGGGTACGCCTGCAGCCCGTGGAACTGCCGCAGCGTCTTCAGATAGTGGGGGGCGAGGTTCCCCAGCAGGTACTGGATGGCGTGAAACACCGGCGACGCGTGCGGCTTCACCGAGATGCGGTCGCCCGCGCGCATGAAGTCGAAGTAGAGCGACGTCATCACCGTCACCACCGACGCGCTCGACGCCTGGTGGCCACCCACCTTCAGTTCGTCCGCGTGCTCCCGCACCCGGTTCGCGTGGTGGACCATGTTCACCGAGAGCCACAGCACACGCTGCTGCACCTTCTCCAGCAGTTCGTCCCGCTCGCTCTGCCGTTCCGTCTGTGCAGGCGTCTTCAGCGCCATCGCTAGCCTTTCTCCTCCCACGTTTCCGGTCAAGTATAGCACCCGCCCTTCTGTACCCTGAACCAGCCAGGAAAGAGCCATGCGCTTCGTATCCTCTAGATTGGGCCTTTACCTATCAAAGGGTGGCTACGGGATAAGAACTTGCGTCTCATCGGATCGTTGAACCCCTCATGGGAAGACCTGAGTGAGGGCTGGTGGTGAAGACATCAATAAGCAAGAGGCTACCCCTTTGTCATTCTGAGGCCCGCCGCAGCGGGACCGAAGAATAGGGTTCCCTTAGCCGAGGCTTATCACTCTAGCGGAGCACGTAGCCTGCACACTGCTTATTCTTAGGTCGTCGGCCACAATCTCCGCCTCAGAATGACAGGCAAGGCCTCTTTCCTCGTCGCCCTGGAACCCTTCGGCTACGCTCAGCGTAAACTCCGCGAAGGGTATTGCAGGGCGGTTGCCCACGAGGCCCATCCTGTGATTTCTTGATGCGCTAGAAGGGTAGAGAGGGATCGTCTCCGCGTTCCATCCAGCGGAGAATGCCTTCCCAATGCTCTTCTGCTGACTTTTCGCATCGTCTACGCCCGCGTGCGTTCCGTTCCCGTCGCGCGTAACCCAGTGGGCATACCCCGAAGCCGGACCCGAAACTCCTGATTCGGTGGATCAGGCAACCGTGCGCGAAGGAGGCAGCCATGCGTGCGCTTGCTCGTCTCGATCCCAGAGTCGCCCGGCGTTCCCCGCTCATACTACCCATCATCGCCATCACTGCGGCTGCCGCCGTCGCCCTGGCAACCGCCGCCGTGGCGCAGGCGGGTGTCTGGAGTGCCGCCACACAGCAGGACCAGTTCACCGCCTCAGACGGCGCGGCCAGCGACCTTTTCGGCGCTTCGGTGGCCGTCTCCGGTGACACCGCCGTCGTCGGGGCCTACCTCGACGGCGTCCCTGTGGACGCCGCCATCACCGGCCTCGTCGGCTTCCGCACCGGCCGCTCCGGCGGCTCCGCCAACCTCATCTCCGCCATGACGGCCATCCGCCGCGCCACCGGCGTCCTCGACGTCTCCATAGACCCGCCGCGCAGCGCAGGCGAGATGACGATCTACCAGTTCACCGTCACCTACACCGACAGCGAGGGCAAGATCTCTCGCGGCGTCGTCATCGTCCGCAGGGGCGGCGAGCGCGAGTAGCAGATAGAGTGCTATAAAGGAACGTAGAGGAGCGGTCATCTGACCGCCCCTCTGGTTTTACCCCGAACATGCGGCCCACTGGAGGCATTCCCTCCTCTCCCCTTGCGGGAGAGGCCTTTGTACCGACTGGTCGGGATAAAGGGTGAGGGGAACTCCGATGCCGCAGGGCAAAGCCCCTACAGGTACCCCTTCGCCCAGCCCAGGCCCACCGCCGTGTTCCCCGCCGGCTTGTACTCGCACGACACATACCCGTCGTAACCCAGCTCGTCGAGCCGTTTGAACAAGAACGGATAGTTGATCTCGCCCGTCCCCGGCTCGTGCCGTCCCGGGTTGTCCGCGATCTGGATGTGCTTGATGAGGGCCAGGTTCCGCTCGATGGTCCGTGCCAGGTCGCCCTCCATGACCTGCATGTGGTAGGCGTCGTACTGGATGAACAGGTTGTCCGACCCGGCGGCCTTGATGACCTCCGCCGCCTGCGCCGTGTGGTTCAGGTAGAAGCCGGGGATGTCCACCGTCGTGTTGATAGGTTCCGTCACCAGCCGGACGCCGTGCTTCTTCGTCTCCCGTGCCGCGGACCGCATGTTCTCCACGAACGTCGCCCGCAGCGTGTCCGGCGCCACGCCCGGCGGCGCGATGCCCGCCAGCGCGTTCACCTGCGGGCAGCCCAGCGCCTTGGCGTACCCGATGGCCCTGCCCACGCCATCCTGGAACTCCCCCACCCGGTCCGGGTGGCAGCCGATGCCGCGCTCGCCCGCCTTCCAGTCGCCTGCGGGCATGTTGAACAGCACCTGCTTCAGCCCGTGCCGCTGCAGCCGTTCGGCCAGTTCCTCTGGCCGGTAGTCGTACGGCAGCAGGAACTCCACCGCCTTGAAGCCCGCCTTCGCCGCCTCGCCGAACCGCTCCAGGAACGGCACCTCGTTGAACAGCATCGTCAGATTCGCGGCTAGCTTGACCATCCAACACCTCCTAGACATCTCTGGAGAACCTCTTTCTGGGTGGAAAGAGGGTTCTCCTATCCTCTCCAGAAAGACCATGTACTATAGCCCGAGCCATGGGGTGACTTCACCCCATGGCTCGGGCTATGCTGCAAGGTCTTCTTGAAGGAGTCTGTGGGAACTTCTTCTGCCTAGAAGGAAGTTCCCCCAGGGGCGTCTAAGAGGCGCTGGATGTCACGCGAAGGTCAGCGCCCGCTTGGGGTTGCTGATGAGGATCTTGTCGATCAGGCCCTGGTCGAAGCCGCGCTTCCTCAGCCGCGGCACGACGTTGTCCAGGACATGGGCGATGCCCTTGCCGCCGTACTTGGTGAGTTGGTGACGGAAGTTGGCGTCGTGCGAGATCAGCACCTGGTCGGCGAACCCGTTCTCCACCAGGAACCCGATCTGGTCCATCTGCTGGATGTCGTTGGTCGTATTCTTGTCCACATACTTGCCCATGTACTTGATGTTCGAGTCCTCATACACGCCCAGGTGGTCGAACTCCAGGAAGCAGCCCGACGCGGCCAGCGCCTTCATCGCCCCCTTGTCTTTGATGACCATGCCCAGGTGCGCCATGATGACCTTGCGCGGGTTCGCGCCCGACTCGGCGAGGATCTCGATGATGCCGTGCGGCGACCAGTCGTTGACGCCGGGGTGGATCATGATGGGCGCGCCCGTCTCCACCTGCGCGTTGGCCGACGCCCGCAGCACCTTGCGCTCGTTCTCCGTCAGCGGGTGGAAGTTGCCGACCTCGCCGATGAGCCCGCTCTTGACCCCGCTGTCGCCCACGCCCTCCGTCACGTCCCGCACGATCTTCTCCGTCAGCTGCTCCTCGGTGCGTGTGTCCATGTCCTTGGGGTGCGACAGCGGCACGTAGTAGCTGCCGCCCATGATGATATTCAACCCTGTGGCACGCGAGATCTTCGCCAGCGCCTTCGGGTCGCGGCCGATGCCCATGCTCGTCGCGTCCACCAGCGACACCCCACCGGCGTACCGGTACTTCAGCGCCTCATCTATCGCCACCTCCACGTCATGTATCTGTCCGGTGGCCTTGTTGTGCGACCACCGCGCCGAGATCCCGCCCAGCCGGTCCATCGTCACCGGCGCGTTCACCCACGCCTTCTCACTGGCCTCCTCCGGCTCGACGAAATAGGCCTCCAGGTCAACCAGCAGATGCTCGTGCGTGATGGTGATGCCGAGCTGCTCCGGCTCGATGGCGCCGGTGACCGTCTGAATCCTTCCTGATAGCGGTGACTTTTTCAATCTTGGCATGAGTAGGCTCTTTTCTCGCCCGCCTGTGCTGTAGAGGCGCAGCATGCTGCGCCTCTACACAACCACCCTCGTCGAATCACCTTGTGCGTCCATGTCTTACGCACCGAAAGGGACGAGGTCTAGAACGCGTCCGGCGCCGCCGCGATGGCCTCCAGGTCCTTGTGTGTGTAGGAGCCAAGACTGCGGAAGTTCAGCTCCGTGTAGTTCTTGATCCAACGCATCGCGACCTTCACCGACTTGCGGTACCGCTCCTCCGCCTTCGGGTCGGACTCACCGCCTTCCGCCTTCATCCGCTTGATGATGTCCTCGCACTCCTCGTGCAGCAGGCGCTTCACCAACGCGAAGTCGTGCGCCTCGCCCGTATTTGTGTCCTTGGCCCCGTGCCGGATACGCTGCGCGATCTGCGCCGTGGACATGCGCCCCGTCGCCAGGTCCTCCATCAGCGCTGGATGCACACCAGGCCTGCCCGCAAGGCTGTCTATCCCCTTGGCGCCGCGCCCGTTCAGCCACCCCTCCAAGTACTCGATGACCATGCGGCAGTTCCGCCGCGTACCCTCCACAGTGATGAGCCCCTTCGGCACCTCGACCTTCACCGGATAGTTGTCCGGGTTCGCCATCTCAGGCGTTGGCTTCCAATCGGTCGCATACCACTCCTTGAACGGGTCCGCCGCCGTCTTCATGTGGTAGATGTGTGCCACCCACCCGCGCAGGAACCCCTGCCTCGCCTCCCACTGCTTGTCCGCGCGGATGGATGCCCCCGCCGCCTTGTTGACCGCCTCGTCCTTGCTCGGCAGCGCCGTCGCCATGCCGCCGATGGGCGCCGCCCCGTGCTTCAGACAGACCGCTACCAGACGCCGGAAGATGTTGGAGATGAACTCCGTAGTCTTGATGTCCACCCCGAACCGGTCAGGCCACACCTGCTTCGGATCCGCCATGACATACTCGAAGATGCTCGCCTTCAGGTCCCATCGCGCCGCGTTTAGCCCGCCCGCGTATGGCCCAAGCTCGTACAGCGCCTCCTCCATCTGATAGACCATCGGCAGCGACTCCACCAGGGGGATAACCCTGATGACGGCGCTGTCCGGCAATTTGAGGTACTGCCGCGAGAAGTCGAAGAAGTCGCGGTAGAACCTGCACTCCTCCGCCGACTCCAGTTTCGGCAGGTACCAATACACCCCCTGGCCCTTCTTGAACTGCGCGCGTCCCGCGTAATACAGCGTCAGCGCCGTCCCCAGAATCGCCGCGCACACCGGCTTCCCGTCAACCGCCACGTCCGGCTCGTCCAGATGGATGCCGCGCTCCCGGTGCATGAAGAAGGGGATCGGGCCCGGCTCCACCTTGTACTGCCGGTTCCGCCGCGCATCGTGGTACGTCAGCGTACCCTCAACCGCCGCCAGCCGGTTTTTCGCCGCCGTCACCGTGTCGATCAGCCGGTGCCCCGCCGAGTCCTCGTCGTCATCCAGGTCGCCCTCGCCCCGCGTGCCCTCCGGCCCGGGGTTCAGCGCGTTGATGAACATCGGCGTGATGGACACCGGCCCCGAAATCTCGATGCCCGGCCGCTTCAGGTCCTCCGGCACCGGCGGCACCTTCCAGTCCGCCGTGTTGATTTTCGACTTTGGCAGGTGCCCCGGCGGCTTGCCCTCGTGCAGCGCCTTCCGCAGCACCTCGGCCCGCTTCGCCCGTAGCTCGTGGATCCTCGCGTTGAACTTGTCGTGTAACGCTGTCAGATACGCCAGGAACTCCGGCGTGAATACATCCTTGCCCCCCTCCACCTCCGCATACTTCACCCGCTGCTGGGTCGCAACCAACTCACTGCCTCCTCATGTGGACATCTCGTCCCATCTCGAATCTCCTGACTTACCGCATCGCCACGCCGTCGCCAGCCGAGGCACAGCGAGTGTAGCAACGCCCCCTTCCCCTGTCAAACATCCGATCCCCTAGACCCCAGAACTCAAATCCTATACTCTGACCCACGGACCCTGAACCCTCATATGGGAGGCCCCTATGCTGCTCGAAGGCAAGAAGGCCCTCGTCACCGGCTCCCGCCGCGGCATCGGCCGCGCCATCGCCGTCATGCTCGCCCAGGAGGGCGCCGATGTCGGCGTCAACGACATCGAGCGCGACCAGGCCGCTGAGGACACCCTCAAGATGGTCCGCTCCCACGGCCGCAAGGCATCCTGGCACCAGGCCGACATCGCACGCCTCGACCAGGTCCACGCCATGCTCGACGCCTTTCTCCGTGAGCACGGCCGCATAGACATCCTCGTCAACAACGCTGTCGCCACCGTGGACAAGCCCTTCCTCGACGTCACCGAAGCCGACTGGGACTTCGAGGTCGGCAATGCCCTCAAAGGCTACTTCTTCTGCAGCCAGCGCGCCGCCAAGGCGATGGTCAAGCAGGGCAGGGGAGGCCGCATCGTCAGCCTCAGCAGCGTCCAGGCCCATCGCCAGTGGCCCGACAAACTCGTGTACGGCATCTGCAAGGCCGGCGTCGAGCGCATGACCAAGGGCATGGCGAAGGAACTGTCCGGCACCGGCATCAACGTCAACGCCGTCGCCCCCGGCTACATCGACAGCCGCCTCCTTCCACCCGACCAGGAGCACACCCGCGGACAGACCTACTACACCGAGGCCGCCGTCCCCTGGATCCCCGCCGACCGCCTTGGCGTCCCCGACGACATCGCCAAGGCCGTCCTCTTCCTCTGCTCACCCCTCGCCGGCTACGTCAGCGGCCAAACCCTCATCGTGGACGGCGGCTTCCTCACCGGCGGCGTCCCGAAGCCGTAGCCCCCCGGCCGTAGGGGCGGAGCGTGCTCCACCCCTACGGCACTTCTTGCCCCCGACTTCCCCATGCCCCTTGCGTTCCATCTACCATTGGTGGGCATAATGAGAGAGTGCGTCCAAGGGCACCGAGGCACGCTTCGCGTCTTCGACCCGGCTCCGCAAGAGAGGTGAGACATGCCGTTCAAGGCCTACTACCTCACGCCGGAAGGCCAGCTCCGCGCCGGCCTCGACGAACCCGCCGTTCGGTCCGCCTACGAAAGTCACCAAGGGTTGCTGTGGGTGGATGTGGAAGCCAGCAGCGACGAGGACGGCCGCTTCATGGAGCGCGTCTTCGGCTTCCACCGCCTCCACATCGAGGACTGCGTCAGCCCAGAAGTCCACTCACCCAAGGTGGACGACTACGGCAACTACCTGTTCATCATCGTCAACGGCATCAACTACGCCGTCGAGGCCGACCTCGTCGCCACGACCGAGTTGGCTGTCTTCGTCGGCAAAAACTTCGTCGTCTCCAGTCACAACTTCCCGATGCCCAGCGTGGACACGGTCGCCCGCAACATCGAGTCCGCCGAGGCCCGGCTCATGACCAGGGGAGCCGACTTCATGGCCCACGCCCTCATTGACTCCCTCGTTGACCACGTCATCCCCACCATAGACCGCATGAGCGAAGTCACCACAGAACTGGAGGAGGAGGCCATCTATCGGCCTCAGCAGGCCACCCTCAACGCCTTGATGAAGCTCAAACGCTCCACCCTTCGCCTCCAGCGCATCATGGCGCCCCAGCGCGACCTCATGGCCCGCGTCTCCCGTGGAGACTATCCCCTTCTCCGTCAGGAAACCCTCATCTTCTTCCGCGACGTGTACGACCACATAACTGCCGTCCAAGAGCGCAACGTCGCCATCCAGCAGCGTACCGACCACTGCTCGCTCGTGTTCATGTCCGCCGTCGCCACTAGGCAGAACGAGACCGTCAAAGTCCTCTCCTTCGTCGCGGCGGTGCTGCTGCCCCTGAACCTCGTCGCATCCATCTATGGGATGAACTTCGACAACATGCCTGAGTTGCACTGGCAATGGGGCTACTACGCCGTCCTCGGGTTCATGGCCTTCCTGGGCCTGCTCATCGTCGCCGTACTCTGGGCACGCAAATTGATTGGCTGGGGCTACCGCCAGGTGGACCGTGTCGGCATCTTCCGCGTCGCCGGCCTCACACGCCGCTCCGCCGGTGCGAACGGACAACGTGGTTCCCAGGGCTACCGCAGCACCGCCAGGAACAACCCGTAGAGAAGCCGCCGCACCGCCTCTTCCACGTTTCCTGTCGTATCTAGGGTGACCAGACGGGCAGGGGATACCTCGCGCACCGGCTCCCACTCCGCCCGCTGCCGCAGGAAGACCTTGACGCCCAACACGACCGGCCGCCCCGCTTTGAGGCTCGCCTCGGCGCGCGCCAGCAGCGCATCATACGTGCGCCGCGTCATCTCCTCCGAGTACAGCCCCGCCCCATAGGCAGCGCCTGTGCGTTCCGTGAGAGCCCGCCCCCCTAGTGTCTTCCGCACCACATCCGACGACACGACCTCCATCCTCCACCGCCGTCCCAACTCCCGCGCCACCGCCGTCTTTCCCGTGCCTGAAAGCCCGCCCACCATCACCACCGTCGGCCCGGTGAAGACTTTTGTGTACCCATGCGCCAGCTTGAAATATGCCCGCGCTGCCTGCTCCGCCTTGCGCCGCTCCGCCGCATCCGTGTCCGGCTGTGCCATCCGCAAGCAGTTCACTTTCGCCCGCACATATGCCCGGTACGCCTTGAAGAAGGGCATCACCTCCGCGACGTCCGTATCGCCCGAATGCTTGATGTAGGCATTGACGAACGCTTGCGAGAGGTCGGGCCGATCGTAGTAGTCTAGGTCCATCGCCAGGAACGCCACGTCCTCCGCGACGTCCGAGTAGCGGAACCGCCGGTTGAACTCGATGCAATCGATGATGCCGATCCCGTTCTCCAAAAAGACCTGCGCCGTATGCAGGTCGCCGTGGCGGTTCCGTATCCTTCCCTCGCGCTCCCGACGCTGGAACGCCGCCCGCCGCGCATCCATGAACGCGCGGCTATACGCGGCCAGGTCGTCGGATGCCTCTTGCGCCAACACCCCGCCCACGAACGGCTCCGTCTGCCGAAAGTTTGTCCTCCACGTTCCGCCGAGTCGCCGCCAGCCCACCGAGCCGCGTGATGCTCGGCCCCGTCGCCGCGCGCCCGTGGAACGCCGCCACCTTGCGTGCGATGCGTTGCATGTCCTCCGCCGCCACGGCGTTGCGCTGCAACAGCGCGTCAAGCGCCCGCTCCGCCGGCAACCGCCGCATCTTCACCGCGTACTCCACCGGCCTCCCGCTTCCATCCACCGGGTAACCTCCGCCCTGGCGGGTGATGCGCGATACGCCCAGGTACACGTCCGGCGACAGCCGCCGGTTCAGCGCCACCTCGGCCCGGCAGTAGTAGTACCGCTTCCGCAGCGTCGTGAAGTCGAGAAAGCCGAAGTCCACCGGCTTTTTGACCTTGTACACGTGCTGGTCTGTGAGAAAGAGGTGGGACACATGCGTCTCGATATGGTCAACCTTACTTGTCTGCTCTGGGTACGCCGCTGCTTCCATCAGCGCCGCCACCAACAGCGATCGTTTCCCGGCCATCACGCTCCCCTTTGCCTCATCACGATGGTATCATTGGCCCTGGGCCAGCCTTGCACAAAAAGTCTTGCCTTCAGGAGAAACAAAGCGCCTTCAAACTCTCCTCCCCCTTGAGGGGGGAGGACTAAGAGCCTGCCCTGAGCTTGCCGAAGGGTGGGGGTGAATATCTGTTTTCGACCGTGAAATGGAGGTTATTGTGCAAAGCCCCCTGGATTCAGTAATGCAAGAGGAGTCTCACCGCATGTACAAACGCATCCTCGTGGCCCTCGACGGCTCTCAGTTAGCCGAACAGGTGCTCCCTTACTCCACGGTTCTCGCCAAAGGTCTCGGTGCCAAACTCGTCCTCTTCCGCGCCTACAACCCCATCCCCGATGCCGCATATCCGCCGTCCGGGGCTGCTTGGGATAGGATGGCCGCCCTCATCAAGCAGGATGCCGAGGAGTACCTCGCCGCCAACGCTAAGACACTCATGTCCGCCGGGCTGGACGTCTCCACTTCCGCCGCCTTCGGCTACCCCGCCCAGCAGATCCTCGACGAAGCACAGCGCCAGCCCAATACCCTCATCGTCTTGTCCACTCATGGCCGGTCTGGGATCGTCCGCGGTGTTCTCGGCAGCGTCGCCGACCGCGTCCTCCGCACTGGCTCCGGCCCCGTTTTCCTCGTCAAGTCCAGACAAAGGGCTCCCCAATCCGTCAAGCTCGACGCCGTCATCGCTACTCTGGACGGCTCCAAGCTCGCCGAGAAGGTGCTTCCCCAAGTCGTCGGCCTTGCCAAGCCCTTGCGCCTCAAGGTGGTCCTGCTCAGCATCAACGAGCACCCGCGCTTGGCCATCGCCACCGACGGCATACCCACGTCTCCCAACGAGCGGACCTTCCAGGAGTTGGAGGCTTGTGCGCGCGACTATCTCGCCAAGATTGCGGCGAACATCCGGGGCCAGGGGGTCACGAACATCGAGGAGCGCGTCACTCAGGGTCTCGCGGCGCACGTCATCTCCGACACCGCCCGTTTTGACCCAAACGCCTTCGTGGCCATGACCACCCATGGCCGCTCCGGCATAGGCCGCTGGCTTCTGGGCAGCGTCGTCGATAGGGTCGTCCGCGAGTCCAACAGCCCTGTCCTCGTCATCCGCGCCGCGGACAAGCGCTAGGAGGCGCGAGCTACCCCCCCTCGAACATTCGTCCATCAACTCCTGGAGCCGTGTCGCAAGGTCCCACGGATTGAATGATTTAGCGATGAAGTTCGGCCCCAACGGCCCGTAGGCCGCCGTCGCCTCCTGCCGGTCCATCGCCGACACCACTACCCAAGCGATGCACGCCTCATCGCTCTCTGTGACCTTTCGTAGTCTTCGCAACACTGCGCTGCCCATCCCGTCCGGCAGGCCAAGGTCCAGCACCACCGCATCCGGCAGCGGGCCTTCCAGGATTCTCATCGCCTCAGTGCCGCTCGCCGCCTCCGCCAGATTGAAACCCGACGACCTCAGCGCGAACCGCAACATCCGTGCGACAGCCGCATCGTCTTCCACCATCAAGACTCTCCGTCGCCACGTTTCGACCTTTCTACTCACCTGCCGCACCACGAAATATCCCCGTTTCTTCGGTCATGCTACGCGCGGCCCAGAGCGGGAGGAGGCTTTCACCGCTGCTGGGCCGCGCTTTCCTGGACCAGCCGGTCGAAGCTGGCCGATTCCGCCAAACCTTACAGATTGAGTCTCACCTTATGGGCCTTCACCTTCGGCTGCGCGGGTCGGGGCACAACGACTTCTAGAACGCCGTCCTTCAATGTGGCCTCGATGGTGTCCGGGTCCACACCCTCCGGCAAAGGGATGGAGCGCGAAAACTCGCCCACCATGCGCTCCGAGTGCCGGTAGTTCTCCTCCTTGACCTCTTTCGATTCTTCGCGCCGTCCCTTGACGACCAATACCCCATCCTCTACCACCACTTCCAGGTGTTCCTGCTCGATGCCGGGCACATCCGCCTTCACCACGATCTTGTCATCCTGCTCGATCACATCCACGTCCGGCACCCACGCCGTCGCGGGCCAAGCCTTCGGCCACCGCATCCAGTACGCCCGCGGCATCATCGGCCACCCTCCATGAAGCGCCCGCTCGAACCACCGGTCCATCTCCTCCGGCCAGTTCGGCGTGGTCGGAGCCTGCCTCCTAATCGCCAACGGCTTGCTGTTCTCCTTCCTACCTGCCATCGGGAACCCTCCTGTGATGAACAGACCTTATCCTAAGAACACTCCGTGCAGTACTCGTGATTTGCAAGCTGTCGCCCTGTGAAGAAGTTGTGAAGAAAAGCAACCCGAAACCAAGACGGCCCGGCGAGTGCCGGGCCGTCCGCCGGACCTGCTGTCCTGATTACCCTGCCACCACGTCCGTCAGCCGCTTCACCTCATCCAGCTTTGCCGTCCCTGGCCAGAGCACCAGCTCGTCCATTCCCACATCGCTGAACGACCCGATGGCTGACCGCACATCCCTCGGCGTCGTCAACAGCGACGTCGCCAGAAGTGCGCCATCTCCCCCATGAAGCTGTAGTAGTCCAAGATGTACGCGTTGGCCTGCTCCGCCCCGTTCGGCTCCAGCGTGAAATAGATCGTCCCCACAAGCCGTGGCCTCCTCTTCCGCCCCGCCACCTTCCACTCAGCCTCCACCGCGCGGAACCGGTCCGCCAGAACATCGGTCCGCGCGGGCAGCGTGATGTAACCGTCCCCAAGCCGCGCCGCCCGCCGCAACGAACTGCCGTGGACACCCCCAAGGAGCAGCTCCGGCCCGTTTGGCTGCACCGGCGCCGGGCCTATCGGCCCCACTTCGTCCGAGAGCCGCTGGCCCGACCAGACCCGCTTCATCATCGCCGCCTAGTCCTCGAACCGCCCATGCCTGTCGCCGAAACTCGCCAGCGCCGCTGCGAAGTTATCCTGCCGTCCGCCCACCGCCAGGCCCAGCGTGAGCCGCCCGCCCGACAGCGAGTCCAGCGTCGCCGACTCCTTGGCCAGGATCGTCGCGTCCCGCAGCGTCGCCAGCAACACCGTCGGCATCAGTCGCACCCGCCTCGGCGCCCCCGCGCACGCCGCCAGCGCCATCAGCGGCTCGTGGTTCCCATAGACCACCCCGGTCAATAATGCCAAGGCTCGAAAACGGCCCCGCGTCGGCCTTCCGCGCTCACTCCAACGTCGTGACGCCCTTGGACCCTAAAATCGCTGCCGGCAACCCGATACCAATCTTCATGCCCTACCTCCGGTCACCCGAGGCCCCATTGTAGTCCACCTGTGACTGGGGCACGGCTATGCTGCTCTGCCAGTCGCTCCCATCGGTAACACGGACTTTCTAGCAGCAGCACTCCTTGGCGACCCTTTCGGGTACATGTCCTGCCCTGACTACACCGAAGTCCGCCCGCCGTCCACGATCATCGCCTGTCCCGTGATGTTCTTCGCTTCCTCGGACACGAGGAAGGCCGTCAGGTTCCCGATATCCTCCGGCGTCTGCTCCCGCTTCAGCGGCACCGTCATCTCCACGATGCGTTCGAACACCTGCCGCTCTGTGAGACCGCGCAGGCTCTCGTCCAGCCCATGCCGCGTCCTACGGTACAAGATCTTCTCCCACATCGGCGTCCACAGCAGCCCTGGGCAGATCGCGTTCACGTTGATGCTGAACGGCGCCAGCCGTATCGCCGCACTCTTCGTGTAGCTCACCACCGCCGCCTTCGACGCATTGTAGTGCGGGTACTCCGGCCCCCCGCGCAGCGCCGCGATGGACGCGATGTTCACCACCTTCCCGTACCGCCGCTTCTTCATGTGGTCCGCCGCCGCCTCCGTCGCCAGCACCACGCCCCGCACGTTCACGTCGAACGTGTGCTGCCAGTCGTCATCGTTCGTGTCGCCGCGCTCCCACCACTTCGCCCCACCGATGACCCCCGCGTCGTTCACCATGATGTCCACCTGCCCCCACTGCCGCACCACCTTCGCCACCACCCTCTCCACCGACTCCCGCTTCGTCACATCTATCTCAAACCCGGCCGCCTTCCCGCCGCGCTCCGTGATCTCAGATGCCACCGCCTCCGCACCCTTGAGATTCAGGTCCGCGGACACCACGGTTGCGCCCTGTTGCTCCAGTACAAGGCAGATGCCTCTGCCGATGCCACTGGCTCCGCCCGTGACGATGGCAACCTTTCCCTTCAAGTCACCGAACATCAGTGCCGTCCCTTTTCAGTCCCCAAGCAGTCACGCCCCTACTCGTAGCCTCAAAGACTCAAGGTTGTCACTGCCTAAGCCCTGGGCATGAGTTTGCCGAAAGGGTAGGGGGGAGTTTATCCACACCCTCACTCTCAAGCCGCCTTCGACTGCTCCACTGCCTTCGGCGGTGCCTGGCGTTCGCTCCGCCGTATCAGGAACACCTTGATGATGCGGCTCCGCGAGTCACCCTGATGCGCTGCCTGCTCCTGGAAGATGCCATGCACCACCAGCTTGTCTTCCCGTTGGTACAGGCCGACTCCCACCACCTCGTGCCCGGCCTCCACGATGGCCGCACGCATGTCTTCTTCTACGGTTTCTAGGTGCGCTGAGGGCAGCATCTCGAACCCTACCACCTCGTCGGTGATCCGGTCGCCGTAGATCACGATGGGGCTATTCACCAACGCTGAGTTGGGCACCTTCACGATGCGGCCCGTCAATACACTTGGCAGGTGCTCCCCATCGCCTACTTCGTGGAGCGACGTGCGGATGGGCCCGATGCTGATGACGTCGCCCTTCAGCACCATGTTGGGCTGCACCATCACCTTCACCCTCGCGCCGGGCTTCACTTTCCTGTTCGCCCGCAGGATCATCCCTGCCAGCAGACTCGCCAGGTAGTCCCGGAACACCAGCCCCAGGCCGGTCGTCGCCACGAGGATACCGATGAGGGGGATAAGGGTGGTCATTTGCGCTCCTCCCGCATGTCTTTCATCATCCGAAGCCCTGTCCCCCCGTCGGGGAAATACTCCTTGATGACCTTCACCGTCTTGTACCCCCGCTGCGAATACACCTTGATAGCACGGTCGTTGGTCCCCCGCGTGTACAGGCTCACCCGGTCGCACCCGCGCTGCGCCGCCTCCGCCTCGACCAGGTCCAGCAGGCGAGGCCCGATGCCCTGACCCTGCCACTCCCGCCGCACGCCGAGCGAGTGCAGGTGCCCCACACGCGACTTCCGTTTCCACAGCATGATGGCCCAACCCACGATGACCCTGTCCTCCACCGCCACGTGCGTCGTCGCGTAGGCCCTGCCGAGCAGGTAGCGCAGTTGCGCGCGGTGGTACCGGTCCTGGACGAACACGTCTCTCTCCAGCCACTCCAGTTCATCCAGGTCGGCCAGCGTCGCCAGTCGTATCTTCATGGCTACGTCCGCTTCGCTTGCCGTCGTCCGGCTTTGCGCAAAAACGTCCATTTCACGTTCGGGAGCACGTATTCACCCCCACACCTTCGGCAAGCTCAGGGCAGGCTCTAGCCCTCCCCCCTGAAGGGGGAGGGAGTCTCAAGAGACTTCCCTTTTTGCATGAAGCAAGGCCTTTGTGCAAGGCCGCTTTCGTCCTGTCGTCTCTAATCTACGATTCTAGGTGAACAGGCCATCCCAGGCGCAAGCGGCATGTTCACCCGTATTCGGCCAAAAGCGTGCTCTATAATAGGAAGAACAGGCGTTGGCCGGCCCCACGAACGCGTGACCACCGCCACAAATCACCAAGGGAGCATTTTTGACTACCACTAACACCCGTTCCGACCAGCAAATCGCCCTTCTCATCGACTTCGAAAACGTCGGCCTCGAAGCCCTCCGCTGGCTCTTCGACCAGATCTACGACCAGGGCCGTGTCATCGTCCGCCGCGCCTACGGCGACTGGACAACCGCAGCCTCCAAGCGCGAGGACCTCCTCGAACTCGGCATCGAGCCCATCCAGCTCCTCCACTCCTCCCGCTCCGGCAAAAACGCCAGCGACATCCGGCTCTCCATAGACGCCATTGACCTTCTCTACCAGTCCCCGGTGGACGCCTTCGTCATCGTCTCGTCCGACAGCGACTTCGTCCCCCTCGTCAACCGGCTTCGCTCCGCGGGCAAGACCGTCATCGGCGCCGGACGGAAGTCAGCCACCTCTCCCATCCTCGTCCGCTCGTACGACATCTTCCACGACCTCGAGCTGGCCGAGTCCCCGCGCAGGGCTCCAAGGCCCGCCCCCACCTCCAAGGCAGGCGACCTTCTCGTCCGCGCGGTCGAGGCCTCCGTGGATGGCGAGGGCAGGGTGTCCGGCAGCAGGCTCATCCAGACCATCCAGCGCCTCGACCCAAGTTTCAGCTACAAGGCCCTTGGGTTCTCCACGTTCCGCAAGTTCCTCGAGTCCTCCCCCGAGGTCCGTGTCTCGATGCCCAGAGAGCCGGGTGTTGGCGATGTCTTCGTCGAGCTCTCGGGGCAGGATGGCTCTCAGCAGCAACCCCAACGCCCGCGGCGCGGCATCGTCCGGCGGCGCCGCCCCAGCGGCCCGCCGCCGTCAATCTAGGAATCCTGTCTGTTCCTCTTTGCGTAGAACAATAGGATGGCCTTGCACAGCAACCTTTTATCTTGCAGGCGAAGCGTAGGTCCACCCCCACATACCCTCCTCCCCCTTGCGGGGGAGGAGGGTATGTGGACTGTCCTTTTCTGACCACAACAATGTTATTGCTTGCAGCGTCGCCTTCTCCCGTGCCATCACCCGTTTGCGTCCCGATGAATCGGGGCGCAAAGGCCCTCCCCCAGACATGGTGGAGGGGTAGCTCCAGCCCCTCGCCCCATCGGCCGACGTTTCCCCTTCGACAAGCTCATGGTCAGGGCTGCGGCTCAGAATGATGGAAGAACGCGCCTCCTGGGACTTCTGAGTGGGGGTGCCTTCGGCCGCGCCCTCAGGCCCGTGTGGCTTGCCCTCATGGGCCTGTTGCTCATCTTGGTGGCCGTGCCGACCGTCCTCGTCCAAGAGCGGGCGCCCATGACCCCTGAGGAGTTGGAGCAGGCCCCGTTCGACGAGGCCGTCCGCGCCATGGACGCCATATCCCCTCAGGAAGCCGCTCAGCTCATGGAGCAAATCAGTCCCGACAAGGCGGCCGAAATCGCCGGTGAGATGGACACCAGCCACGCCGCGGGGATGCTCTCCGCCATGGACGCTGAGAAGGCGGGGCCGTCATGGAGCAGGTCTTCTCCGACAAGCTGGCCGCCATCGTCGAACTCATGACCCAGGATAAGCTCACCGAGCGCCTCCCCCTCATGTCGCCAGGCAAGCTCTGGACCATCCCGTTTGAGACCCTCGCGGCAAAGCTCCCCGGTGTGGACCCCATGCACCTCGACTTCTGGGTCAAGCCCCAAGTAGGGCAGGGTATCCTGCCACCCGCGTCCGCCGAGGTCAGCGCATCCGAGGTCGTCTACACCCTCCCACTCGCCAAGCATGACGAGTGGGCGCTCATCGTCGGCAGCCCCGCGCCATTCGCCTCTGTCTGGGCAAAGTTCACCCGCGACCTCGCCAGCGTCCGCATCAACGTCCGCGACCTTGCAGGCAAGCCCGCCGGACTCCCCGACCTGCCCCCTGGCCGCGTCGCCAACGCCTTCGTCCAGGTGGACGTTACAGGCGCAGGCCCGCAAGACATCGCCGTCGCCGCAATGGTCGTCTTCGTCGAGAAGAACTGGCTCGACGCCAACGACACCCACCGTTGGTCCGTCCAGCTCAACCGCTTCGACGAGCAGCAGAGCAAGTGGGTGCCCCTATCTACCAAGCGCACCGCCGAGGACGCCGACCGCATCTTCTACGCGGTCGTCGTCCCCGGCTTTTCCACCCTCGCCATCAGCGGCAGCAGCGCTCTGCCGGGCCAGACCTTCCACATCGCCGACCTCACCGTCACCCCTGCCAGGGCCATGCCCGGCGACACCGTCGCCATCTCCGCCAACGTCACCAACACCACCGGCGCGGCGGCAACCTTCATGGCCGACCTCTGGATAGACCACTCCGCCGAGGCCACCAAGGAGTTGCAGGTCGGCCCGGGCCAGACGGTCAGTTTCTCCCACCAGGTCACGAGGCCCACCGGCACGTATCTCGTCCGCCTCGACCGCCTCACCGGCCAGTTCCGCATCGGCACCCCCGGCGAGTCCATCGCCACGGGCTTGCCCGCCACCGGCGGCGGCGCCCCAACGACGGGCAAACTCGTCGGCCTCATCGCCGTCGGCTCCACCCTCACCCTCGCCGGGGCCGTCCTCCTCCGCCGCAGGAAGTAGCCTCTCATCGGCCTTGCGCAATAGTCGTCTTTTCGCGACCGGCGCATACTTTTACCCCCACCTTTCGTTCCTCCCCTCCTTCGACAGGCTCAGGACAAGCTCTCAAGGGGGAGGAGAGTGTGGAGGGAGTCGGTTTCTGCTTATGAGAGGGCTTATTGTGCAAGGCCGGCCTTACGGCGCTTTGTCCAGCTTCCTGCTCACGATGGCCAGGAACAGCGGTATCTCCAGACGCGCGCGGTCCTCCGCCTTCGCCCTCGGCCCCGGCTGGCTCTCTTTGTGCGACGCCCACTCCTCCAGCGCCGTGACCGCCAAGCCCGCCTTCGCCATCGCCCGCACGTACTCCTGCAGCGGGCGGTGGAACGTCCACGTGACCGGCCCCGACGTCTTCCCGGGATGTGTCGTGATGGGGATCCTCGCGGGAGTCAGATAGCTGTCTACCCTTCGGTACAGCAGCTTGCGCCCCTCGTCCCAGTCCCACCCCGACTGGCGCGGGATGCGGAACGCCGGATGCGTCATCGCCAGCGCGAGGCGGCCGCCTGGGCGCAGCAGGCGCGCGCAGTTGGCGAACACCGGCCCTATCGGTTCGATGTTCTGGATAGCCAGGATGCAGGCGATGGCGTCGAACGCCTCGCCCTTGAGGACATCGGGGCTGCGCGCGTCGCCCACGAGGTATCGGATGCGTGGCCCAGGGTGCTTGCGGGCCGCCTCGATGAGGTCGCGCGAGGCGTCCAGCCCCGTCACCTCGACGCCCAGGCACGCCGCCATGCGGCAGAACGCCCCCTGGCCGCAGGCCAGGTCCAGCAGCCGCTCCCCCTTCTTCAGGTCGAGGAGCCGCAGCACGCCGGGCAGTACCAGCTCCTGCTGGTACTCGCTGCCCTTCGCGCCCACCAGCGCGTCGTACCACCGCGCCACATCGCCAGACCAAGCGGTGGCGGAAGCCTCTCGGCCACGCCACTCGTCCCGACGAGCGCCTTCGTGTTGACGAGGGTCTCGGCGACCTCCTTTTCGATGGGACTGCATCTGCGACTAGACCTCGTAAGAACCGTAGGGGCGGGTTTTCAAACCCGCCCCTACATCATCACCACATCCCCAATGGATGAAGACAGCAACTTACCGTCCCGCGCCGGCCTTTACCTTGCCCTTGTCCCGCTCCAAGCGGTGCCGTTCGTCATTGCCGAGTACCCGCTTCCGCAACCGGATGTTCTTGGGCGTGACCTCCACGACTTCGTCGTCGGCGATGAAGTCGAGGCTCTCCTCGAGGCTGAACTTCACCGCCGGGGTCAGCTTGATGCCGAAGTCGGATGTGGACGAACGGACGTTCGTCAGTTGCTTCTCCTTGCACACGTTCACCACGATGTCGCCCTCACGCGGGTGCATCCCCACCACCATCCCCTCATACACCTGCGTCCCGGGTTCTACGAACGTCATCCCGCGCCCCTGGGCGTTGTTGAGGCCGTAGGTCACCGCCGTCCCGGTCTCCGCCGCGACCAGCACGCCGGTCCGCGTGGACTTCAGTTCGCCCTGGTGCGGCTCGTAGCCCGTGAAGACGCTGTTCATCACGCCGTTTCCGCGCGTCGCCTTGAGGAAGAAGCTGCGGAACCCGATGAGCCCCCGCGTGGGGAGCTTGAACTCCATCCTCACGTGGCCCTGCGCGTCGTGCACCATGTTCGTCATCTGGGCGAGACGCGAGGCCAGCTCCTGCGACAGGGTGCCGATGTACTCCTCGCCTACGTCCAGCATGAGCAGTTCGTACGGCTCCAGCCGCTGCCCGTCCACCACTTTGATGATGGCCACCGGCTTGGACACCTGGAGTTCGTATCCCTCGCGCCGCATCGTTTCCACGAGGATGGACAGGTGCAGCTCGCCGCGGCCTGACACCAGGAACACGTCCGCGCTGTCCGTCTCCTGGACCCGCAGGCTCACGTTGGTCTTCAGCTCAGACCACAGGCGCGCCCGCAACTGCCGCGAGGTCACGAACTTGCCGTCCTGGCCCGCGAAGGGCGAGTTGTTCACTCCGAACGTCATCTGCACCGTCGGCTCGCCGATGTCTATCGCCGGCAGGGCCTCGGGCTTGTCCGCGGACGTGATGGTGTCGCTGATGGCGATGTCCTCCGCTCCCGACAGCACCACCGCCACGATCTCGCCTGCCTCGGCGCGTTCCACTTCTTTGCGGGAGAGTCCCTCGAACACGAACACCTTGCCGATCTTGTACTGCTCGGGCGGCCCTTCGCGCGGGATGCGGGCGACGACATCTCCCGGCGACAGCTTGCCGCGAGCTATGCGCCCGATGCCGATCTGACCGAGGTGGTTGTCGTAGGTCCGCGCCGCCACCAGCAGTTGCAGGCCGCCCTCCACGTCGCCGGCCGGCGCGGGCACGTGGCGCACGATGGCCTCGAACAGCGGCTCCATGCTCTTCGGCTGGTCGCCGAGTTCGGCGATGGCGAAGCCACCCTTCGCTGAGCCGTAGAGGATAGGGAAGTCGAGCTGTTCGGCGTCCGTCGCCAGCTCGAGGAACAGGTCTTGCACCAGCCGCGCCACCTCTGTGGGCCGCGCCATGGGGCGGTCTATCTTATTCACGACCACGATAGGCTTCAGGTGGCGCTGCAGCGCGTGCCGCAGCACGAAGCGCGTCTGGGGCATCGGTCCGTCCACGGCGTCGATGACCAGCAGGCACCCGTCCGCCATGTTCAGCACCCGCTCCACCTCGCCGCTGAAGTCGGCGTGGCCGGGCGTATCTATGATGTTGATCTTTGTCCCGCGATAAGTGATGGCCGTGTTCTTAGCCAGGATGGTGATGCCCTTCTCCCGCTCCAGCTCGTTGCTGTCCATGATGAGTTCACCCACCTGCTGGTTCTCGCGGAAAATGTGGCTCTGTTTCAGCATCGCGTCCACGAGCGTGGTCTTGCCGTGGTCAACGTGCGCGATGATGGCGATGTTACGGATGTCCTGTGTCATGTAGCCCCTTACCCGAAAAAGGCTGGCCGTTAGTGGCCAGCCTCACTAGGAAAATGATAACACACCCTCTGGAACAGTTATGCGGAATGCGCACCAGTGAAAGGACGCGGATGGGGTGGAGTGGCGGACGGAGGTGCTTGGTTTCCGCCTTCCGCCTAGTCTTGTTTCAGGAACTTGTCCAACTCGCGAAGGAAGCCGGAGTACCGCTCTCGAAGGTTGGTCGTGCCCGTGGCGCCCAACTGTGTCTGCTCGGTGGACACCACGCCGCACAGGTCGCCGTGCAGCCGGTTGATACGCGTCTGCACGAGCTTGCCCATGCCCGCAAGCTGCTTATTGGTTTCCTCCAGCGCGACCTCGGCCCCTGCCATCTCCTTGCCGTAGAAGTCCGCGTTTTCGCGGGCGTCTTGGAGGGCCAGCGTCCGCGCCTGCTGCTGGGTGACTTGGATTATGGTCCGGTCGGACAATAGCGACGCCGCGGGTGGGGCTTCTGAACCGGGTTCCGCAGGCTTCCCAGCCGGCGCGGGCCCCGACACTGTCTCGGCGATGGCGACATCGAATGCCGAGGCGAGCAGCGGATCGGTGGCGCCAAGGGCCCGAACCATTTCACTGGCGCTGCGGTAACGGTCCGCCGGGTCCTTGGCCAGCGCCTTGAGCAGCGCCGCCTCCAGAACTGGGTTCACGCTCGCGTCAATGGTGCGCGGCGCGGGCGCGGGCTGGTGGATATGCGACATGAGGGTGTCGTGAGGGGTATCGGCCTTGAACGGCGTGCGGCCCAGCATCATCTGGTACGCCACCAGGCCGAGCGAATAGATGTCCGAGCGGCGATCCACCGGCCTCCCCAGCGCCTGTTCCGGCGACATGTACTCCGCCGTCCAGATGACAAGGCCCTCCCGGGTCAGGCTCTCGGTGCCGCGCATGACACGGGCTAGGCCGAAGTCGGTCAGAACAGGGTTGCCATTCGAGTCCAGCATGATGTTGGACGGCTTGACGTCGCGGTGGACGATGCCGTTGGCATGTGCGTAGTCCAGGGCATCGGCCAGGGGCGAGAGCAGGGAAAGCGTCTCCGAGAGGGTAAGCCTGCGGCTCAGCAGGTCCTTGATGGTCCCGCCCGTAAGGTACTCCATCACCAGGTAGGTGAAGCCCTTGTCCTCGCCGAAGTCGTGGACGCGCACGATGTTTTGATGGCTGAGTTGGGCCACGGCCCGAGCCTCGTTGCGGAACCGCTCCAGGAAGGTAGGCTCCGCGGACCGGTAGGAGGGCATCACCTTGAGAGCCACCACGCGGCCGAGTTGGGAGTCGAAGGCACGGAAGACCGTGGCCATGCCGCCACGGCCTACCGATTCGAGGATGTTGTAGCGCCCGAGCGTGCCACCAGTGAGATGGGAGACCATGTCACCTACCTATCCACACGTCGCCTGCCGTTCATATCAGACATCACCGGATCGTTAGGCGCAATCCGCAGATCTACCTACGACCTGTGGCCGGTCTCAGTTTGCGAAAGGGCGGAGAGTTATCAGTGCCCGCCGCTCGCGCACAATCTGCATCGCCAGAAGGGGATAGCCATGCAGCAAATGCCTCCTCGTGCCTATCTATCACGATGACACGGGGCGGGACAGCAATGGTGTGTAACTCGTTTGGCCCTGGTTTGCGTAGGGCTAACGTTGGGCCAAGCAGACGCTAGCTCTCCGTCATGTCCCGGATGAGGCTTGCACCTTGCGGAACCTGACCGGGACGAGTACGGCAGAAGCGAGCAGCGCCGTCACCGCCGCGAACCAGAAGGCCGCCTTGATGTCGTACTGCTCGACCAGGAAGCCTGCCACGATGGGCGCGCTGAGAGTGAAGGGCTGGCTGAACAGCCCCATGACGCCCATCGTGCTGGCCTGCACACGCTCTTCCGACACGTCCATGACAGCGGTCTGCGTGATGTTCAAGATGGCGTAGAAGAACAGACCGAGGGCAGCGATGACCAGACCAAGCAGCACACCGCCAGGGGAGTACACAAGGGCGATATACAGCAGCCCCATGAGGGCGAAGGCCGGAAGCATGATGGCCTTGCGGCCGATGCGGTCGGACACGATGCCCATGATGGGCTGCGAGACGATGCCCATGACGTACAGCAGGGTGAGATAAACGCCGAGGATGAAGGAGGAGTAGCCCAGGTGCTCTTGGAGGTAGATGGGGAGGAAGGTAAGGATGCTGAGGCGGGACATGTTGGTGAGGGCGTTGGCAAACATGACAGCCAACACTTGGCGGTTGGCAACCATGGTCCGCAGGCCGGTGAGGTAGGAGCGGAGGGTGGGTTTCAGGCCGTCGCCGAAGGTGGTGGGGCCGAGTCCGCGCCAGAGGAACAGGGCGATGAGGAGGGCAGGGATGAGGTGGAACTGGAGCGTGACTTGCCAGGAGATAACGCCGATGACGGCGCCGACGATGATGGGCGAGAGGGCGTCGCCGACGCTGGCGCCGACGCCGTGGACGGAGAGGGCCAAGCCGCGGCGGGTCGGGAACTGGATGGAGAGGCCACCCATGGCGCAGGGGTGCCAGAGGGCGATGCCCCAGCCGATGAGCCCGGCGCCTAACAGAACAAGCGCATAGGAGTTGGCGGAACCGATGACGAGGTAGCCTAGGCCGAAGGTGGCGATGGCGCCCGCGAGGATGAGGGCGCTGTGGCGGCGGTAGGAGTCGGCCAAGTAGCCAGCAGGCAGGGTGCCCGCGCCGGTGACGCCCATCTGGGCGGTGGTGATGCCCCCGACCTGGACGTCCGTGAGGCCGAACTTTTCCTTGAGGGATGGGAGCACCAGTGAGAGGAGGCCGACGTACCAGTGGACGACGACATGGCCGAGGGTGACCGAACTGAGGAAAAAGAGGCGCGGCCGGCCGATCTCACGGACCTCCGCTCTCATGGCCGCCAGCGGGAGTCTCAAGTGGGTCTTTCCTCCTCGTGCTCGGGCACCGACAGGCCTCTTACACGAACGTGGGGGCGGTTTGCGGACCGCCCCCACGCAAGATTCGCCGGACTATGGAGTGCTACTTCTTATCGCCAGAGGAACCTCGGTCATTGTCTTTGTTCTTAGACCGCTGGTACCTGGTGAAGACGTAGAGAACCGCGCCTACCGCGACAAGGATGAGGGCCAGGATTCCGAGCTTCTTCAGGGTGTCATCCTTCTTCTGCTGTGTCATCCGACCTTTTCTCCCGGGCAGGGCTTCACCCCCACCCTTCGACAGGCTCAGGACAAGCTCTCAAGGGGGAGGAGAATACCAACCCCCACCGCTCCTGTGATCATCGCCAGTTGTTCGCTCAGATCGGTCTTCTGGCGGTTAGCCGCGGTTCTTGATAGCGGCGACTTCGACGATCTTGAGCGCGGTGTCGCTGTCGAGGCCGAGTGTGGTCTGGAGTTCCTCCAGGAACTCCTTTTCCTGCTGCTCGACAACGCCGTCGGCCAGGACGAGGTCGGCGGCCAAGAAGAAGGCGCTGTTGAGTTCGTCCTTGTTCAGGCCGGTCTTTGCGGCGGCAAGGACAGGGCCCGTGCCGCGCTTCTTGATGTGGCCTGCGACCTTGCCGACGGTGTTGCCGATGTCGCGGAGGTTGTGCCGGCGGAAGGGCTTGAGCGCGGCCAGGTTCATGGCGATGCGTTCAAGCTCTTCCTGGTTGATCTCGCCATCGGCGTAGACGGCGGCGATGGCGACCGCCGCGAAGCTCTCAGCCTTGTCGAGCTGAACAGGGCCGGACTCTTTACCTAGCGCTTTGTCAAACAGTCCCACGAGAAATCCTCCTTTGTATGCCAATTGTGGTGTGTTTTGGTATGACCAAGTGTCGATAATACAACGAAGGCCAATGATTCGCCAGTTCTCAGCACGAGGCAACTATCGGGGCCAGGACTATCTCAGAGCAGAGAACGCGCGGTGAGGACTCGTTGCAGAGCCTCTTGCGGCGTGTCAGCGGTGGCGCAGAGGTGGCCCATCTTGCGGCCTGGGCGGGCTTCGGCCTTGCCATAGAGGTGGAGCTTCACATCGGGAAGGGCGAGGACGGCGGCCCAGTCCGGCTCGCCACACTCCCAGAGGTCGCCGAGGAGGTTGGCGATGGCGGCGGGCCGGTGGAGTGCGGTGGAGCCGAGGGGGAGGCCGCAGACGGCGCGGATGGCCTGCTCGAACTGGGAGGTGACGGCGGCGTCGAAGGTCTGGTGGCCGGAGTTGTGGGGACGCGGCGCCAGCTCGTTGACGAGCAACCCGCCGTCGCGGGCGAGGAACATCTCGACGGCCAGAAGGCCGACGACGTCTAGGGCCGTGGCGATGCCGGCGGCGAGCTTTTGGGCATGGCGCGCCAGGTCCGGCGGGACCATGGCGGGCATGACGGCGGTGTCGAGGATGTGGCGGCTGTGGGTGTTCTCGGAGGGCGGATAGCAGACGGTGTGGCCGCCGGGACCGCGGACGACGATGACTGAGAGTTCCTTCTCGAGCGGGACGAACTCTTCGAGGATGGCCTCGCGTTCGCCAACAGCCTTCCAAGCTCCTACGGCGTCCTGGGGCGACTCGATGCGCTGCTGGCCCTTTCCATCGTAGCCGCCCGTGGCGGTCTTGAGGACGGCAGGGCAGCCGATCTCGCGGCTAGCCGCCTGGAGGGCCTCTAGGCTTGTGACGGGGCAGAAGGCCGGGACAGGGAAGCCATGCCCGGCAAGAAAGCTCTTTTCACGTAGACGGTGTTGGGCGACGCGGACGACACGGCTGGCGGGCCGGACGGGCACCATCGGCTCGATGGCTTCCAACGTGGCCGCGGGGATGTTCTCGAACTCGATGGTGACGACGTCGCTCTGCTGGGCGAGCAGCACGGCGGCGACGTGGTCATCATAGGCGGCGGCGACGTGGTCATCGGCGACCTGTGCGGCGGGGCAGTCGGGCGTGGGGTCGAGGACGGCGACGCGGTAGCCCATGCGCTTGGCGGCGATGGCCATCATGCGGCCGAGTTGGCCGCCGCCGAGGATGCCGATGGTGGAACCTGGGAGGACGGCGTGTGGCACGCTAACTCTCGATGACGCGGGCGCTGAGGACCTCGTCGGTCTGGGCGCGCCGGTACTCGCGGAGGCGCTCACGGATGCCGGGGTGCTTGAGGCCGAGGATGGCGGCGGCGAGGAGTGCGGCGTTGATGGCGCCGGCGCGGCCTACGGCGAGCGTGCCGACGGGGACGCCGCCGGGCATCTGGACGATGGAGAGGAGGGAGTCGAGGCCGTTGAGGGCCGCGGTGTGGATGGGAACGCCGAGGACGGGAAGGACGGTCTTGGAGGAGACCATGCCAGGCAGGTGGGCTGCGCCGCCCGCGCCGGCGATGATGACCTCGAGGCCGCGCTGCTCGGCGGTGGAGGCGTACTCGAAGAGCCAGTCGGGCGTGCGATGGGCCGAGACGACGCGCTTCTCGTGGGGGATGCCGAGCTTTTCGAGGGTCTGGGCGGCATGGGACATCGTCTCCCAATCGGACCTGCTCCCCATGATGACGCCTACGAGCGGCTTGTCCATCTACCCACCTTGTAGTACTCGTTTCCGACTTCGCTGACCGGCCCTAGTATAGCGGGACGGACATACGGCGTTCCACTACAATGCAGGCGGTGCGGAAACAACCTTGATGGAGAGGTGCGATGAAAGGGTTCTTCGCTATACCGACGGCGGCGGGAGGCTTCTTCTTCAGCTCCTGGCTGGCGATGATCTTCTTGGGCATCATCGGGCCGGATATGGGGCTGGCGACCATCGGCTACACAAAGGCGATGCTGGTGACCATCGCCGTCTGGCTGGTGGTTGCGCCGCTGGCGGCTGCTGTGGCGCGGCGGAGCATGTGGTCGTGGTCATGGTCATGATGGCAGAGTTGGCATCCGTGCCGGCTGGAGGCAAACGCCTCTGAAGTCTGACCTACAACTCGAGCCCGACGACTTCGTGGTGGAGGAGGTGCTGCGGGAGGAGCCTGGGAAGACTGGGGACTTCGCGGTCTATCGGGCGACGAAGCGGACGATGACGACGCCGGAGCTTCAGGCGGCGGTGGCGCGCAAGCTCCGTGTGCCGCCTCGCGCGGTAGCGTTCCCGGCGATGAAGGACAAACGGGCGGTGACGACGCAGCACTTCGCCGTCCACGGGCGGGCGCCGTTGCGCATCACCGGGCCGGGGTTCGAGGCGCACTTCGTAGGGCGGATGACACACCGGCTGGGGCCGCGGGACATGCTGGGGAACCGGTTCACGGCGACGTTGCGCGGCCTGGAGGCGGGACAGGCAGCAGGCATCGCGGCGCGGCTGCGGGAGGTGGCGGCAGAGGGTCTTCCGAACTACTTCGACGAGCAGCGGTTCGGGTCGTACACGCCTGGCGGGGCGTTCTTCGGGAAGGCGGTGCTGCAGCGGGATGCGGAAGGCGCGCTGCGGGCGTACATGGCCCAGGGCACTTCCGGCGACCCGCCAGCGGCGCAGGCGTTCAAGGCTGCAGCACGAGAGCACTGGGGAGACTGGAACACGCTCCTTCGGCACGCGCCTAGGTCGAACTATAGGAGCATCCTGACGTTCCTCAAGCAGCACCCAAACGACTTCCGGCGGGCGGTGAACCTCATCACGCCAGGCTTGCTCCCGCTGCTGCTGGCGGCCTACCAGAGCTTCCTATGGAACCGAGTGACGTCGCGGGCTGTGGAGCAGCGTGTGGCTCCGGCTAGCGGGCCTCCGCACCACGTGGACATCGCCGGCGAGGGGCTTGTGGTCTATCGCGGGCTGCCTGAGGCACTACGGCAGGAGCTACGCGGGTTGACGGTGCCGCTGCCGGAACACCGGGCGGCCTTCGGCGACGGCGATATCGCAGAGGTGGCGGCTGCAGTGCTGGCGGAAGAAGGGTTGAAGCTCGAAGACATGAAGGCACGGCTGCTGAAGCGGGCGTACCTGACCCGGAGCAATAGGCCGCTGGTGGTGGTGCCCGCCCAGGTTGATGCGGCGATCGAGAGTGGCGGGGAGCGCTTGGTGGCGCGGTTCTTCCTGCCGCCGGGGTCGTATGGGACGTTGGTGCTGAAAGCTGTGGTGGGTCGCTAATAGGGCGCCCCAGGAGGGGCCGCAGGTCCCCTCACTGGGGCGTTGAAGATGCTGACGGTGGGGAGGGAGGCGACCTCACACCGTCAGCCGGGTTGATGTCCGCCGCGGCCTACGGGCGGCTTCCCAAGGTGACCTCGATGGACGCGCTGGTGCCATTGGCGTGGAGGACACTGAGGGTGATCTTTTCGCCGGGCGTGGCCCTGGACAGGAAGGCCAGCAGGTCGTCCATGACCTTGACAGCAGCGCCGTTGATGGCGGTGATGACGTCGCCGCCCACGGTTGTCCTTATGCTTTCCACGGTCACGACCTTGTCGCTCCCCTTGAGGCCAGCCTTCTCGGCAGGGCCACCGGTGACGACTTTGGCGACCAGGACGCCTCGGGTTTCGGTGGGCAGCGCCATGGCCTTGGCGAGCTGCCTAGTGAGCGTGGTGCCGCTGATGCCGAGGTAGGCGTACTCGACGCGGCCCTTGGCTATGATTGCGGGGACGACGCGCTTGGCGGTGTCCACCGGGATGGCGAAGCCGATGCCGACGCTGCTGCCGGTGTTGCTGACGATCTGGGTGTTGATGCCGATGACGCGGCCCTGGCGGTCGAGGAGGGGACCGCCGGAGTTGCCGGGGTTCATGGAGGCGTCGGTCTGGATGACGCCGGTGATGGAGTAGGCGCCGATGCCGCTGTTGACCGTTCGGCCGAGGGCGCTGATGATGCCGCTGGTCATGGTGAAGTGCTGGCTGAAGGGGTTGCCGATGGCGGCGACGAGCTGGCCGACGGAGAGGCCCGCGCTTTCGCCGAGAGGCAGCGGCTTGAGATGGTCGGCGGGCAGGCTGACCTTGAGGACGGCGAGGTCGGAGTCTGGGTCGGTGCCTACGACGGTGGCGTCGGCCTCGGTGCCGTCGGCGAAGACGACCACGACCTTGTCGGCGTTCTGGACGACGTGGTTATTGGTGACGATGTGGCCGTCAGCGCTCCAGACGAAGCCGGTGCCCTCGCCGTTGCTGCGGTACTGGTCGGCGGGAAGAACGCGGGAGCCGTACCGCGGCGCGACCTTCACCGATATGCGGACGTTGACCACCGAGGGCAGGGACTCGCGGTAGATGCGGCCGAGGACGCTCTCCTGGGCAGCGACGACGGCGTCGGCGTCGAGGTCTTCGGCGGCCTGCAGGGAGGGCGCGCCGTCATCGGGGAGCGAGAGCGGAGCGGTCTGGATGCCGGCTGCGGCCTGATTGGAGACGGGCTGGACGATGGCGGCATCAGCCGCGGACGTGTCCGCGGCGGCGCTGGCGGTGCCGCAGGCGATGGCGGCCAGGAGGGACAGGGCAAGCAGGAGGCCGACAAAAGCGACGGGTTGTAGCCTGCGGCTGGCGGCGATGGATCTCATGGCTGCGGCACCTCGGTCTTAGAGATGAGAGCGCGGTCTGTTCATGCGCTCACACTATGAAACGGAAGGGACCGAGCAAGGGTTAGTGTGCCTGGGCCGGGCTGAGGGCCAGGGTTGGCCTGTAGCCTGGGTGGCCGGGGGCGCCGTACATGGGGCAGCCGGTGCAGGAGCGGGCCTCGCCGCAGGGCGCGGCGCCATTAGCCGAGGCAGGCGCCGTGGTGGTCGCAGTCGGGGTTGACGGGCCGGAGCGGTCGGAGGGAAGGCCGTTGGGGGCGAGGTCGAGGCGAAGCTGACGGGCCGTGCGGGAGGTGGCCGGTGGGAAGTCGGTGCTGGACCAGGAGCTCACAGACAGGGTGATGGGTACGTTCGAGAAAGAGGGAATGGCGAACCGGGAAGTGGCAGAGTCGCTGGGCATCTCGGTGAAGACGGTGAAGGTACACGTCCAGCACATCCTACGGAAGTTGGGGGCCAAGTCGCGGTTGCAGGCGGCGCTGAAAGCACAGGCGCTGCCCTCACGAGAGCCGGACTTCATGGGGAACAGCGCCGGAGGCTGAACACTCGCGCGAAACGTCATCGGGCAACGCCCTAGCCGCTCGCTACGAACACGCAATGGCAACGGGCCCCAGCGGTGTTACCGCTGGGGCCCGTTGGCGTTCAGCACCCTTGACACTGTGGGCAACAAGGCACCAAGATACGGCCTCGACTTCCACACGTTCAAGGGTAGTTGGTTGGGTAATCATCCACGGCTGAACATAGCGGCGCGAGGCGGAAATGGGCAGTGGTGGGCGCTGGCCACAGGCCTAGTGGTCGCCCTTATGCCGGTCTTCTTGACCGGATGTGGGCAGACGGCGAAGCCTGCGACCTTCAATGTTCTGGTAGGCACGCAGGACCTCAACTCGAGCGTCCAGTTCAACACCTTCCTGCCTGGCGACCTGACCATCAAAGCCGGGGACACCATCGTCTTCACCAAGAGCACGGCAGAGGCGCACACGGTGACCTTCAACATCCCGCAACAGCCAATCCCCGACTTTCTGCGCCACCGAAGCGGCGACCTGGAGGTGGTGGAGGCCAACCCAAAGTTCTTCCTCCCCTCGCCACCGCGAGACGGGCCGCCACCACCGCTCGGGGCGCCTGTGGATGTGTCGCTTACCTTCGACGGGAACGGCTTCTTCAACTCCGGCTCCTTGGAGAGCCCCAATGACGTCTTCCGGGTGACGTTCACAAGGCCGGGTGTGTATACCTACGCCTGTATGTTCCATCTCGCGCACATGAAGGGCACGATCACGGTCAAGGCCACCGGGACTTCTTACCCCAAGATCCATGCCGATCATGACAAAGAAGAAGCCCAGCACCAGGCGACGCACAAAGCCAGCGCGGAGGCCTTCTTCGACCGCGTCCGAGCACAGGTGCCGGAGCCGGTCATCCAGGGCGACGGTAGCCGGAACTTCACCGTCTTCGCCGGAGCCGGCGACCCGCCGAACGGCACCGAGTTCAACCGATTCATAGGAGGAGAGCGGCTGACGATCAAAGTCGGCGACACGGTGACCTGGACATGGGGTCACAACTCGCCGTTCCGGCCCCACACGGTCACGTTCCTCGAACCCGGCAAGGCGGCCCTGTCAGTCATCGTCATCCCTCCGCAGCCGGAGACGGCAGCCCCGCCGAGGATGTTTGTGCACCCGCTTGTGGAGGAGCCGTCGCCAGACTCACCCCAGCCGTATGCGGGAACGGGATACTTCAACTCAGGCATCCTCATCAACGGGGGGCCGACGGCGCAGTCTTACAGCCTCACCTTCGCCAAGCCCGGCACGTACAAGTATCTCTGCCTCATCCACGACCCAGCGGGCATGAACGGCACCATCACGGTGGTCGAGTAGCGGGGCAACCTACGCGTGCCTGTGCTATCGTGTGGCCACTCGCGATGGTAAAAAGTCTCTCCAGAACCCAGCTCGCCGCTCTGGCCGCTCTTGGCGCTGCCATCATCGCGGCGGCCCTTCTGTTGATCTTCTTGGTGCTGCCGCGACTCGAATACCGCGATGTTGACGGCGCCTTCGCCGTGGCCCCGTCCGCCCGTTGCAGCCCAGCAGCCCCCGTGCGCGAGTACCGCGTCGCCGCCATCAACATCGAAATCACCCTCAACCGGTTCCTGGACTACGACCCCGAGGGGCGGATGTTCATCCGCGAGGAAGACCTGGAACGGGCGCGGCGCGAAGAGGAACAGAACCGCCAGGCACGGACAGGGCAGGGGGAACCAGCGGTCTCCAACGGGCTTCAGGGCGACGCTATCCAGCCGCTGGTGCTGCGGGCCAACCAAGGCGACTGCCTTCGCGTCCGGCTGCGCAATGCCCTCGCCGAGGGTGAACCCGTCAGCTTCCACGTCCACGAGTCGGGCCTTTACATGGCCGAGTCGGGGATGGCGGCCATCGCAAACAATCAGGAGGCCATTGCCCGGCCCGGCGAGTCGGTGACCTACGAATGGATGATTCCCCTGAACGAACCGGAAGGGACGCACATGCTCCACAGCCAGGGCAGTGAGCGCATCCAGAGCAGCCATGGCCTGTTCGGCGCCGTCATCGTGGAGGCGCAAGGTTCGCGCCATATCAACCCGCTGACAGGTGAAGAACCTGCCACAGGCTGGGACGCCATCGTCCAGCCCTCGTCTGGCGCCAGCTTCCGAGAGTTCGTCGTCATCTACCACGAGATCGGCAACGAACTGTTCCAGACGCTCAATGCCAGGGGAGAACCTATCCCCTTTGTTGACCCGCTCACCGACGCCTACAAACCGGCGGGACGGGCCATCAACTACCGCAGCGAACCGTTCGCCGACCGCCTGGGCCTGCAGAAAGAGCAGATGGGGTTCGCTGACCTCTCCGCCGCCTACAGCTCCTACACCTTCGGCGACCCGGCCACGCCCATCGCGCGGTCGTACATCGGCGACCCGGTCAAGTGGCGCATCGTCCACGGCGGCTCCGAGGTGTTCCACGTTCACCACGTCCACGGCGGCGCGGTTCGGTGGCTGAGGCAGTCCGGCGCCGAGGACACCCACTTCGACGACGGCTTCACGAAAGAGCCGCGCCTCCTCACCAACGCGACCACGCGGATCGATTCCCAGGCCATCGGCCCGTCCGAATCGTATGACGCCGAGTCGGAGTGCGGGAGCGGCGGCTGCCAGGAGAGCGTCGGCGACTTCCTCATCCACTGCCACGTGGCACACCACTACCTGGCGGGCATGTGGGGCATCTGGCGGGTCTATAACACCCTGCAGGACGGCCCAGCCTCAACAGACAGCCTCCCGCCGCTGCAGGCACTGCCCGGCCAGGCCGAGGCAGTCGCGCCAGCAGTAACTTCCGCCGACTTAGTGGGCCGCACGGTGGACTGGAAGGGGCTGCAAACTGACATCACCGAGGACAACCTGGCCGAGTGGGTGGAGCGGCAATTGCCGCCGCAGGGCAGGCCCGGCGAGTACGATGCGTCGGTGCTGGACTGGGTAAAGGAGGGCCTCACATACCTGAATGAACCCGAGAGCGAGGACGCGTGGCCCAATTTCAGCTCGCCCAGACCGGGTGCGCGAAGGCCTCTACTGTTCGACCCACTGACCGGTAAACTTGCCTACCCGTTCCTGAGGCCACACCTCGGGGCCAGGCCGCCCTTCGCCCCCAACCACGGCCCCGCGCCGTTCCTCGACCCGCTTGCGCAAGGCACCGAACCGCCACAACCCGGCCAGAACGGCGAGTGGAGTGTTTGTCCCCTCGGAACGCGTCTCCAGACCTTCGTCGTTCACGCGATAACAGTCCCGATAGTGCTGAACCAGCGGGCGAATCTCATAGACCCCGAAGGCCAGCTCTATGTCCTCAAGGAACAGGAGGACGCGCTGCGGTCCGACCCGACGCTGAGGGTGCCTTTGGTCATCCGCGCCAACTCAGGAGAGGACTGCGTGGACATCGTTCTGAAGAACGAGATGGAGGACAACCCAGGCAACCGGTTCTTGAGCAAGGCAAACATCCACGTCCACTTTGTGCAGTTCGACATCCAGGGCAGCGACGGGGTCAGCACGGGCTTCAACTACGAACAGTCGGTCCGCCCCTTCGCAGTCGCGGGCGAGTCCATCGTGGAAGAGGCGGGGGCGGGGGACACGGCGGTGGCCGTGGCCGACACCAGCCGCTTTCATGCGGGCATCGTGGTGGGCGTCGGCATGGACGAGGAGAAGACTTTCGAGATACGGAGAGTCCAATCGGTAGATCCGACCAGGCTCGTCTTCGACGAACCTCTCCAGTTCTCCCACCGTGTCGGGGAGTACGTCAGCGCCGAGTTCGTCCGCTACCGGTGGTACCCGGACGTGCAGGTGGGAACGGCATACTTCCATGACCACGTCCACGCGACGGCGTCGTGGCGTCACGGGCTGTTCGGCGCGCTCATCGTCGAGCCGCCGGGCTCCACATACCATGACCCGTTCACCGGTGGGGAATTGCGCAGCGGGCCATTGGCCGACATCCGCACCACTGCGAAGGTGTCGCCGGACATCACGGGCAGCTTCCGCGAGTTGGTCATGCTGATTCAGGACGACAACCCAGTCACCCGTGTCGGCAAGTCCAGCGGCAGCTCCATCAACCTTCGCGTTGAGCCGTTGGACTCCAGAGGCGGCGAGCCGTCGCTGCTCTTCAACAGTGACGTGCATGGCGAACCCGAAACACCCATCCTGACGGCATATGCTGGAGACCCCATCGTCATGCGGACGCTGGTGGCGGCGACCAACGACGTGCATACCTTCCACGGGGGGCAGTTCTTCCGCCGGGAGGCTTTCAGCCTGGACACGCAGCCGACGACGAGCCTCCACGTCGGCATCTCCGAGCGGTTCGACCTGATGGTGCCGAGCGCGGGCGGCCCCCAGGCCCTGGCAGGGGATTATCTGTACTACAACGGGCGTTCGTTCAAGATTCGCGAGGGGAGCTGGGGCATCGTCCGCGTCCTGCCGAACGACGGCACATCGCGGCTCCAGCCCTTGTCGGGCAGAAGGGCTGTTGCCACGGGCTCCGGCCAGGCATGTCCGGAGGGAGCGCCGGTCAAGGCGTTCCGCGTCGCGGCGGTCGAGGCGCCGTTGCCGATGCTCGGCGGTGCCATGGGCCGCGTCTATGTACTGGAGGCCAGCAAAGCCGCCCTTCTCGCGGGCAAACCGCCGGAGCCGCTCGTACTGCACGTCAACATCGGGGACTGCGTCCAAGTCTTGCTGCGCAACGAACTGCCCTCGGGCCGAGTGTCCTTCAACGTGGACAGGCTGACCTACGACCCCAAGACCTCGCAAGGCATCGCCGTGGGGTACAGCCCGGATATGTCTGTGGCGCCCGGCGAGGAGCGGACCCACACCTTCTACGCCGACCCGGCCCACGGCGAAGGGGGCGCGATGGTGCGAGACTGGGGAGGCGGCCTCGAGAACCAGGGACTCGGCCTCTACGGGGCCGTCGTGGTCGGGCCGCGGGGTGCCACCTACACCGACCCCATCACCGGCGCCGACCTGTCGCTCGGCGCAGGGTGGGCAGTGGACGTCCACCCGCCGGATGGAAACTCTTACCGTGACTTCGCCCTGTTTTTCCAGGACGAGGACGCACTCATCGGGACGCAGATCATGCCGTACTCCGACCGGGTAGAGGGCGTGGTAGGCCTGAACTACACGGCCGAGCCGCTGGCGCAACGGCTGGCAAAGGACCCCGACACGGCCACCGTCTTCATATGCTCCATACGCGGCGACCCCGCGACGCCAGTACTGCACACCTTCGTGGGCGACGCCGTCCGCATCCACATCTTCGCCCCGTTCAGCGAGCAGAACCAGGTGTTCGCGGTCGAGGGGCACCGCTGGGCGTTGGAGCCGGACATGGTCGGCTCAGACACCGTGGGGGCCGTGCAGTTCGGAGGCTCCGAGGTGGTGGACATCCGTCTCGCCGACGGCGCGGGGGGCCCAAGCCAGGCCGCGGGCGACTACCTCTACGGCGACCATCGCGGCCCGTACACCGAGGCTGGCCTTTGGGGTGTCCTGCGCGTCCATCCGGCGGATGACCAGTCAGCAGGGATACGGACGCTTCCAGGTCTCGGCACTAGGGACTAGCGGCGGACGAGTTCACGCCGTGGCAGACCGAGTCTCACCCTTCTCGATGCGGCCCAGGAGGCGTAGCAGGCCATCCAGAATGGTGAGCGGATGGGGAGGGCAACCCGGAATCTACAGGTCCACGGGCACCACAGCCTCAGCGCCGTTCATCACTTGGGCGTGGTGGCGGAAAGGCCCGCCCGCGATGGCGCAGCCGCCGACTGCGATGACGAGCTTCGGAGCGGGCACCGCTTCGTAGGTCTTCTGGAGCGCCAAGCGCATATTCTGTGTGACCGGGCCGGTGATGCGCCAGTTGCCGGAAGGCTCGGGGAAGTCCTACGATGCGCATGCGAGAGGTCCTCCTTCATCGATGATCGTGATCTCACCCAGAAGGATCGCCTCTCGTTCCTTACCCTCGCAACTGTCTCGCATCTATCTGAACCAGTTCAAACTGCAACCGGAGAGACGTTCACCTTTGGTGGATTTGCAGGCTAGAATAGGTGCTGCGGCCTACGTGGGCCATACCGAGCGGCGAGGAGTTGAGTATGCCTTCCTTTGACGTGGTTTCCCGAACCAATCTGGCGGAAGTGGACAATGCGCTGAACAACATCACGAGAGAGATACGTTCCCGGTACGACTTCAAGCACAGCAAGGCCAGTATCGAACGCAAGGACGAGACCATCACTATCCTGGCGGACGACGACTACAAGCTGCGCACCCTACAAGAGATGCTCCATCAACACCTCACGCGCCGGTCGGTGGACCCTTCCGCACTAGAGTTCAAACAGCCTGAGCGCGCCTCCGACGACGCGCTGCGACAGACGGTCGTGGTGCGGCAGGGCATCGAGGCTGAACTCGCCAAGCGGATCGTCAAGACAGTGAAGGACAGCAAGCTCAAGGTCCAGGCCTCGATCCAGGGCGACGACCTGCGTGTCTCAGGCAAGAAACGCGACGACCTCCAAGAAGTCATCACGCTCATCAGGGGGATGAAACTAGACCAGCCACTTCAGTACGTGAACTTCCGTGACTAGGGTCTTTTAGCTTAGCTCAGCTAGCCCGCTCGATAAGCTTCCCGCACGAACGGCAAGCCCACTGGGCGCCTTTGTTCAGGGTCTTGAACTTGACGCCGCCGCAGACGGGACAGCGCATCATACCCGCGTCCTCCTTGGAAGCCTCTTGGGCGCCGCGGAGGATGGTCAACGCCTCGTCAACCACTGAGCTTTTCGCCGCAGCCTCCGACTTGATGTCTCTTTTGGCCTTTTCCCATTCTCTCCAGTGGGCCGGCATGCACCCTCCTCACGGGCAGCCCCGCGACTTTGTCTGGGACGTGGGCATCGTTCTGATTCCAGTTTACGCGGTCACCCGGAACCCGTGTCGAAAGGCGGCATGCGTTTTGCAATCTCTGCCAGTCACACGAGCCGCCGTACGGATGCGAACCTCACGGCCAAGACCAGGGTACAGAGCCCTATCGCTCCGGCTGCGACAAGACTCGCCATGGCGACGCCCACTGCTTCGGCCGTGGAACCCGCCATGAAGGCTCCGAAAGGGGTCAGACCCCAGGCGACCTGAAAGAGGCTCGCCACGCGGCCCCGGTACTGCTCCGACGCGATGGCCTGAAGCCAAGCGAGACCAATGCCTGGTACGTCGTCGCGAACGCGAGGACTTTTCGCCGGTCCCACGCATCAACCAACACACCGCCGAGAGGGCCGGCAAGGAATACAGGCAGCGCGTCCAGCCCCAGGGCGACACTGGTGATGAAGGGCGACTTGGTTACATCGTAGGCGGGCCATCCGACGGCGATCTGTTGGACCCAGTAGCCGCCGCTGTAACCGAAGCCGGTCCCCCAGAGGAACCTGAAATCCCGGTATCTGAACGACTCGAAGGTGCGAAGCCATCTAGACAAGCCCAGCCCACCGGGCTTCATCTAGATGTTCCTCCGAACACTTTGATTCAACCGACAGGCGACTTCAGGCATCCCCTGTGCTAAGGCACGACCGGCAGCAGGATCTGGGAGGGCCGCTCCCGGTCGTGGTACACCGTCTGCTCCGCCACCACCATCTTGGCGTCCTGGCCGAAGGGGTTGCCCGTGTTGGGGTTGCGGTCGAACTGCGGGAAACAGCTGCTAGTGATGTCCACGCGGATGCGGTGGCCGGACAGGAAGCAGTTGCTGGACGACCAGAGGTCTATCTCGAACTTGTACACATGGCCCGGTTCCATCAGCTTCGGCTCCTCCCAAGAGTCGCGGAAGCGCGCGCGGAGGATACCCTGAGCGACGTTCATCGCAAAGCCGTTGGGGAACACGTCCACCAGCTTCGCTACCCAGTCGGTATCTTTCGCCGACGAAGATGCGTAGAGCACCACCTTGATGGGCCCGGTAGCCTCCAGGGGCTTTTCCAGGGGCGCACTGGTATAACACAGGACGTCGTGCCGGTACTCGATAGGCCGCTGGTCGCGCGGGCCCATGGAAACGGGATTGCTCTCTTCGGAGCAGCAGGTGCTCCCGCCGACGGTCGGCACCGGGTGCATGGGGTCATAGCTGTAATGGTCGGACTGTTCGGCTTTCGGCGCAGTGGCGGTCAGTACACCGTCGCCTGTCAGGGAGTTGGCCTTGCCGCCGCTATGGAGATACCACAACGTGTATTTGGTTCCTGGGATGGGCCAATCGTCGGCCTCGCGCCACCGGTTCGCCCCCATGACGAACACCTTCACGCGCGGCTCTTCGCCGATACCGTTGTCCTCGCCTTTCAGGAGGTAGTCGAACCAGCGGGCCTGTTCGGCCTGGAGGTCAACGATGACGTTCGGCCCGAAGTCCACGTCGCCCGTTTTGCTATGCGCGCCCAGTCCCCCTAGGAGAGTGCCCCCAAGGAGATGGATCCAGGGCCCAACGATGAGCTTCTGCCTCCGGCGGGCCGTTGGAGTCTTTGCATTCCTCGTCATGCCGATGAAGTTGTTGAGACTGCCCTGGAGGAACACGTCGAACCAACCTGCCATGCTGTAGGAAGAGACGGACATCTTGTCGTAGCTCTCTCCCACCGGCTTCATTCCACGCCAGTAATCGCTGTAGTTCGGGTGGTTCACCCAGTCTTTCCAGTGCTTGATGGGGCGTCCCGCATTCTCGTCGGACGTGATGAGCGGCAGGTGCCAGAACAGGTTTTTCAGATGGATCTCGTCCGGAAGCGACAGAGGCTGAGAGCGATTGGTCCGGGTGGACATGGCAATAGACCAGCTCAAGTTGAAAGCGAGCTGGAAGGCCCCGCCAGTATAGACCCAGTTGTGATAAGTGTTGGAGTAGGCCACACGCGGCACCGACGCTATCAGATGTTTGCTGCCGCCCTGCGCCGCCTGCCACTGCGTCAGGCCGAAATAAGAGGCTCCAGTAGTGCCTACTTTGCCGTTGGACCAAGACTGTTTCGCGGCCCATTCGATGGCGTCGTGGCCGTCGTTAGCCTCATTTATGAAGGGATACCATTGCCCGTCGGAGTCATAGCGGCCGCGGGCATCCTGAACGACAACTGCGTAGCCGCGCTGCGCCAGATGGATGGCGTCTGGCACCGTGAACAGCATCGCGCTGCCCCGGTCGTACGGCGTCCGCTGGACTATCGTGGGAAACGGACCTCCCTCGGCCGGCATGTAAACGTCCGTCGCCAACTCTGCGCCGTCTCGCATCAGGCAGCGCAAATCATGTAACTCTCGAATCTTATGAATCACTGTTTCTTTGCCCGAAGCCATAGTCGCTGGACCTCCTTTTGTTTACCCGTCTACCCTTGCTGGCCACGTACATTCCTTCAGCGTTCATTGGCGGCACAGGGCCACCACTGGTGAAGGGCGGAGCAGCCTCGCAATCAAATGGGTGTTACTTTGCCGTCGCCGCGATTCCTTGTCAACTCTCCGAAGTACGGGACGCCCGACGCGCTGAGCCGAAGCAGCTCCAAAGCCATCTGTCTTTCGCTCCCAGCCCCGTTCTATAATCCCGGCTATGCGCCACCGTCTTTTTACCCTTGACGAAGCCAACCGTCTGCTCCCATGGCTCAAGGAGCGACTGGCCGAGCTGGACAAGTACCGCGAAAGCCTTGCTCAAGTACAAGAGAGGATCGGTGAGGTCCACCTCAAGGGCCGCACGAACGGCGCCACTGGCGACGGACACCCTGCAGGACTTACTCAGCAGATGCTAGAAAGCACCGAACGCCAGGCCAATGCTGTCATCGAACGAATCATGCAGGAGGGCATTATCCTGCGTGACCCTGCCCGTGGCCTCGTTGATTTCCCTTCCATGCGTGACGGGCATGAAGTGTACCTCTGCTGGCTGCGCGACGAGCCGGGCATCGGCTACTGGCATGACACCGACGCCGGATTCGCGGGAAGGCGGCCCCTGTGACTGCCTAGCGCGACGGCGCACACGGTGGCGACGTGACATTGACCTCGACACCCGGCTTAGAAACAGAAGTCTGCTTCAGACTCCCTGCCTCTAAATGACCACCGAGCAACCTCAAGTAGTTGCTAGCGCAGCATCCCCAGTGCAGCTTCGACGATCTTCTCCTTGGAGGGGATGAAGAGGTCTTCAAGGACGGGGCTGTAGGGCACCGAGGCATGGGGCGCCATGAGCCGCTTGGGCGGCGCGTCTAGTACGTCGAAGGCCTCCTCGGCGACCAAGGCCGAGATGTCGGACGCGACGCTGCAGCGCGGGTAGTCCTCGTCCACGCTGACGACCTTCTTCGTTTTTCGGACGGAGTTAAGGATGGTCTCTTCGTCCATGGGCGAAATAGAAAGCAGGTCTATGACCTCGGCAGAGTAGCCCTGCTTGGCCAGTTCGTCGGCGGCTTGGAGGCAGTTGTAGGTGGTGTAGCTGATGCCAACGAGGGTCACGTCGGTGCCCTCGCGGGCGACATCCGCCTTGCCGATGGGAATGGTGTACGGGTCTTCGGGAACGTGCTGGGTGCCGCCGATACCGCCCATGAGGAGCTTATGGTTGAAGACGATGACCGGGTCGTCGTCGCGGATGGCTGCCGCCATGAGGCCCTTGGCGTTGTAAGGGTTGGACGGGGCCACGCACTTCAGCCCAGGGATATGGGCAAAGAGGGCGTACAACGTCTCTGAGTGCTGGGCCGCAGAGCCGACGCCCGCGCCGGTGGATGTGAAGATGGTCAGCGGCAGCTTGACCTTGCCGCCGAACATGTAGTGCATCTTGGCGGCGTTGTTGAAGATCTGGTCCGCGCACACGCCGATGAAGCCGACGACCATAAGGTCCACGACAGGCCGCAGACCGGTGGCGGCAGCGCCGACGCCCGCGCCGATGAAGCCAGCCTCCGCGATGGGCGTATCGCGCACGCGCTCAGGGCCGAACTTCTTGATGAGCCCCTGGGTCAGCTTGAAAGGACCTCCCCAGGCGTCCTCGAATTGCTTACGGCCTGTGCCGCCCGCGATGTCCTCGCCCATGACGATGACGCTCGGGTCGCGCTCCATCTCCTGGGCTAGCGCCTCATTCATCGCCTGGACGTAAGTGAGGCGCCTCACGCCCTGCCGGGACTTGGTGGCAGCGGTCATGTTCTCTGTTCCTCGTCGGATCGCTCGTGATGGCACGGCTCGATGCGGCCGACACGGTTCAAACGGTCCATCATGAACGGCTGAGTGTCGTGCCCCACCAAGATTTGGGCAGGCAGCATTGTACAGGAGGGGTTCTGGAGAGTGCAGCGAAGTCTGTTCAAGGAGTACGGGGACGGCGTGGGCGCTGGCCGACGGGGACAAAGCTGTACATCGCCCTGGGCATGCGTTCACCCGCCGGGTTCTATGATTCGTGGGTCGTCAAAAACAGCAAACTACCTGTCCAAATCTAGGTGGGGCAGAACACAGCGAGGAACTGCGGAGCGTCCTTCAATGTAGCCCGCTGCCATTCATTCAATGCGCTCAAGTACGTGGCTCGATTTGGTGTAGCGCGGTTGGAGCATGGTAATCGAATGTGGATATCAAACGGCCTGATACAGCGTATTGCTAATCTTCTAGCGCCGACTACAATATCGCCAGGGTCCAACATTATCTGTGAGTTGTTTCCCCCATAGGAGAACATCGAGTTGAGCGTAGAGAATCGGCTCCTCAGGCTCCGCTGGTTCAACGGCGTTATGGGGCTCGTCCACCTGGTGCAGGGCGTGCTGATGCTCACACTGAGCACGGATTTTTCGCTGCCGGTGACCACCGCGTTCCTGGGGTTTGACCCGGCGGCGGGCAAGCTTGCGCCCGTCCCTGGGACCCTGGTAGACCTCCCCATCGGGCTCATGGTGGCCGGCTTCCTCTTCCTTTCGGCGATTGCCCACCTCCTCGTCGCCGCACCGGGCATCTACCAGTGGTACGCCCGCAGCCTCACCAGGGGTATCAACTACGCCCGGTGGATCGAGTACTCCTTCAGCGCATCCGTCATGATTGTCGTGATTGCCATGCTGGTCGGCATCTACGACATCGCTAGCCTGGTCCTCATCTTCTCTGTGAACGCGACGATGATCCTGTTCGGCTTGATGATGGAGTTGCACAACCAGACGACTGAGAGAACGAACTGGATGTCCTTCTGGTTCGGGTCAATAGCCGGAGCGGTGCCCTGGATAGCGATAGCCATCTACCTTTTGGGGTCGGGTGGCGGAGAGGGCGGTCCCCCTGGCTTTGTGTACGGGATATTCGGGTCAATCTTCGTGTTCTTCAATGTCTTTGCCGTGAACATGGTGCTCCAGTACAAGAAAGTCGGGCCATGGAGGGACTACCTGTATGGGGAGCGTGCGTATGTCCTCTTGAGCCTCTTCGCCAAGTCGGCCCTGGCGTGGCAGGTTTTTGCGGGGACTCTACGGCCTGTGTAGTTGCTCTCCTGGGAGCACGGCCTCCCTTAGCCTGATTGGCTTGGCCCTACGGCTACCCTGTCGGGTCACGGTGCTCGTCCGCGGCGGCTTGAGCGATTCGACGCAGCATTCCCGAGAACAGATGCTTGTGAATTGGATAAAGCACATACCAGTAGACTAGTCCAACCATGCCGACGGGGTCGAAGACTGTCGTGCCCCAGTTGAGAACATGAAGGGCGGCGTGAGGGTTATGGAGCGGAGTCAGGTGCGAGGAGGGCCGTCATCACGCTTCCGCGGGGAAAGAGGGTCATATTACCTCGCCAATTTGCACGACGAGATTCCCACTGGCTGTGGCATGACGTGGATTCAGGCCGGTGCGCCCTCGCTAAGGGAGCCTGGGAGGGGCTTCCATCCCAGTTCTGGACACTCGGAACAGTGGCTCGTTGAGCCGATTTCAATACAACCGATCGACCTGTGGCGCGACCTCTTCCAAGAAGACCTTGAATTGTTGGACGACGTTCAGAGACGCAAAGCGAAAGATGAACTCTTGGGCTCCCTCGTCGTAATACTCTCGAATTCGACAGATGAGGTCGGCCGGTGGTCCAAACGGTCCCCACTTCTCCTTCCAGAGGTTCACGCCGTAGTACCGGCGAATGAAGTCGTCCGCTTCTCGACCAGCGAATTCCCGGTCCTGATTGAGGTTGACGGTCATGTAGAAAGCAGTGCGCAAGCTGTTTAGGTCGCGACCCCCCTCCTCTGCATAGTTGCGCACTCGTCGGATAACCTCTCCATACTGCTCAGGTGTATCGCTGATCGAGATAACGCCATCAGCATAGCGTGCGGCACGCCTGTACTGGGCTTTCGAGCCGCTGCCGTGGTGGGACGCCAGCAATATGGGAATTCCCCCTTCCTGCAACGGCTTTGGAAGCATCGTCGCCCTGTTTAACTTGAGATAGCGCCCCTCAAATGTAACAGTGTCTTGTGTCCATAATTGACGGCAGACCTGAACCAACTCTGTCATGCGTTCACCGCGTTCCTTGGGTGCAACTCCGATCGCCTCCCATTCCCGTTGTTGCGGTTCGATGAACGCTCCACCAACCCCTAGTCCAAGCGTGAGACGTCCCTTGGAAAGCACATCCACGGTGGCAGCCATTTGAGCAAGCTGTACGGGCTGTCGCATTGGGGCCAGCAACACAGAGGTACCTAGTCGGATGTGGCTGGTCTTCATGGCCACAGCAGCCAAGGTAGCGAGGGGTTCCAATCGGGGTTTGGAAAGAAGACCGTCGCCAACCCAAACCGAATCTAGGCCTGCCTCTTCCGCCATTTCAGCCAGCGTGAAAAGGACAGAAGGGTCAGATATTTTGCCGTCGCCGAGGAGGATCCCCCGTGTGGGTAGCAGAATTCCCAACTGTGGCGGACCGCGCTGTGCCAAGAATTAAAGACCTCCTACACTTGTAAAGGACGACGCAACTCCCTCGAGCTAACCCTCGCTCTCCAAGACGCAAGAGTCTCTTCAAAGTCAGGACGCCGCTTTCGGTAAGTTTGAAGGTCATGCGCCGTGTCCAAGTCAAAACTGATGGAGGAAGGCGTCGCGATCCTTGCGGCGATGTTCACCCTTTTCGCCGCTTGAAGATGCTTGGCGAAGCTGTGGTGGCCGAAATGGAGTCCAACCAACTGGCCGGATGGGATCAAAATTGCATTGGTGCCACCGTCTCTGCACGCCCTGACCAGGACGAGTTGCTTCAGACCATCTGACATGTTGATCAATTGCTCTACATCCGCTGACTGAAGGAGTCCCAGGTCGCCTGGCAACACGAGGACGCCGGCAGACCCCTCTCGAAATGCTCTAACTACTGCCGTCTCTACTGCCTGATTGAGCCGGCCTCCGGGATCCGCCCACCACCGGGCAGACTCCTCGGCGGCAAGCATGCGTACCCAATGGTCGCCGCCCACCACGATGGTATCCACCGTAGTCGTAGTACCGGCCAGAGTGCGAAGAACGTGCTGGAGCAAGACCAGGCATAAGGCCGCTCGGCTGTGAGCGTCCAGCACCTGTGCCAGACGCCTCTTCCCTTCGTACGAACCTTTCATGGGGACGATTGCCGTGAGTGGACCGGAGGGGTTTATCACGCTAGCCTATCCCTCAACACTTGCAGTATTTGGCGTGCCAGGCGAGCTTTGTCCTCATCTGAATTCATCACGGTGTCGAGAACGACCATATCCAATCCCAAGGCCTGTATTTCTTGCTGGCGATCGGAGTCGAGCATGTCGATTACGAAGATGTCGCACACCTCGCGCAGTCGCCTAGCGACTCCGACGCAGCTTACCTCTTCTCCGAGCTCCTGGAGCATTTTTGCGGCTGGCCCGCGCAAAGCCTGTCCCGCCACGATAGGACTGACCGCCAGCCTGAGACCCTTGAACCCATCGAGCCGACTTCGTACGTTCGGCACAGCCAGGATAGGGCCAATGCTCACAATCGGATTGGAGGGGCACATCACCAGCGCTTTTGCTTTGCGAAAGGCGGGCTCCAATGAAGAAGAAATCCTCGCTGTCTTTGCTCCTTCGAAGCGAACTCTTTTGACCCGAGGGCGGCACTGGTGTTTGACGAAGTATTCTTGAAAAGGAAGCACGCCCTCTTCGGTCTCAACCACGGTGCGAACGGGCTGGTCCGACATGGGGACCAAACTTACCTGGATACCTAGTTTCTCGCAGAGATGCGCCGTCGCTTGCGAAAGCGTCCATCCCTCACGCAGCAGCCGAGTCCTTTCTAAATGGGTCGCCAAGTCCTTGTCACCTAAGTTAAACCAGGTGCCGACCGCTCCGTACCGTTTCAGCATTCCCAAGGCGCTGAAGGTATCGCCGGCCACTCCCCATCCGGTCTCTCGGTTTGCCAGGCCTGCTAGGGAATACATAACCGTGTCCAAATCCGGAGATATGTAAAGCCCATGGAAGACCTCGTCGTCACCCGTGTTCACAACTACGGTCAGATCTTGCGCGGGGAGCACGCTGGCGAGCCCTTGTACGAGCTTGGCCCCACCTACTCCCCCGGCGAGCGCCACAATAGGAATCGACCCCTCGACGCACCTGGTCGCTGACCTCTTTGAAGTTACGGCCACTGCAGCTTTCCTCCAATGTAGATCTCCTTGAGAAACCGGTCCGCATACGCCCCTGTGATATCTATGGACTTGGCAAGTGCCCCGTGCTCCACCAAGAGGTCGTGAAGGGCACGCCACTCGTCACCTGTCATCCAGCCTAGGCCGTTTTCCTCCGTCAACGAGCTTACGGCATCCTCTTTTTCTGTCAGCAAGTTGATTGCCAGTGTCACCAACCCGAAACAGACCAAGACCGCCCAGTATCTCATGGCGCACTTCTTCCATAGGGAGGTTAACGAACTCCCGTTATCGTGTCTCAGTCGAGGTTTGGACAGGCAGAATTGTACAGCAGGGGGGGTTATGGAGAGTGCAGTGAAGCCCGTTCAAGGAATGCGGGCAGGGCGGGGACGTTGGCCGGCGGAGACGAAGCTGTACATCGCCTTGGGCATACGCGCGCCCGCCGAGTTCTATGCGGAACGGAACGTCAAGAACAGCAAACTAACTGCTCGTCTTTGGTATGGCAGAGTAAGGGCTGCGCTCAGGATGTGACCGGCGCCACAACCGCCGCCGACTGGTTCTTGGGGCTGTTGACCAGCCGTGACACCTCGTACGCCTCCATGTCGCTGGAGTCATAGGGAATCAATAGCTCCCGCAGTTCACCCTCCGAGGTGTTCGTCGCAAGCCAGGTGCTCTCAGCGTCCTTCGGCAGAATGACAGGCATCCGGTTGTGGATGGGCGTCATGAACTGGTTGGCGTCGGTCGTGATGATGGTGCAGGAGCGCACTAACTCCTCACCAGGCAACTTTGTCTCAGTCCATAGCCCAGCCATCGTGAAGGGCCTGAATCCCTTCATCCCGATGGAGAAGGGTGCCTTGTCTTTGCCTTCACCCTTCCACTCGTAGAAGCGGTCTGCGGCTATGAGGCAACGCCGATTCTTGAACAGCTGCTTGAATGTGGGCTTTTCCACCACACTTTCCGCCCTGGCGTTGATCATCGAGTAGCCGGTCTTCTTGTCCTTCGCCCAGTGAGGGACAAGGCCCCAGGCGAGCATCTCCGCCGCCCGCTGGCCGTCACGAAGGGTGATGGCCAGCACGTCCTGGGTGGGCGCGATGTTGTAGCGTGGGAATATCCAGGATGGGTCGAGCTTCACGTCAAACGAGACCTGGATTTGGTCCGGCGTCAGCACAAGCCCGTAGCGTCCGCACATCTGGAAGCCCTCCTCTGCTCCAAGTTTAGAGCAAGCCTCGAACCGTTGCAGACCCTGTCCAGGTGTGCCACTTGACAGAATAGAACGTGCGTTCTGTATGATGTCCTCTACAGAGGAGGACAGTCATGGGAGCACATGGCTCATTTGCGTTACCGCGTCAGCGCATCGCCTGTGTGCTGGTTACCCACCTGCCCGCGAAGGCAGAGCTTCGTCGCAACGCCGACCTGGTGGGCAAGCCGTTCATCATCACCCAGGGCACGGGGTCGAAGCAGGCCGTCCTGGACTACTCCTCGGAGGTGCGCGGCATCGTCGCGGGGATGCCCCTGCAAGAGGCGCTGTCGCGCTGCAACGGCGTGCGACTGGTCCAGGCCGACGAGCCGTACTACCAGCGCGTGTTCCAGGCGATAGTGGACGCCCTGCTCCAGCGCAGTCCGGTGGTGGAGAAGGCGGACCTGGGATGCGCCTACGTCGGCCTAAGCGGCCTGGAGGCCATGTACGGCGGCGAGGCGCGTCTGGCGTCCGCGCTGCTCTCGGCGGTGCCGTCCGACCTGCGGCCCCGCGTGGGGATCGCCACCGGCAAGTTCCCCGCGTACATCGCGGCGACGTTCGGGGAGCCAGGCCGCGCCGTCAAGGTGCCCGACGACGTGGCGGGATTTCTTCACGACCGCTCGGCGGACCTGCTGCCCGTCTCGTGGAAGGTCAAGGAGCGGCTGCACACCCACGGCCTGCACCTTATCGGCCAGGTCGTGGCCCTTGGCGTCGGCCCGCTCCAGGCCCAGTTCGGCAGTGAAGGGCGCAGGATGTGGGAGCTGGCCTGCGGCGTGGACGCCAGCCTGCTCGTCCCGTTCAAGCAAGAGGAAACCGTCAGCGAGTACATGGCGTTCCCCACGCCGTCTGTGAGCCTTCCGGCGGTGTTGGTCGGCGTCGAATCACTGGTGGGCAGGGCGTTCTCTCAACCCACGCTCCGGGGCAGGTCGGTCCGTAAGACGCTCATCGAGGCCCATCTGATGGGCGACAACCCGCCCTGGGTGAGGGACTTCGTCTTCAAGGAACCGGTGAGCAGCAAGGAGCGGGCCTATGCACCCCTCAAGGCCATGTTCGAGGTGGCGAAGCTCCCCGCGCCGCTGGAGGACATGCGGCTCACGTTGATGGGACTCACCGGCGACAAGGGCTTGCAGTCAAGCCTTCTGATGGACGTGCGGCGCCACGACCAGCTCAGGGAGTCGTTCGCACAGCTCGCCGTCAGACTCCGCAAAGAGCCGCCCATCTTCTACATCAGGGATGCAGAGCGCGACTCCATCGTCCCCGAAAGCCGCAGGGTGCTGGTGCCCGTGGGCCACAGCACCGTGAGGGCGGTCAACGAGCCGGTACCCGTGGAGGTGTGGCGAAACCTGCATGGACGGCCCACTGATGTCGTCATGGGCCGCGACCGCATCCCCGTGGCCTCCATCCTGGACACGTGGGAGGTCAACGCCTACTGGTGGAGGCCGAGCGCCGTCGCCAGGCGGTACTGGCGCATCGTCCTGGACAGCGGCGACAGCTTCGATGTCTTCCACGACCCTGCCACCGGACAGTGGCATCGGCAGAGGTACTAGTCATGAGTCAGCAGTACGCCGAGTTGCACTGCCACTCCAACTACTCGTGCAAAGAGGGCGCATCGTCCCTGGACGAGCTGATAGCCCGCGCCCTGGAGCTGGGCTATCCCGCGCTGGCCCTCACCGACCATGACAACCTGTGCGGGGCGTTGCAGTTCGCACGGACGGCCCGCGGCCTCGACCTCCAGCCCATCATCGGCTCAGAGGTCACGCTGGCCGGCGGCGCTCACCTGACGCTGCTGGCCGAGACGCGCAAGGGCTATGCCAACCTCTGCCGCCTGCTCTCCTATGCCCGATTCGACGGCGACCGGCTCGACCCGCGCCTCGACCCCAAGCGTGTGGCCGAGCACGCCGAAGGGCTGATACTGCTTACCGGCTGCCGCGCCAGCACGCTCCCCAAGCTGGCCGCCGAGGGCAAGACCAACGAGGCGGAAGCACAGCTACGTCAGTACCGCGACTGGTTCGGTCCGTCCAATGTCTATGTCGAACTGCAACAGAACCTCGTTCATGGCGACACGCAGCGCAATCGGCGTTTGGTCAAGGTGGCAGGGCGCCTTGGCGTGCCCGTCGTCGCCACGAACAACGTTCACTACCACGTCCGGGAGCGAAAGCGCCTCCAGGACTGCCTCGTCGCCATCCGCAACAACATGACTCTTGAGGAGGCCGTCCCGTTCCTCAAAGCCAACGACCACTTCTACCTGAAATCAGCCAGCGAGATGGCCGAACTGTTCGATGGCTGCCCCGACGCCATCGCCAACACCCTCCGCATCGCCGAGCGGTGCAGCTTCGACCTGTCCCGCGACCTGGGGTACAGGTTCCCCGACTATCCCGTGCCGCCGGGCCACACGCCTCTGAGCCACCTGACGCACCTGTGCCGGGAGGCGGCGGTCCGGCGCTACGGCTCCATCACCCCCAAGGTCGCGGCCAGGCTGGTGGAGGAGCTACGGCTGGTCGAGAAGCACAACCTGGCGGGCTTCTTCCTCATCTACTACGACGTGGTCCAACTGGCCCGCGAGGTGATGATCGAGCTGGGCCTGAGCGACCCAGAGATTCCCCTGGAGGAGCGGCCGCCAGGCAGGGGGCGCGGCTCGTCGGTAGCGATGCTCACCGGCTACCTGCTGGGCCTCTCCCACATAGACCCGCTCCAGTTCGACCTCTCCCTGGAGCGGTTCATCCGCGACGACCTGGCGACGGTGCCGGACATCGACCTGGACTTCCCCCGCAACATCCGCGAGAAGCTCATCGAACGGGTCCATAAGAAATGGGGCTGGGACAGGGCCGCACTAACGGGCATGATTTCGACCTACCAGTTCAAGGGAGTAGTGCGCGATGTGGGGAAGGCACTGGGCCTGCCCGCCGAGGACGTGGACAGGTTGGCGAAGCGCTCCGACTCCTCCTACGGAGGCAACGTCGCCGCCGAGATGAAGGCCCTGCCGGAGTTTCGGGACAGGGCCGATGCCCCGGTGTGGCGCGACCTGGTGGAGATGGCGGCGCAGCTCGACGGGTTTCCCAAGTATCTTGCCCAGCACCCTGGCGGCATGGTCATCGGCTCTTCGCCACTGATTGACCTGGTGCCTGTGCAGCCCAGCGCGATGGACGGGCGCTACGTCATGCAGTGGGACAAGGACAGCGTTGACGACGCGGGCATGGTCAAGATCGACTTTCTGGCCCTGGGCGCACTGTCCCAGATGCAGGAGTGTTTGCAGCTCATCGAGCGGCGCACCGGCAAGTACATAGACCTCTCCCGCATCGACATGGACGACCCTGCCGTGTACGACATGATCTGCAAGGCCGACACCATCGGCATCTTCCAGGTGGAGTCGGCGGCACAGATGCAGACAACGCCGCGCATCCGCCCCCGCAACCTGGTGGACATGGCCTACGAGGTGGCAGCGGTGCGGCCAGGGGTCGGGGCCAACGACGGGGTGTCGCAGTTCATCCTCAGACGGAACGGCGCCCCGTGGGACTACGACCATCCCTTAGAGAAACGCGCCCTGGAGCGGACCCTGGGGGTCATCCTGTTCCAGGACCAGTTCAACCAGTTGGCCGTCGAAGTCGCTGGGTTTTCACCGGGCCAGGCCGACCAACTCCGCCGCACCTTCACCCGAAAGCGCAACGAGGCCCTGATTGCACAGTGGAAAGCCAGGTTCATTGCAGGGGCAACAGCGCGAGGCGTACCCGAAGACGTGGCCGAGAAGATTTTCGCCAAGATGAACGGCCACTATATGTTCCCAGAGTCCCACGCCTACGCCTTCGGGGTGACGGCCTACCAGATGGCCTGGCTGCGGCTCTACCACCCGTTGGAGTTCTACGTGGCCATCTTCAACCAGCAGCCGATGGGGTTCTATACCCCGGAGACCTTGAAGGAAGACGCCAAGCGGCACGGCGTCACCGTCCTGAACCCTGACATCAATGAGAGCATCGACAAGTGCACCGTCATGGGCAACGCGCTGCTCATCGGGCTGGGCTATGTCATGGACATCGGTGAGACGGCGGCGAAGGCCATCGTACAGGCGCGGGAAGAGAGAGGGCCGTTCATGGGCATCGGAGACGTGATGCGCCGGACGAGGCTATCGCCAGGGCAGATGTGGCATTTGGTGAACGCTGGGGCGCTGGATGCCCTCTGTGTCAGTCGGAGGGCCGGACTGTGGGAGATAGGGCTGCACACCCGGCCCGAAGGACTGCAACAGGCGTTGCCGCTGCCCGTCGAGCAGGACATGGTGGAGCTTCCCATCCGCACGCTCTACGAGGACATGGCAGGCGAGTATTACAGCCTGGGCCTGTTCCCGAAGGGGCACCTGATGGGGCTGCTGCGGCCTTACCTGCCGAAGGGGGTGCTGGCCAGCGACGAGGTCCACCACCTACCGGACGGCGCGGAAGTCTTGGTCGCGGGCCTCGTGATCCGGCGGCAGAGGCCGCTGGGCAAGGCGGTGTTCCTCACATCGGAGGATGAGACAGGCCATGCGCCGTTCGTCGTGTGGCCCGACACCTTCGAGCGGTTCAAGCAGGCGCTCAAAGAGCCTGTGCTGCTCTTGCATGGCACCGTGTCCAGGCGCGACGGCACTATGAACATCGTGGTCAAGGCGGTCAAGCCCATCGCCGTCCCGCCGAGACTGCCCGCCGCCAAGGCGGTAAACGGCTCCCTCGGCAACCCGCCCGTGCTGCCGAAGGCGAATAACAGGGGGGTAGCGAATAAGCACCAGCATCCAAGCTCATGGCCATGCGTGGTATTATGCCGCCATCAAGCTCGACTGAGAGGTCTCCCAGGTTGGTTACACGGAAATCGGTGACCTTGGTTCTAACCGGGCTTGCCATCATCCTAGCTTGTACTAGCCCCGCATCCTCGCCAGCAGCAACTACTCCCCAAGCTGCCGAACACGACAGATCAAAGGCGACACCGCCAGCCAGCTCAGGTAGTTTCGTGCCCGCGGGCACCATGGTCCACGACCGCCAGTTTCACAGCACGCTACTACTCCCAGATGGCCGCGTGCTTGTGGTAGGTGGACGGGGTAAGGGAGCGGGAGGAGAGTGGGCTATCGTACACACGACGGTCGAATTGTTCGACCCAACGACTGGAGGATGGTCGCAAAGCGGAGACATCTCTCAAGGTAGGCGAGCACCCGTGTTGGCTCTGCTTCCCGATGGGCAGGTGCTGGCTGCTGATGGGACTGACCTCAATCTAGAGCCCTTCAAATCCGCGGAGATATGGGATCCTCAGGCTGGCACCTGGACCCCAACAGGACAACTGAACGTGGCTCGCGAAGAGGCTGCATGGGCAGCCTTGGCAGACGGAAGAGTGATTGTCATTGGAGGGTTGGATTTCAAGGAGTTCCAACGCCTGGCATCCATCGAGATATACGACCCATCTACTGGAGAATGGTCGGAAGGGGCGGCGATGAGTGTTTCGCGCACCCTTCACACGGCCACGACTCTGAGCGATGGCCGCGTGTTGGTCTTGGGGGGCGGGAAGCTCGACGGGCCACACCTGGCCTCGGCCGAGGTCTATGATCCGGTGTCGGATGTATGGAGCGACGCCGGCACGATGTCCGTAGCACGTGTGTTGCATACTGCCACCCTTCTCACAGACGGCAGGGTATTGGTGGTCGGAGGCAAAGGGAAAAAGACCTCGGCGGAGATCTGGGATCCCGATTCGAACATGTGGGTCTCGGCAGGCGATACGGAAATACCCAGGTCGGAGCATACCGCGACGCTTCTCAGCGACGGCAGGGTCCTGGTAACTGGTGGACTGGGAGCGAAGGCCTCGACGGAACTCTACGATCCGGATTCTAACAGTTGGTCGAGTGGGCCAGATATGCTCGAATGGCGCTACCGGCACGTGGCCACTCTCCTCCAAGATGGCCGGGTTCTCATCACAGGTGGCAACGGAGAGGATGAAGTATTGGCCGAGGCTGAGTTGTTTGTTCCTTGAGTTGCCCACACTGTCGAAGATTCGGTTAGCCCACTTCATCGTGGTCCTGGGGTAGGCAGATTGCCCAGGCCACTCCGCAGGTAGGGGTTCGGAGATTGCCAGTGAGCGGAAAACTCGAAAACAAGGTCGCCATTATCACCGGCGGAGGCTCCGGCATCGGCGAGGCCACCGTGAAACTGTTCGCCGCCGAGGGCGTGCGCGTCGTCGTGGCCGATGCCGATATGGCCGGTGCCGAACGCGTAGCCGCAGCCGTGCGCTCGGATGGCCGCGAAGCCCTGGCCGTGCAGACCGACGTGGCCGACTGGTCGCAGGTCGAGGCCATGGTGCGACGGGCGGTGACCGATTTCGGCCGGCTCGACATCCTCGTCAACGGCGCGGGCCGTCAGGTGCACACCCCGCACATCGTGGACGTATCTGAGGACGAGTGGGACAGGGTCATGGCCATCAACGTCAAGGGTGTGTTCCTCTGCACCAAAGCCGCGCTGCCCGTCATGGTCGCCCAGGGACACGGCAACATCATCAACATCTCCTCCGCCTCCGTCCTCGAGGGCGATACATTCTCCGTCCCGTACTCTGTGAGCAAGGCCGGGGTAGAGATGCTCACCAAAATCACCAGCAGCCAGTACCAGCGCAAGGGTGTCCGTGTGAACTGCATCCTGCCCGGGCTTATCGACACCCCTGGCTCCCAGAACGTCGAGGGCAAGCTCGGCACCTTCGACTCGTTCGTCAAGACCATACCCGCCGGACGGGCGGGGCTGCCCGGCGACGTGGCGCGCCTCATCCTATTCCTCGCATCCGAGGACTCATCCTTCATATCCGGCAGTTCCATCGTCATCGACGGCGGTCGGGACGCACGCTAGCAAACAACATCGGGGGTGGAAGTGCCGTGAAACGCGAAGTACCGTCCAAAGCGGAGATCCAGTTCTATCTCAGGGACAAACGCAACTGGGGACGCTGGAAAGACCATCCCGGCGCCGGGACGCTCAACCTCATCACCGACGAGAAGCGCCGTCAGGCCGGCACCTTCGTCCGGTCGGGCAGGGCGTTCTCGCTCGGCAGACCGCTGCCCGCCGGCCCCTCCGTAGACAACCCTCGTCCGTCCGACCTTTACGTGAAGCGTCTTGAATGGACGGACGGCGGGGGCGCCGCCCTCGACTACCTCACCGTCTTCCAGCACGGCTTCTCCGTCACCCACCTCGACGCCCTCTGCCACATGTGGGACAAGCACGGCATGTGGGAGGGCAAAGACCCCAACGAAACCCTCACCTTCGACGGTGCGAAATTCGGTGGAATCGAGGAGATGCGCGAGGGCGTCCTCACCCGTGGCGTCCTGCTCGACATCCCCCGCCATCGCGGCACGAAGAACGTCGGCCTCGACTCGCCCGTCCACGGCTGGGAACTGGAAGATATCGCCAAAGCCCAGGGCGTCGAGCTGTCCCCAGGCGATGCGCTGCTCGTCTACTGCGGACGCGAGGAGTACGAGAAGGCCACCGGCTACTACGGCGGCGCCCTCGACGAGAACACCCGCTACCCCGGCCTTCACGCATCGTGCCTGCCCTTCCTCCGCGAGAACGACGTGTCCGTGCTGCTCTGGGACATGGAAGACCTTGCACCTAACGAGTACGGCATCCCCTGGACGGTGCACGGCGCCATCCACGCCTACGGTCTGGCCATGGTCGATGGTGTGGTGCTCCAAGAGCTGGCCACCGTCTGTGCCGCGCAGAAGCAGTACGACTTCCTGCTCACCGTCAACCCGCTCATTGTCATCGGCGGCACTGGCTCGCCGGTGAACCCTGTGGCGGTGATGTGATGATGTTTGAAAGCCTTCGCGACGAACTCCTCTCCCTCACTGCTCGCCTGGTCGAGACCAACAGCGTCACCGGCAGGGAAGGCCCCTGCGCCGAGACGCTGCTCGACTACTTCAAGAGCAAGTCCATCCACGCCGAACTCGAAGAGGTGCAGCCCGGACGCTGGAACCTTATTGCCCGCGTCCCCGGAACAGGCACCACGCTCCTGTTCAACGGGCACACCGACATGGTGGATGTGATCGAGGGCTGGACCACCGAAAGCCCCTTTAAGCTGGAGCAGCGAGACGACTGGATGATAGGGGCGGGCGTTGCCAACATGAAGGGTAGCCTTGCCGCCCAGGCCGTTGCCACCGCCCGTATCGCCGCCAGCGCCGAGCCGCATGCCAGCGTCGTCTTCACCGCTGTGGTAGGCGAATGCAGCGACCTAGGCCTCGGCACCCTGACCTTCCTCAAGAACTGCGGTGCCGCGGACTTCGCCATCGTCGGCGAACCCACCGGGCTGCTGGCCCAGACCTCGCACACCGGCACCTACGAGGCCCGCGTGGACTTCACCGGCGTAGCCGCTCACATCGGCGACTACCAATGGGGCTACAATTCCGTCGAGACCGCATCGGAATTCGTCCTCGCTGTTCGGGACACAAGCAGCCTGAAGCAGGGGACGGGGCCGTTCGAAGGCACGCCCAGGGCCATGTCCGGCCGGATGTCTGGCGGCTTCTACCCCCAGATTGCCGCACCCTCTACCTCGGTCTGGACCGACCTCCGCATTCCTCCGGGAATGGATCAGTCGGACCTCGAAACCTTCATCGATGCCGTTGCCGCGAGATGCGCCCGTTCGGAACACTCGACGTGGAAGCGGACGACCCTCGCCTACGAACCCGCATACGCGTTGGTGCCCTCCGCAGCTCCCTTCATGCGCCACCTAGAGAAGGCGTTCGAGACGGTTTCAGGCGAAAAGCTGACCGAAGGGTTCGCCACGCCGAGCAACCGTTTCTTCGCCACCGACGCCGCCCACCTCGCCGCCGCCGGCATCCCCTCGCTGGTCTTCGGCTCCGGCACCTGGATTACCGGTCCCGACGAAAAGGTGTCCATAGCTGAGGTATGTGCATACGCCTACATACTGATCGAATTTGCTCACGAGGCAGTCGGGAGTTGATACTGGCGCACCCCGATGCTCAATAGGGTAAGGTCCAAGATAACTGGACGCGGTCCTTGTAGATGCCGTTGAGGAGAAGGCCATCGTCGCGATAAGGGCCAAGGCCGCTTTCAGGCCTTTGTTGGAGATGGCGACGACCCGGCAGGGCAGTGGGGTCGTCCTGATCACACAACCGCCTCCGTCGCATGACAGCGCAGCGGAGGCGGGTAATCCGTGTTCGTGGTGGAGACGGGGGAGGGTCGAACTCCCCGTCCAAAGGAATCCCTTGCTAGGATGTGCTACAGGCTTAGCTGGCGATTAATCTTGCCGGCCCGCGCTCTCGCCGGCGGGGGCTTGCGAGTCGGCCAGCCGATTGGTCTTTGGCGTTGGCTATCGGCGTTGCCTCGGCCGCACCCCGATGCATGTCACCCAGCCACCGTACCGGGGATCGGGTGGTGAGCGTCGTCGCCGGTTAGGCGGCGAGTGCTAGCTGTTTATTGCCAGTTACTTTTTTGCCATCTGATTAACGAGGTTGATGGCACCTCAGCCTGCAATCCCGAAGGGACGTCCCCTGTCGAGCCCACGCGTCCCCATGCACCTATTATAACGCCTTGGAGGCGAGGGTGTGCCGCACGGTTGGCGGCGGTGCTATACTGTGTGAAAGGATTCACGAATATAGCGCGCCGGATACGGCCGCTTTGTAAGGAGAGATTGCATGTTCAAAAAGGTGCTTCCGGTTCTCGCATTGGTAGCCTTGGTTGCCCTGCTGGCCGTAGCCTGCGGCGAATCCACCCCGGCAGCCTCGCCCACGGCGACGGCCACGCGGTCATCGCCGTCGCCGGTGCCGAAGGTTGAATCCACGGCAACAGCCGTCCCGCAGACCACCGCAGCCACGGAGACCGGCGGCACAGCGCCCTCGGGCACGGTGACCGAGGTCAAGCTCAATGATCCGGGCGGTTCGGGCAGGTATGTGTTCGCCCCGGCGAAGCTAAGCTTCAAGGTTGGCGACACGGTCAATTTCAAACTGGTGTCCGAGGCCGAGTTCCACACCTTCACGGCGGACGACCTGAAGATCGACCAGTCGGTGGACGCCAACCAGACTGTCGAGTTCAGCCACACCTTCGACAAGGCGGGGACATTCAAGCTCTACTGCATCCCTCACGAGAGCCTGGGCATGGTGGGAGAGATTACCGTCCAGTAGGAAGATCCCCACTAGGACGAATCGCCGTAGGGGCGGCGCGAGTCGCCCCTACTTTTTTGCCGATGGCGTCCGCGCCGAGCGCCTTTCGCGGCGGCGTTGACGGGTATCGGGGCCGCTCTTATACTACCGATACCTTTTCATACCTCTTCCTCCGAGGACTAACGATGCGTCTTTCTTGTCTTCAAGAGAACTTGAACAAGGGCCTGGGCACCGTGGGCCGGGCGGTGGCGACGCGAACGACGTTGCCCATCACTCAGAACGTCCTGCTCACTACCGACCTCGGCCGGCTGAAGTTGTCGGCCACGAACCTTGAGGTGGCCATCAGCACCTGGATCGGCGCGCAGGTGGAGGAGGAGGGGGCCATAACCGTGCCGGCGCGGCTGCTCACCGACTTCGTCAGCTCGCTGCCCAACGAGCGGATCGACGTAACGTCACACACCCAGCCACTGGGGCTGTCGTTGAAATGCGCCAAATTCGAGGCCGCCATCAATGGGGCGGACGCGGAGGACTTTCCGCCCATCCCCACCGTGAAGTCAGGCGCGACGGGGAAGTTCAAGGCGGAGGTATTACGGGACGCGATTTCGCACGTCGCGTTCGCGGCGGCGACCGAGGACTCGCGGCCCGTGCTCACGGGCGTGAAGGTGGACATCAAGAGAGACGGGTTCACGTTCGCGGCGGCGGACGGCTTCCGGCTGGCGGTGTACACCGGCAAACTGGCGGAGCCTGCGAAAGAGGACGTGAGCTTCATCATCCCGGCTAAGTCGCTTGCAGAGGTGAACCGCCTGGCGGTCACACAGACCGACCCTGTGGAGTTCATGGTGACGCCGGCCAAGAGCCAGGCCCTGTTCGTGCTGCACAACATCGAACTGGTGTCGCAGTTGGTGCAGGGGACGTTCCCCAACTACCAGCAACTCATGCCGCAGCGGTACGAGACGCGGGCGGTGATAGACCTGCGGCAGTTCTCAGCAGCCACGAAGACGGCGTCCATCTTCGCGCGGGACGGGAGCGGCATCATCAGGCTACAGGTCCAACGGGCGGACGGCGGCGGCAAGGTCGCCATCTCTTCGCGCGCCGAGGAGGTCGGCGAGAACAAGGGCGAGATTGACGCGAAGGTGGAGGGTACGGACTCCAAGATCGCATTCAACAGCAAGTACTTGGCCGAAGTGCTGGACGTGCTGGGCACGGGCGAAGTCGCGTTGGAGACCACATCGCCGTCCAGCCCGGGCGTGCTGCGGCCCGTGGACAAGACAGGCTACGTGCACGTTGTTATGCCGATGTTTGTTCAATGGTGATATAGCTAGGGAATAGACCTCGGAGCGTAGCTGACTCTGGCCCCGCCGTCACCCTCGCGGAAATGGCTTCCAAGGCCAGCCGCTTCTTGCCAAAGGGTGCATTCCCTAGCTTCCCGCGAATATGGCGGCACGCTTCTTCGACGCCCTTCGCCAACTGGTCTGCCTTGGCGGCGTCCTGCCGGGCAAGCTCGATCTCCTGGAGTTGGTGCTGTAGCACCGTGCGACGCTGCTTGATCTCCTTCACCCCCTTGGCGAGTAGGACAACGTTCATGTCGGAGACGCGGTAGGCCTGAAGGAGCTTGGCTTCCTCGCGGTCAAGGCTTGCAAGTTCTCGTTGGATTCGCTGCCTGTCTTCCTCGCGGTAGAGCTGCCCTTCGACCTGACGCCTTCGGATTTCCCCGATGATGATGGATGGGTTCTCCAGACGCTCCGAAATGGCCGTCCATACGTCGGCTTCCAGTTCTTCGGCGCGTGTCATACGGGCCTTGCACCGGGGCTTCATGCCAACTCTAGGACGGGCAAGAAGGCATTGATAGTAGCGGTACCTGCCGCTGAGGGTTGTGCCGGACATGCGGGAGCCGCACTCGACGCAGAAGATGTGGCCGGTAAGGAGGTAGGGCTTCGGGTCCGCGACCATGCGGCGCCTGGGACCAGCAAGAGCGGCCTGAGCCGCGTCGAAG
>Ga0194132_10000625_pt1 | contig 71943 bp, 71 predicted proteins | sample TA2KigOf80mmetaG_FD_148612 | JGI IMG/M metagenome (GOLD analysis project Ga0194132, IMG submission 148612) | Freshwater microbial communities from Lake Tanganyika, Tanzania - TA2015054 Kigoma Offshore 80m | ecosystem: Environmental > Aquatic > Freshwater > Lake | place: Tanzania: Lake...
AGCGCCGGCGTTTTACCATGCGGGATGCTCCCGGACGCGGGACCTGGCGGGGGAGGGGTGGCGTCTCGGTCCCCGGGGGGGTATATAGCCCCCCTGAAAGGCCGAAAAAGATGACCAAATCGACCCGGAGCACGAGCGGCAAGCTGACCGCGAGCAAGTGGAAACCGGATTCGTGGCGTGTACGTCCGATCGAGCAGGCGCCGGAATACCCGGACGCGGCGGCGCTCAAGGCCGCCGAAACCGAACTCCGCCGCTATCCGCCGCTGGTGTTCGCGGGGGAAGCCCGCAACCTGAAGGCCAGGCTCGCCCAAGTCGAAGCGGGCAAGGCGTTTCTGCTCCAGGGCGGCGACTGCGCCGAAAGCTTCGCCGAATTCCACCCCAACAACATCCGCGACACCTTCCGCGTGCTGCTGCAGATGGCGGTGGTGCTGACGTTCGGGGCCGCGTGCCCGGTGGTCAAGGTCGGCCGCCTCGCCGGCCAGTTCGCCAAGCCGCGCTCGGCCCCGACCGAGATCGTGAACGGCGTCACGCTTCCCGCCTATCGCGGCGACATGGTCAACGGCATGGAGTTTACGGCCGAAGCGCGCGTGCCCGATCCCAAGCGCATGATCCAGGCCTACAACCAATCGGCAGCGACGCTCAACCTGTTGCGCGCGTTCGCGCAGGGCGGCTACGCCGACCTCAACAAGGTGCATCAGTGGAACCTCGGCTTCGTCGCCGACAGTTCCGCCGGCGCGCGCTACCGGGATATTGCCGACCGCATCGACGAGACGCTCGCCTTCATGGCCGCGTGCGGCATGACCTCGGAAACGACGCCGCAGTTGCGCGAGACCGAGTTCTATACCGCGCACGAGGCGCTGTTCCTCAACTTCGAGGAGGCGATGACGCGGATCGATTCGACCAGCGGCGATTGGTACGACACCTCAGCCCACTTCCTGTGGATCGGCGACCGCACCCGCCAGCTCGACGGCGCCCATGTCGAATTCCTGCGCGGGGTCAAGAACCCGATCGCCTTCAAGGCCGGGCCGACGCTCGCGCCCGACGACATGCTGCGGCTGATGGAGATGCTTGACCCCGCCAACGAGCCGGGCCGGCTTACGGTCATCGCGCGCATGGGGGCCGACAAGGTCGAGCGCGGCCTGCCGCCGCTTCTGCGCGCGGCCAAGCGCGAGGGGCGGCATGCCGTGTGGGTGTGCGACCCCATGCACGGCAATACGGTCAAAAGCGCCTCCGGCTACAAGACCCGGCACGTCGATCGGGTGCTGGCCGAGGTCGGCGGCTTCTTCGCCGTGCACCGCGCCGAAGGCACGCACGCCGGCGGCGTGCACTTCGAGATGACCGGCCAGGACGTGACCGAATGCGTCGGCGGCGCGAGCGCGATCACCGAGGCCGATCTGTCGGATCGCTACCACACCCACTGCGATCCCAGGCTGAACGCGAGCCAGGCGCTGGAACTCGCCTTCGTCATCGCCGAAGCCTTGAAGCAGGAACGCGTGCAAAACGGGCGTCGCGCCGGCGCGGCGACCTGAACAGCCGAAGTTCGGCGGGCCTTATCGCCCGTAAATCCGCGCCACCGCGTCGGTGACGGCGCGGCATTTCTCGACCCCGAAGCGTTCGATGAAGTCGGTGCGCGCGACGGCGGTTCCGACCGAGTCCCTCAGTTCCGCAAACAGCGCAGCGAGGAAATCCTTGAACGCGGCCTCGTCGAGCTGCCAGGCGGCTTCTTCGGGCGTGGCGTTAGCGTGCGCCGGGCCGAGGTGCCCGTTGACCACGGTCAGGAACCAGCGCGCGCGCTTGTCGTAGTCGGCGAAATAAGATTCCATGACGGCAAGCGCGTCGAACGCGAGCGTCGCGGCTTCCGGGTCGGCGTAAAGATCGGCCCAGCCGAAGCGGCTGCCCTTGGCCTCGTGCAGGCGCGCGACGATGGCGCGGCCGTGTTCCTGGTAGGCTTCGTACACCTGCGGCCCAAGCATCATCTCGACCGCCATGAAAAAGCCGGGCAGCACCCGGCGTGGAATCCCATCGCGGCCTTTGCCGCGCACGAGCAGGTGCTCGAACCGCTGTACTAAAAGGCGATTGAACGGGTAGTGGCGATTTTGGGAGGCCTTGGCGTGCTCGCGCGCGCGGGCATAGGCCTCGAAGCTCATTTCGAACGCCTGGCGCAAGGCTGCGGATTTGTCGTGGAAGTCGTCGGTCAAACGCTCCAGGTCGGCGAGCGTCAGCTTGCCGCCCCACATCCGCGCTTCCTGGCGCAGCCGGTCGATGAATCCCATCACCACCGTTTCGGCCAGCGCGTGACCCTGGCCGCCGGGCGTCGACAGGTCGTAGGCGGGTTGGGCTGTCCGGGGCGCCGCCGGCGCGGTCTTTGACGCGCGCGGGGATTGTTCGGATCGCCCACCTATCGGCGGGACCGCGCGCCCCGGTAGGGGCGCATCTTTTGACGCGCGCGGGGATTCGCCCGCGCGCCCGATCGGCCTCAAGGTCACTTTATATTTTTTGGCCATGGGATGCCCCGCTCGACGCCGGACAATAGCCGTCCATCCACACGGATTCCACCGGCACCGGGCCGGTGCCGACCCCGGGGCGCACAACCTTAGTTGACAGCGTTCCGACCCGGTGCATAGGTTCCCCTAGTATTTTAGCCGTTTTTCGAGCCGCCGACCCAAACCCTGCCGCCGCCATGTCCGCATCCATTATTCTCGCGCTCGCTCAGACCAATCCGACGGTCGGAGATATCGACGGCAACGCCGATCGCGTGCGCGCGGCTCGCGACCGCGCGCGCGCGGCGGGCGCCGACCTGGTGGTGTTCGGCGAGTTGGTGATTTCGGGGTATCCGCCCGAGGACCTGGTGCTCAAGCGCTCGTTTCTCGAGGCGATCGAAAGCGCGGTCGAAGAACTCGCCGCTGAAACCGCCGACGGCGGTCCGGCCGTGGTGATCGGCGCGCCGTGGCGCGGCGACGAAAAGCTCCACAATGCCGCGTTGCTGCTCGACGGCGGCCGCGTCGCCCGCGTGGTGCTGAAGCACGAAATTCCCAACTACGGCGTATTCGACGAAAAGCGCCTGTTCGCCGCCGGCGGTCTGCCCGACCCGGTGCCGTTTCGTGGCCTGAACCTCGGCCTGATGGTGTGCGAGGACATGTGGTTCCCGGCGGTTGCCGGGACCTTGCGCCAAAAGGGCGCGAACATGCTGCTGGTGGTCAACGGCTCGCCGTTCGAGACCGACAAGCCGGACGTGCGTCTCGGCCATGCCAAGGCGCGGATCGCGGAAACAGGCCTGCCGCTCGCCTACGTCAATTTGATCGGCGGTCAGGACGAACTGGTGTTCGACGGCTCGTCGTTCGTTCTCGATTCCGGCGGTCGGTTTCTGGCGCGCGCGCCCTCGTGGCGCGAGCATCTGCTTGTCACCCGCTGGCGCAAGGGGGGCAACGGATGGGTGTGCGAACCGGGCGAAATGGCGCTCGCGCCCGAATCATTCGCCGACATCTACAGCGCGCTGCTGACGGGGCTCGGCGATTACGTCGACAAGAACATCTTTCCCGGCGTACTGATCGGCCTTTCCGGCGGCGTCGACAGCGCGCTCGCCGCCGCGCTCGCCGTCGACGCGCTCGGCGCCGACCGGGTCCATTGCGTGATGATGCCGTCGCCTTATACGTCGAAAGAGAGTCTCGAGGACGCGGCCGAGGTCGCCCACCGGCTCGGCTGCCGACTCGACACCATCCCGATCCTGCCGGCGATGGAAGCCTTCGATTCGATGCTGCGCGAGATGTTCGTTCAGCATCCGCGCGGCACCGCGGAAGAAAACATCCAGGCGCGCGCGCGGGGTATCACCCTGATGGCGCTCTCCAACAAGTTCGACTACATGGTGCTCTCGACCGGCAACAAATCTGAAATGTCGGTCGGCTACGCGACGCTCTACGGCGACATGTGCGGCGGCTTTTCAGTGCTCAAGGACGTCTATAAGACGACCGTCTACCGGCTTGCGCGCTGGCGCAACGCCCGTCGCCCGGACGGCGCTAAGGGTCCCGCCGGCCCGGTGGTCCCGGAGCGGGTGCTGACCAAGGCGCCGACCGCGGAATTGAAGCCGAACCAGACCGACCAGGACACGCTGCCGCCCTACGACGTGCTCGATGGGATTCTCGAATCCCTGATCGAGCGCGAACGCGGCGTGCGCGATACGGCGGCGGCGGGCTTCGACGAGGCAACCGTGCGCCGGGTCTGGCGGATGCTCGATCGCGCCGAATACAAGCGCCGCCAGGCGCCACCCGGGGTCAAGATCACGTCGCGCGCGTTCGGCCGCGACCGGCGCTATCCCATCGTCAACGGCTTCCGGGACGGCGCGTGATGAATCCGGTTCGCGTCCGCTTCGCGCCGAGCCCGACCGGGCTCCTGCACGTGGGCAACGCCCGCGTCGCGCTGATCAACTGGCTGTTCGCCCGGAAAGCCGGCGGGGCGTTCGTGCTGCGCCTTGACGACACCGACGCCGAGCGTTCCGAGGCGCACTACGCCGAAGGGATCGAGCGCGATCTCGCTTGGCTCGGTCTCGCCTGGAACGAGCGCGCCCGCCAGTCGGAACGGATGGAGTCCTACCGCGCGGCGCTGGAGCGCCTGAAACAGTCGGGGCGCGCCTATCCATGCTTCGAAACCCCGGCCGAATTGGAACTGAAACGAAAAAAGGCCCTCGCTGCCGGCCGACCGCCGATTTACGACCGCGCCGCGCTGAACTTAAACGCCGCCGAGCGCGACAAGCTGATGGCCGAGGGACGCAGACCCCACTGGCGCTTCAAGCTCGAAGGCGGCGACGTCGCCTGGAACGACTTGGCGCGCGGCGCGCAGAAATTCGAGGGGCGCCACATGTCCGACCCGGTGGTGGTGCGCGAAGACGGCGCGTTTCTCTACATGCTGCCCTCGGTGGTCGACGACGCGGCCATGCGCATCAGTCACGTGATCCGGGGCGAGGACCATGTCGCCAATACCGCTGTCCAGATTCAGATGTTCGAGGCGCTCGGCGTGACGGCACCCGGATTCGCGCATCTGCCGCTGCTGACGGACGCGCAGGGCGCCAACCTCTCCAAGCGCCTCGGGGGTCTCAGCCTGCAATCGTTGCGCGAGGCGGGCGTCGAGCCGACGGCGATCGCGAGCCTGCTCGCGCGCCTCGGCACCGGGGATGCGGTCGCGCCCGCCGCGAGCCTTGCCGCCCTCGCGCGCGACTTCGATATCAGCCGCTTCGGGCGGGCAAGCCCGCGCTTCGATCCGGGGGATCTCAACCGCCTCAACGCCAAGGTGGTGCATGCGCTCCCGTTCGCGGAAGCCGCGCCGAGGCTGGCCGCCCTTGGCCTCGCCCAGGCCGACGAGCGTTTCTGGCTCGCGGTGCGCGGCAATCTCGCCAAGTTCGATGAGGTGAAGGTTTGGCACGACGCCTGCTTTGGCGAAACGTCTCCGCCCGCCGACGCGGCCGAGCGCGATTTTCTGCGCGCCGCCCTCGGCGTCTTGCCGCCGGAGCCCTGGGATGACACCACCTGGGGCGCTTGGAGCCTTTCGGTCGGCGAGGCGACTGGGCGCAAGGGACCGCAACTCTTTCGTCCGCTCCGACGCGCGCTCACTGGCCAGGAGCACGGGCCGGAGATGAAGGTGCTGCTGCCGTTGATCGGCCGGACCCGCGCCGAAAGGCGTCTCGCGTCATGAGCCTCGTTCTCTACAACACCCTCTCGCGCGCCAAGGAGCCGTTCCAGCCCTTGGACCCGAAGCGCGTGCGCATGTACGTGTGCGGTCCGACCGTCTACGACTATGCCCACATCGGCAACGCGCGCCCCGTGGTGGTGTTCGACGTGCTGTTCCGCCTGCTCCGGCGGTTGTACGGGGAGGACGGCGTCGTCTACGTGCGCAACATCACCGATGTCGACGACAAGATCAACGCGGCGGCCAAGGCGACCGGCGAGCCGATCCGCGCCATCACCGAGCGCACCGCCAAGGCCTACCGCGAGGACATGGCGGCGTTGAACGCGCTTGAACTTTCACTTGAGCCACGCGCGACCGAGCACATCGCGCAAATGATCGCGATGATCGAAACCCTGATTGCCAAGGGCCACGCCTACGTCGCCGACGGCCACGTGCTGTTCGGCGTGCCGACCTGCGCGGACTACGGCCGCCTCTCGCGCCGCGACCGGGACGAGATGATCGCCGGCGCGCGCGTCGAAGTCGCGCCTTACAAGAAAGACCCGGCCGATTTCGTGTTGTGGAAGCCGTCCGATGCCGACACGCCGGGCTGGGACAGCCCCTGGGGCCGGGGTCGGCCCGGCTGGCACATCGAATGCTCGGCCATGAGCCAGGCGTATTTGGGCGCCACGTTCGACATTCACGGCGGCGGCGCCGATCTCATCTTCCCTCATCACGAAAACGAGATCGCGCAAAGCACCTGCGCCAACGGCCAGGGCACCTTCGCGCGCGTCTGGATGCACAACGGCTTTCTCATGGTGGAAGGGGAAAAAATGTCGAAAAGCCTCGGCAACTTCCTCGTCGTCCACGATCTGTTGCGGGAATTTCCGGGGGAAGCGCTCCGCCTCGCGCTGCTCGCGACCCATTACCGCCAGCCGCTCGATTTCACCCGCGTCGGTGTCGGCCAGGCACAGCATACGTTGGACCGCTGGTATCTCGCCGTTGCCGCGAGCGAATCCTCGCGGCAAAAAAATGATGGCGATGCGAAAGCCGGGGAGATTCCCGACGCGGTGATGGTTGCGCTCCAGGACGATCTCAACACGCCGCAGGCGATCGCCGAGCTGCACAAGCTCGCCGACGCGGCGCTTGCGGGGGATGGGTCCGCGCGCGCGGGTCTCAAGGCAGGCGCCGGACTTCTCGGCCTGCTCGCGGGCACGGCGGAGACTTGGCGCCATTGGCGACCGGTGGCCGCGGGATTGACCGACGCGGAGATTGAAAGCCTGATCAAGCAGCGTGCCGGCGCGCGCAAGGTGCGTGACTTCGCCGGCGCCGACGCAATCCGGAAAGAGTTGATGGAGAAGGGCGTGGTGCTGGAGGACGGACCTAAGGGAACGACGTGGCGGCGCGCGTGAAAAGTTAGCGCTTACTTCCCAATCATCGAATCGATTTCGTCCTGATGCATGGTCTTCTCGCTGCCATGGATGATGCCGCCGGCGACGTCCATCAGCCGCTGGATGATCTGCGACAGCGCCTTGGCGTTGGCGCGCAGCAGTTCCGGTTCGCCGCGGCCGACGTCGGCCTCGAGCCGCTGGATGCTGGTGGCGATCAGGCGGTTGATCTGGTCGATGGTAGTGTCGAACGGTTCGCGGTAGCGCTTCGGCACATGATCGTAGGCTTCGACGGCGAGTTCGCGGTCGGCGATGGTGCTGGCGCGGAAGTGCTCCTGGTAGGATTTCGGCTGCCATGCCTTCACTTCGTCGATCATTTCCGGCATGTCGGGCAGCATTTCCAGCAGCATCACTACTTCGTTGAAGTGGTTGAGGTAGTCGGTGGCGAGCAGGGTCTGCTCGTTGACATTGCTGCCATGTGCGCGCTGGCGCAGCGCCTCGGTCTCGGGGCTGTCGGGCTCGGCGGCGGCGGGCGGGGCGGCGGACATCGTGAACGCGGTATGGCCGTGATTCCGTGGCGAATATCGCGAAGAATATCCTTCGGAGCGCGCTTTGGCCAAGACTTCGGCGCGCTTGAGTGGGCGGGACAAATTCGGCATTCTGCGGACTTTCCGGATCGGTTCCGGGTGGAACACGATGAGCGAGCGACGCGTCTATATATATGACTCGACCCTGCGCGACGGGGCGCAGACCCAGGGGGTCGATTTCACGCCCGCCGACAAGGCGGCGATCGCGCGCGAGTTGGATTCTCTCGGCATCGACTACATCGAGGGCGGCTGGCCCGGCGCCAACCCGACCGACGACGCCTTCTTTCGCGCGCCGCCCCAACTCCGCCATTCGACGCTGGCCGCCTTCGGCATGACCCGGCGCGCCGGGCGCTCGGCGGCCAACGACCCGGGCCTGGCCGCGGTGCTCGGGGCCGAGACCCGCGCCGTCTGCCTGGTCGGCAAGGCGTGGGACTTCCACGTCGACGTCGCGCTCGGCGTCGCGGCCGACGAGAACGTCGCCATGATCGAGGACAGCGTCGCCCGCGTCGCGGCCGAGGGGCGCGAGACGATCTTCGACGCCGAGCATTTCTTCGACGGCTACCGCGAGAACAAGGCCTACGCGCTCGCCTGCGTCCAGGCCGCGCACGCCGCCGGGGCGCGCTGGATCGTGCTCTGCGACACCAACGGCGGCACGCTGCCCGACGAGGTCGAGCGGGTGGTGGGCGAGGTCGCGCGCGCGATCCCAGGCGAAAAACTCGGCATCCATTGCCACGACGACACCGGCAACGCGGTCGCCAACAGCCTCGCCGCGGTGCGCGCCGGCGCGCGCCAGGTGCAGGGCTCTCTCAACGGCCTGGGCGAGCGTTGCGGCAACGCGAATTTGACCTCGATTATCCCGACGCTGATGCTGAAGATGGGATTCGCGACCGGGGTGACGATGGAAACCCTCGGCCGGCTCACCCACGTGTCGCGCGTGCTAGACGAGCGGCTCAACCGCGCGCCGGCGCGCGGGGCGCCTTACGTCGGCGAATCGGCGTTCGCGCACAAGGGCGGGCTCCACGTCTCGGCGGTGGAGAAGGATCCGCGCTCCTACGAGCACGTCCGCCCCGAACTGGTCGGCAACCGCCGCCACATCGTCGTCTCCGACCAAGCGGGACGCGCCAACATCCTGGCGCGCTTCCGCGAGATCGGGCTCGACGTCGAGGCCAACGACCCGAAGGTCGCCGAGTTGCTCGACGAAGTGAAATCGCGCGAGCACGACGGCTACGCCTATGACGGCGCCGAGGCGAGCTTCGAGCTGCTGGCGCGCCGCGCGCTCGGCCGGGTGCCCGAATATTTCCGCCTCAATTCGTTCCGCGTCATCGACGAGCGGCGCTGGAACGCCAAGGGCGAGCTGGTCACGCTCTCGGAGGCGACGGTCAAGCTCGCCGCCGCCGGGCGCGAGCACATGGCGGTGGCCGAGGGCAACGGCCCGGTCAACGCCCTCGATTCGGCGCTGCGCCGGGTGCTGCTGCCGATCTATCCGACGCTGGCCGACTTGAAGCTGGTCGATTACAAGGTGCGCATCCTCAATTCCGGCGACGGCACCCGCGCGGTGACGCGGGTGATGATCGAATCGGTCGACGGCCGGGCCGAGCCGTGGGACACGCTCGGCGTTTCGGCCAACATCATCGACGCCTCCTACGACGCGCTCTCCGACAGCATCGTCTACAAGCTGCTGCGCGACGGCGTCGCCGACCGCGCCAAAACATGAGCCGATCCGGTCCGGGCCCGGCCGTCGTCCTGGTCGAGCCGCAACTCGCGGAAAACATCGGCATGGTCGCGCGCGCCATGCTCAATTGCGGGCTCGCCGACCTGCGCCTGGTGCGCCCCCGGCAACGCTGGCCGCACCCGCGCGCGGCGGCGACCGCCTCGGGCGCCGATACGGTGCTCGACGGCGCCCGCGTCTTTTACTCGACCGAAGCCGCCATCGCCGATCTCGGCCGGGTCTACGCCGCGACCGTGCGCGAACGCGATCTCGCGTTGCCGGTGGTGACGCCCCGGCACGCGGCCGCCGAAATGCGCGCCCGGGCCGGCGCCACCCGCGCCGGCGTGCTGTTCGGCCCGGAATCGAAAGGGCTCGCCAACGACGACGTGGCGCTGGCCGACGCCGTGCTCACGGTGCCGGTGAATCCGTCCTTCGGCTCGCTCAATCTCGCCCATGCCGTGTTCGCCGTCGCCTACGAATGGTTCGTCGCCGCTTCCGGCGCGCCGCCCGCGCGGCTCCGCTTCAACGCCCGTACCCGGCTCGCGACCAAGGAGGAGTTGGTCGGCCTGTTCGAGCACCTCGAGCGCGAATTGGACGCCTGCGGCTTCTTGCGCCTCAGGCACAAGCGGCCGATCATGGTCCGCAACCTGCGCGCGCTCTTGCAGCGCGCCGCCTTGAGCGAGCAGGAGGTGCGCACGCTGCGCGGCGTCATCGCCGGGCTGGTCCAGGGCAAGCCCGCGCGCGCGGGGAGCAAAGCGAAACGGAAGGCGAGCCCATGACCCTCTATCGCGGTTACGACGCGGAGCAATTGGAAGCGCAATACAACGCGCGCGCGTCGATCCCCGACCATCCGCTGATCTTCGCGCGCTGGGCGGCGCGCGGCGGCGAAGCGCGCGCCCGCGCCTTCGCCCGCCTCGACGTGCCCTATGGCGACGGGCCGATGGAGACGATGGATTTGTTTCTTCCCAGGCGCATCGCCGCGCCGGTGGTCATGCTCATCCACGGCGGCTATTGGCGTTCGCTCGACAAGAAGGATTTTTGCGACAAGATCGCGCCCTTGAGCGAGGCGGGGGCGGCGGTCGCCGTGGTCAACTACACGCTCTGCCCGGCGACCACCATCGGCCGCATCGCCGACGAGATGCGCCGCGCGGTGATCTGGCTGTGGCGTAACGCGCAAGGCTTCGGCGGCGATCCCTATCGCATCCAGTTGATCGGCCATTCCGCCGGCGGACATCTGGTGGCTTCCCTGCTCGCGACCCATTGGCAGGAATGGGGTTCCGACCTGCCGCGCTGCCCGATCCAGAGCGCGCTCGCGGTCAGCGGCGTGTTCGACCTCGAGCCCCTGGTGCACACCTCGATGAACGCCGATCTCCGCCTCGAGGTCGAGACCGCCAAGGCGCTCAGCCCCTTTTACATGCGCCCCGTCTGCCGCGCGCCGCTCGCCCTCGCCTGGGGCGCGCTCGAAAGCGACGAGTTCAAGCGCCAAAGCCGCGCTTTCGCCGAACGCTGGCGCGAGTTCGGCGCGCCGGTGCGGCTGCTCGAAATCCCCGAGCGCAACCACCTGACCGTGATAGAGGACTTGGGTCGCGGCGAAAGCGAGCTCGCCCGCCTCGCGGTCGAGCTACAGAAGGAGGGGCGTTGATGGAAAGGCCGCCGCCGGAGTCATGAGCGGACACCGGACTGTCTCGTCACCTTTTCCGACGCTTACGGAACGACGGCCGCGACGAGCGGCGGCCCGACCAGCGGGTATGCCCATTTCATGGGCGCGGACATCGCGGCGGCGCTGAGCGCGAACGGCTGGCCCTGCGCGGCGCTGGCCTTCGGGCTCGACCTGGAACTCAAGGCCATTCTCGAAGGTCCGCCGCCGCCCTTCGTCGTCTTCTTCAACCTTATTCCCCACATGCAAGGGGACACCGTCCCCCGCCCCGGCGAGCCGGCGGGGCAAGTGTACGTCTACCACTACGTGCAAAGCGCGCTCCCGGTGCCGGTGATCTGCGTCATGCTCGATCACGTCGTCCATCGGCTGCCCGCGTTCCTGCAATACGGCCCCGGGATCGAGGGAATCGCCTTCGCGACCCTCGAGCCGAACAGCATTCCATACCTGGAACGGATCGGCGTCGCGCGCGAGCGGATCGCTTGCCTGCCGTGGGGCGGACCGCCGCCAGACCCGGCTCCCGTGCCGCTCGCGGGCCGCGCGCTCGATCTCATCTTTCACGGCAGCCTCGGCGAGTTGGAATCCGAACCGGCCTTCGCCGCGCGGCTGGCGGCCGGGCACGCGCCGGAACCGGTGGCGCGGGCGATCCTCAGGGCGGCGGACCAGGTGGTCGCCGAAGAGGTCGAAATCGACCAGGCCCTCGCCCGCGCATCGCGCGACGAAGGCGTCGACCTGTCCGCCTTCAACATCGTTCAGTCGGCTTACGCGTTGATCCAGCTCGACCAGCGCGCCCGGGTCATCCGCCGCGAGCGGTTTCTCTCGGCGTTCGCCGCTCTGGCGGTGCACTTCTTCGGCAACTATCCCGAGCCCTTCAAGCGCAAATTTTCCCGCGCCGAATTCCACGAGCTCAAGACCTTCGGGGAGATGATCGGGATCATCCGCCGCGCCAAGATATCGTTGTGCGAAACGATCAACTGGCGACACAACGTTCATTTGCGCGCGACCTACGCGATGGCGTACGGCGGCTTGGTCGTGGCGGAACGAAACGAGCGTCTCGGCGGCGATTTCACGGACATGGAAAACATCGTGTTCACCACGCATCCCCATCGCGACGCGGCGGCGAAGGTCGGCGCGGTGCTCGCCGACCCGGCCCTGGCGCGAAGGCTGGCGGACGCGGCCCGGCCGGTCTATCAATCCCGCTACACCTGGGGCGTGACGGTCAAGGCGCTGGCGCCGTTCCTGCCGCCGCCGGTATCGCCCCAATAGCCGCCGGCGCGCGAAAAAACTAAATCCGCTCGGAAAGCCAGATCGCCGCGCGCGCGCCGGCGCGGATCGCGGCGGTGAGCGGACGGTAGCCGCGCGCTTCCTCGGCGCCATGGGCGAGCGCGGTGTCGCGGTGATGGATTTCCTCGGCGCGGAAGCGGGCGAACGCGCGCCGGAGTTCCGGCTCGTCCGTCCCGAGCTGCTCGACCTGGCGCGCGTAATGGCCGTCGATCACTTCCTCCACCGCCACGGTGCAGGCCATCGCCGCTTCCGGGCCCAAGAGCGCGGTGCCGGCACCGAGGACATAGCCGGCGACGCGCCAGATCGGCAGCAGGGCCGACGGGCGCGCGCGGCGCGCGAGCATCAGCTTTTCGAACGATTTCAGGTGCGCGCGTTCCTGTTCGGCCATGCGGCGGACGACGGCGCCGGCCTTGGATTGGCCCAGCACGCGGATCTGGCCCTCGTAAATGCGCACCGCGCCGAATTCGCCCGCGTGATCGACCCGGATCATGCGTTCGAGCAGCGCCGGCAACGGCATGTCGCCGGGAAGGCGCGCGCGCGGGCGAATCCCCGCGCGCGTTAAATTGTGCGCCCCTATTGGGGCGCGCGGCGCCGGGCGGCGGGTGACTTTCTTTTTGCGTCGCGTTTTCATGATCGGATTCAGGATTCCGGCCAGCGCGCCCGCGCGGCGGCCCCGAACGCGAGCGAGGCCAAGCCCAGGGACACCACCATGTTGTAGCTCGCCATGCTGATCCCGAACAGGGTCCAATCGACCGTGTCGCACGGCTTCGGCGGCGGCGCCGCCAGCGCCTTGCGCAGGTCCTCGATGGTCGCGATCGGCGGCGCGTCGTCGCTGCAGACGGCGGACGCCCACCAGTGGTTCTCGACGCCGACGTGATAGAAGGCGATGCCGCCGTTGGCGACGAAGGCGAGGGCGGCGAGCGCCAGCAGAACCGGCACCACCCGCCGCACGTCGCGCGCGACGAGCGCGGCGACCGAAAGAACGCCGGCGACCGCGTAGGGCACGCGCTGATAGAGGCAGAGCGGGCAGGGCTCCAGCCCGCCCCAATATTCGGCGGCATAGGCGGTCGCGAGCGCGAGCGCGCACGCCGCCAACAGCACGAACGCGGCGAGGCGGGGGCGGAAGAGGAAGAGGATACGGACCGGGTCTTCCATCGCCCCCATCATGCCCGGGAGGGAAGGCTCAGAACAGGTACTTGATGGCGACGAAGCCGCCGACCAGGAGAACGGCGAACAGCGTCGTCAGCAGCATCAACCGTTCCTCGATGAAGACGCGGATCGGCGCGCCGAATTTCCAGAGCAGCGCGGCGACCAGGAAAAAGCGGATCGCGCGCGACACGATCGAGGAGAGCGTAAAGGTGACCAGATCGAGGCCGGTCACGCCGGCGGTGATGGTGATCAGCTTGTAGGGGATCGGCGTCAGGCCCTTGACGATCACGATCCAGGCGCCATAGGCGTTGAAGGTGTCGCGGAAGGCGGCGAACTGCGCCTCCATCCGGTAGAAGGCGATTATCGGCTCGCCCAAGGTCTCGAAGGCGAGGTAGCCGATGGCGTAGCCGAGCCATCCGCCGGCGACGGAGGCGAGCGTGCAGACGGTGGCGATGCGCCAGGCTTGGGTCGGCGCCGCCAGCACCATGGCTATCAACAGCACGTCGGGCGGGATCGGGAAGAACGAGCTTTCGACGAAGGAAACCGCGGCCATCCAGCCCATGGCGTGGGGGTGGGCCGACAAGCGCATGGTCCAGTCGTAGATGCGGGGGAGCATGGGTGCGTGGACTCGAGGGACGCGGGGCGGGAAGCGCGGGGCGCGCGTACTTAGCAGCCGCCCCAATGTCGGGCAACGGCGGCGTTTTCATCGCCGGGATTATGCTTTATATCCGGGGCGCGCCGGCGGCCCCTGTGGCGGAACGGTAGACGCGGCAGACTCAAAATCTGTTGCTCGCAAGGGCGTGGGGGTTCGAGTCCCTCCAGGGGCACCATTACTTTACTTTCGTCCGCGCCGGTCACTCCGCGTCGGGCTGGTTTTCGGGCCGGGCTTTGTCGAAGGCGGAGAGCGCCAGACACGCGGCCTCGATCCGGCGAAGCGTCGGATAGGCGTCGAGCGGGCACTTGAAGCGCCGCGCGTTGGCGAGTTGCGGCACCAGGCAGACGTCGGCCAGCGTCGGCCGCGCGCCGTGGCAGAATTCGCCGGTGGCCGCGTCGTTGGCGAGCGCCGTTTCGAGGGCGGCAAGCCCCTCGGCAATCCAGTGGCAGTACCATGCGAGTCGGGCGTCCTCGCTCGCGCCCAGTTTGGCGGCGAGATAGTTCAGCACGCGCGGCGGGTTGAGCGGGTGGATGTCGCACGCGATCTGCAGCGCGATCCCGCGCACCCGCGCGCGCCCCGGCGCGTCCCCGGGCAAGAGCGGCGGTTCGGGCCGCGTTTCCTCCAGGTATTCGAGGATGGCGAGCGACTGGGTGAGCAACGCGCCGTCGATTTCCAGCGCCGGAACCAGTTTTTGCGGATTGAGCTTGGCATAGGCCTTGTGCTGCTCGCCGCGCAACAGATGCACGAAGGCGTGATCGTAAGCGACGTTCTTCAGGTTGAGCGCGATCCGCACCCGGTAGGCGGCGGAGGAGCGAAAAAAGCCGTAGAGCTTGGTCATTCGGGTCATCCTCGCGCGGTTTTCGGATCATAACCCAAATTGGGCGCGAGCCAGCGTTCCATGATGGCGAGGTCCATGCCCTTGCGCCGGGCGTAGTCTTCCACCTGGTCGCGCCCGATCCGCCCGACGCCGAAATAGCGCGCCTCGGGATGCGCAATGTAATAGCCGCTGACGGCGGCGGCAGGCCACATAGCGAAGGCGTCGGTAAGGCTCACGCCCGCGTTTTTTTCGGCGTCGAGCAGCCGGAAGAGCATCCCTTTCTCGGTATGGTCGGGACACGCCGGATAGCCGGGCGCGGGGCGGATGCCCCGGTATTCCTCTCCGATCAGTTGCGCGTTGGTGAGGTTTTCGCCCACCGCGTAACCCCAAATCTCCCTGCGCACCCGCTCGTGCAGGCGCTCGGCGAAGGCTTCGGCGAGGCGGTCGGCGAGCGCCTTGACCATGATCGCCGAATAATCGTCGTGGGCGGCCTCGAAGCGCTTGACCGCCTCGTCGACGCCGATGCCGGCGGTAACGGCGAAGCCGCCGAACCAGTCGGGCTTGCCGGATTCCTTGGGCGCAACGAAATCGGCGAGCGCCAGGTTGGCGCGCCCGCCTTCGGCTCTCGCCATCTGCTGGCGGAGCGTGTGGACGGTCGCCAGCACGCGGCTGCGTGTTTCATCGGCATAAATCTCGATGTCGTCGCCGACCGAATTGGCCGGCCACAACCCGACCACGCCGCGTGCCGTAAGCCATTTTTCGCCGACGATCCGCTGAAGCATGGCGCGGGCGTCGTTGTAGGTGTGACGCGCGGTTTCGCCGACCTTGGGATCATCGAGGATATCGGGGAAGCGCCCGCGCATTTCCCAGACCGCGAAGAACGGACCCCAGTCGATACGGGTCACCAGTTCGGCCAGGTCGTAGTCGTCGAACCGGGTGAGGCCAGGCTTCAGGGGCTTGGGCGGGACATAGGCGCCCCAGTCGATGGCCGCGCGGTTGGCGCGGGCCTTGTCGATGGGCAGGCGGTCTTTTTCTTCCTGCTGGCGCGCGTGTAGTTCGCGCGTCCGTTCGTAATCGGCGCGCACGTCGGCGGCGAAGGCGGCGCGGTTGTCGCCCGCCAACTGCCCGGCGACGCCGACCGCGCGCGAGGCGTCGGCGACGTAGACCACCGGGCCCGAATAATTGGGGGCGATCTTGACCGCGGTGTGCACCTTGCTGGTGGTCGCGCCGCCGATCAGGAGCGGCAGTTTGAATCCCTGACGCTCCATTTCGCTCGCGACGAAGCACATTTCCTCCAAACTGGGCGTGATCAGGCCGGAAAGCCCGATCATGCTCGCGCCGACCTCCTTGGCGGTTTCCAAAATCTTGGCGCACGGCGCCATCACGCCGAGGTCGACGGTCTCGAAGTTGTTGCATTGAAGGACGACGCCGACGATGTTCTTGCCGATGTCGTGAACGTCGCCCTTGACGGTCGCCATCACGATCTTGCCCTTGGCGCTGCCGCCGGTCTTTTCGGCTTCGATGTAGGACAGCAGATAAGCGACCGCCTTTTTCATCACCCGCGCGCTTTTCACCACCTGAGGCAGGAACATGCGGCCCGAGCCGAACAGGTCGCCGACCCGGTTCATGCCCTCCATCAATGGGCCCTCGATCACCGCCAGCGGCCGGGGCGCGGTCTTGCGCGCTTCCTCCACGTCGGTCTCAATGAAATCGGCGACGCCGTGCACCAGCGCGTGGGCGAGCCGTTCCTCGACCGCGGCTTGGCGCCAGGACAAATCGACTTCCTTCTTGGCGCCGCCGGCGCGGTAGCGCTCGGCGATTTCGAGCAGGCGCTCGGTGGCGTCGGGGCGGCGGTTAAGGATCACGTCCTCGACCCGCTCGCGCAGCTCGGGCGGAATGTCCTCGTAGGGCGTGACTTGGCCGGCGTTGACGATGCCCATGTCGAGCCCGGCCCTGATCGCGTGGTAGAGGAACACGGAATGCATCGCCTGGCGCACCGGCTCGTTGCCGCGGAACGAGAAGGACACGTTGGAAATGCCGCCCGAAACGTGGGCGTAGGGCAATTTTTCGCGGATCAGGCGGGTCGCCTCGATGAAGGCCCGCGCATAGTCGTTGTGCTCCTCGATACCGGTGGCGACCGCGAATACGTTGGGGTCGAACACGATATCCTCGGGCGGAAAGCCGACCTTTTCGGTCAGCAGCGCGTAAGCGCGCCGACAGATTTCGAACCGGCGCTCGGCAGTTTCCGCCTGGCCCTTCTCGTCGAAGGCCATCACCACCACCGCCGCGCCGTAGCGGCGGACTTTCCTCGCGTGCTCGAGAAACGGCCCGTCGCCTTCCTTGAGGCTGATGGAATTGACGATCGCCTTGCCCTGAACGCATTTGAGTCCGGCTTCGATCACCGACCATTTCGAGGAATCGATCATGATCGGCACCTTCGCGATCGCCGGCTCGCCGGCGATCAGGTTGAGAAAGGTGGCCATCGCCTTCTCGGCGTCGAGCATGGCGTCGTCCATGTTGACGTCGATCACCTGGGCGCCGTTCTCGACCTGGTCGCGGGCGATGTCGAGGGCGGCCTCGTAATTGCCCTCGAGGATCAGCTTCTTGAACTTGATCGAGCCGGCGACGTTGGTGCGCTCGCCGACGTTGACGAAGCTCGCGCCCGGCGGGGGCGTGTCGGCGGCAGGACTGTCGGGGGCGAGGGTGTCGGTCATTCGCGGAGATCGAAGGGTTCCAGGCCGGAGAGGCGAAGCCGGCGGGGGATTTCGGGGACGCGGCGGGGCGGATATCCCTTCACCGCCTCGGCGATGGCGTGGATGTGGTCGGGGGTGGTCCCGCAACAACCGCCGAGCACGTTGACCAGGCCGTCCTTGGCCCATTCGACGACGAAACCCGCGGTCTGTTCCGGCGTTTCGTCGTACTGGCCGAACGCGTTGGGGAGGCCGGCGTTGGGGTAGGCGCAGATCAGCGTGTCGGCGACGCGTGCGAGCTCGGCCAGGTGCGGACGCATGTCGGGCGCACCGAGAGCACAGTTGAGGCCGATGGTGAGCGGCCTGGCGTGGCTGACCGAGTTCCAGAACGCCTCCGGCATCTGGCCCGAGAGCGTTCGGCCCGAACGGTCGGTGATGGTGCCGGAAATCATCACCGGCACCGCGTGGCCGGTCTTTTCGAACATCTCATCGATGGCGTAGAGCGCGGCCTTGGCGTTCAGGGTGTCGAAGATGGTTTCCACCAGCAGCACGTCGACGCCGCCCTCGATCAACGCCCGCGCCGCCTCGCCGTAGGCGGCGCGCAATTGGTCGAAGGTGACATTGCGCTTGGACGGATCGGCGACGTCAGGCGAGATCGACGCGGTTCGGTTGGTGGGGCCGATGGCGCCGGCGACAAACCGAGGCTTGTCTGGGGTTTTTGCCGTCCAGGCGTCGGCGGCCGCGCGGGCAAGCTTGGCACCTGCGCGGTTAAGCTCGCCGACCAGCGCTTCCATGCCGTAGTCGGCTTGGCTGATGGTGGTTGAATTGAACGTGTTGGTTTCGATGATGTCGGCGCCGGCGGCGAGATAGGCTTCGTGAATCTCGCGGATCACGTCGGGGCGGGTGAGGGTGAGCAGATCGTTATTGCCCTTGAGGTCGCGCGGCCAATCCTTGAAACACTCGCCGCGGAACTCGGCCTCGGAAAATTTGCGTTTCTGGATCATGGTACCCATGGCCCCGTCCAGCATCAGGATGCGGGTTTTCAGCGCCTCGTGCAGCTTGATCAGGCGCGCGGGCGAATCCCCGCGCGCGCCAAATGATGCGCCCCTATCGGGGCGCGCGGCGGCGTCGTGCGCGGCGGCGGTGGCCACAGTATGGGAGATGGTGGTCATTGGGCAGACTCCGAAACGGATGCGGTTGCTCTGGGCGGGCGTACGCCGAGGATGTGACAGATGGCGTAGACCAGATCGGCGCGGTTCAAGGTGTAGAAGTGAAATTCGCGCACGCCGCCGTCGAACAGAAGCCGGCATTGTTCGGCCGCAACCGAGCCCGCGACCAGCTTACGCGTCTCGGCGTCTTCGTCGAGTCCCTCGAACAGATCGGCGAGCCAGTCGGGCAGCGACGCGCCGCACGCCTTGGCGAATTGGCGCACACGGGCGAAGTTGGTCACCGGCAGGATACCGGGCACAATGGGCACTTTGATGCCGCGCGCGCGATCGACAAACCGGAAATAAATGTCCGGATCGAAAAAGAACTGGGTGATGGCGCGGCTGGCGCCGGCATCGATCTTGCGCTTGAGATTGTCGAGATCATCCTCGGCGCTGCGCGCCTGGGGATGGGTTTCGGGATAGGCCGCGACGCTGATTTCGAAATCGGCGATGCGTTTCAAACCCGCCACCAGATCGGCGGCGAAGATGTAGCCGGCGGGATGTAGGCGCGGGTTGCCCAGTCCCGGCCCCGGGCTGTCGGGCGGATCGCCACGCAGGGCGACCAGGTGGCGGATACCTTCGTCCCAGTAGCGCCGGGCAACGGCATCGACCTCGGCTCGGGTCGCGTTGACGCAGGTCAAATGGGCGGCTGGCTCAAGCGCGGTTTCGCGCCGGATGCGCAGCACGGTCGCATGGGTGCGCTCGCGGGTCGAGCCGCCGGCGCCGTAGGTAACGGATACGAACGATGGCCGCACCGGCGCGAGTCGTTGGATGCATTCCCAGAGAGCGATCTCGGCGCCCTCGGTCTTGGGCGGAAAGAATTCGAACGAAACTTGGACGTCGCCCGGGAGCGGGGCGACCGATTGGATGACGGGTCGGGTGGCGGAACTGGCGCGAGTCGGGAACATGGATAAGTAGGCCATTGCGGCGACGATCGGGTTTCAGGTTGAGCTAGGCGGACGTCTGCTGGGCACGCACGGTCCAGCGCGCGAGCGCGGCCCGGGGTTCGCCCGCCTTGGGCTTGCGCGCGAGCCAGATGGTGACCGTGAGGGGGCGGCCTGGAATGTGGGCGACGCCGACCGGATCGAGCCCGGCCTCGCGGCACCAACCGAGCAACTCGCCCTCGGCAAATCCGAGCCGGCGATGGGCATGGCGCTCGCGCAGTTCCTCGACCGCGTGCGGCGCGAAATCGGCGATGGCGAGCCGCCCGCCCGGGCGCAGGATTCGCGCGGCCTCGGCGATCGCCTGGAGGGGATCGTCGAGGAAATGCAGCACCTGGTGGATGACCGCGACGTCGAACGCATCCTCGGCGTAGGGCAGGCGGTAGAGGTCGCCCTGGCGGACCGAGCCCGAGGCAAGACGGGCGCGATCGAGCGCGGTGCGCGCGAGCGTCAGCATGTCGTGGGAAAGATCGATCCCCTCGCAGCGCGACGCGAGCGGCCCCAGAAATTCGAGCATCCGTCCGGTGCCGGTACCGAGGTCGAGCAGTTCGCCGAGAGGCTCGCGGCCGTCGGGTCCCGCCAGGAGACGGACCAAGGTGCGCTCGACTTCCGCGTCGTCGGCGTGCATGCGGCGAAGCGAATCCCAGTTTTTGGCGTTGGCGCGGAAATACGCGGCCGCCGCACGCGCGCGCTCCTTGCGTACCGTGGCGAGGCGGGCGCGATCCTCGGCGAGCGCGCCCGCGCTAGTGTCGAGGCCGGCGGCCAGCCAAGCGGTAAGCCGACCGCCCAGCCCGGCGCGCGCGAGGCGGTGAAAAACCCAGGCGCCTTCGGGCGCGCGCTCGACCAGACCCGCCTCGGCGAGAAGCTTGAGGTGGCGCGAAATCCGCGGCTGGCTTTGGTTGAGGATTTTGGCGATCTCGCCGACCGCGAGTTCGCCCTCGGCGAGCAGCGCAAGAAGCCTAAGCCGGGTCGGCTCGGCTGCGGCGCGCAGCGCGGCCAGCATCTCCGGCGCGGCGAACGGACCGGGAAGTTCCTTCGAAGCGGCGCTAGCGCCAGAACTTGATTTTATATACATATATAAAGATATCTTTAAGTCACATGTCGAAAAAAGCAAGGGGGAAAATCGAAACTGCTTTACCACCAGATCGCACGAGGGCCTATCCGGGATGGACCTCAATATCGGCCGGGGGGCCATGAACGTAAGGTTAAGGTGATGTCCGGTTACGAATTTTTAACCATCAATCAGCCACATATGGGGCGCGGCGCGCCTTAACTCCCAGGACTTTGCGCCCACGACCCTGCGCGCGCGACAGCGCGCTTACGACGAGGAACCGGGCAAGATGACCCCACGCGTCCTTCGTGCCCTGCGGCAGGCGGCCGCGATCATTGTATTCGTGGCGGGAACCGCGCTCGCCGGATGCGCGACGGCGCCGAGCGATACCGAAGCGCGCGCTGAATACCAGCGGATCAACGACCCGTTCGAGCCTACGAACCGATTCATCTTCGCGCTCAACCGCGCCATCGACGCGGCGATCGTGAAGCCGCTGGCGACGCTCTATCGCGAACTCACGCCGAAAGTGCTGCAGGAGGCCATCGGCAACATCCTGGCCAATCTGCGCACGCCCGTGGTGCTGGCCAACGACGTGCTGCAGGGCGAAGGCAAACGGGCGGGCCACACGCTCGCGCGCTTCGTCGTCAACTCGACCGTCGGCCTCGGCGGCGCGGTGGATGTGGCGAGCGAGATGGGCATTCCCCGCCATGCCGAGGACTTCGGCCAGACGCTCGCGGTCTGGGGCGTACCGGATGGGCCCTATCTGGTGCTGCCGATCTTCGGGCCATCAAACCCCCGTGACGTGGTCGGCCTGGTCGCCGACTTCTTTACCGACCCGATCAACTGGTACGCCGTCAACACCGGCCAGGAGTTCATCACCTATTCCCGTACTGGCGCGACCGGAATCGATGTCCGTGCCCGGCATATGAAGGAACTGGACGATTTGGAACGTACTTCGCTCGACTACTACGCCGCGATCCGCAGCCTTTACCGCGAGCGCCGGGCCGATGAAATCCGCAACGGCCGGGGGTCCTCCAACATGCCGGCGCCGGGCCTTTCCGGGTCGTCCGAGCCGGTTCCCGGCGCGTCGATCGCCGAAACCTCGGCGCCGATCCCCCTGGCAATCGAAGCCAAAAACGATTAGGTAATGGCCGCCCGGGAAATGCCCACCATGATCGCCCGCCGTATCCTTGCTCTTGCCGCTGGTTTTGCCCTGTCGGCCCTGCTTTTGGGCGCGCCCGCGCGCGCCGCGGCCGAGCTGGAAAACGGCGCCAGGACGTTCGTCGAATCGCTCGCCAAGCAGGCGGTCGATTCGCTCGCCGATCCGAAGATCGCCCGATCCGAGCGGATCAATCGTTTCCGGCGCATGTTCAACGACAGCTTCGCGGTCGAGGCGATCGGGCGCTGGATCCTAGGACGTCATTGGCGCACGGCAACCGAGGCCGAACGCGCCGAATACCTCGGCCTGTTCGAGGACTTGATGGTCGTGTCCTATGTTGATCGTTTCGCCGAATACGCGGGCGAGGCGCTGAAGGTCAACCGCTCGATCGCCGAGAACGAAAACACCGTGACCATCTTCTCCGAGATCGTCCGCCCGAACGGCGGTCCGCCGGTCCGGGTCGACTGGCGGGTCGGGCGCAACAAGGCGGCGGCCTACAAGATCGTCGACGTGGTGGTCGAAGGCACGTCCATGAGCAACACCATGCGCTCGGACTTTACCTCGGTCATCAATCAGAAGGACGGTCAGGTGTCGGGCTTGATCGAAGTCCTGCGCGAAAAAACCGTCGCCTTGAAGCAGGACGCGGAGCGGAAGTAAGCCCGGAATCGGTTCAGAGTTACCGCGTGAGCGGCTTGTACTTGATGCGGTGCGGTTGGTCGGCGTCCGCGCCGAGCCGCTTATGGCGGTCGGCCTCGTAATCCTGGTAGTTCCCTTCGAACCAGACCACTTGGCTTTCGCCCTCGAAGGCGAGGATGTGGGTCGCGAGCCGATCCAGGAACCAGCGGTCGTGGCTGATGATCACGGCGCAGCCGGGAAAATCGGTCAGTCCATCTTCGAGCGCGCTGAGTGTTTCGACGTCGAGATCGTTGGTCGGTTCGTCGAGCAGCAGCACGTTAGCACCCGATTTCAGCATCTTGGCGAGATGGACCCGGTTGCGTTCGCCGCCTGACAGCTGGCCGACCTTCTTCTGCTGGTCGGCGCCGCGGAAGTTGAACTGGCCGACGTAGGCGCGGCTCGCCATCGCCCGCTTGCCGAGCTGGATTTCGTCGAGCCCGTCCGAGATTTCCTCCCAAACAGTCTTTTTCGCTTCGAGCGAATCGCGCGACTGGTCGACGTAGCCGAGTTTGGCGGTGTCGCCGATACGGATGGTGCCGCCCTCCGGTTTTTCCTGGCCGGTGATCATGCGAAAGAGCGTGGTCTTGCCCGCGCCGTTGGGGCCGATGACGCCGACCACGCCGCCGGCAGGCAGGCGGAACGACAGATTTTCGATCAGCAACCGGTCGCCGTAGCCCTTGCGCAAATTCTCCGCGTCGATCACCACGTTGCCGAGGCGGGGCCCCGGCGGAATCACGATCTGGGCGACGTCGGGACGGCCTTCGCGCGCCTGGGCTTCGGCGAGTTTCTGCTCGTAGGCGGTGATGCGCGCCTGGGCCTTGGCGTGGCGCGCGCGCGGGCTGGAGCGGATCCATTCCAGTTCGTGTACGAGCGCGCGACTGCGCGCGGTTTCCTCCCTCTCCTCCTGCGCCATGCGTTTCTGTTTTTTTTCGAGCCAGGAGGAGTAGTTGCCCTGGTACGGAATGCCGCGCCCGCGGTCGAGTTCGAGAATCCAGCCGGTGACGTTGTCGAGAAAATAGCGGTCGTGGGTGACGACGATGACGGTTCCCTCGTATTCGCGGAGATGCCGCTCCAGCCACGCGACCGATTCGGCGTCGAGGTGGTTGGTCGGCTCGTCGAGCAACAGGATTTCGGGCTTTTGCAGGAGTAGGCGGCAGAGCGCCACCCGGCGCCGCTCGCCGCCGGAAATCTTGGTCACGTTGGCGTCCGCCGGCGGGCAGCGCAGCGCGTCCATGGCGATCTCAATGGTGCGATCCAGTTCCCAGCCATTGGCGGCGTCGATCTTTTCCTGCAGCTCGGCCTGCTCGGCGAGCAACGCATTCATGGCGTCTTCGTCCATCGGTTCGGCGAATTTGGCGCTGATGGCGTTGAAGCGGTCCAGCATGTCCTTGACGCCCCCCAGGCCGCGGGTGACGTTGCCTTGGACGTCGAGAGCGGGATCGAGCCCGGGTTCCTGCTCCAGGTAGCCGACCCGAACGCCTTCCGCCGCCCAAGATTCGCCGCCGATGTCCTTGTCGAGCCCGGCCATGATCTTGAGCAGGGTGGACTTGCCCGAGCCGTTGACGCCGACCACGCCGATCTTGGCGTCGGGCAGGAAAGAGAGCGTGATGTTCTTGAGAATCTCGCGCCCGCCCGGAAACGTCTTGGCGAGGTTTCTCATGACGAACGAATATTGATAGGCGGGCATCGTGGTCCTCGGGGGTTGGCTATGGCGCGGGTTATTTAAGTCTCCCGGGGGCAAAGATCAATGCAAACGGGGGGTTTCCCGGGCGCGCGCTTCGATGCTTCAATGGGTGATCCGGAGGCATCGCGCATGCCGTTCGTCACGAAGATGTTCGCCGCGCTCGGCCTGGCCGCCGTTTTCCTTGCGCTGGCGTTGGCGGCGTTGATCGTATGGCAGCCCACCGCCATGGACGCGGACGCAGGCGTCCGACTCAAGATGTCGCTCGCCGTGCTGGCCGTGGCTGTCGCGTGGGGCGGGGTGGTCCTGTTCGCGCGGTTCGGGGTTTTGCATCCGCTCGCCCGCCTCGCCCAGGAATCGCGTGCGCTGGCCGACAGCGCCAAGACGAATGACCTTGCGGGCGACCTTGCCGCCGGCGGGTTGGGCACCTTGGGCGAAGCGGTGTCGGGTCTGGCCGCCGAACTGGTGCGCGTACGCGAAGGACGCGCCGCGGCCGAACGGGACGCCGCCCGGCGCGCCGATGCGCAGAGGATGCAACTCGAGGCCATACTCAGCGACCTCGCCGAAGGCGTGGTCGTGTGCAGCGCTAGCCACGAGATCGTCCTCTACAATCGGGCGGCAATCGCGCTGCTCGAAAACGGCACGCCTCTCGGTCTCGGCCGCTCGATCTTCCAATGTGTCGCGCGCGAGCCGCTGCTGCACGCGTATGAATGGCTGACCCATCGCCCGGCGGGCGATACCCGTGGTGAAACATTCGCCTGCACCGCCGCTGGCGGGCGACGCTTAGTCCACGGGCGCATGAACTTGGTGGGTGAGCCCGGCGACGCCCGGGGTTACGTCCTAGCGCTGACCGAGGCGCCGCAAACCGCCCGAACCACCGGCCGCGCACTGGCGGCGCTCGACGATCTGTCCTCGATCGATCTCGCCCAGTTCGTCGCGCGCAAGGCGCAGGCCCGCCTCGATGCCAAGGTCACGCCGGTCGGACTTCCGGTCTGGCTGCACGGCGACAGCTACGCGCTGGCGGCCGCGTTCGTGGCCTTGATCGCCGCCGTCCGCCGCGACGTCGGCGCCGGCGAATTCGATTTCGCGGCGCGCGCCGACGGCGCCGAAGCGGTCGTGGAGCTGTCGTGGAAGGAATTCGGGTCGGGCGCGGACGACGATCGCTTCGCCGAGTGGCTGGCCGCGCGCGACGACGTTTCGGGCCTGACTCCCCGGAAGGTATTCGCGCTGCATGAAGGCGGAATCGAATTCGTGCGCGACCCGGACGGCGGCGGGCGGCTCTGCGCCCGGCTGCCGCTGGCCGACCGGCAAGGCGGAGTCGACGCCGGATTCGGGGCACGGCCGGAATTCTACGATTTCGATCTTCTCCGGCGACCCGCCGTGCCTGCCGGCTTGGCGGCGCGGCCGCTCGGCGAGCTTTCGTATTGCGTGTTCGACACCGAAACCACCGGCCTCGATCCCGCCGACGAGGTCGTGCAGCTCGCCGCCGTGCGCGTCGTCAACGGCCGGATTTTGACCGGCGAAACCTTCATGCGCCTGGTCGATCCGGGGCGCCCCATCTCGCCCAAGTCCCAGGCGATCCATGGCATCGGCGACGCCGACGTCAAGGGCAAGCCGCCGCTCAAGGTGGTGTTGCCGCAGTTCCGCTCGTTCGTGGGCGAGGACGTGCTGATCGCCCACAACATCGCCTTCGATCTCGCGCACCTGGAGAATGCCGCGCCCGCCGCGGGCGTCAACTTCGACAGCCCAATGCTGGACACCATGCTGCTCGCCGGGTTGTTGTTTGAGCAGGCCGAGGAACGCGCGCTGGACGCACTCGTCGGCCGCTTCGGAATCCATGTCGACGGGCGTCACACGGCGCTCGGCGACGCGCTCGCCACCGCCGCCGTGCTGTTGGCCTTGATCGACCCCTTGGCGCGTCGCGGTATCCGCACGTTCGGCGAGGCCGACGCCGCTATTCGCCGTGAGCTTCGGGACTATCTCAAGATGCGCCGGACGAGATCGCCAACGTCTGGCTGAGCGGCCCTTGGACGACAGCGGCCGTATTTTCGCAGGCCCGCAGGGCGGCCTTCAACGCTTGACGCTTGGGCCGGGTGAGCCGTTTGGGATCGATCCGGGTCGAAGGCGCACGCCTGTCGCCGAGATCGGCGATCTGTTGTTCGAGCATCAAGCCGGTAAGAACGCCGAGCGCCTGGGAAAGACGATCCGCATCGTCCGCCCCTAACACGCCGCTCCCGACCAGGTGCGTGAGGCGTTCGCGCGTGCCGGTGGCGGTAACACCGTGCTTAAGAGCCATAACACGCGCCGCCGCGACGATCGGCATGGTGCCGCCGCGCTTGATGTCGACCCGACCTTGTTCGGTGCGCAGGAACCCCAAGGGTCCGATCGCGGACCCGCGGTTTTCCAATTCGGCCGCAAGCAGGCGGAGAAAGAGGGGTGAGCGTTGCGCGGCGGCCAGTGCGTCGCGGCGCAGCGCATCGGCGAGCGTGCGCTCGCCAAAAGCCGGGGCGAAATCGAAGAAGATATCGACGCTGAGAAGGGCTTCCCCTTCCTTCTTGCGGATCCAGCGGCCAATTTCGTCGCGCCAGCCCGCCTCCGTCCGCCGCCATTCCGGGTTCTTGGCCATGACGCCGCCCTTGCAATAGGGCAGCCCGGCGTCATCGAGCGTGCGGGCCATGCGCGCGCCGGCTTCCGCGAACCAAGCATCGTCGGCATCGCTTCCGGCGTGAACGATGGCGTTGTCCTGATCCGGCGCCAGCCCCGATTCGCCCCGCCCGCCGGACCCCAGGATCAAGACGCACCATGGCGCCGGAGGATCCCCCCAACCGTCGGCGCGCATACTGTTGGCCGCGATCTCGGCCGCCCGTCCGGTCATGTCGCGGTAGATGGCGCTGATCGCGCCGACCACGACCAGCGGATCGGCGCCCTCGGCGAGCAATCCTTGTGCAAGCGCGGGCAGGCAGTGGAAGGCGCGGGCGAGGTCTTGGGCGGTTTCGGCCGCCGCGACTTCGTCGCCGAAGATCAAGGTTTCGGCGGAGCGCAGGCGCATCAGGGTCGAGGCCGAGATCACGCCGACCGGAAGGCCGCGACCGTCGACCACCACCAGATGATTGATGCCGAGGCGCGGCATGCGTCCCATGGCGACGAACAACGCCGCGTCCTCGGCGATGGTTTTAACCGGCACCGACATGATCCGGGAAATCGGCGTGGCCGCCGCGTCCATCCCGGTTTCGGCGAGCGCGCGCAGGAAATCCCGTTCGGTCGCGATGCCGCGCGCGCGGCCCTCCGAGTCGGCGACGACGAGCGAGCCGATGCGCTGGCGGATCATGACGCGGCTTGCTTCGGCGAGCGAGGTATCAGGCGCGACCGTGACGACGGATCCGCGCATCACCTCGGCCACCCGGTGACGATAGAGAAAGCTATCGAGTCGAACCGATTTGGGGTCGCGCGAGGGGGCGGGCGGCGATGGGGTGTTCATGGGGTGGCCAAAGACTCGATCAACTCGGGGATTCGTGCCCGCCGCATCAGCTCCTGATGCGCGGCGATCAGGCGGAAACGCACCGCGCCATGAACGATTTCCTCGTCAAGTTGGCGCATGTCGGGGTGGATTGGCAGCGTTTCGAACATCCGGCGCGCGGAATGATCGGCGATGTCGCTTGCCGACCGGGGCGATGCCGCTATGGCCGCCGCGAAGCGGATCGTGAACGCGGCTTCCACGTCCGACCAGCCTTGGGTCGCGCGGTGCGCGGGAACGGGATAGGAGGCGAGAATTTCGGGATAGAATTGGCCGAGAGCCTCTCGGGCGCGCCGGTGAACCGGTTCGTCGGAGAAAGTGCGGGTCTCGGATCGCATATAACCTTCGGTCATGAGCAACAGGTCGGCCAAGGTGGCGGCGAAGGATTCCCAGCGGCAAACGGCGAGGGCATCCTGGAATTCTTTCTCCTCGAATAATATCCGGCTGAAAAGACCGGTTTTTCCCCGGCAGTAATCGACGGCCGATTTTTGCGCGACGAATGCCGCGCGGGTCGCGATGAACTCACGCAAGGATTCGCGGGTATCAATCGGCGGCGGCTGCCATGCCCCCCTTAACTTTCGCCACCCACCATTAAGAGTGTTTATTAATGATAGAATCGTCATAAATGGAAATCGGTAGTTGTCCTGGTCTACGGGGTCATGGTATTAACACCCGCCTAGCGTTTACAAAAATTAACAATTGGCAAGAGAAGCTTCGAGGGTTACCCACAGGATTCGCCGTTGGATTCTGGCCTTTGGTTATGCAGGTTGTTTCGGCCGGTGTAGCGGAAAAGATCGTCCGGTCCGTCCTTGAGGTTCAAAAGTCGCACAACCGAAGGCGGCTTGTCTCGCGAGGGACGGCCGCGCGGAGGAGTTTTCAGGAAAGGGAGCGTCCATCATGAGCGAAATGTCCAAGGACAAAATGGATTCCTACTGGAACGAAACCAAGCGCCTGATGTGGATCATCATGGCGTTTTGGGTGTTCTTCAGCTTCGTCGTCCACATGTTCGCTATTCCGCTCAACAACATCGTGTTCCTCGGCTTCCCGCTCGGCTTCTACATGGCCGCGCAAGGATCGCTGATTGCTTTCGTCGTGCTCTGCTTCTGGAACTCGTCGGCCCAGAACAAGATCGACGAAAAGTACGGCGTCGCCGAAGACTGAAAACAGGGGACCGACCATGGCACAGCAAACCGCTGCCAAAGGCGACTTTATTTCCAATCTGGGCCGCATCTACGCCATCTATACCGGCGGCTTCATCGGCTTCACCATACTGCTTGCGATCCTTGAGCAGTTTGGCGTGCCGAACAAGGTCATCGGCTACGCGTTCGTTTTCCTGACGATCGGCGTCTACGCCCTGATCGGCTGGGTCTCGCGCACAGCCCAGTTATCGGAATACTACGTCGCCGGGCGGCGCGTGCCCGCCTTCTACAACGGCATGGCGACCGGCGCCGACTGGATGAGTGCCGCCTCCTTCATCTCTATGGCCGGCGGCCTCTACCTCCAGGGCTACGACGGGATTGCCTACGTTCTCGGCTGGACCGGCGGTTACGTGCTGGTGGCGAGCCTGTTCGCGCCGTATCTCCGCAAGTTCGGCCAGTTCACGGTGCCCGACTTCCTCGGCGTCCGCTACGAGGGCAACCTGGCCCGTGTCTGCGGCGTGATCGTGCTGTTCTCGGCCTCCTTCACCTACATCGTCGCGCAGACCTTCGGCATCGGCATCATCGCGTCGCGCTTCCTCGGCATCTCGTTCGAGATCGCGGTGTTCGTTGGCCTGGTCGGCATCCTGGTCTGCTCCATGCTCGGCGGCATGCGCGCCGTCACCTGGACCCAGGTCGCGCAATACATCATCCTGATCATCGCCTACCTGACGCCGATCGTGTGGCTGTCGACCAAGAAGTACGGCATCCCGATCCCCGAACTGACCTACGGCCAGGCGCTGCAGGACATCGCCGCGCTCGAATCCAAACTCGGCGTCGTCAAGGGGCACATCGCCGCCTTCGCCGACGCCAAGGGCCAGTTCAGCTGGGATCGCTTCGTCAACTATTTCGCGCTGATTCTCTGCCTGATGGTCGGCACGGCGTCGCTGCCGCATATCCTGATGCGCTACTTCACCACGCCCAGCGTGCGCGAGGCGCGCCAGTCGGTCGGCTGGTCGATCTTCTTCATCTTCCTCTTGTACTTCACGGCGCCGGCCTACGCCGCTTTCGCCAAGCTCGAGGTCTATTCGAACGTTATCGGCCAGCCGATCGCGCAGTTGCCGGCGTGGGTCCAGAACTGGTCCCAGGTCGGCGGCATGTTGACCATCAACGACGCCAACAAGGACGGCATCCTGCAGTTGGCGGAGCTGAGGATCCACCAGGACATCATCGTGTTGTCCACGCCGGAAATCGCCGGTCTGCCCTACGTGATTTCGGGGTTGGTCGCGGCGGGTGGTCTTGCCGCGGCGCTTTCGACCGCCGACGGTCTGCTGCTCGCGATCGCCAACGCCCTCAGCCACGACATCTACTACAAGATGATCGACAAGACGGCGAGCACCGCCAAGCGTCTGATCGTCGCTCGCGCGCTGCTGGTCATCGTCGCGATCTGCGGCGCGGCGGTGGCTTCGACCCGGCCGTCCGGCATTATCCAGATGGTGGCCTGGGCGTTCTCGCTCGCGGCCGCCGGCCTGTTCGTGCCGGTGGTCATGGGCATCTGGTGGAAGCGAACGACCACCACCGCCGCCATCGTCGGCATGATGTCGGGCTTCGTGATCTGCCTCTACTACCTGGTCATGACCCGGTATTATCCGGAGGCGTTCGAGGCCATGTGGGGCACCAAGCTCTGGTTTGGCATCCAGAACATCTCGGCCGCCACATTCGGCCTGCCGGTCGGGTTCCTGCTGACCTGGATCCTGAGCTACTACACCAAGGCGCCGTCGGACGAAATGCAGGCGTTCGTCGACTCGATCCGCCGGCCTAAGGGCGAGATCGCCTGGACCAGGGGCGCTCAGGTCCACGAGTAACGCGCAACGGCCCGGCCGCGGGCCAAAGGCGAAGGGCGCGGGGGCACCCCCGCGCCCTTTTCCTTTCGAGTGCGCCGGGAAACGGGTAAGGTCCGGCGCGGACCAAGAACGGAAGCGAAAACGGGACGGCGGCGATGACCGGCGGCGACGTGTGGTGGAGCTACTGGTACTTCCACCTGCCCAATTACGCGCTGGCCGTGCTGATGTATACCCTGTTCGGCCGCTTTCTGCTCGCCGCCATCCTGCGGCCCGATTCGCTCAACTACATCCTGCGCTGGTTCCGGCTGTTGACCGATCCGGTGATCGTGGTGGTGCGCTTCATTACGCCGGTCTACGTGCCCGAAAAATATTTTCCGCTCGCCGGGATGTTCTGGTTGGCGCTGGCGCGGCTCGCGTTCTACGTGATCATGTTCCGCTTGGGATTGGCGCCGTCGCTCGGTCGCTTGGGGGGGGAAGGAGGGTGAGGGTCCGGCGATGAATCCGAGCGGTATTTTTCTCCTCGTTCTCGCGATTTCGCTCTTCAACGGGCTCGCCTCGCCGTGGCTCGGGATCGTGTTCTTGCTCGCGCCGGTGTGGATCACCAGCCTCTTTCCCGGCATCGCCAGCTTTCTCAACCTGCCGGAATTCGTGTTCTACTTCGCCTCGATCGTTGTTTCGACCGCGACGCTCCTGATCGGCGGCGTGCCCGCCGCCCTCTACGAACGCCTGCTGGGCGGCGAACCCGGCGGCCGGACCGCGATGCTGATATGGCTGGGGGGCGTGGCATTCCTGTCGCTGCCGGCACTGGGCAAGGTCTTGCCTTTGTTCGGATAATTCCCCGCCGGGCGAAATTGACGCCTTCCTGTCGATCACGTCCGCGCGAGGCCCTTCGTAGGCCCGGCGGAACTATTATAATCGCCGCGAAAACGACACGGGCGACATCACGGCCCCCGCCCGCCGCGCTTCTGCACCTTGCGATGGACCGTATCGAACAACTCGCCGCCGTTTCCGTTCTTCGCGCCTGCGGCTTCGGGGCTCTCGCCATCTTTACCGCGATGATCGGCGCCGTCGCTTTGCCCGCGATCTCGGCCAAGGTCGGCGCCGCCGCGACCGCCTTGATGGCCGCGATCCTGCTCTACAAGGCGATCAATGCGCCGAAGCAGCCCTACCGGACGACCGAACTTTGGATCATGCTCGACAAGCACCACGGCCTGCCCGAGGCGCACGCCCAGCGCATTCTCATGGGCGCGCTTCGGGAATGCTATCTGCGCGCGGCCAAGATCGCGTTTGCAGTGTCCTTCGCGCTTTGGATTATCGGATTCTTCTTCGGCTTGGCCGGGTGGTGACGGCGTAAAATTTCGCTCACCGTTTCCATTTTCGCCCGTGGGTATGAGGCGCCGGCTTGACGACGATGATCGGACGCACGGGCTGGCGGACGACATGAACGACCCGGCGGTTCTTGGCCGGGGTCGCGGCGCCAGGCTCCTTCCCGGCCGGCGCACACACCGGCTGGGTCTGATCGAGGCGGCAAACGGAGATTTTCCCGCTGCGTTTGTCGAGCCGCCAGACCCGGTCCAAGGCCGTCCGGATGATTTCGAAATCCCCGGCGGCGGGCGCCACCGGCCAGGCGAAGGTCAGCCCGAAGACCAAACCGACGAAGGCGCTATAATGACACCGGCCCATCAGATTCATGTTCGTTTCCGTGGCGCTTGGGCGGCTCGGGCCGGGCGTCGAAAGGGGATGAATGAACCTGCGGGCGGACTGGCAAAGGTCGAAAATACGGTTATATTTCCGCCCGATAGCCAACCCGGAGAATCGCGATGATCCGCTACCGCCTGCAATGCCCGCAGGGCCATGCCTTCGACGAGTGGTTCGATTCCGGCGCCGATTGCGACGCCAAGCTTTCCCGGAAGGCGATGGCATGCCCGGAATGCGGTGATCGGAAGATCGCCAAGGGCGTCATGGCTCCCAGCGTCGCCGGAAGTTCGCGCGCGGCCGAGGCGCCGGCTTGCGGTTCGGGTCTTCCCTGCGGCACCTGCCCGATGGCCGGACAGCATTGAATTCTATTTAGGCGCGGTCGACGCCGTCTCCCGCTCCATCGCCGCCTTCACGAATTCGCGGAACAGCGCAATCATCCGGTCCATAAAGGCGAGATCTTTTTTCATCTCGTCTTCGCGCCGGCGTTGTTCGGCTTCGGCCGCGAGCCTGCGCCGGGTTTCCAGTTCCTCCGCGCTTAGCGGCTTGCCGCCGGTGGTTTCCTGGGCGACGGCGCAGGCCAGGCGGGTGCCCTCCATGCCGCAGACGGCGATTTCGCCGGTGCGCCGGTTGAGCCGCCAGACTTTGTCGGCGGTCGCCTTGACGATCTCGAAATCGCCGGTCGTGGTCTTTTCGTTCGCCTCGGCTGGCGCCGGGCCGGATGCGACGGCAAGAACGACGAGGGCGAAAAAAACAGCCCCCACGGAATCAGACAGCGATCGGGTCATTCGGGTCAGGGAAATCATGGGGCGCTAATCCTCTTCTCTCAACGACTCCGAAGCGAATTATCGCCAATTCGATGGCGGAAATATGGCGTTTGGCGCAAGACCGAAAAGGCCCTTCGGAATCAGCCGGTTGCGCGGCGTAGAAAGGCTTGGCGGGCGGGAACGGGGGTCCGATAAAGCCTTCGCCGCCATACGGCGATCAATTGGCGCGTTTCGAGAGTCGAGTGCGATCAAGTTCGACGTGCCGGCTGCATTCGTCGCAAATCACGACGGCGGCGACGAACTGTCCGGTGCCGGGGGCGGTGGCTTCGTCTTTTGGCTTGGTGCCGTAGAGGTCCCACACTTTGATGGTCAGCTTTTCAGGGGGACAGCCGGGCCCGAGTTCGTTGACGCCATAGGCCCTGAGGAATTCGGGCACGGATTTGGCGGGCAGGATTCGCGCCATGATCATTTCCCCCACGCGAAGGTGAGACAGATGTCGTGAAAGTCGTCGCTGCCCTCGTCGCGCGCCGAAAGCACGCGAAAACCGCCGCCTTTCTTCCAGTCATTGTCGAGGATGGTGCGGTTTCCGATCCAATGATCGCCGTATTTTCGGCAGCAGAAGAGATACACTACGCCGCCGTTCAGGGTGGTTCCTTCGGCCGGTCCCAAGGTTGTGCTGATCGGGCGGGTGGTGTGCCAGTCGAAGGCGACCTTGGCGGCATTAGGGTCGGTCGAATCGATCGCGACGGCGCGCTGGATGAACCAAGCGCGCGACCGCCCGACGACCGAGATCGGCCCATCGGGCATGACGCACATCACCGCGTGCCGTTGTTCACCCCGGATGGCGAGCCTATCGAACACCGCTTCGGGCGGCTTGACGGCGTAGGCGCCCCAAACCGACGCGTCGCCGTTTTTCCGTCCGGCGATCACGCGCGCGATGTCGGCGTCGGAAAGCCACGCGGGCTTGCGCCAGGCCATTTTTTTGAGCGATTGGTAATCGAAGTCGGGAACGGGAAAGCGAACGTAAGCCATGACGAATTCACCTCTCGGGCCGATCGGAGCGATGATAGTAGTAAAAGCCGAAACCCATTGGGCCATGCGTTTTTCGCAAGGGAATATCCCCAAGCGGTCGCCGCCCTCGGGCTGCGGCCAACGGATACCCTTGCGGCGACCGCAGAAACGGCAGGACAAATAAGTACCTGTTTTTCAGGCATTGATCATAGAATATATTTTCAGTATATTTAATTATTGGCTTTTGCTGGAACGAGTCGGAGCAAGACGGTTATGGCAACCTATCAAATCTTGAGATGGCAGGAAATTCCGTCCGTGGTGGAAGCACGTGATGAAAAGGGCGTAAAAAAACAACAGCTTAGCCAAAAGTTTCAGGCTTTGATCGACGAAGCAGCCATGCGTCGGAAATTGGCCGGAACCGATGCCTATCTCGAGCAGTGGAACAAGACCGAACCCGAAAGCAGCACTGGAACCGCAATCGAGGTATTGGCCCAGGTTTCTCAGGATATAGAGTCTCGATTTATGCTTATTCGCGATGAGGCCCTTAAGAAAACATATATTTGAAACAATATGTTGTTAATGAAAAATAGGGATCCCACAATAAAATTTATGTTATTGACCAAATAATATATTTTAAATATTTTATTGGGATGCAAACGAACCGCCTTCACGCCAGCCGCCTGATCGACCCGACCACAAACCGTTACGGCGTCTTCAAGCCGGCGGAGGTCACCATCCGCCCGGAGCAGATACTACGCGTACACGGCTACAAAGACCGCGCCCGGGTCCGGCCGGTCATTCTCGCCGCCGCGGAAACCATTGGCCAGCGGGCGCGCACCTTGTTTGCGCCCGAGATTCACTACCGCCGGCTCGCCGTGCGCGCGCTTGACGACGACGGCTTGATCCTCGACGGGGGCCTCGTTTTTCGCAGCGAGGCGTTCGCGCATTTTTTGGTTGGCGCGCGCGAGGTCGTGGTCGCCATCGCAACCATGGGGGCCGCCCTTGACCGCGAAGTCATCGCTCACATGGAACGTTTCGAGCCGCTCGAAGCCTTGTTTCTCGAAACGGCGGGGTGGCTCGGCATCGAAAACACGACCAAGCAGTTCGGCGGCGTTCTCCGCGACTGGGCGCGGGCGGAAAGTTATCGCGTGACCTGCCGTTTGGGTCCCGGTTACGGCTACCGAATATCCGGCCGATCCGTCACGTGGTCGCTTGAGGAGCAGGAACGGATTTTCGCGGCGTTCAAGGGAGTCGAACTTCCGGTGACGCTGCTGCCCAGTTGCGTGATGCTGCCGAAGATGTCGCGTACGGGCATATTCGGATTCGTTCCAGCGCATTAACGGATCGTGAGGGGGAAGTCGCGTGCGTTCGCGGGTGGAAACAACATCATGAAACGGAGATGGTAGTATGAAGGTCAGCGGCAACGGCGTGATCGTGATCGGGGAAAACTTCAACGCCACGCGCAAGATCAAGGCGAACAACCCGCGCGTCGTCCATGACGGCGGCAAAACCGGAATCGGCTATACCGACCTTTCCGGCAACAAGTGCATTCTCGATTGCACGGAAATCATGCCCAAGGATCCGGCGCAGCGGAACGGGTTCATGATCCCGCACATCGCCCACGCGCTTCGCAAGAAGGACATGAATTACATTTCCTGGGCGATCAAGAACCAGGAAAAACACGGCGCTCATATCATCGATCTCTGCGTCGACGAAATGTCGGTTTATCCCGAAGAACGCTACGAATGGATCCGGTGGCTGGTCAAAACCGCCCAATCGGTCACCAACGCAATCGTCGCCATCGATTCGTCGGATTCGAAGACTATTTATGCCGGCCTGGAAGTCCACGATAGCTCGAAAAGCCGCCCGGCCATCAATTCCTTCAATCTCGAACCGGGCCGACAGGAATTGGTCGGCATGGCCAAGGACCGCAAGGCGTTGTTGTTCGCCAACGCCAGCGGCGAATCCGGCATGCCGCAGGACGCCGAACAGCGGATCGCAAATCTGAACCGATGCATGGAGATGATGGATGCCGGCGGCATCCCGGTGGAAGACAGGTTCCTTGATCCGCTGGTATTTCCGATCGGCGCCGGTCCCGCGTTCGGATCACATTATCTCGACGCCGTGCGCGAGTTGCGCCGGCGCTTTCCCAAGGCGCACATCTTCGGCGGGCACAGCAACGTATCGTTCGGATTGCCCAACCGCAAATTGCTGAACCAAGTGTTTTTGGAGTTATCGGTCCTAGCCGGATGCGATTCGGTGATGATCGATCCGATCATGAATCCGCCGGTGGACATCAATGCGTTCTATTTCGCGTCACGTGCGTTGACCGGCAGCGACGAATACTCGGTCCAGTATCTCAAATACGCCCGCGCGCTTAAGGCGGCCTGAACGGCTCTTCAACAAGTATCCTAGGGAGTAATCAAACCATGAAAGAACTCAAACCCCGCGATCGTTTCACTCGCGCCCTTCGCCACGAGCCCGTCGACCGGGTTCCGGTGTTGTACCGCGCAAAGCACGAAGCGAAATCCAAGCTCGCCCGAATCTTCGGCATTTCCGACGCTTCGACCGGACGCAAGCATAACCCGGAACTCGAATTGCGCCTCGGCAATGACGCGATCATCTATCAGATTGGCATCAATGCCGACTTCTCGCACCGCCCGATCGCCATCGGCGAAACCTGGCACAACAATTTCGGCGTCGGTTACGGCAAAAGCGGCTTAAAAGGACGGACGCACGAGGAAGAAGAAGAATTCAAGAAAACCCAGGACTTTTGGGGGCCGGCCAAGGTGGTTCCGGAGAACTTCCCCAATTTCCATCCGGTCAAGTCGATGGAGGATCTGAAGAACTACAAGTGGCCGAACCCCAACGACGCGACGCTGCTCGATCCGATCGACGGTATTTGCCAGCGCTACCAGAAGGACTACTTCATCATGGTCGATTTGTCGTCGACCCTGATCGAGGCCGCTTACGCGCATATCGTTGGTACGCAGAATTTCTTCCTGCAGCTGGCGGACGAACCGAAGTTGATCGAAGGCGTGCTCGACGGGTTGACCGACTACTACACCCAGTTGGGCGTCAACGCGATCAACAAGGGAATCGACATGATCCGCGTCGGCGACGACGTCGGCGCACAACAGGCGATGATGGTGTCGCCCAAGATGTGGCGCGACTTGGCGAAACCGCGTTTCAAGCGGATGTTCGATGCGTTCCGCAAGGCCAATCCGGACATCTTCATCAAATTGCATTCGTGCGGGGACTATTCGCCAATCCTTCCCGACGAAATCGAATTGGGCGTCCATTTGTCCGGCTTGATGCAGCCGACCGGCGGCCTCAAGGACCAAGTCGGAATCAAGCAGAAGTACGGCAAGGATATCGCCCTGATCGGCGGCCTCGACGTGCAACGCCTGCTGCCGCGCGGCCAAGTGGAGGAAGTACGGCAAGGCGTCTTGAATGTGATGAAGAACTTGGCGGTTGGTGGCGGATACATCTTTTCGCCGGCCCACTACGTCCTCGCCGACGTGCCGGTTCAGAACATCTTCACCTTGATCGAGGCCCAGCGCGAATTCGGGGTCTACGGCAAGTATCCGCTCAACTGATTTAACGAAACGAGGCTTTCACGATGTCCGATCCGACGTTGCAAATCCCCCAGGGATGGGAATCCCGCGCACCCCAGGGATGGGAATGGCAAACCCTGTGGGAAGCGATCGAAACCGGGGATCACGCCTATACCGGCCAGAAAGTCCAAGCGGCGATCGACGCCAAGATCGATCCCCGCGTCATCCTTGATGATGGCCTGTTCCCCGGGTTCAATCTGCAAAGCGATCGTTTCAGCGCTCAGATCATCTTCATCCCCGAGATGCTGATTACCGCCCGGGCGATGAAGAAGGGACTTTCGCTCATTCGTCCGTTGCTCGCGGCCCAGGCCGAAAAACCGGTCGGCACATTCGTCATGGGCACCGTGCTCGGCGACATGCACGACATCGGGCAATCGATCGTCACCATCATGCTCGAGAACGCGGGTTTCAACGTTATCAACCTCGGAACCGACGTTCATCCCGATAAATTCATCACCACCGCCCGCGCGAATAATGCCGATTTGGTCGGTTTTTCGGCCCTGCTCTCGACCACGGTGTATTATCAAAAGGTCACGATCGAGGAATTTGCCAAGGCCGGGGACCGCAAGCGGGTTCACATTCTGATCGGCGGCGCGCCGACTTCGCCGGAATGGGCCCAGGAATGCGGCGCCGACGGCTGGGGCAAGGACGCGGTCGAGGCGGTTCGCCTGGCCCTCAAGCTGGTCAAGGAACAGCGTCAGGCCTGGAACTGAGCATGAGCGAAAAGGTCACCGTCACTTTTATCGACGAAAGCGGCAAAACCCGTCCGGTCGAGGCGGCGCGTGGCGCGACCTTGCTCGACGCGGCCCATGCCGCCGGGATCGGAATCGAGGCGACCTGCGGCGCTCGTGGCCGGTGCCGTACCTGTCGGGTCAAGGTGCTGAAGGGCGAACTGTCTCCGCCGACGATCCAGGACCTAGTTCAGCTTGGTGACGAAGAAGTGCGCGAGCACTTCCGGCTTGCGTGTCAGGTCAAGCTGATCGCCGATTGCACCGCACAACCCATGCCCCCGCGCGAGGAGGCGGGGCACAAGATTCTCTCGGGCGGAAAGACGGTCACCGAGGATAGCCGCTTGGAAATCGATTCGGGGGTGATCAAGCATGTGGTGCGCGTCAATCCGCCATCCGACGAAAATCTTCAAACGTCCGACGTCGAAGAAGTACTCTCGACCCTGCCGGTCGGTACCGACCGCCGTGTTCCGATCGAAGTCACGCGGAAAATTCCGTCCCTGATCAGGACAAACAAAGGCGTTGTGACGGTCACGACATTTGCTGGCGGCATTATCGACGTCGAGCCGGGCGATACATCGGCGCATCTCTACGGCATGGCGTTCGACATTGGCACCACGAGCATCGTTGGCACGTTGATGGATCTTAAGACCGGCGAGCAGCTCGCCGAAGTCGGCAGCGTCAATCCCCAATCCATCTACGGCGGGGATTTGATGTCGCGCATCGCCTTCGCCCAATTCGACCCCAAGAAGCTGCAGACCCTGCGGGCCAAGGCTCTCAACGCGATCAACGACTTCGTCGAAGAGGCATGCACCAAGGCCGGGGTTTCGGCCAACCACGTCTACAAAATCGTGGTCGTCGGCAACACATGCATGCACCATATCTTTCTCGGTATCGACGTTACTCATGTCGGACTAGCGCCTTACGCGCCGGTCGCCCGGGATCTGATCGTTTTGCCTTCCAAGGACGTACCGCTGAAAGGCGCGCCGAACGCCCAGGTATGCCTGCTTCCGATCGTCGCTGGCTTCGTCGGCGCCGACACCATGGCTTGCGTGCTGGCAACCCGGATTTATGAAAGCGAGCAGGTCCGCTCGTTGGTCGATATAGGCACCAACGGCGAAGTAGTCATGGGATCGAAACACCGGTTGGTGGCCTGTTCGGCGCCCGCTGGCCCGGCATTCGAAGGGGCCCAGATCCGCAACGGCATGCGCGGAGCGGTCGGCGCCATCGAACGGGTTCACCTCAACGGCGACGTCGAATGCGAGACTATCGGCGACGCGCCGCCAATCGGGATTTGTGGATCGGGCTTGATCGATTCCTGCGCCGTGTTCATCGATGCACGGATCATCGACGCTTCCGGACGTCTCCGCCGCGAACGGCGCGAGCTTCTGACGAAGGCCCTCCGCGATCGTTTCGTCGACACGCCCGACGGCTGCGAGTTCATCCTGGTGCACAAGGACCGTTCCGGCCGGAACGAACCGATCGTGCTGACCCAAGCCGACATTCGCCAGCTGCAGCTCGCCAAGAGCGCAATCTTTTCGGGAGTTGCCATGCTCCAGCAAGTGATGAACGTGCCGAACGCGGACTTGACCGAATTGATGCTGTGCGGCGGATTTGGCAACTACATCAGTATCGAAAGCGCGGTGAAAATTCGGCTATTGCCGGAACTGCCCCTGGAGAGAATCACCTACGTCGGTAACGCCGCTTTGATGGGCGCGCAAATGGCGTTGCTGTCGGAGGTGGAACGTCGACGCTCCCTCGATCTGGCGCGCCAAATTGAGCATGTGGCGCTCGCTACCCATCCGCAGTTTCAGGAGATTTTCGTCGACGGCATGAATTTTTCGGGGACGACATTCGACGCGGAAAAAAAATCTCTCGCCAAGGCCGCGCGCGAATCAAAGCTAACGGCGACAGGATCATGACCGTCCGACTGAATTTGCTGTTCGGCTTTCTTGGCTCGGGCAAAACTACCCTTGCGCGACGTCTCCTCGATCGGCCGAAACAATCGGAAAAAATGGCCATCATTGTCAACGAGTTCGGCGACGTGGGCATCGACGGCGCCATTCTCGAAGGCGGCCATGTCGATATGATCGAACTGACGTCGGGCTGTCTCTGTTGCACGCTCAAGGGTTCGTTGCTGAACGCAGTCGAGGAACTCGCCGGCCGGGCCGGCGCCCGGCGCATCATCGTCGAGGCCACCGGCGTCGCCCAACCGGAGGAACTGCTCGAAACCTTCGCCGATCCCTCGTTGAAGGGACGCTATAACATCGGCCCGATCGTCACCGTCGTCGATTCACCGAAATACGCGAAACTCACAGACATTTTGGGCGAATTCTACCGCGCCCAAGTCGAATACGCCGACATGATCGTGTTGAACAAGATCGATCTCGCTCCAGCGAGCGTGCTTGATTCCACGCGCGCATCTATCGCTCAAATCAACCCGCGCGCGGAAATTCACTTCGCCGAGCGCTGCGATGTCGATCTTAATGCCTTGTTGAACGGTCCATCGAGCGAAGCGGCCCGCACTTATGCGGCGAGCCAGGGTCAGAGGCATAATCACGACCATCACGGACACCACGATCACGAACCCGATCACCGCCATGCCCCGGCCGAATCATTCGTGCTTGATGCCGGGGGCAATGCGGCACGGAATGCGATCGAATCCTTCTTTCGCGAATTGCCCGACAACGTATGGCGAGCAAAGGGATTCATGAACATCGAAAATAGATTTAGCTTGATTCAATACGCGATGGGTAACCTTGAAATCGGACAGACTGAACGGCGTTCGGCATGCAACATGGTGTTTATTGGACGCGCCATGAATAGGAACGACATCGCGGCTCTATTCCGCGCCGCCCGCGAGAATCCAGGATTCGATGTGCCCCGGATCCAAAAAAAGACATGACCCATCCTCGATCCGAATCGTCCGCTGTCGCGCCGGTCGCCGATCCCCGATCGCTGACCGAAAAGGCGTATCAGCTATTGGTGCAAAAACTTACCCGGCTCGAACTCGTGCCGGGCGCTCCTTTGATCGAAAAGAATCTCTCGACCGATCTCGGTATCGGCCGCACGCCGATCCGCGAAGCATTGCATCGGCTGGTTGCCGAAGGATTGGTTACGCACCACACCAATCGCGGGATGTTCGCCGCCGAGATCAGCGCTACCAATATCCAGCAGATCTATGAATTTCGCCTGGTCATCGACAGTTATGCCGCGCGCTTATCGGCGGTTCGCGCCAATGAACGGGACGTCGAGGAGCTCAGAAAAATACAAGCCAAATTGGTGCAGGCGACCGAGGACGACGATATCGATGCCTACGTCGTCTTCGACCGACACTTCTACGAGGTACTCGCGCGCGTCGCGCGGAACGCCTATTTGGCCGAAACGATGTTGAAGATATTCAACCTTCATCTTCGGTTATGGTTCTTGATTTCCAACCGTCTCGGAACGTGGCACGAAATCGCGCGGGCGCACGAGGAAATGACAAAGGGAATTGTCGAAGCAATCGGGTTGCGCGATCCCGATCGGGCCGAATTGGCCGTCAAAATCTATATTTCCCGGCGTCACCAGGATTTGCGCGAGCTTCTCTAGGCCGCGATTGCTCAACCGGTCGCGGGTCGTTGGGTGGTGATTTTGACCGTCCCCAGCTTTTGTTCAATCTCCGCATAGGACGGCACCGGATCTCGGGGCCCTCCGGTCAGCACGGTTCGCATCACCTTCAAATGATGCCGGGTTGTGCCGCAACAGCCGCCGATAATCCGAGCTCCCGCCCGATAGGCCAGAGTCGCGTAATCGGCCATGATCTCGGGCGTGCCGTCGTAGTGGATCTTCATATCGTTGCCGATCTTGGGCAGGCCGCAGTTTCCTTTCGCCACGATCACGTCGCTCGGCGACGAGCCTTTGACCAAACCAATGACCGAATCGATCAATTGTGCCGGACCGACGCCGCAGTTCGCGCCAAACGCGATCGGACTCCAGCCGTGGGTGACCGGCAGTTTGATGGCATCTTCGGGACGAAGCCCCATCATCGTCCGCCCGCCGGTGTCGAACGTCATGGTCAGGACGTAAGGCAAACCGGCACGTTCGACGGCACGTACGGCGGCGGTTAGTTCATCTTCGAAAAAAATCGTTTCGATCCATGCGACGTCAACGCCGCCTTCTTTTAACGCCATCGCCTGTTCAAAAAACCCGACTTCGACTTCATCCGGTGTGCGTTCGCCGATGGGAACGATCATCTCGCCGGTCGGCCCCATCGATCCGCCCACCACGACCGGGTGTTTCGCCGCATCGGCCACCTTACGCGCGATCCGAGCCGCATTGACATTGATGTCGCGGACTCGGTCCTCGGAATTGTGATGGCGACAACGGAAACGAGTGCCGCCAAAGGAGTTGGTCAAGATAATGTCAGAACCGGCATCGACAAAACCACGGTGTACCGCCTCGATGCGCTCCGGGTGCTCAAGATTCCAAAGCTCGCCAGGCGCTCCGCTGTGCAAGCCCAATTCAAACAAGGTTGTTCCCATGCCGCCGTCGGCCATGAGAACTTTTTTTTCTTCAAGAAGGGCGCTCAGCTTGTTGTTTGGAATAGCCAAGGAAATCACCTACGAATCTGGGAGGTCGGACCATATCGTTCAAAAGATCGAGTACGAATCAGAGCGGCGGTTGTTCCCCGTGCAATTGCCAAAGCAATATGGTTTGTTGTCGGAAGCCTTACAACCGCACATATAGAAGACCCCGCTCAAAGGGGCAACGAATATAACCGGTTCGAATCCGGTGTCGCGATGGGCGCCGTCGCACCAGGGCTGGGTTGCGCTCAGACCGCAACTGCACCACGCGTATTGTCGGCCTTCCTCCACTTGGACCGCATAGGGACCTTTTTGCGGAGAAATCGGTAGATTTCGGGGCGAAGCGGCGTCGTCATTCATCGGCGGGTCTTTTTTCGCTGGCGAATGTCGGCGCCGATCTTCGCCCGGTATTCGTCCGCTTCGCGCACGAGAAAATCGCGCAAGGCGCCGATCCTCATCGAATGGCGCAAATCCTCGGGATACACGAAAAACACGTCGAAACTTGGACCGGTTAATTCGGGAAGTATCTCCACAAAATTATCCGCACTCTCGCTCAAATAGAAGGGCAGCGCAGCGATCCCCAAACCGCTACGAACGGCGTGATATATGCCATAGATATTGTTGACCCGAAGCGTTGGTTCACGCGGACGATTGGGCGGGGCTCCGGCGCGCAGAAGCCAATTGATATCGCTGATGGGCGCCGGCACGTCTTCGCCATAGACAATGATTTGATGTTGATCGAGGTCCTCGGCCCTGAGCGGCGTGTCATGCTTAGCGAGATATTCCCGCGCGGCGAAGACGTGATATCGGACGGACATAAGCGAGCGTTGAATCAAGCGTGTGCTGGTTTGGCGCTTGAACCGGATTGCCACCTCGGCTTCGCCCTTTTGCGGGTCAAGCTCGATGTTGTCGACCAATAACAAGGACACCTTGATGTCTGGAAAAAGCTCGTGAAACGCGCTCATGCGCGCGCTGAGCCATGCCGAGCCGAACGCTACCGATGTCGTGATCCGCAATGGGCCTTCGGGCTTGTCGCGGAATTCGTTGACCCGAACCATGGCCCGAGCCAAACGTTCAGACATCTCCTTAACCGCCTGATGAAGTTCGCTGCCGGTTTTGGTCAAGGTGACCCCACCGGCATGCCGGCGGAACAACAAAACCTTGAGCGATGATTCAAGCGCGCCGATTTGGCGGCTTACGGCGGATTGGCTGAGTTGCAGGAGTTTCGCGCTGCGCGTGAAACTCCCCGACTCGGCCACGGAGTTGAAGATACGAAGATGATTCCAATCCAAGGGTTCGGACATGCGCTCAAAAGCTAAACTGGAAATCGCGACGCGAGGCCGCCATTGCCTCCAAGCTGGGACCGTGCGCGAAACGACGGGTCAATGCCATTATCACGCTTGGCCGACTACAAGCGGATACCGTAACGCCCCCACCTACGTCGCAGTGACAACCCGCTACCGAGAAATTGAGTATAATCAGAAATGTATCGACTACAATGATTTAGGACCGTTTCGCGCAGCGATTCCGGTTGCCGTGGATGCCGAGGCCATTGGCGGCTTTCCGATCAAAATACCCTTCAGCGAAGCCGCTTTCTTCGCCGCGAGAAGCCCTTTCTGGGAGTTCATCAAACGCCCCATGGGCGTGGCGCAGGAATGGATCAGTCGCCGGGCCGGAACATAGGCGATGAAGGCGCACGAAGCTAGGGTATGAGTCAACCATAAGGCCTCGCCCAGAGGCGCGCTGTCCGCCAACGCCCTCGGCACGATGGCGGCAAAGCCGACGCCGACGAACGATGCGGCGTATTCCGGTCCGGGTGGAAGATGGATGAGACGGATTCCCTCCACCATGAATCCGGTGATCACGACGAACAGCAGAAACACGACCGTCGGTGTATCCGAATATTTTTGGTCAGGGGTATTGTTGGCCGCAACCCGCCAAGCCAGCGCGAGAAGACATCCGATCAGCATCATCAGTCCGGTCAGCTCGAATCCGACGTCGAAGGCCAAGCGTACCGGGTGTCCCGTCTCCCGCCAGATATCGCGCCAACCGAATGCGGGGAAAGCTTCGCGCAAAAATACGGCGACTATTTCGAGCGCGAACATGGCCGCAAATCCCCAGAATATGAGCGTATGGCGCAACCAGCGGAAACCGCTGACCGAAAACAACGTCCGATGAAGTACGACCTCATCGATCAAAGTGCGGCGCAAGGCGCCCGGATCGATCCGGTCACGCGTGACAAGATGGCCGTAACGATCCCATGTTGGCAGGTTTTTGCTCACCAGCGCGCGATAAAGACCCCAGTCAAGAAAAACGAGCGCGATCAGTGCGGCAGGCCCAAACAGAACCCAACGCATTTCCATGCGCCCTTGCATCGTTTCATTGACGAAAAATCCGGCGAGAGCGGCGACGGCAAGGACATAGCTCCAGCCGCCGAGGCGGAATAACCAAGCGCAAACCCCGCGTAGCATATCGCCGTCAAGACGATGCGACAGAAAGAAAACGGCGAAAACGCCAGCCCCTAAAACGATCAGGACGGTGGCGACCAAAAAAAAGCCGTAACCCCACGCGGCACCCAAACCGCCGCCGAGACCGATGCCAAAAAGAATAATTGCAAGAATCGAAGGAATGGCTAACGGCAGCTTTCGCGTCTTCGATCCGCTCATGCCAAACCCTAACCCCAAATCCCCGATTACCGGTTTGCAACGGCTTTTGCCGGGGCGCTCTCTTGCGCTTGTACTTGCTTTAATTTCGCTTCTTCGCGGGCGGCATCAACGGCCAGCATGGCGGCGTGCAATTCGGGATCGCCGCCTTTCATGTTCTTGAGGTTGCTGACGCACGCCTTCGCTTTCTCGACGGCGACCAAGGCATCAATGGCGTAGGCATCCGCTCCGATCTTATTGCACCATGTTTGGCTGATCGGCGCGCCGCCGACGAATACTTTCACATTCTGACGCATTCCTTCGGCCGTGATCCGCTTGAGCGTCTCCCACTGCATGTTCATGGTCGTCGTCAACAACGCGGAAAATCCGACGATTTGGGGCTTGTGCTCGCGGATGGCGGCGATGAACGCATCGGGAGTGACGGTCACGCCGAGATCGACGACGGTGAATCCGGCCGCCTCCAGCATCATGGCCACGATCTTCTTGCCGATATCGTGCAAATCGCCTTGGACCGTTCCGATGACGACCGTCCCGATTTCCTCGGTCTTTTCGGCGATGATCAACGGCTTGAGCAACCCGAGGGCGGCGTGCATGCATTTGGCCGACATCATCACCTCGGGCAGGAAGTATTCATCCATCTTGAAGCGGCGGCCGACCTCGGCGATACCCGTCGCCATCGGGCCGGCGATCAAGATTCGCGCGGAAACGCCATGTTCCAGCGCCGGATTGATCAGGCCGACCGTGTTGGGATGCTCGCCATCGATGATGTTCCACTCAATTTGATGGAACAGCTCCTTGATATCGGTGGGCGCGTCGTCCCAGCGCGAGGTCTGCCGGCTGGTGTCGATATCCAGCTTGAGATCGTCGATATTGAATTCTTTGTCGGTATCGATCTTAAGTGCCATATCGATCATTCCTCATGGGGCGTATTTCGCGTTCGGCTAGCCGTTGCCATGCCGCGCGCGCGAATCATCTTTGCATTTCCAGCAACCCGTCCCCGACGTCGGCGCCCTCGGGCGGCTGATCGGGGAGGGGATATTTCCCATACTGTTTGCATTCGTCGATCATGGCCAGCGTGTTTTCGACTGGGACGTCGTGTTCGAGACGGTGCGACGAACTGAGAAGATAGCCGCCGCCCTTGCCGAGTTCCCAGATGCGAAGCCGGACCTCGCGCCGAACATCCTCGGGTTTGCCCCAGGGCAGGGTTTCCTGCACGTCGATGCCGCCGTAGAAGAACATCTTGTCGCCGATTGTCAATTTCTTCGAACGCGGCCCCGAATGGCGCGCCACCTTGGGCGGCATGCTATCGAACCCGTCGATGCATTGGTGGCCGCCCTTGGTCTTGCCGGATATCAGCGCTTTCAGGAAAGTCAAAGGCACCGCGCCGCAGCTGTGGAACTGGATTTTGCCGAGCGGGTTTTTCTCGAGGAACATCTCCTTGGTCGCGACGCAGGCCCGGTGATAATGCGGGACCAGTTGCTTCTGGAACATCTTCAACGAGAGAAATGCCGTTTTTTCGCTGGCGAGATCTTCCGGGCTGACGCGAATCCAGTCGATGTATTCGCCGCATTCTTCGATCAAGGCTCGGTTGAACTCGATTTCTAGGTCCACCAGCTTTTTCAGCATGGCGTCGAGAAATTCGGGCGCCTCGATGAAATCCGAAAAAATCTTGGCGTAACCGACCATATACTTGGCTTGTTCGAACAGCCCGCCGCGGCCGGCCTGGGCCATCAGCGCGAATGGGGTTTCCTCGTGGACGTACTTGCAATATTCGCGCAGCGTCATGCCCGGAACTGGGGAATCGCAATACATCGCGACGTCGCGCGGATCCGGCCAGGGGAATGCTTCCAGTTCCCTCAATCCCTGTTCCAGCGGCATGCTGGTGGCATGGAATAGCGGATAACCGATCATTTCGTAGTACCCGCCGTTCTCATGGGGGGTCCATTTGCGGATCACGCCCCATTCGTCGACGTTGATTTCCTGATCGGTCGGCGGGATGCCCATGTCGAAAGGCACTTCGTTGAAGGCAATGTCGCGAAATCCCGGCGATCCGCCGGAGGGTCCGAGGGAAATGCGCACAAAATCCAAGTCGAGCTTTTCGGCAAGGTCGAGTTCAAAGGCAACGTCGGTGGTCCAGGTGGTCGATCCCGTTCGGTAATTGAGCGGGCTCTCGTTGTATTCCATACCGAGACCCCGGCGCAGATTCTGATAACCCTCGACCGTACCCCATAGGCCGACGGGTACACGGTCCGGTTCGCGAAAGTGAATGGCGTCGATCACGCGCTTGCGCTGGGGCGGAATGGCTTTGCCGACGATATTGCTCATGAATCTCGAGTCCTGTTGGCCGGGGGGCTGTACGCTTGCAACCGTATCGATGTCATATCCGCGCGCGTTGCCCGGAATCTTAACGGGCCAATGAAGAACGTGTCATGGGTCATTTTAGACATCGCTTATGCATCGGGGTCATGACGTTATGCATAAGGATTTTATCCCGGATTTTGGCGCCTGCGTTGTCAGGCAAAAATCGGAAAAAACGGGCGCGCGCGGGAATCCGCGCGCGCCCGACAACATCACTTCATCCAAGGCGGCGAGAACGGTTGGAAATCGCCGCCCTTATAGAGCACATAGGACATCTCCGACACGATCAGATGCTTTGTCGCCGGGTCGTCGGGGCCCATCTTGTTGATATTGACCGAGGGCACCACGCTGCCTTTCCAGTTCTGGATGCCTTCCATGGTTTCGAGCAGTTTTTCGCGAGTGATCGGCCCCTTGTCCATACGCTTCACCGCCTCGGTGAAGAACTGGGCTCCGGCGAAGCCCCACAGGTGCACTGCGTCGGGTTCCTCCTGCGGATAATACTTGAGGAGGATTTTCTTCGCTTCCTGGATTTGCGGCGCCGGGTCGGACCATTCGCGGAAGATGGTGGCGAAATAAACGCCGTCGACCGCATCCTTGCCGGCGAGTTCGGGCACCTTCGGGCTCTTGCCGAAGAACACGTTCACCACCGGAACTTTCCAGCTGAGCTTAGCGCGCTCGGTATAGAACTTGGCCGCCGGCTCCGGTGCGCAAGAGCAAATCACCGAGTCGGCTCCCGAGTTCTTCATCTTGATGACTTGCGCGCTGACGTCGATTTCCTTGGGCTCGTAGCCTTCGGCCGCCACCACCTGTCCGCCGTACTTCTTGATACCTTCCTCGATACCCTTGAGGTGGCTCTTGCCGGAAGGATCGTTCTGATAAAGAACGGCGATCTTGTTTCCCTTGAATACTTCGCGGACGAACTTCACCAGTTCGATGCCTTCGATGTCGTAAGCCGGATAGAGCGGAAACACCCATTTGCTTTTGATGTACAGGTTCTTGTCCGCGCCCGTGCCGGCCCCGATCAGCGGCATGTTGTTTTCAACTACATAGTCGATCACGGCCTGGGTTGGCGCCGAGCCGAGGGGCGAAACGATGGCGAAGCACTTGTCGCGCTCGACAAAACGCTTGACGATGCCGGACGTGCGGGCCGGTTCGTATTTATCGTCGACCATGTTGAAGTTGATTTTTCGGCCGTTGATCCCGCCCTGTTCGTTGACGTGTTTGAACCACGCATCTGCGCCTTTGCCCATGCGGAAATAGCTGGACACGTTCCCCGTCATGGGCTGGTAGGAGCAGATCAAGATTTCGTTTTTGCTTACGCCCGGGCCATCCTGGGCCAAGGCGGGAAGCGCCGACATCGCCAGCACGCCCGCGGCGAGCCACGCCGATGTCCTTATGTGCATTTGTCGCATGTTGACGTTCCTCCTGGGTTGAGCCTCACCATGTTTCCCCCCCAACGACGGGGGAGATCTCACCGATTTTTGGAAAAGGACGGGTATTGTTCCTCCTCGTTCCGCCAATCGTCGTAAATGACCACATTCGGTTGTTGGCCGATAGCGCGGTCATCCTTAGCGGCGGCTTTTCAGCCGCCGAATCGAGCAAATCCGTTTCTCGTGAATGTCACGAGCCTGAGCCATTTCAGTGCTGGATTCCCATGTACGTATCGATAACCTCCTTGCGCTGCTGCAGCTCTTCGGCCGAGCCTTCGAGCGCGATCCGACCGATTTGCATGACATATCCGAAAGTCGCATTTTTCAAGACCAAGTGGGCATTTTGCTCCACCACCAGAAGAGTGGTGCGTTGTTCCTTGTTGATGCGGCGAAGTGTGGCGTAAATGTCGGCGATAATGATCGGCGCAAGGCCGAGGGATGGCTCGTCGAGCAGAAGCAGGCGCGGACGCGCCATCAAGCCGCGGCCGATGGCAAGCATCTGCTGCTCACCGCCGCTCAAGGATCCGCCAAGCTGGCTCATCCGTTCCTTCAGGCGCGGAAAAAGGTTGAAGACGAACTCCATGTCCTGGGCAATCGCGCGGCGATCGTCGCGAACGTACGCCCCCATGTGCAAATTCTCGCGCACCGACAAATCACGGAAAATTTTCCGACCTTCGGGCACCTGCGCAATCCCGAGTTTGACGATTTGATTGGGCGGGAGGCCGACCAGGGATTCTCCGGCGTAAGTGATAGTTCCCGCCGCCGGCCGGACAACGCCGGAAATGGCCTTGAGGGTGGTCGATTTCCCCGCGCCGTTGGCCCCCAACAGGCAGACGATCGCGCCCTCCGGCACGTCGATCGAAATGCCGCGCAAGGCGCGCACCGCGCCATAACGGGCTTCGACTTCGGCGAGCCGCAGCAGCGTCATCGGTGATACTCCTCGCCGAGATAGGCGCCAATTACGGCGGAATTGTTACGAATTTCGTCCGGAGTTCCCTCGGCCAGATTGGAGCCGAAATTGATGACGTAGATATAATCGCAAACCGACATCACCAGGGACATGTTGTGCTCGACCAGAAAAATCGTCAGGCCAAGTTCACGGTTAAGCCGATGAACGATTTCCCTGATATCGGTGATCTCTTCGTCGTTGCAGCCGGCGACGGGTTCATCGAGCAAGATGATTTCCGGATCGGCGGCGAGCGCCCGCGCCAATTCAACCCGCTTTTGGACGCCGTAGGGGAGATTTTTCACCAACGTGTCGAGTTCATTTTCGATGTGAAGCATCTCGGCGATCTCGGTCGCGCGACGGAGCAATCGGCGCTCGTTGTCCCGCGCCCACGGCAGCCACAGCATGTTGGCGATCGGATTGCCGATCAACCGATGGGTTCCGATCAGGATGTTCGCCAGCGTCGTCTGTTCGCCAAACAGCCTAATATTTTGGAAAGTCCGCGCGACGCCGAGCTTGACGATCTCGTGAGATTTCATGCGATCGATCGACGCGCCGCGATAGAAAATCGAACCGGACTCGTAGGATTGGAAGCGGCTCAAGGCGTTGAACAACGTCGTTTTCCCGGCGCCGTTCGGTCCGATCAAACCGATGATCTTGCCTTCTTCGATATCTAGGTTGACGCCATCGCACGCGACAACGCCGCCGAAGCGGATCGTCACATTTTCGCAGCGCAGGTAGCTGGCCATTATCGGCCTCCCGTCGATGGTCTCGTCATCATCGGCTGCGGTGATGAGGCAGCCTTGGCGGCCGCCAACTGCCGTCGCCGCCATGCACGGATCGGCCGGGCGAGCAGATCGGCGACCCCCGCGGGGGCCAGCAACAGCACGGCGATCAAGACCACCCCTTTGAGGATGAAGGCCAGATCGGCGAGTTTCTCGAAAAAGAACGGCACCATGACGATGAACGCACCGCCGATGAACGGTCCCATCAACATGGCCGATCCGCCGACCACGCATGCGACCAGAAAGTCGACCGAATACCAAATGTCGGCATAGACCTCGGACGATATGTAATTCGTGATGTGTCCGTTCAGAGCGCCGGCAATCCCGGTGATGGCGGCGCTGATGGAAAACGCGAGAGTGCGATAGAAAACACGGTTGATTCCGCAACTCTCGGCGGCTTTCTCCGAATCGCGCAGCGCCATGAAGGCGCGACCGACGCCCGAGCGGACCAAGGCGTATATCAGAACCGTAGTTAGGGCGAGCGACACGATAGCGACAAAATAGAAACCGAAATCGCCAATCTTCATTCCGAAAACGTGGTTTGCCGGAAGGCTGATCCCGGTGCGTCCCTCGAAGATGGGAACGTTGTTGATGATGGCGCCGACGAAAAAGGAGAAACCGAGCGTTCCGATCGCCATGAAGGCTCCGGATAAATGCAAAAAAACAAAGCCAAGCGCGTAACCAATCAATCCCGCGACAATGCCGCTTGCGATCAGGCCGAGCGACAAATCAACACCCAGGTGTTTGGTGAGAAGGGCCGACGTATAGGCCCCGATCGCCAGGAATCCGCCATGACCGACCGTAACCAGCCCGGTGTAGCCGACCAAAAGGGCCACGCCTTGGGCCGCAATGATGTAGATGATGATGAGTGAAACTTGCGATACCATCCAACCTTCGACCCCCGGCAACAGGGGAAAAAGGGCCGCAAGCAAGAACATCAGACCAACACCTGTCTGATTGTGACGTTCAAATCGCGCCTTTAATGAACCAACTTCCAGTGCGCGACTCGAATTCGCCGACGTTACGGTTTCGGAACTACTCATCGCTTTCACATATCCCCCATACTGCGGCGCCTGGATCGCTAGATCTCGCGTCGCTTCTGAATACCGATCAATCCCTGCGGCCGGAATGTCAGCAGCAAAACGATCATGGCGAAGGCCGTGGCGGTCTTGAAGTGAGCCCCGAGGTATCCCCCAGCTAGGTTTTCGGCGACGCCGATCATCAGGGCGCCGAGAATGGCGCCCGGAATCGAATAAAGCCCCCCGAATACGGCGGCGACGTAGCCCTTGATCAGCACCTCGTCCATCATGCCGGGCGCGACATACACGATCGGTGCCAGCAACACGCCGGCGAAAGCAGCCAGGAATCCCGCCATGCCCCAGGTCAGCATGACAATAAATCGCACCGGAATGCCCATCAACAGCGCGGTATCCGGATCGTCGGTCACCGCGCGCATGGCGATCCCTTGCTTGGTGTAGCGAAAGAAAGCGTAGAGAATCATCCCGATCACGAGCGCCCACCCCATGTTGATGAGATGGCCTTGGCTGACGATGGTGCCGAAAAATTTGAGGGGAGTCGGATCGAACGTCACCGGGAACGCCTTGGTGTCGCGTCCCCACACCCAGCCGGCGACCCCATGCAGGATGTAGTAAACGCCGAGCGTGACCGTGAACAACGTCAGCCAGTCCGAATCCGCGACCGGGCGCATGACCAAGCGTTCGGTCAGAATGCCGATCATGATGCAGGCTACCACCACCGCGGCGAGCGCGAGGTAGTAGTTCATTTTCATATCCTTGATCAGGACCAGCGCGAGGAATGCGCCGATCATCGCAAAATCGCCTTGCGCCAAGTTGATCGTGCGCGTGTTGCGAAAGACTACGACGACCGCCACGGCGGTCAGCGCGTACAAGCTTCCCGTAGCCAGACCACTGATGATCTGCTGGGCAAACACTAGTTCCTCCCCGACGCTCGACCGTTCGGTCACGATCGACGTGTTTTTGGGCGCGCCTGGCGGTTTTCCGCCGTAGGATTCGGTTTTTATGGCGCGCCAATGACCTTATAGCTATCACAACAATATTCGTGTCATCGCTCCGGCAGCGTCAACCCTGTTATGGCGATACTTTGAATAATTTCGAATAGTTCAAATCCGGGATGCGCGATAACCGCGTGGGCTAATAGGCTTTCCTTGGCGGTTCTCCATCCGACCTTTTTTTCAATCAAGCCCATGAAATCCTTGTCGTTCTTGGAGTCCGACTCGCGCCGACCACCGACGCTGTCGTTGGCGATCCCCTCGGATTTGGCCAAACAGTCACCATGCGTTCCCGTGAAGTGGCCATGACTATTACGCAAGATCGTATGCCAACCCTTCAAAAATACTGATGCCGGTTATTGGCGGCAGAATGTTGGGATTACAGGAGGACATGTTTGCGGCGCATGAGGGTGCCGCTCGCATTTCGTCGTTCTTGTGGTATTGGTATTTCCTTGGAACCAGTTTTTATATGGATATTTCGCGGACTGCGTTCCGCGTGATGGATGGGACGAATAGGGGGCGACATGACAACGGCTGCGCAGGTGACTTCGAAGGACGAAACTCCGGATCTCGCGGGACCGATCAAAAATCTGTGCGCGCGATTTTCGCTCGAAACCACTCCCGCGACCGCGGCAAAAGTCAATTCGTTCCGCGATTTTTTGCGCGAAGACACGAAAGTTTTCGTTGCTTTCCTGCCCGGGTCGGACATTGCCGACACGGTCGCCACGTCAATTCGGTTGCGCCGCGAGGGTTTCCATCCGGTACCCCATATCGCCGCGCGTAGTTTGCGCGACCGGAAACAACTCGACGAAACCCTGAGCCAGGTGAGCGGCGAAGCGGGAGTTGACGAGGTGTTATGTATCGGCGGCGGCGTATCGAAACCGGTCGGCGAATTCTCCGATTCCATGCAGGTATTGGAAACCGGGCTACTCGACAAATATGGCATTCGCCGCATCGGTGTCGCCGGTCATCCGGAGGGTAGCCCCGATATCTCGGATTCGGCGATTGCCGCGGCGCTGGCGTGGAAAAATGCGTTCGCCCAGCGTAGCGGGGCGGAGTTGTACGTTTTGACCCAATTCTGTTTCGAGGCGGCCCCCATCATTGCCTGGGACAAGAAAATCCAGGCGGCGGGCAACCGCCTGCCGATCCGCATCGGCGTTCCGGGATTGGCGACCATCAAGACCCTCGCGGCCTATGCGAGCGCGTGCGGCATCGGCGCGTCGGCGACATTTGTCCTCAAGCAGGCCAAAAACATCACCAAGCTGATGACGCTCTCGACCCCCGACAGGCTGGTCGCCGACCTAGCCGCCTATAAGGCGACCGATCGCGACTGCGGCATCGTCGGATGCCACATGTATCCGTTCGGAGGAATGAAGAAGACGGCGGCCTGGAGTTACGCGGTCGCCGACGGAAAATTCAACCTCGACGGCAACGGCGGCTTCCGCGTGACCGTTAATCTTTCCTGACGCTGGCTTTGCGGCGACTTAAAGCCGCCCCGACGCCAGCCGCGCGGCGTCGGGATGCCGTCGCAACCGGATCATGGCAAGGATTCCGACCGCGGGGCCAAGCGCGAGCGTGGCAAACGCCCAGCTCCAACCGAACTTCTCCATCATCAGTTGGACCGCGTGGATGCTGAAGAGGGTAATCAGATAGCCGACGCAGGTTTGCACCGTCAGCATGGTGCCGACATAGGCGCGATCCGAAAGCTCGATCACGGACGCGGAAAACTGCCCCGAATCCGCGATGAGCGCGAATCCCCAGACGAGCGACACGGCGGTGACCAGCCATGGCGCCGCGCCGAGCAGGAAGCCGGCGATCAAGGCGCATCCGCCGCTGATCACGAGCGCGCCTCCGGCCACCAATGTGCGCCCAAAGCGGTCGGCGAGCACGCCCGCTACCAGGCAACCGATGGCGCCGACCGCGAATACGGCGAAAGTCGCCAAACGCGCGTGCAGCGCCGCCGCGACCGGATCGGTGTCCCCATGCAGGATGAAGCTTTGGTTCAGGAAAGTCCCGATCCACGCCCACATGGCGTAATTTTCCCACTTGTGCCCCCAGTAACCGAGATTGGCGAGGCGAAGAGTGGGAACGGTAATTGCCTTCATCGCGAACAGAGGATGGAACGCCGCGGGACGCACGTGGCTCGGACCAAGGCGGACCGCGTTGATCAACAAACCGGCGGTAGCGGCGAGAACGGAGGCAAGCGCGATCGTCAGCCTCCAATCCAACCCGCCGAGAGCGTCGATCAGGTGCGGCAAGCCGGAGCCGGCGCAAATCGCACCGGTCAGCAATCCCAGCAACAGCCCGGTATCGCCCGACGCCCAGGTCGAGGCGATGCGCATGCCCACGGGATAAATGCCCGCCATGCATGCGCCCGTCACGAAGCGCAACACGATCGCGCTGAATGATCCGGGTTCGAACGCCAACATGGCGCCATTCGCCGTCGCCGCGACCAACGCCGCTAGCATGAACAGGCGCCGCGGCTCGATCCGGTCGGCGAGATTTAGGAGGGCGCTTATTAGCGTACCCGCAACGAAGCCGATCGACACGCTGCTCGCGAGCCAAGCCGCCCGGCTATCGTCGAGATCGTGAGTGGCTTTTAAGGTTGGAACAACCGCCGAAGCGGAAAACCAAAGAGACAAAGCGAGAACCACGCAGGCCGTAAGCAGAATAACGGAGAACCACTTGCCGGCGGGTGGCTGCGATGGATCGTCCCCTGCGGGCGGTATCATCGGCTTATCCAGGTTACGCCGATCCCTTGATCCGGCCCGCGCGCCCGGATTTGCGTTTTGACGATCGACCGATTTTTATCGGGGTTTCTTCGAATCCGCACAAATCCGGGTGTCCCTGGCAGCAATCGTTGGAGAGAAACTGCAGTAAGTCTTTCATCGCAGGATAAGCACAGGCATAGAGAATTTGCCGCTGCACCCGCCGCGACGCGAGCAGGCCCGCTCGTTCCAGAACCGCGAGATGATGCGACAGCGTCGACGGAGTCACCCGCAGCCGCAGCGCGATGGTCCCGGCGGGCAAGCCTTCGGGTCCGGCGCTCACAACGGAGCGAAAGACGGCCAATCGCGTCTTGTGCGCGAGCGCCGCCATCGCCTTAACCGCCTGCAAGGGATTCATTAGGAGTTTTGCAACCTGACCGTCGATCATACGCCGCGCCGATCAATCTAACCCGATACCGCCTTGGGATCGAGTCCCAAAGGCGAAGGGGAAACGGCGTGGCTATACGGCAAACATCCCATCGGGAGATTTGCAAGATTTTGATTGTTCGAGAATATTCGAAATGCTATATAGGCGGCTTAGGGAGGATGCTGATCGCACCTCGCTTCGTGCCGGCCCGCAACGACGGGCCCAAGACCGGAGGCCGAGCCCAATCGTTCGCGCCAACGGTCCTGGCAACGTTTAAGCGGCAAGCGGAGGAACGTATCGGCTTGGCCGTTGGGCGCGTGAACGCGCGGGCTGTTTAAACGTACCCTTCGACGACCCTCCTGACCCACGCCGGATTTCGATGAATTCGGCGGCGGAAAATCGCATTGCTGCCGCGCTGGCTTTATGCGCGGTGTTTATCAGGATTGAACCACACGGGAGGCACCAAGATCATGAATACGGAAAAGCGACGGCCATCGACGGGGTGGATCGCGGCTGCGGCCGCGGCCATCGCCTTGACGACGGTGGCTATGCCGGCATTGGCCGACGAAGCGACCGGCAAGGTCGTTTGGGTCGATGCGAAAAACAACGCCTTATTGCTCGAATGCGTGGAAAACGGGTGCGCCAAGATTCCTTCGGCTAAAACCGGTGAAACGTTCACGTTCGTCATTCCGGCCGACCTTAAAAATACGGTCGCGAGCATCAAGGAAGGCCAGCAGGTAACCGTCACGTATCAGGCGGCGCAGGGCGCGGGCTACAATCTCGTCGCCGTGAAGTGACGCACAGGGAAAGCGAATGACAGGGAGATTTGAAACATGAACGTTAAGCAGAACTTTCTGCGGCTCACGGGGATCGCGGTCGTCGCCGGCGCGATGGTTGCCGTCGGTTCTAGTTCCGCGTGGTCTTGGGACGCGGCCGAATTTCAAAAGAGGATCGAGGCGGGCAAGAAAACCGAGGGCACGACTCTGATCCAATACGACGCCCAACCCAATTACGCCAATTGGGGTGGCGTTACCCATTTCTTTCGGCAGAAATACGGAGTCCGCGTACCGCCCGACATGAAAGGCAGCGGCCCGACTTTGGCGGCGCTGCTGCGCGAGCAAAACACCACGGTCGCCGATGTCGCCTATTACAACGCCTTGGTCGGGCTCGAGGCCGGCGAAAAGGGCGTCCACCAAGCCTACAAGCCCGCCGGCTGGGAGAAGATCCCGGAGTGGTGCAAGGACCCGAACGGCATGTGGTTCTGCGTCCACCAGGGCGTAATCGGATTCATCGTCAATACCGATGCGCTGAAGAAGGCCAACGTTCCCGTTCCCAAGTGCTGGAAGGACATAGTGGACCCCAAATACAAGGGCTTGGTCGCTTATGACGACCCGACCGTGCACGGGACCGCGATGGAGGCAATCTTCGCGGCCAATTTGGGCGCGGGCGGTTCGACCAAGGACTTCAAGCCTGGGATCGAGTACCTGAAGCAGCTCGACAAGAACGTGCTCCGCTATTCGCGCGACACCAGCTACAACCCGACCCTCCGCGGCGAGATCGGCATTTGGCTTCACGCCGACGGCAGCGGTTATAAGATGAAATGGGAAGACAAGGGGCCGATCGAGGTCGTGATTCCCTGCGAAGGGACGGTCTCGGTGCCCCTGGCCATGGGCTTGGTCAAATGGGCCAAGCGTCCGCAGCTGGCGAAAGCGTATCTCGACTGGCTACTAAGCCCCGAGGCGCAGGGAATTTGGGCCGATTCCTACTGGCTGCCGATTCTCACCGAGTTCATGTCGCCTCAAGCGAAGGAGCGGATGAAACCGCTGCACGGCACGTATGACCTGATCAAGTCGGTCTCGATCGCCGAAAAACGCTCGATGATCGGCGATTACCGCAACGCCTGGCGCGACCAGATTCGGCGCCAGTAAAGGGGGCAACGACGGCGGCCTTCGCGGGCGACTGCCCGCGGGGGCCGTTTTTGTCCCCGTTGCGTCCGGAGGCAACGTTGCATGTTCGCGAAAGATCGTATCGCGCCCCTGTTTTACATACTTCCCCTGATCGTCTTTTTCATGGCGGTCATGGTCTATCCGTTCGTGGACATGATGATCCATGGGTTGTTTCCTTCGCAGGAAATGATCGAGGTTTCGGGTGCGAGCGAGGTCGCGGCACGCACGCTCGGTTGGCGGGATTTGACCTTCGGGAACTACATCGCTGTGTTCACCGACCCGTTCTACCGTTCCAGCCTGGTTCTCAGCCTGGTTCTGAGCGCGGTCGTTTCGGCGCTGTCGATCGCGTTGTGCATCGGTCCGGCTTGGCTGCTGGTGCGGCGCGATTTTCCCGGCAAGCGCGCGTTCCGGGCCATTCTGACTATTCCCATGGCGTTTTCCGGGATCATCATCGGCTTCTTGGCAGTGATCATGATCGGCCGGATCGGCTTCATTCCCCAACTCACCCGTTGGCTCGTCGGCGTGCCGGTCGGCGAAGCCCTGGCCTACAGCTTGACCGGGCTCGGAATCGCCTACATCTGGTTTCAAATCCCGCGCGCGACCCTGACCCTCGAATCCGCCATTCGCAAGTTCGACTGGGATCTCGACAGCGCCGCGCGCAGTCTGGGGGCGTCCAATTGGCAGGCCCTACGCTACGTGCTGCTGCCGCTATTGACGCCGGCCATCGTCTCGACCGTGGCGGTCACCTTCGCGGTTTCGATGGGATCGTTCGGTGTCGCCTTGCTGTTGCTCAAGAAAGCGAGCGTGTTTCCGCTCGAAATCTACAATCAAATCTACGCCAATCTCGCGTTCGAGATGGCCGGAGCGATGTCCGTCGTCCTCGGCGTCATCACCGTTGGGATCAATTACGCGCTGCGCAAATACGCGGAGCGGTATTACGCGCACGTCGTGGCGCGCGGGTGAAACGGGACAAAGCGACCATGAACGACGGAACAGCGGGTTCGACACCAATGCCGGTCATCGCAACAAAATCGCGGCGTCCGTTCAGCGCATGGACCGCCTATTCGGCGGCCGTCAGCCTGATACTGATTTTCGCCGTGGTAACGCCGGTGCTGATTTGTCTGTGGGGGTCCTTTACCACGCTTTCGACCATGGGCGCGGCGAGCACGTTGTCCGGTGCCGGATGGGAAACGCAGAAATCGCTCGGCATCTACGCCAGCGGCGCGCGCGAGACGACCGGGCCGTTCACCTTGCTGTGGTACGCGTACGTGTTCGAAGTGTACGGCCACACCATCGGGCTTTCGTTCAAGCTCGCCGCAACCTCGATTCTGGTCACGATCGTGCTCGGCGTGTTCGGCGGCTACGGCTTGGTACGCTACGATTTTCCGGGGAAAGCGCTGCTCGAGGAAATCATCTCGATTCCCTTGTCGTTGCCGGGCATCTCGATCGCGGTCGCGTTGCTTGGCACCTACGGCATCATTCGCGATAGCTGGACCATCATCCTCTTCGGGCATCTGCTCTACACGTTGCCCTTCATGCTCCAATCGGTGACCAGTACGCTACGCAGCTACAATTTCTTCGAATTGGAGCGGGCGGCGGCGAGCTTGGGCGCCAACTGGTTCCAGCGCCTGCGCTACATCCTGCTGCCGAATCTCAGGCATGCCATCATCATCGGTTCGCTGCTGGTCTTCACGATCTCGCTCGGCGAATTCAACGCGAGTTTTCTTTTGACGACCCCGATCAATCTGACCCTGCCGGCGTCGCTCTACGATACCTACACCAACGACAGTTTCCAGGTATCGAGCGCGGCGACCAGCGTGTTTATGCTGGTGGTGATTCCGGTACTGATGGCTATCCAGTTCATGGGCGGAAAAGAAATGAAAGAGGTCGGCCAGGCCGCCTGAAAAAAGACGAGGGAATCGACGGGAATGAGTTACGAAATCCGAATCAAGAATCTTCGCAAGGTGTATCCGGATGGGACCGTGGCGCTGGCCGGTGTCGATCTCGTTTGCCCTCGTTCCAAAACCACCTCCCTTGTCGGTCCCTCGGGATCGGGCAAATCGACCATCCTCAAAATCGTCGCCGGACTTCTGGATGCGAGCAGCGGTCAGGTGCTGTTCGAGGGGCGCGACGTGACCTACCTGCCGCCGGAAAAACGCAACATCGGAATGGTGTTCCAATCCTACGCCCTGTTTCCGAACATGACGGTGCGCGAAAACGTCGAGTTCGGAATGCTCGTGCGCCGGGTTTCCGCCGCCGAACGGCGGCGCAGGGCCGAGGAAGCGCTCGAGACTGCGCAGATCGCGCCGCTGGCGAACCGGCGTATCCATCAGCTTTCCGGCGGCCAGCAGCAGCGCGTCGCGCTCGCGCGCGCCGTCGTGTTTCAGCCCGACATCCTGCTGCTTGACGAACCGCTGTCCGCGCTCGACGCCAAAATCCGGGTCGAATTGCGCAACGAGCTTGCCCGTCTGCTGCGCCAGTTCGGCATCACCGCGGTTTACGTCACTCACGATCAGCAGGAAGCCATGTCGTTGGGCGATCAGGTCGTGGTCCTCGACAAGGGCGAGATCATGCAAATCGGCGCGCCTTACGAGATCTATTCCCGTCCCGCCAACGATTTCGTCGCCCGGTTCGTCGGTTCGGCCAATCTGTTCGAGGCACACATCGACGTCTCCGGGCACGCCGACGGGGTGGTGGTGCGCACGCGGTTCGGCGAGGTCGTGCTGGAGCGACGAGTGGTCGACGCTCGCTGGCCGGACCTCGCCCATGGCGGCGTCAACTTGATGTGCCGGCCGGAAGACGTGCGCCTCGCCGACGGCGACGAGGTTCATGCCCGCATGCGGGTGGTCGAGCGGATTTTTCTCGGGGATCGTATCCGCGTGATTGGCGAGACCGAACCAGGCGATCGAATCGTGATCGAGATCGATAACGCCGCCACCGTCGCCGACGGCGAAGTTATTTCCATCGTCTTCGACATGGAGAAGCTCCATTTTCTTCCCCGCCAATAATCGCCTGATCGTGCGGGCCCCGTCCGCCGGACGCATACGGCGATGCGCGGGACAACGAGATATCGGGCGGTTGGCGAGGGCGCGAAAGCTTGACAACCATCGTTGGCGTACCAGAATCGCCGGCGAACGCCGTTAGGACGACGAAGACTGGAACCGCGGGGGGCACACACGTGACGGATGAACCAAAATCGAAATCGGCAACCGGCATGGAATTGAATCGACGGGATTTTCTGATCGTCGGTGTCGCCGGCGCCGTTGGCCTGCCGGCCTTTCCGCGCGTCGCGGCGGCGGCGTCCGTAACGCCCGCGAGCGCGTCGGAGGGGCGCGTGATCGATGTGGCCAAGCTCGCGGATGTCCGCCCCGGCGCGGCGCTGTCCTTCACATATCCCGATCCGGAGTCGCCGGCGCTGTTGGTTGCGTTGGGCGGGCCGGCGCAAGGCGGGGTCGGACCGGGGGAAAGCGTCGTCGCGTTTTCCCAGCTCTGTACGCACAAGGGATGTCCGGTCAATTACCTGTCCGAACGGAAAATGTTCGTCTGCCCCTGCCACTGGAGCAGTTTTGACCCGGCCAAGGGCGGACAGATGATCATCGGCCAAGCCAGCGGCCCGCTGCCTCAAATCCGACTTCGCGTGCGCGACGGGATCGTCCAGGCCACGGGCGTCGATGGGCTGATCTACGGCCGGCATACCAACATTCTCTGATCTTCGCGCGCCGATGACCTCCATTCCCCTGCCGCCGCCGGATTGCGAAAAGTTCGACACCGTATGCCAATTTTGCATCGTCGGTTGCGGCTACCGCGTCTTCAAGTGGCCGGTCGGCAAGGACGGCGGTCCGGCGCCCGAACGGAACGCCTTCGGCGCCGATTTCCGCCATGCCCAACCGGCCAACGGCGACTGGATTTCGCCCTTGATGCATACGGTCGTGACCGGACGCGACGGCCGGCGCCATAACGTCGCTATCGTTGCCGACCGCAATTGCTCGGTGAACGGCGGTCTCGCCTCGGTCCGCGGCGGCGGCTTGGCGCAGACGCTCTATGCCCCCGATCGGCCGACGCGCGACCGCTTGACAAAGCCGTTGCTGGCTCGCGGCGACGGCTTTGCCGAAATCGGCTGGGACGAAGCGGTCGACCTCGGTGCCCGGGTCGTCAAGGCGGTGATCGACCGCTGGGGGCCCGACGCGGTCGGAATGAAGTTTTTCGATCACGGCGGCGGCGGCGGCGGGTTCGAAAACAACTGGGCCGTCGGCCGGTTTTTCTTTTCCGGCGTCGGCACGCGCACGGTTTCGATCCACAACCGGCCGGCCTACAACAGTGAAGTCCACGCCGCCGGGGACGCTGGCGTCGGCGCGCTCACCAACGCTTATCTCGACGCCCGCCTCGCCGACACCATCGTGCTCGTCGGCGCGAATTCCTACGAGACCCAAACCAACTATTTTCTCAACCATATGGTCCCGAACCTGACGGGCGAGTCCCTCGACCTCAAGCGATCGGCGTTCGTCGGCGAACCGGTCGCGGCCGGCCGGATGATCGTGGTCGATCCGCGGCGAACCATGACGGTCGCCGCGGCGGAGGCCGCCGCCGGCAAGGAAAAGGTCCTGCATCTGCAGATCGAACCCGGCGCGGACATTCCTCTCCTCAACGCCATCGCCCGTATCGTGCTGTCCCGGCGTTGGCACGATGTCGCGTTTCTGCGCGAGCGGACCGAATGGCAGACGTTCGAGGCGTATCAACGCTCATCCCTGGGAGTCGATCGGCCCGTGGACGATGTCGTGCGCGAAGCGGCGGAGATCGCCGGCGTCGACGCCGAGCGGATCGTCCAGGCGGCGGAATGGATCGCCGCGCCCAAGGATGGCGGCCATCGTCGCCGCGCTCTGCTCCATTACGAAAAAGGATTGATCTGGGGCCTCAAGAACTACGAAAACATCGCCGCCATCGTCGACCTCGCGCTGTTGACCGGAAACGTCGGCAAGCCCGGCACCGGCGTGAGCCGCCTCGGCGGACACCAGGAAGCCTATGTCCGGCCGCCCGCGCCCGGCGGACGCCCGGCGCTGAACGTCGACGAAGCGGTGCGCCGCGGCGAAACCAAGGTTTATTGGGTCGGCGGCTGTAATCCGGTCCTGACCACGCTTCGCGCCGAGGCATTGGAAGCGGCGCTCAAGGAGCGCGGCGCTCCAGTCCGCGCCGCGCTCGCCGCGACCGTCGGCCAGCCGGTCGGCGCGCGGGTGACCGCGATCGTCGAGGCGCTCAAGGCCGGCGGCCAATTTCTGATCGTGCAGGACATCTATCCGACGGCGACCGCCCGGCACGCTCATCTGGTGTTGCCGGCCGCGCAATGGGGCGAGATGAATTTGACCTCGATCAACGGCGAACGCCGCCTGCGCCTTTATCCGCGCTTCATGGACCCGCCCGGCGAGGCGATCCCCGACTGGCAGATTCTTGCGCGCTTCGCCAAGCGGCTTAACGCCCTCTACCTCGAGGATCGCAATCCGCTCATGGCCAATCGCTTTCTCGATTTCGACTGGCGGACCGATGAAGACGTGTTTATTCACGCCCGCTACAATTTTCGCGGCCACCGCAACGATCCGGCGGAGAGATACGCCGGCATTACCTATGACTTTTTGCGCAAGCTCGGCAACGAGGGTATCCAGACCCCGGTGCGAATCGTCAACGGCGTGCCGGTCGGCACGGTACGCATGCACGAGGACGGTCATTTTCATACGCCCAGCGGCAAGGCACGCTTTATTCCCGCACCGCGTCCGTGGCCCGGCTACGCCGCCCAAGTTGCCCGTCAACGCGCCAACCATCGGTTCTGGGTCAACAACGGCCGCGTCAACCACGTGTGGCAGACGCTCTATCATCACGAGCGCATCCCGTTCTATCGCGACCGCTATCCGATGCCGACCATCGAAATCCATCCCGCCGACGCGGCCGAACTTGGCATCGCCTCGGGCGACCTCGTTTCCGTGTTCAACGACGTGGGCGAAGTCAAGGCCATGGCGCAGATTGCCGACACGGTCAAGCGTGGCCACACCTTCATGTTGTTCGGCCAGCCGCGCGGGGCGGTCGGCGACCTGGTTTCGGATCATGTCGATCCGGCGACGACGATTCCCTATTACAAAGGCGCCTGGGCCGACATCAAGCGGATCGGGCCACAGCCGGAAATCGCCCGCGCCGTCACCTTTCTGCCCCAGAACGTCGCCCAATGATCAAACCGCGCGCAATTGTCCGGTCCGCCGCTGCGGCCTTCGTCGCCGCCCTGTTCGTTTATCCGGTGTGGGCGTCGGATTCGAAAAAGCCTGCCGCGGAGACTCTGGCCGCCAAGAATTTCGTCGGTGCCGATTTGAGGGGCGCCGCGCTCGCCAACGCGGACTTCGTCGGCGCCGATCTGCGCGGCGCCAATCTCGCCAACGCCGTTCTCGACGGCGCCCGGTTGGTCGGCGCTAATTTGACTGGCGCGCGCCTCGGCGGCGCGAGCCTCAAGAACGCGGATCTGCGCGAAACCTACTTGCGCGAGATCGTCGCCGCCAACGCCGATTTTTCGGGGGCCGATCTCGGCCGGGCCGATCTCACCCGTGCCGATGCGCGGAACGCCAAGTTTGTGGGCGCGGTCCTGGCCTTGGCCACGCTCGCCAACGGGCAATTCGACGGCGCCGATTTTTCCCGCGCCTTCATGCCCGGCGCCAAGCTGACCAAGGTCAAGGCCGATACCGCCCGTTTTGCGTCGGCCTATCTGGCCGGCGCGGATCTCGGCCAGGCGGGCTTGCGCCGCGCCGGATTTGCCGGTGCCGACCTCGGCGCCCGCGGGCTCGGCCATCCTGGTCCTTCGCCCGCCTTATTGGCCGGCGCCGATCTGCGCAACGCCGATTTCGCCGGCGCCAACCTGACCGGTGTCAGCCTGCGCGAGGCCGTTTTCGAGGGTGCCCGCTTCGCCGGTGCCCGGCTTGGTTCCGCGGATTTGACCTGGGGGCGCGGCCGGGGGGCCGATTTCACCGGTGCCGATCTCGGCTGGACGCGCGCCTATGGCGCCGACCTGCGCGGGGCCACGCTGCGCGATGCCCGAGCGCCCATGACCCAATTCGCCGGCGCGGATCTCGCCGACGCCGATTTTACCGGCGCAATCCTCGATAAGACCGATTTGAGCCAAGCCAATCTCGCCGGCGCCCGTTTGGTCCAGGGGAAGATGAGCGATGTCAACCTGCGCGCCGCCCGCGCCATCCCGGTCGGCGTGAAAGGAGCGGGAACCCCGTGAACGATGATCTCTCCCGGGCCGTGCCGACGGCCTCCTCGCCCCAGCCGGAGCCTCAATCCGGCGCGATCCCCCCTTGGGGCGCGCTGGGCGGCGAATTTCTCGGCACCTTCATTCTGGTCTTTTTCGGCGTCGGCGCGGTCAACGCCGCGGTCGCGACCGGCGCGCAAGCCGGCTTGTGGCAGGTGGCGGTGGTGTGGGCGATCGGTGTCAGCCTCGGGATATATGCCGCGGCGGCGCTCTCGGGCGCGCATCTCAATCCGGCGATCACCGTGGTCGCGGTCGTCTACGACCGTTTTCCGCCGCTTCGGGCCCTCGGCTACGTCGTCGCGCAAACCCTCGGCGCGGCATCCGCGTCGCTGGTCCTTTACGGCATGTATGCCGAGGCGATTCTGGAATTCGAACGGAAGCGCGGGTTGCTGCGCGGCGGCCCCGGCAGCGAATTGAGCGCCATGATGTTCGGCGAATATTTTCCGAACCCGGCGGTTTTCGGCACCGCCGAGGATGCTTGGCGGGTTGTTGGCCCGACGTCGGCGTTTATGGCGGAGATGATCGGCACCGCCATGCTGGCGCTGCTGGTGGCGATCGTTACCCATCGGCGCAACGACGAACGTCCGCCGGCGGGCGTGGTCGCGGTCATCATCGGTCTCGGCGTCGCCGCGATCATTTCGGTGGTCGCGCCGCTGACTCAGGCCGGCCTCAATCCGGCGCGCGATTTTGGTCCGCGCCTGGTTGCCTACTTTCTGGGCTGGGGCGAGATCGCCATTCCCGGTCCGCGCGGCGGCTGGTTTACGGTTTATATCCTGGCGCCGGTGATCGGGGCGTTGATCGGCGGGGGAATATACCGGTTCGTGGCGGCCCGCCTGCTGCGTCGGTAACGGCGATGCGCGCAACGTACGCCCCCATGACCAGCAAACCAGTTGACAACGGTTTCCGAGTTGCGGGACGCTCTGATAATGAACGAGGCCGCCATAAGCCGGGGAGGCGATGGCCATGACAGCAATGAACAGGGACGTGGGCGCGGAATTGGCGCGGATCAAGGGCGCCAAGACGATCAAGAGTTTTTGCTACACGTGTCCGTGGCAATGTCCGACCGAGGTTTTCGTTCGGGACGACCGGATCGTCTATCAAAAGGGCAATCCGCTGTCGCCGAACAACATCGGCGCGCGCTGCGCCAAGGGGATGGCGAGCTGGTACGTCAGCCGCGATCCCGACCGGCTCAAGTACCCGATGCTGCGCACCAGCCCGAAGGGCGACGCGCCGGCGTTCCGGCGCGCGTCGTGGGACGAGGCCTTCGACTTCATCGCGGCCAAGCTCAAGAAAATCGCCGATACCTGGGGGCCCGAGGCGGTGGCGCTGACCTGCCACCATGATCCCAACACGGTGTTCTACCGCCATCTTCTCGGCGATTTGTATGGCAGCCCGAACGCGGGTTATGCGCACACGTCGGGCTGCGAACAGGACCGGCGCGCGGCGTGCCTGACCCTGTTTGGCCACGTCTTCCCGATGCACGACTTCGCCAACGCGCGCTACGTCATGCTGTGGGGCATGAACATGCTCGGCGCCAACCAGGGGCTGTGGGAAAGCCGCGCCTTGATGGACGCCAAGGCGAAGGGTTGCCGGTTGGTGGTGATCGATCCGAATTTCACCGAAACGGCGCAGAGAGCCGACGAATGGGTCCCGGTTCGTCCCGGCACCGACGGCGCGCTCGCGCTGGCCATGTGCCGCGTCATCATCGACGACAAGTTGTACGACGAGGATTTCGTCAATAAATACTGCAATGGGTTCACCGGATTCCGCGACCACCTTCACGCGCGGGGATACACGCCCGAGTGGGCGGCGCCGATCTGCGGTATCGACGCTCCCCGGATCGTCCGCCTGGCGCGCGAGTTCGCGACCACCAAGCCGGCGATTTCGGCGATCTTCAAGGGATCGGGCTATTACACCAACGGCACCGACGCCGGGCGCGCGTGCTATATCCTCGACGCCCTGACCGGTCAGGTCGACAAACCCGGCAACATTCATCTCAAGGATTGGGCGCCGCTCGCGGCGCCGGTGGCCATTCCCGATTCGGCCAAGCGCAAGCCGGGCAAACCGCCGCTTCACGTCGCCATGGGTTATCCGCTGGCGCCGGATTTGCCGAACTCGAAGCTTCCCGAGGCGGTGATCGATGGAAAGCCGTACCCGGTCAAGGGCCTGTTCGTGCACGCGACCAACCCGGTCATGAGCGATCCGAACCGCGATCGGGTGATGGAAATGTTCCGCCGCCTCGAACTCGGCGTCGCGCTCGAACTCTACATGAGCGAAACCGCGCTCGAATGCGACGTGGTGTTGCCGGAAACGTCGTTCCACGAACAGGCCGAAGTTCGCAACGGCATGTGGCTGGGTCCGCAGGTCATCCTCTGTCAGCCGGTGGTGTCGCCGGTCGGCGAAGCCAAACCGGCCTATGCCATCGCCCAAGGTATCGCCGAGCGCATGGGCTGGGGGCAGCATTTCCCCTACCGGCGATGGGAGGACTGGGCCGAATTGATGCTCAAGGATATCCCGATCTCGTTGGACGAACTCAAGGAAACCGGCTTTTGGGCCGGACCGGTCAAGTACGACCGTGTTCCCGCCGGACTGTCGACGCCGTCGGGCAAGATCGAGATTTTTTCCCAGGCCTATGCCGACGCCGGATTCGACGGCTACCCCGTTTACGGCGAACGCAGCGTTCTACCCGACAAGGACTATCCGCTGCAGCTCACCCATTCCAAGTTCAGCATGCATTGCAACATCGTGACGCAGAACAACCCGTACTTGATGGAAGTGTGCGGCGAGAACTGGGTGGAGATCAATCGGCTGGATGCCCTTAAGTACGGAATCCAGGACGGCGCGAACGTGGTGGTCGAATCGCCCAAGGACAAGATCGTCATCAAGGCCAAGGTGGTGGAGGGATTGGTGCCGGGATGCGTCAGCGTTCGGCACGGCCACGGCTTCGGGCATTGGGCGATGGGATCGGTCGCGAAGGGCCGAGGGGCCCATTCCAACAACCTTATGGACACGCACACGAGTCCGATCACCGGCGCCAACTGCTACAACGAATGCAAGGTGCGCGTACGCCCGGCCTAACGGCATCGTGGGCGTGACCGCCCGGACAAGGAGGCATGTCGTGCAATACGGCTTCTATTTCGACAGCGCGCGGTGCGTGAAATGCCACGCCTGCGAGGTCGCCTGCAAGACTTGGAACGAGATCGATCTCGGCCCGCGTTGGCGCGAGGTGGTCAAGATCGAGTCGGGAACCTTTCCCAACGTCAAGGCCATGAACGTCTCGATGGCGTGCATGCATTGCGGCGACGCGCCGTGCCGCAACGCCTGCCCGGTCAGCGCGATCACCAAGCGCGTCGAAGACGGCATCGTCGTCGTCGACCAGAACAAGTGCATCGGCTGCGGTTTCTGCGTCTGGGCGTGCCCGTTCAACGCGCCGCAACTGACCACCGTGTCGAGCAAGATGGAAAAATGCACGTTTTGCCAATCGCCCGGCAAGGAACGGCCGCTGCATTTGCCGCGCGCATGCGAGGAAATTTGCCCGACCGGGGCGATCATCACCGGCCCGCTGGCCGAACTGGCCAAGGTCAATCGCGAAAAGGCGGCGCGCCGGCTGGCGGGCGCCGATCTGAAAGGAATGCCGAACGTCGTTCTCGACGGCGCGCAGCGGTTCGCCCCGCCGGCGGAATGATCCCCGGCCGATCGAAGGGTTCCCGCGATGAAATCGGTCGACGTATTTGAGCCGCCCCAGGGGTGTTCGAGCGGAGTTTGCGGCCCGGACGGGAAGGACGCGGGTGCGGCTTTCGCGACCGATTTGGAATGGCTCGCCGGGCAAAACGTCAAGGTCGCGCGGCACAATCTCGGCCACGATCCCGCCGCGTTCAGCCGAAATCCGTTGGTCAAGGCCGCGCTTGCCCGCGACGGTTTGGGCTGCCTGCCGATGATCCTGATCGACGGAGCGATCGCCAAGACGGGCGGCTATTTGACGCGCGACGATTTCGCCCAGCGGCTTGAGGGTGATCCGACGGCGGATTGAATCGCGATCGCATCGGCGCGACCGCCCGGCCAAAGACCCGTCATCCCGCCCGAACGCCGGCGGCGGTGGCGTGGACGGCGCCCTCGGCCACGGCGCGCGAGACCCATCGGCGGGTCTGCTCGATGTCGAGCCCGAAGTGCGCGGCGATTTCGGCGTCCGAGTGGGGGCCAGTGGCGGCAAACCGCCGGAGTTCGGCGACGAATACCGCATAGAGGTCGAACGAAGCCGTCGCGGTTGGCGGAAGCGGGTGCGGGCCGGCGGGTCGCGCCGCCGGGGCGGACCGATCATCGGCGGCGCCCCGGCCCCTTGCCAGGGCGCGCTGGACAAAGAAATCGCGTACGCTGGCACAGTCCTTCACGTCCTGTCGCGTGATCGGCGCCAGGCCGAGATGAAGCAGGGCGAGATTGCCCGAAGGCATGACGTCGTCGGTCCGGACCAGGGCCGGTACCCACCCTTCGTTGCGGTTTTCGTCGGCGCCCAGCCAAATGCCGCCGGTTTGGCGCGTTTCAACGATGACGGCGATGTCCGACAAGGCATATTGATACTTGTTGGCGCGAATGGCGTTCGCGACCTTGAAGTTCACCTCGGGCGAAAACGGCGTCGCGAAGGCCATCATTCCCGCCGCCAAGGGCTCGCGATAGCGCTTGGCGGCAAGGGCTTTTTCCAGGCTGTCGGACAACACGCAAACCACTTTCCCGTTGTTGGCTAGGGCGGCGCCCACGACCTCGCGGTCGGCGCCGCGCATGTCGCTGGAAATGACCGTCATGCCTTCCCGACCGCAGCGAGCGCCGAGAAGGCGGGAGAACTCGAGGCCGCGCGGCGAACTGTCGCGCGAACCGACGACGCAAATCCCCCCGCCGTCGAGCAATTCGCGCGGGCCCGCGCCGAACAGGAGCGGTAGGGCGGCAAATCCGAGCCGTCGCCGGAGGCGGGACGGATAACCGGGATCGAATTGGCCGACGACCCATATGTCGAGACCGGCCCATCGCTCGCGCGCGAGGGCGAGATCGTCCGTTCGCCGCAGCAAGGCGCCGAGACGCTCGCACAACGGTGCAGTCTTGGCATAATTTCTGAAGATCGATTTGGCGTCTTTGTGGAGAAGATCGCCCAGGGCGATCCGGCGCGCTTCCAGCCAGCGCGCGAAGTCGCGGAATTCCGACGGCGACAGCGGCTTCAATCCCTCGCGCGAGTCGCCGAAGCGTCCGCACAAAAGCAGGGTCGCGGTCGTGTCCGGATGCCGGGGTGAAGCGTCGTCCATGGCCGGCGCCGGGCGCGGTCAACGCCCCGCGGACCCGGTCCGCGGTTCGAACACCCGGATCTCGTCCTTCAGGCGCTCGCGCGCGCGCGCGCGCAATCGTTCGAGTTCTTCGGGCGTGGCGGGAAGGAAACGCGCCCGGTTGGCGTTTAAGGCGGTCCATACCGCCGGCGGCACGTCATAGGTGGTGTCGTGGTAATTGAGGAAAACGGACGCGACGCCGATCGGTTTCTGCAGCAATCCCTTGTCGACCAGCGGATCCAGGAATCCATCGTTATGCAGCGAAACCGCCGTCGGACTGCCGACCAGAAGCAAGTATTCCATCACCAGGCGTTCGGCGGGCGGAAGGCGGTGCCATATTTCGTCCAAGCTTTCGGCGATGGGGACTCCGTCCCGGCGCGCGATCTGGCCGGCGGCGGCGCGCTCGGCCTCGGCCCGGTAGCGCTCGCCATCCGCTCGGTTCCATAACGTGGGACGTTTGGCCACCATTGCTCCTTCCGTCGATCGATACGCACAACAACCGTAGCCGGCCACACGCCGGCGATCTTAAAATATAGCCCGGCGGCACAGAAGCCCGACGTTTCGGGCATTTCCGGCGATAGCCCCTCTTGACGCGCGCATGGCGGAATGCCACGGTGAGGCACGTCATAACGGGCTTTTGCAAGACGGCCAGCCGTCCCAGCCCCCTTCGTTTGAGAGATCGTTTTCTTTCGGAAACGAAAGGTTTTCTGCTGGTGCAAGCCCCTCTTTTCACGATTCCCCTTCAGTTCATCGCCTGGCTGGGCAAGCCGCTCACTTGCGTCTCCGATAACGGAACCGAACTGACCAGCACGGCGATCCTGCGCTGGTGCCAGGAGCGGCGGATCGAGTGGCATTACATCGCGCCCGGCAAACCGCAGCAGAACGCC